>ORJL011105614.1_pt1 | contig 53853 bp, 35 predicted proteins | sample 1779941 | NCBI WGS metagenome assembly ORJL01 (sample SAMEA104232317, study PRJEB22302) | groundwater metagenome | biome: forest; feature: aquifer; material: groundwater | place: USA | collected 2011-08-07 | depth 5.8 m | reverse complement strand
GTAGTTCGGGCTTTCACCCAAGTTTCCAGGGTCGTTCTCTGTTCATCAGTCATTGGCAAACTATCGGCTGCTTTCCACATAGCCGGATCATACCATGTTGAGGCCGTTATTGTAAAGCTAATACGGGGACATCACACTAGTTCTGCTATTTGAGAGGCTTTTATGACCCTCAGCAATCTTTTTGAGCCAGGCAGTATCGGGACGATGGAAATCAGGAACCGCCTGGTCTTCCCCCCTATGGGTGCGGGTCTGGCTGACTCCTCCGGCCGGGTTAATGATCGCGTTGTCGACTACTGCGTTGCGCGGGCCCGTGGCGGGGTCGGCCTCTTCATTGTCGAGGCTGCGAGCATCTCTCCTGAAGGCAGGGTGGTGGCCGATCAACTGGCCGTTTATGACGACGTGTATGTCCCTGGACTGAAGCGACTGGCGGAGGCAGTTAAGAACGAAGGGGCTCGTGTTGCGCTCCAGCTACATCATGCCGGGCGAAGGGCGAGGAGATTGGCAACGGGAGTTCAACCGGTGGCTCCTTCTCCAATTGCCATTTATGGTGGTGAGGTACCCGGTGAACTGACTGTTGAGGAGGTTGAAAGGCTTGTTGAGGCCTTCGGCGAGGGAGCCAGAAGGGCAAAAGAAGCTGGTTTTGACGCGGTCGAGGTCCACGCTGCCAACGGGCATCTGGTCGCCCAGTTCCTCTCCCCTCTTACCAACAAGCGACGGGACAAATACGGAGGCGATCTGGAAAGCCGGGCCAGGTTCGCATTGGATATCTGTCTGAGAATTCGCGAAAAGGCAGGCGTTGGATATCCCTTACTCTACAGGTTGTCGGCGGACGAGTTTATCAAAGGCGGAAACACTCCAAAGGATGCTCAACGGATCGCGCGCCTGTTGGTGGGTCGAGGGGTTAATGCCATTCACACGAGCGCGGCGTATGTCGCTTCCTCCGAGGAGGGGTACATTGCAGCACTCATGCCCGGCTCGTTCGGCCCTATGGCGTACCCCAATGGCCATCTCATACATTTGGCCCAGGCGATTAAGCAGGCCGTTGATGTTCCGGTAATCGGTGTGGGCCGGATTACCGATCCGAGGCTGGCGGACCAGTTTCTGAGGGAGGGCAAGGCCGACTTCATATCCATGGGCAGGGCTCTTCTCGCAGACCCGGAATTGCCCAGGAAGGCTGCTCAGGGCAAGTTCGAAGACATCCGTAAATGTATCGGCTGCAATGTCTGCATCATGGGCCCGATGGCCGGCGGCCATCTTGTCTGCACCGTGAATACTGAGTTGGGCAGGGAAAGGGAATATCAAATGAGGCCCGCGCAGACGCCGAAGCGGGTGGTGATTGTGGGAGGAGGGCCGGGGGGCATGGAAGCCGCCAGGGTAGCTGCCCTCAGGGGGCACAGGGTGACTTTGCTTGAGAGAATGGACCACCTCGGAGGCAATCTGATCTCTGCCTCGGCAGTTTCGTTCAAGCAGACAATTGCCGAGTTCCTTTATTATCTGACGACCCAACTGGCGAAGCTGCCCGTGGAGGTCAAGTTGAGAAAGGAGGCGACGGCCGAAACAGTCTTGAGTTTGAACCCCGAGGCGGTGATTGTCGCTGCCGGCGCCCGGACGGTTCTCCCCGAAATCCCGGGCACAAATAGGGACACCGTGAGCAATGCTGTGGATGTCCTCAGCCGCGCCAGAGAAGTGGGCGACAAGGTAGTCGTGGTTGGAGGAAAAATGATTGGCTGTGAAACGGCCGTCTTCCTGGCACAGAGGGGGAAATCTGTGACGCTGGTGACCAGGAGAAGCTCGGACTTCGGGCTGAAAGAGGGTTTGGCTGTGGACATGGAACCATTCTTGCGCAGATGGTTCCTTTTTGACCTGTGGCCGAGCTTGGACATAGGGGTGGTTGCCAAATCCACCTTCCAGGAGGTAACCGACCGGGGGTTGGTTGTTCGAGGAATCGAGGGGGACTGCCGGCTTATTGAGGCAGATTCTATCGTTTTTGCGCTCGACCTCGTGTCAAGTAGAGAGATGGAGACATCACTCAGCGGAAGAGTAGCTCAGTTGCACATGATCGGGGACTGCGTCAGACCGCGTGAGATCGTCAACGCAGTCCATGAAGGCGCGGCGGTCGCGCGCTCGATATGAACGGGGCCTGATATAATGGGCAAATGACTGCGCTCGTGACCGGTTGCGCCCAAAAGCGAACGCATGCCTTACACTTGTGAGCACATAGTGGCGATGAGTTTCGGTATTTAGACACTTCGCTGGAGAATAAGAATTGACTTACACTGAACAGATGGCTGCCTTCCTGGAGCAAACAAGGTTCGAGGACCTGCCGCCGAAAGTTGTGCACCTGGCTAAGATAAGCATCCTCGACGCTCTCGGATGCGCGCTTGGCGGCTTCTCCCTCGACAGAAGTGTAATAAGCCGCCAGGTCATGTTAAGTTTCGGAGGTAACGCTGAGGCTACTGTCCTCGGCAGCGGCCAGAAAAGCTCCTGCCTGAGCGCTGCCTACATAAATGCCAACATGGGTGTTGCGCTTGCCAGTGATGAGTTTTTTTGTACCATCGGGCACATAGGAGTCCCAACGCTTTTCCCGGCGCTGGCACTGGCGGAAAGGTACAAGTCTACAGGTAAGGACCTGATAACTTCCTTCGTCGTCGGATACGAAGTGGCGGCCCGTATCGGCTTATCAGTTGGAAAGCTTACCAGGATTGTCGATAACAAGGTGGAGGCCCTTCCGGTCCTGGGAACTGCCTCCTGGCATGCCATGGCATCGGTGGCTTCCGTTGGCAATCTGATCAGGCTGAGCCGCGAGCAAGCGGTGAACGCGCTCGGACTTCAGGCACACCATGCTCCCGTGCCCACGGGACGGCACGTGATGTTGTCGCCGGTCACATCGATGAATCGCTTCTACGACACAGGCTGGATGGCCCTGGGAGGGATAGTCTCAGGCTTAATGTCGCAGAAGGGTTACACCAGTTTCCCCGCGCCCGGCATTCTGGACGGTGATTACGGATTCTGGAGGATGATCGGGGCTGAGAAGTGTGATTTCAATCTCATGGTGGACAAACTGGGTGACAAATGGTGGTTCATGGAGCAGTCATTCAAGCCATGGCCCGGCGACGGCTATATCATGCATCCTTTGACGGCCCTGGATATCCTTTTGCGAAAACACAAGATACTTCCTCACGAAGTCGAGAAAGTAACGATCCGGGGAGGGTTGGCATATCCTAATTTCTTCAATCAGTCCCCCAAGACAGAATCGGATGCAGCGTTTTCGGTGCCACATTGTGCCGCAATGCTGATACTTGGTGTGCCTCCCGGTCCTGAATGGCAGACGCCCGAGAATCTCATTAGTGCCAGGGTAGCCGAACTCCGGAGCAAGATCACGCTGGAGATAGACCCCGCAGTTGCCAGGGTGATCAGCGCGCAAATAATGAAGTTTCCCGGGATAATATTTGAGGCGCCGACGACGGTTGAACTCAACGCGCGAGGGCGCACTTTTACAGAGTCTGTGAAATATCACCTTGGCAACAACCCGTGGAGCGTGGAGATGACCATGACTGACGAGCAGCTTGAAGAGAAGTTCCGCGTCAACAGTGCAAGCGTGCTTCCGGCATCTACGGTTTGGCGGCATCGCGTTGAGGAAATAATCGGTGCATGCCGTGACTTGGAGAATATAGGTAATGTCCAGGCGCTAACCCGGCTATGCATGACGGGTGAATGAAGGCGTTGGCTGAGAGAGGGACCGAAGGAAAGCAGGGAATCGAGGCAACACCGAGGGTTGTGCATGGATAAAAGCTATACGCAGAAGATGGCCGACTTCGCGGCAGACACGGTCTTCGAGGACCTGCCCGAAGACGCGGTCTATTCTGCGAAGCGCCTCATACTTGATACGATAGGATGTGCCGTCGGCGGCTACTCCAGTAACATGGGCAAAATGGTCGCCGAAGTCAAGAGAGGTCTGGGCGGCAAGCCTGAATCGACTATCATGGGGTTTAGAGAGCGGACCTCGTGTACAAGTGCTGCATACGTGAACGCTGAACTTGCGCATGCCCTCGATGCTGATGACACTTCGCTCAAGGGGCACCATGCCAATTCCGTAGTGATGCCGGCCCTGGCAGTGGCCGAGCGCGAGGGGGCTTCCGGCAGGCAACTGATTACCGCCGTCGCCCTGGGATTCGATGTTGCCATAAGGGTAGCCTATTCGATGAGTTCAAGCGTTCGCTCATCGGTCAAAGAGCCAGGTAGAATAGAGTTTGCTGCCACGGCCGGGTTTTCCTGGGTTGTGTTCGGCCCTGCTGTGAGCGCCGGCCATCTATTGCACCTGGACCCGGACAAAATGGCCCATGCGCTTGGCATAGCAGGGTACAGCGCCTCGCTGCCCTGTGCAGGGAAATGGGGTTCGCCCGCTCCCCGGCCGATGACCAAGTATGCCTTTTACGGACCGATAGCCGAGGCTGGAGTTACGGCGGCGCTCCTTGCTGAGAAAGGTTTCGAAGGTGACCAGACTGTCCTCGATGGTGAGCGCGGCTTCTGGAGGATGGCAGGAGCATCTTCGTGTAATTGGGATGCTCTGACCGCAGGCCTGGGGCAGCGCTGGTTTGTCAAAGAGACATCGTATAAGCCATATCCCTGCTGCCGTTACATACACGGCCCTCTGGACATGTTTTTCAAAATCATGCGGGACAACGGGCTAAAGCCGGAGGAGTTGGATGAGGTCAGTGTGGGCATGCTCTCAATCGCAAAACGACAGCAGTTTGATGATGTCACCGTCCTGAACGAGATTGACGCCCAATTCAGCATCCCCTACCTGTTCGGGGTGGCCGCCCTGGGCATAGACCCGGGTCCTGAGTGGCAGAACTATGTGAGGTGGCGTGACCCCCGTGTGCTGTCTTTTGCGGAGAAGGTGAGGGTGTATGTGGACCCGTCCGCCGACGCTCTCTATGCTGACCAGGTGAAGTCGGGCGGAGAGAGAAAGAAGATGCATTCGGCAATCGAGGTCAGGGCAAAAGGGAAGTCTTTCAAAGCCGAATGCGACTATGCCAGGGGCGACCCCTGGCAACCTGAATATGTGATGAGTGACGATGACTTGAAGGAAAAGTTCAGGAATCTCTCGTATAGGATTCTGCGCCCTGACAACATCGAAAAGGCAATCGAAACCATCTACAACCTGGAGAGAGTGAAGGACGTGGGCGATCTGGTTGCCTGTCTGTGAATGGTCTGATCACGTCACAATCCAGTTTAGTGTAACATTGATCGGCTTAATAGGGCACTGGCCACCGTGTTGTCATTCTCACGAATCCGGGAACCCAGGCGCCTAATCCTAATTCGTCATACCGGCGAGAAAGCGGGTATCCAGACGACCGACCACCTGGGTTCCCGGATTCCGGCTCGCAGGCCAATGACGACATTATCAAGGTGTTGCTGAGACATAACGAGCAAGGTAATGGTACCCACAAAGTAGAAGAAAGGAGAGCTATGAACAGATTTGATGGAAAGGTTGCCATCGTCACTGGAGGGGGTAACGGCATTGGGCGCAGCATTGCCACGCGGATGGCATCGGAAGGTTGCCGTGTGGTCATAGCTGATCTAGATGAGGCGGCGGCAAAGAAGGTGGTGAGTGATATCTCAAAGGCGGGCGGCCGCGCAAGCTCATTCAAGGTGGACATCAGCAAGGGCGAACAGGTTGAAAAGACGGTGGCGGGCTGCCTTGCGGAATTCGGACAGATTGATATTCTAGTCAACAATGCCGCCATGCACGGCAAAGACGTTGAGGTGGACTTCTTTGATTCGAGGGAAGATTTCATCGATAGGATTCTCAGCGTGAATGTAAAGGGTGCCGTCCTATTCAGCCAGGCGGTCCTGCGCCACATGGTCGAAAGAAAATACGGCAAAATCGTTAATATGGCGTCCAGCACAGGTCTGGTGGCCAGTGAATGGGGAATAATGTATGGCACGTCAAAGGGTGCCGTTATCTCTCTCAGCAGGAACCTTGCACGCAAGTTCGCGCCCTTCAACATAAACATCAATTGCATTTGCCCGGGCATTACGCTCACCGGTCATTCCCCATTCAGTCCGGAGAGGCAAGCCGAGCAGTATAAGAAGATAGTGCAGGAAATACCCATAGGTAAGCCAGGAATGCCGGAAGACGTCGCTGCGATGGCCCTTTTCCTGTGTTCCGATGATGCCAGGCATGTTGTAGGACAGACCATCAGTGTTGACGGAGGGGCGCACCGCATCTAGCCTGAGTGTATCGCTAATAGCTTGACAAGGTTTGGCAAGCCGGGCAAGCCAGGTCAGGCGGGGTTTGGCCAGATGCGACGGTAGGCAGCGCACGTACTGCGGACAACCCATTTCCCCGGCGACTTCCCCAGAGTTGAGACCTTTGCCTTCCGGAAAGTCTCACCGGCAAAAACGCTCTGGTTGGAAATATCGTAGACCGAGAGGTATTTGGGAAGAGGTACGTCTCCCGCTAACATGGGTGGGAAGTCTTCCCTGGCCAGAACGAAGTTGCGTGCGCGGAGAAAGCCAGGGACATGGGACAGTGCGGGGGTCACCGACATGTTGAACCATTCCTCGAACTCTCTCGTTTTGTCTCCGGGCGCCTCGTCGAAACCCAATAGGAAGACATACTTGGCGTCAAACGGCTTGTATTCGGATTGCTCAGGGTACGTCTGCCGATATACGGCGCGGGATATCTTGGGTATAGTGGCTGTAACGGCCTCGAAGCTGTCCGCCGGCAACGCCTTTTCTTCCGCCCGCAACTTCAGGTAAGGATCGCTGTTCAGCACATTGGAGTCAATGATATCCCAAAGTGCAAGGTATTTGGGTTCACTTTCAACGGCAATTCCCTCAGGAACGCCTTCGATCAGTTGAAACCGGCAAGCTGAAAGAAAGCCGGGCAAAACTAGGCGTAACGGGACATGCTTGCTGTTGTACCAGTGGTTCCACTTGTCTTCGTGTTCGGGCGGCGCATCCACCTTTGTCACTATCAGAGCTCTTTCCTTAGCCACAACCGGACCTCCTCAGACTAACCCTTATTCCCGGAGATGCCGCCCTTCCCTGCCAGGCGGGGGGCGTTGTCTTTTGCATTGCCGACATTATCGCGAATAAACTTCACAATGTCTTCGAGTCTCGCTCCTGTGGTAAACACCTCCGCGATGCCGGCCTGCTTGAGCGACGGAATATCCTCCGGCTGGATGAAGCCTCCGAGGACGACCATCATGTCCTGGGCCCCTCTTTGCCTGAGTTCAAGCATCAATCTGGGAGCCAGGCTGTTATGGGCATCCGCCAGCGAACTCAGACCTATCACATCGACATTTTCTTGAACTGCTGCCTGTGCGATTTCCGCAGGAGTCCGGCGTCGCCCCATGTATATCACTTCCATCCCGGCGTCTCTCAAAGCCATGGCGACAACCCGGATGCCCCTGTCATGCCCGTCCAGGCCGACCTTGGACAGCAGCACGCGTATTCTCTGGTTTTCGTTCAAAAGAGCGCCTCCCTAGACAGCGCCGGGCTCCCTGTATTCGCCCCATGTTTCCCGAAGCGCATCGAATATCTCCCCACCGGTGGCATAGGCTTTCACCGCCTCGATAATCGGGGGGACCAGGTTGTTGTCGGAAGTAGCATCGAGAAGCGCCAGCGCTTTCACGTCACCGAGCGCCTTCCTCACTCTCGAGTTATCACGCTTCCTCTTCAACTCCCTCACCTCTTCGACGCGCTGTCGCTCGATCTCCGGGTTGCATCGGTACACCCTAGTCGGCCTTTTCTCTTCACGGGTCTTGAAGCAATTCACTCCGACTCGAAGTATTTCGCCCGACTCAAAGGCCTTTTGCCATCGATAGGCGTCCTCTGACATGGACCTGCGGAGCTGGCCGCTATTGATGCCCTGAACTATTCCCCCCATCTTGTCGATACTGTCCATCTCTGCCAGTACCTTCTCTTCAATCTCCGAAGTAAGGGATTCCACGAAATAGGACCCCGCGAGCGGGTCTACCACGTCGGTCACGCCCGTCTCGCAGGCCAGGACCTGCCCGGTCTGAAACGTGGTCAGGGTTGCCTCTTCGGTTGGGATGCCGTACCCTTCATCATATGCGCTGGCGCCGGTCCACTGGGCGCCCCCTAGGACGGCAGCCAATCGGGCGACTGTAGTCCGTGCGATATTGTTAAGGTATTGCTCTCGATAGAGGCCACTACCCGCCATCCCACCACCGATCCATGCCATGAGAGAGCGGGGTTTCTTCGCCTTGAACCGGTCTTTCATGACTTTGGCATAAATCCTTCTGACCGCTCTGTGTTTGGCGATTTGCTCGAAAAAGTTGGGTTTGCTGTCGAGTACGAGGAGGATACCCGGCGCAATCGCATCCACATCTATGCCCCTGTCCACTGCTGCCTGGACGTGGCCAAAACAACATGCCAGGCCAAGCGCAGCCTCCCGGACCACGTCCACCCCATTCTCGGCAATACGTTGGGTGACTACGGATAGAGGCTGGTAGTTGGGCAAGTGACGACTGCAATAAGACATGATGTCAACTGAAATCCTCAGCGCCTGCGCGGTCGGCAAGATATAGGTTCCCCGCGCCAGATAGTCTTCAAGGACATCGTTCTGGCAATGCCCGTGTACCTTCGTCAGGTCCACACCCTGTTTTGCAGCGAGGCAGACATAGTTGGCAACACCCACGACGGCTGCGGATGTGAGCGCCTGGGAGACATCCACTTTCCCAAGGTCTATCCCGTCGAAGCCCGTTTCCCAGTCTCGCTGAGAAGACATGGATACTCCGACTCTGCCGACTTCTCCTTCACTCAGGGGATTATCGGGGTCGTAGCCAAGATGTGTTGGAAGGTCGAAAGTTACGAGGATGCTCCGCGCACCTGCGTCCATCAGTGCCTTCCACAGCTTGTTGGATTCTTGCGGCGTGGACCGCCCCGCCGCGGACAGGTTTGTCCATGCCTTGCCACGATACATTATCGGCGAGATGCCCCTGGTGTAGGGATACTCGCCCGGGAAGCCAATATCCCTCAGGTACTCAATGCCTTCTTCTTCGATGTCCAGAGGGGTATACACTCTCTTCAACGGGATACCGCATTCGCATCGGAAGTCGTTCTTTCTTTCGCCTTTGAAGGCATCGGCGTTTTCTTCCTCCCAGACCTCCATCTGTTTGCGAATTTCGTTCAGATCATCCACTTTGCAGTGCCCTCCCGAGAAGAAACGACAACCCATGGTCCGACCGGCAGACATGTGCCTTTTGCGCCCAGGCCACCGCGCCTCTACTTCTTCAGGCAGGAAACCAATGGAGACAGTGAATCCTGCAGTTCCAGTTTGGAAAGCAGTTCCAACGTTTTCTCTATTCTTGCGGCACTCAGGACGCGCCCGGAAAACGCCCTGAATTTTTCCTTCAAGTCCTCGTCTGACCAACTGGTCTCAGGTGTCCACGGGTCGCCTCTCGAGTAGTCAGTTTGTGCCTGGAATACCTTGCCCCTGGCTTTGACCTGCACCTTGGCCGGGGCTTTCCTCGCCCGGCCCATTCTCTGTGTTTCCTCCGACACTATCTGGTCTGCACTGGGGTTGGGGCGTACTTTGACCTCTCTTGCGAGGTCAACTATCCTGGGATCACTGTAATTATGTGGTGCGAGCCATTCCGGACCGGGTCTCATCCCCGAGGCAGCCATAGCCATGAGGTAGGGTATGCTCAGTTCTCCGTCCATTTCATTCGCGACGGGAGCTTCATCCATGTGCAGGGCAAGAGCAGAGGCAACTACCTCCACGTCGATACCGTTGATCTCCTCACGCTTGATGTGGTGTTCCTGCATAATCTGATAAAGAAGGTCGATGGGCGCCTGGGCATACCTGCAGGTCGGGTAGGGCTTGAACGAAATCTCGGTCACAAGCCAGTGTCCGCCAAGGTCCCTGGTGAGGCAGTCCCAATTGCAGTCCAAGGCGCCTGCCAACCTCCACCAGCCCATTTCTCCATCCAGAATGTTCGAGTCACCGGTGAAACCCTTGTCCGCCAGCAGGGCGGCAGCCGTGCCGTTTTCCGCCATGAGCGCGTAGAAGGCAGACTTGGTATGATTCCTCGGGGAATGCAGCCAATTTCCCACTGGAAGCGGAGCCGAGTAGCCAGCGATGCCCAGGCTATGGGCCATCTTTGTCCCGTCATGGCCCAATACCTTGCTTGCCCCCGCAGCAGCGGCGAAAATGTTCCAGTTCTGCATTCCAAGTCTGGACTTCCGCAGTTGCCCGTTCTGGTCCCTGGCAGTAAGCATGCAGGAATCCCCAACCCGTCCTGCAATTTCATAACCGATGGCAGCGGCAGCGATGAGGTCCTTTCCTGAAGCTCCCACGCGTTCAGCCACGGCTAGCGCAGGCATTATTGCACATTGGCCCATGTGCCCGATTTTGAAGAGGTGCTCGTCGGCGCATAAGGCCGAAGCCATGGCCGCATTGGCATACGCAGCGCTGGTACAAGATGTCTTGTCTCCGGTTACCAGAATGGTTGATTCAGGATTTCCTCCTAAATCCCTTTTCAGGGCCACCGATATTCTGCCCAGGTCCGTGGAAGACCCCCCAACCGTATTGCCCACCGTATCCATGATGAGGCGTTTCGACGCTTCGACTACTTCCTGGGGCAGGTCCTTGAAACCCGTCTCAGCGGCAAAAGACGCCAGCGTCTGCGTGTAGCTCTTGGACATTAAACCTCCTGAGCAGGAGATTGCAGTCAGATGCTGCCCTCTTCTGCTTACCTGAGAAAGCGGACCAAGTCCTCTACGCACTCCACTTTGTCCAGCCCGTAGATAGTATCCATGGCGTTTTCTATGTTGTCGGGGCGCAGGAACCTGGACGAGAAATTTCGGAACTTATTCTTCATCTCATCGTCGCTCATGACGTACTGGGGCTCCCAGGGATCGCCCTTTGCGTAGTCGGCCTGAGCATTGAAAGTCTGCCCCCTGGCCTTTATTTGGATCTTCGAGTGTATCTTCTTCCGTTCCCCTCCCGCCATCACCTGTCCGGCGTACATGGCGTCTGCATCCGGATCGACGTAAAGCTTCGCCTTTCGGGCAAAAGATAGCACTCGTGGATCTTTCCATCTGGCGGGGGATTGCCACTCAGGGCCCGGGTCTATGCCCAGCGATGCCACTCCGAATATGTACGGAAGACTGAATTGTGTGTCCACTTCGTTAAGGACCGTGGTATCGCCGAATCTGGCATATGAGGCGACGGAGTGAAGTCCGACCTTCACCTCCTCGACGTCCTCCGGGGTGAAATGATTTTCCCTCATGATCCTGAAGAACATGTCCAGTGGTGCATGTATCCATCTGCAACAGGGATATGGCTTGTACGAAGTTTCCCTCACGAACCACCTTTGTCCCAGTGCGGCGGTCAAGGCATCCCAGTTACACCCGGTTGCGCCTGCCATTCTCCAGAAGCCGCGCTCACCATCGAGGACAGTCTGGTCACCTTCGAAACCCTTCTCTGCGAGGAGCGCTGCCGTGACTCCGGCCTCAGCTATCGGTCCGTAGAAGGCATACTTGGTCATCGGCCTGGGAGCCGGAGAAGGTCCCCATTTCCCAATCGCTGGAAGAGAGGTGCTGTACCCGGCAATCCCCAGCGCATTCGCCATCTTTTTGGCATCCAGCCCCAGGAGACTTCCTGCCCCGACTACTGCGCCGAAAACAACCCATGAAAACCCCGCAGTAGGTCCGAACTCAACCTTGCCCGAATTGTCGGCAGCGGGACGTATGATCGAATTCATCGAATAGGCTACCCTTATGGCGACATCGAATCCCAGGGCGACGGCCGTGATCAAATCTTTGCCAGATGCCCCTTCGCGCTCAGCCACCGCCAGCGCCGGCATAACCGCCACACAGGCATGGTGGCCCTTAAGTGAAACGTCGTCGGCATCCATGGCGTTGGCCATCTCCGAGTTCACGTAGGCCGCACTGGTGCATGAGGTTTTCTGGCCCAGCCCCATTATCGTGGCTTCCGGAACGCCACCCAGTTCCTTCTTGACTTCAGCAACGATCTTCCCCATGTTATTGGAGTAGCCGCCTATGGAGCATGCGACGGTATCGAGAATGAGGCGTTTCGCTGCGTACACAGCGTCTTCAGGAAGATCCTCGAAACGGGTGTTGGCGGCAAAATCAGCCATTACCTGGGTGTAGCTTTTTTCCATGGTGCCTCCTGTTCCTGCTTATTACTTGAGATAGCCGACCAACTCGTCGACGCACGCCACGTTCTCCAGGTTACGGATAGTTTTTATCGCATTCTCGATGTTGTCTGGTCTCAACAGCCTGTAAGAGAAGTTGCGGAATTTGTTATCCAACTCTTCATCGCTCATCGCATAACCGGGTTGCCACGGGTCGCCCTTAGCGTAGTCGGTCCTGGAGCTGTAAGACTTCCCTTTTGCCTTGACCTCGATTGCCGAGTGCATCTTCTTCCTCTCTCCCCCAGATTTCACCTGGTCAGCATAGACCGCGTCGGCAGCCGGGTCTACATATACCCTTACCTTCTGCCCAAAAGATAGCACCCGCGGGTCATGCCACCGCGCCGGATTCTGCCACTCAGGGCCGGGGTCTAAGCCTAAAGCGGCGACCCCAAGAACATACGGGGTGCTGAATTGAGTGTCTACCTCGTTCAGTACGGTCGCGTCCTCGAAGTGCTGGTATTTCGTGACGGAGTGCATACCCACGCTGACCTCATCTACATCCTCTGGTCTGAGTCCGTTTTCTCGCATTATTCTGAAGAACATATCGAGAGGTCCGTGGAGGTATCGACAACAGGGATATGGCTTATACGCCGTCTCTTTGACGAACCACCGCTGTCCCAGGCCGGCGGTCAGAGCCTCCCAGTTGCATGCAGATGCTCCTGCCATCCTCCAGAAGCCCCGCTCTCCATCCAGGACTGTCCGGTCACCTTCGAAACCTTTCTCGGCAAGGAGCGCCGCCGTAACTCCAGCCTCGGCTATCGGTCCGTAAAAGGCATACTTGGTCATCGGCCGGGGAGCGGGGGATGGTCCCCATTGCCCGGCGCAAGGAAGCGAAGTGCTGTACCCTGCTATGCCCAGAGCATGGGCCATTTTGTCGGAATCCAGGTTCAGAAGACGACCTGCACTCACAACTGAGCCGAACACAACCCATGAAAACCCTGCCGTGGGAGCAAACTCCACTTTTCCTGGCTCGGAAGGTGAAGCCCTGACGGGTGAGCTCATGGAGTAGGCCACTCGTATGGCGACGTCAAAGCCGAGTGCCACCGCTTCGATCAACTGCCTACCTGATGCGCCCACTCTTTCGGCCACAGCAAGCGCAGGCATGACCACGGTGTTGGCGTGGTGCCCTTTGAGCGACGTGTCATCCGCATCCAGGGCATTGGCCATCTCGGCATTTACGTAAGCTGCGCTGGTGCAGGAGGTCTTCTGGCCAAGCGCCATGATGGTGGACTCCGGCCTGCCCCCCAGGTCCTTCTTGACCTCCGCAACTATCTTCCCGAGTTTGCCGGAATAGCCGGCGACTGAACACGCAATCGTGTCAAGAATCAGGCGTTTGGAAGCACGAACAGTGTCTTCGGGCAGGTCATCAAAGCTGGTCCCCACCGCGAAATCAGCCATTGTTTGGGTATAGTTCTTCGTCATGTGTCCTCCTGGTTAGTATTTGGGGAGCCGGGCGGACAGGACCTCGTCCAATTCAAGCTCGGCAAGCTTCTCTCTCGTCGGTATGCCCTCCTCAGTCCACCCGCGGCAAGCATAGTACTCGCTGAGCATAGGCCCCATAGGGGGCAGGTTTTCGGCAGATATTCCAGTTCCTCGCCGCTTATGGGTCAACAACCTGGGCGGCAGCAAATCATCCTTCCTGCTCACTCCACGCCTTACGTTGAACATTCGTTTCAGATTGAATACGCGTTCGCCCACGCGCATGAATTCTTTCAATTCCATGTCGAAACCATTCACCTGGTTGGACCATTCCAACAAGTGCGATGGTTGGATGCCCCGGAATGACTCAGGCACTCGACTTAGCCAACTGGTGGCGTGGGAATAAAACAGCTTGCACATGCCCAGGGAGTCGATAAGGCAGTCGTAGTCCTGCGACCAGGCAGTTAATTTGCCCACGCCCTTGACCGCAAACCGGTCTCGGTCCGCTTCGAGGGCATCCTTGTCTGTCAGATAGAGTGATGCGTACCCGGGATGGAACAGCGCAACCATACCGTCCAGGTGGTCGGCGCCCCGGTTTGCGGTGGCCGCCTGCAGGGCGTAGCGGTTAGTAGACCTGGGGTCGTGCATGGAAGGGTCCATTCCCTTGATATGGACCGCATACTCGTGGGCCATGCCTCCGACGGTTTGCGCCAGTCCTCTGACACCTTGCCCCAACAACTTGCCGACACCCTCTGCCTCTCCAATCAGGCGCGCAACTTCGAATACGGCCGCGTCGTTTCCCCATGTCAGCTCGATTCCGCCGGTGTCGGTTTTGGTGATAAGACCGCGATCATACAATTCCATGGCAAAGGCAATGACGTTGCCCAGAGAAATCCCGTCCATGCCATACCTGTTGCATAGCTCAAATATCTTGGTCAGGGTCTCCATGTTGTCCACAAGGCAATTGCAGCCGCAGGTGACCAGGAACTCGCCATTGGCATGCCTCTGGCCGTTGTGAACCCTGGTCTGCAGGCACCGTGCGGGGCAACCCCTGCAGGGGTTCGGGACTGCATCAGAGGCCATGAATTCGGCCATTTTCTCGCCGAAACCTTCGAAGTTCCCCAGTTGCCAGTTCTTGATAGGCGAGGTGTCCCCACCCAGTCCCCGCCCCTTGTACAGCCCGGTTATCCTTTGCTTGAGTTCTGTTGGGTTGAAGTGCGTTGTTTTGGGAAAATGTTCCTTAATGCTTTCCCGCAGCCCTTGCCGGTCGTGTATTGTCGGGGGCGTAGACCCGGTAGCCACGATAGCTTTGAGATTCTTGAATCCCATCACCGCGCCCATCCCGCACCTTGCAGCCGCTCTGGCAGCGGGCCCGTCGCTCATAACCGCCGCGAATCTGACCAGTCTTTCGCCAGCCCGGCCAATAGTAACTACGCTGCTTTTCGGGTCCGTCTCCTTCTTGAGCAGCTCATCTACTTCGTAAGTATCCTTGCCCCACAAATGTCCGGCGCCGACTATCCGGGCTGTCCCGTTCTTCAGCCACAGGTAGACAGGCGTTTTTGCCTTTCCGTGGAACACCACACCATCGTATCCGGCATGCCTGAGCGCATGGGCAAAAGTACCGCCGTTATGTGCCTCTCCCCAGATGTTGGTCAGTGGTGAAATACCCGCAATGAGCAGCCGGGTGGTCATAGGTACAGGGGTGCCGGTGAGGGCTCCAGTCATGAATACCAGACGGTTTTCTTCAGACAGTGCCTGGGTATTGGCATCCGTTTGGTCCCAGAGTATCTTGGCTGCCAGGCCAGATCCCCCGAGGTATTTTCTGTTTGTGTTCTCCGGCAACTCCAGGACGCTTGCGGACTCTGTGCCCAGGTCAACTTCCAGAACCCTTGCGGTCTTGCTTGTCAACATTGCTTTTCCTCCAAACGAATACGCCGCGCCCTGACGAAAGCATCCCTTTTCATGGCTCAAGACGGCCCTGCGCGGAAGATACCTCCATTGAATCAGGCGATCATTCGTGTTTCTCGGGCGATGTCTGCAACTCCTTGTTCAACGTGGATTCTCCAACGGGTTTATACTGGTCAGGAACTGCGTGGTTCACTGTCCTCCCTGCACGTCCCGCCAGGACAAGGCCAATCGCCAGGACAGCACCGACTATCTGGAGGTACCAGACCATGGTCAGGATCAGGACACTGGAGACAAGGGCGGCGATCCTCTTCAGATGCTTGGTCCAAGTAGCAGGAGGTCCATACCCTTCGAAGCCTCGGGCGAGAAGCCAGAACCCTGCCAGCCCGGAAAGCGTGACCAGAACAAAGGGGAAAACCTGAAAATTTTCCAGGAGCAGGACCGGATGAAAGATGAAGAAAAAGGGCGCAACATAGAGTACCGCGCCGAAACGCATTGTCTGGAGGGTTGTCTTCATCGGGGATGCGCCGGCAAACCCTGCCGCGACCATTGGAGTAATAGCCGTCGGTGGGGTGAAGTCAGCCAGTATTCCCCAGTAGAGAATGGACATGTGGATTGCCAGCCGGTTCAATCCCATTGATTCCAACCCGGGCGCGAGCAGTATGGCCAGCAAGATATATACTGCCGCTCCGGGAAGACCCGTGCCCAATACGAAACCAGCCAGAGCAAGGACCAATAGTCCCGTGGCCACATTCTGGGAAGCCCTGCTCATCCATTCCATCAGGGATAAATCCAGCCCTGAGAGTCGGAGGCCGCCGATGATCAGACCAACTGCCAGCAGGATGGGTGCAAGTTGGCCGAAAATCCTGGCTGAGTCTTCCGCCACCTTTATGAAGGTCGCCCGGTTGGGCCGAGTAGCCTTGTTGATCGTCATGAACACGAACAAAGCGACGATAGACCATAGGGCGGCCTGCCCTGCGGCCACCCTCGCTATGAATAGCATCCAGACCAGGATTACTGCGGTGACGATGATATGCCAACCCTGCAGCAGTGTCTTCCCCACAGGTTGATTCTGGCTCCTGGGAATGCCTTTTATTCCGTTGTTCACAGAGTAAAAATGGACCTGGGAGAAAAGGCACCAATAGTAGAGGATGGCAGGTACCATGGCTGCCAGGGCTACGCGCCAGTAGGGAATGCCCAGGAAGTTGGCCATGATGAAGGCGACCGCACCCATTACGGGGGGCATAATGATTCCCCCCTCGGAGGCTGCGGCCTCGACAGCAGCTGCATAGTGCGGCTTGAACCCCGCTTCCTTCATCATCGGTATGGTGAATGATCCGGAGACCATAACGTTTGCTGTGGCGCTGCCGGAGATAGTGCCGAAAAGGGAGCTGGCGAAAACAGCAACCTTGGCCGCCCCTCCCTTGGCCTCGCCCAGCAGGGAAAGGGCGAGGTTGGTGAAAAACCTGCCTGCTCCGGAAGCTTGCAGGATGATACCGAAAAGAATGAAAAGAAGGAACATCAGGATGAAAATGCTCATGATCTGGCCGAACATCCCGCCTGCATCGATGAACAGAGCGCCCACCAGCCTTTTGATGGTGTAATCGTTGCCCCTGAGAAAGCCGGGCAACAGGTGCACATAAAGCGGGGACAGGGCACACACCGCTACTGCTATAGCGAAGAAGATGCCGGCGGTCCTCCTGCCGGCCTCTATGACCAGGAGGCACATAGTTATTCCCAGGACCAATGCCGTGGCAGGCGGGAAGATCCCCCAGCTCTCCTGCCTGGCCTGGACGAAAGTCGCGAACGCGTACAGCGAGATGAAGAAGCTCAGTGCAGCCGCCAGGAGATCGTACCAGGGCACCTTACCCGTTTGTGCTCCCGGAGTTGCTCTTACCAACAGGAAGGCCAGTGGCAAGAGCAATGCAGCTCCTGCAGTTATGTACTGCATTGAACCCAGTACGATTCCCAGCCGCGTTGCGATGCCGACCACGTAGAAAACGGTCAACAGAGTGGCGGCAACGGCCAGCACCCCGGCCACAACCCTTATCGCCAGTGGGTACCCCTTACTATTCATCGCGCTTCCTCATACTCAGGGAGTTACGTAGAATGAACCGAAACATCGCTGAAAAGTGAGTGCCCACCCAGGGCACTCACTTTTCCATTGATTGCTGTACCGGTCCAGTCGCCAGGAAACAGGCTACTTGGTGGCAGGAGTGGTCGTAGCTGTGAGCTTCGCCTTCCATGTTGCTAATCGTCCCTGTTCAGCCTGGAGTTGCTCCTGCTGCGCTTTTTCATGCTCCGCTGTCCAGAGACCGACTTCCTTGAAGAACTTTATCGAACCTGGATGGTATGCCGCCAAAAGCGGAAGCCTCGTCGCCCCTTCTTTACTCCACTGGGCTGTGATTGGGACTTTCTGGATTTGCTCGATGGACCCATATAGCCCTTTCGTTATCTGGTAGGCAATGTCTTCATCAAGGAAGTTGTACGCACCGACCATGTGTACGCTGCCCGGTTGGAGCATATCCTCTTTGACCCCGGCGAATTCGCCTTTCTTCATCTCCAACAGAGGTTGCGGCCTCAACTGTTTCCATCTCGCCGCCACATCAGCAGATCTGCCGAACGGTATTATCCACAGGCCAGTTGTCGCATCTACTTCAGTGAGTTTCGCAGTCCTGAATCCGCCGAGGGCCGCGTCTGCAGTCCCATTCTGTACGGCATCATATGATTCCAGCGATTCGTCGAAGTTCACCTTTTTCACATCATTGTAGGTTAGACCGTGTGCCTTAAGAATGGCCTCGATAGTGTCGTTGCGCGTGGACGAACCAGGGAAATAGGCCACCCTCTTGCCCTTCAGGTCTTCCATAGTCTTAATACCTGTCTTCATGGTAGTCCAGAGCCCAAAAGGTACTAACTCGCCCTGAAACAGTATGCGGAGAGGCTGGGGGCCCCATTCGGGTTTTGCATAGTCTCCAACACCCATCAAGGGGTCCAGCAGGGTGCTTGTGCTGGTCTCAGCCAGCTCGGCCTGCCCGGACCTGAGCAGCAGCCAACTGTTTAGCTGCGTACTGGCAGTCTCAACGGTGAACTTGGTGCCCAGCAGTTTCTGCAGCGCGTTTGCCAGCGAAGTCCCAATCTCGGAGTTCTGGCCAGCGGTCGACGTAAACCTTACTATGCTTGGAAGCGGCTTTGTCGGAGTCACCGTCTTTTCAACCACTTTCTCTATGGTTTTCGGGGCCTGTGTGGTCGTATTCGCTGCCTGTTTGCTGCAGCCAAGAATCAGCCCCAGGACCAGCAGAAGCGCCACACCGCTGAAAAAGAACTTCTTCTTACCCATCGTTTTACCTCCTTAAGTTACCTTTCTCACATGATTCGCAATACCAGGATCAACGAAACCTAGGAAAGAACTTGCACGATTTTCGCCACATCCTCGACTTCCTCCAGGGAACTAACCATTCGAATGGCCCTTTCCACCTGTTCTGGAGACAGAGGCCTTGCTGAGTACGACGCGCAGTCTCTGAATTTCTGAATGATGACATCCCTGGGTAAGGGCTTCTGGGGATCGCCATAGGCGACGCCAACTTGTGTTGAGTACTCTTTCCCGTCTTTGGTCTTGATGACTATCGTCGCGGGAGGTATTACTACGCCAGGCTTGCTGCTCACGTCCCCCAACTTCGGCGTGACCTTCTGTGCGAGCTGAAGGACCGCAGGGTCCTTCAAACCCTGAAGCGTGAAATCGCCGATGACCACATTTCTGCGGAGGACTGCCAATGCCATTGTGAACGGAATGCTGAACTTGGCATCCATTATGGTCTCCGGGTTTTGCCTTTCCTCCAGCGGCTCACAAAGGCGCCTGCTCCTGACGTGAGCTACAGGCGTCATCACCTCGATGTCCTCAGGCCGGATGTCGTGTTCTCGGACAAGGCTCAACGTCCCATCGATGTACTGATGGGTAGTCCTGCAGGCGGGCCATGCCTTGAAGCTGACATCTGACCCCGGGAACTTCTTTCCGAGGTCGGCGGTTATCTGGGACGGGTCATACTTCCCGTTGAAATAGACATTGAATAGCCCCGCTTTGCCTTCAAAGACGTTCCTGGTCCCGACTATGCCCTTGTAGGCCATCAATGCCGAGGTGACCCCTGCCCTCGCCGGGAACGAATTGTAGAGGCCGCGGACCGTCGCGTTAACGCTGTAACCTATTTCCACGGTCCCGGCGGCCTGATGCAGGGCGATGCCAAAAGCATTCAATATGCCGTTCGAGTCGAGGCCGAGCAGCCGCCCGCAGGCGGCTGAAGCCGCGAAGACGCTGAAGGTTGGCGTCATGTTCCACAGGCTACCCGGGCCAAGCGGTCCCTGGGTGATTGAAAGGCCCATTCGCGAAATCACATCGATTCCCATGGCAACCGCAGTGATGAATTGCCGTCCGTCCACCCTGCCTGCACGCTCAGCGATAGCCATGGCAGCAGGGATCGTCGCGGCACTGGGGTGAAGCTGGGCGTTTTCGAGCACGTCGTCATAGTCAATGGCATGGGCCAACGAGCCATTGGCAAAGGCAGCCATCATGCAGGGCACCTTACCTCCGAAGCCCATGATGGTGCTTTCTTGTTTTCCGGCCGCATCCTTCACCAGGTCAACCGTTTCTTTGCAGCCCTGTCCGGCAGTGCTGGCTGCGAGCATCACGCCCAGAGTGTCAAGGATGCTGGTTTTCGTGGTCTCGATCACTGAAGGCGGCAGGTCTTCGTATTTGGCCCCAGCTACGTGCTCGGCCAAAGCATGGGCCAGGTCATTCTTGATTGCCAAGGTGCTCGCTTCTCCTTCTGCCAAAGAAACCTGGTGACGGTCTTACAGTCGGGGGCGATACGACGGAACAAAGTCGCTGTGACCGCTTTCCCTGACTACTCCGTGGAAAACTAACGGGTGCGTTGCCGTGTTCGGAACAAGGCCAGTCGTTTGATGACGTTCAGGCAGGTGCTCGTAGCATAATGCGGGCACTGCGAAGAGTCTAGGGTGCCTGCACCCTAGGCCGAGTTCAGTAGCATCGCAGTACCAACCTCGATAGGCCCAGACGAAGACACGCCTTCCGGTGGATCGACATCCAGCCGCATTCGGAATTGGGATGCTACTGCATCCGTTTCTAGACTATGTCATGGTCCTCAAATATGACTGCGACCAGCTTGGCCGGGTCAATGAACTCCTTTTCCTCCCGACCAAGCTCGGCGAACTCCGGTGACTGGTGTAGTTCCTTCAGGTGGGACCATGTATCTACATCGAACCAGACTTCGGGGACAAAGTCGAAAGGCAGCCCGGCGGTCGTGGGAGCCATTGTCGGCTGGGCTATGGCCTCTGTAACGTAGTGCGCCACGTATTTCTTTATTCTCTGCCCGAAGACTTTCGCCACCAGGGGGCCGTGAACTTCGCGATGGTGCCTGACAGCCTCCTCGTGGGTCATTCCTTCCTTTCTTCTCCCCAGGTGCATTGTCTTCACCACGGGTGCCGATCCCTTGCTCGCGAGTTCGACGATCACATTATCCTCGATCGCCACCGTGAACGTTGTCTCCGGGGTCAAGAACTCCTTCTCATCCCGAACGATCCTTTGCCCCTCCGGTGACTTGTAGAACGCTGCCACGTCTTTCCATGAGCCGTGGGCGAGCCACATTTCGGCGATGAAGTCAAAAGGCAACTCGGCGCCAGCGCCCTTTATCGTCGGCTGCGCCAGGGCTTCCTTCACGTAGTGCCCAACGTATCGCTTGACCCTGCTGCCCATGGCGCGCTTAACCAGAGGTCCGTGTACTTCGCTGTGGTGCCTTATACACTCCTCGTGTGTTATGCCTTTCTTCTTCGTGCAGAAGCTCATCGCCTTAATCATGGGAGATACGACCCCATCTCATGTGAAGTGCTCGCCCGCCAATTGCCAGGCCCGAGTTGCGGACCGACACCGCCTACAATCGTCACTTCGCCTTCCAACTGGCCAGTCTGTCCTTTTCAGCTTGCAGCGCCTCCGCCTGCCACTTGTCATGTTCAGCCGTCCAGAGGCCAACCTCCTTGAAGAACCTTATCGCCCCAGGGTGGAAAGGCGCAATAGTGGGGATGTTTGCAGCGGACTTCTTGAACCAGGTCGCCGTTGCCGGAACCTTGATGATGTTATCGTTCGCTTCGTAGATTCCCTTCGCTATCTGGTAGGCCCAGTCTGCTTCCAAACTATCATAGCTAATGACCGCGTCTACGCTAGCGGGCAGCAACATCTCCTCATTGACTCCGGTGAACGCCCCCTTCTGCGTCATAACTAACTCGTGGGGCAGTAGGGAACGGAATATTCTGGCCATCTCCGCAGATTGGCTGAATGGGATTACGGCTGCACCGACAGACGCATCCACCTCCACCAGTTTGGCGTTCGGCAAGCCGGCGAAAGCCACGTCGACTGTGCCATCGATAAGGGCTTGCTGGGCACCGTCCAGGGAGTCGAAGCTCACCTTCTTGACATCGTTCCATGTGAACCCGTGGGCTTTGAATACAGCCTCCATGGTGTTGGTACGCACCGAGTCGCCGGGGAAGAAGGTCACTCTCTTGCCCTTCACATCGTCAAAACTCTTGATCCCTGTCTTCTTCGATGTGTAGAACCCCCACCAGCTTGCCTTGCCGACGGTGATTGTGCGCAGAGTCTGGGGGCCCCATTCGGGCTTGGAGTAATCGCCCAACCCCATGACCGGCTCGCGCGTGCTATTCGTTGAACTCATATGCAAAAGGGTTGTGCCTGTCTTCAGCGCAAGCATCTCATCGATCTTGTTCCCGAAGGTCTGGACAGCCACCTTGATGCCAATCTGCTTGCTCAGCGCGTCGGCAACTGCAAGGCCAGTCTGCCCGGTGCTCCCGCTCGCAGTGGCACCCAACGCTATGATGCTGGGAAGTGGCTTGAGCGTAGTGGTCGTAGGTTTCGGCACTGCCGTCGTCGTACTTGTGGTTGTGGTTGACTGGGCAGTGGCCTGCTGCGTCGTCGCCGTCTTTTGCGTTGTGGTGGTTGCCTGTGTCGTCGCCTTCGTCGTGGCCGCCTGCTTACCACACGCGCCAAGAAGGAGAGCCCCCAATAACAGCACCACCAGGTTGACGGCGACCGCCAGTTTCAATCTACTCATCTGCTTGCCCTCCTTTTGAAATCAAATGCTGTCAGGACGAACTATGGTCTGCCTCACCCGCCCTCCCCAGTCTGCTCCTCCATTAACATCGTCGTTCCGTGAGTCATACAGGAAACGACATTTGCTTCACTTCGCCTGCTATTGAACCGGCAATGCCGTGAGCAGCCGCTATTGCCGCCCAGTATACATCCATCACATTGAGCGGTCAACGGGGGAACCGGCAAACGATGCCCAATTGACAACTGAATGAACAAATGGTAAGGTGGTGACTGCCGCAAAGCTAGTATCAGCATGCTCCGCGGTGGTTGATAACCACACGCAGGGGGTTCCGAAGTGACGAAAGCTGAAGTCGCTTGCCTGGTGGAAGACTCCGGCAGCGCCGCAACCGGTGCGTCAGCTACGGCCCGCCGGAAAAACGAAAAGACGGGCTTCTGGACGCGACGGCAGAGCAATCCAACGTATGAAGTAGTGGGGAACCTGGAGCGTTTCGACATGAGGGACACGCTCGATAACCGGGCGATCCTGGTTCCCGGCACGGAGAGGTACCTGGCGTATTACAGCTTGCACCCCGAGTGGGAGGAGCCAGACAAGAAACTCAGGCTATACGGTCCTGTATCTAAATTGCTGAACTATGTCTCACCAACATCCGACACCAGCGCCACGCCAATCTCCGCTGAGGAGAAAGAGAGGAGAAGGTCTCTTCTGTTCGGTGATGAGCCGCTGGCCTTCGCGCTGAGCAATACTAAAGGGACGTACCCGCTGTTGTTTGCCGCTGGCTGCGGGCCGGTGGCGAAGGAACGGGTGGACATGGAACCGGCAGTTGCCGCCCGCAACATCAAGGGAGTGGCCCGCTACGTGGGTGCTGAACTGGCAGGCATCTGCGAGATCAATCAAGCCTGGGTGTATACCCATTGGGGGAGGGATGAAAGCTACGGAGGACGTTGGGGAGAGCCTATCGATCTCACTCATCGTTATGCCATCGCACTGGTGGTAGCCCACAACTTCGAGATGCTGCTGGCAGGCCGCGGGTTGGGCGTGTGTGCTACGATAGAGACTGATGAAATATACTCAAGGGTCGCGGCGGCGGCAGTCCGCCTTGCCTCCTACATTAGGGCGCTGGGTTACCCCGCTGAAGCACATATTGGGTGCGGTAAGGTCAACACTGTTCCGGTAGCCGTCGATGCTGGCTTGGGCGAGGTGGGGCGCAACGGACTCTTGATCACTAAGGAATACGGGCCGGCAGTGCGCATTTGTGTGGTGACCACCGACCTGCCCATGGTTGTCGACAAGCCGGTGGACCTGGGGATACAGGACTTCTGTGCCCGATGTTTCAAGTGTGCAGATACCTGTTCTTCGGGCTCGATATCCAAGAGGGAAAAGGAGCTGCTCCGGGGTGTCAAGCTCTGGCCAGTGGACAACGAAAGCTGCATCCGCATGCGCCTTTCACAAGGTGGAGCGCCGACCTGTTTCAACTGCTTAAGCTGTTGTCCCTATACGAAGCCCCGCAACTTCATTCACCAGTCCGCCGGTTGGCTGGCGGCCCGTTCTTCGCTAGCCCGCACTGGTCTGGTTTGGCTGGACGATTTCCTCTATGGTCGTAAGCCTCGGCAGCACCCTTTTCCGGGATGGCTGGAGGCCGATGCCCAGAAACTGAACTTCCGGGAGCGCCTCTCTATCTTACTGCACAGGATCTGATTCGAACGTTCCCGCGAAACACACCGGGGCGTCGAGCACAAAGTACTTGTTGAGATTTCTATTTCCCGTTCTCGTCCCACTCCGGGCAAGTGCAATGAGTTCCCATGCCTGGCGATCGAAAACGCCTGCGGGTCTCAAACGCTGACCTTCCCCAGAAGGAGAGGTCTTTTGTTCCGTAGCTGGAAGATGTCAGCGGCTGCATAGTCTGCATAGCATATCAACACTCCCTCCAGGGAATTAGGAACTTTGGAGACCTGCGGCGTATGACAGGATATGATATGGACCACCTCCAAAGGAATGCCAGCATCCAGGGCAAGGTGCGCTCCATAGGCCCCATGGACGAGGCTTTCACCGATTAGAGATTTCTTCCCGGGCTTGCCCTTTTCAGGAGCGATCTCGGCCAGTTTGCACACGTCGTGCAGCGCGGCTGCCGCCAGAAGGATATCTGTATCTATTGGATAACCCCATAAGCTCTTTACCAGGGAGGCCATTGCCGTGGCAGTGTTGATCACGAAATTCGTGTGTTGTATCAGATCACAGCCCGGTATTTCTGCACTGAAAGGGCAATCGCTTATGTCCGCCCACTGGCTTTCGTCCCAAGTTCTGACCCAGACCCCCAATACGCCGTCTCTCAGCGTATCATTCTTGATCTGGTCTATTGGCGGAATGAGTTGCCTCACCCGTTCCCTCTTTTCCATCGGGGCCTCCAAAGTTCTATTCGGCCTTCATATCAGGAGACGACGACTTCTTCCCCCGAGAATGACAGTTTTGTGCCCAGCGCTTCACACATCTCCCGCATGTACTCGAATACCTCGTCCCTTCTCTTGTCCCCTGGCGGCAGAAGCTCAGGTTGCGCCTGCTTGTTGATAAGCGCAGGCAGGAAAGAGACCTGCTGGATCTTCTTGTCGGCGATTGCTATCTTAGCCAGGATGGTCTTTCTTGAGTCCGGTGGGAAGGCGTAACCGGGATAGTCAGGATCGATTCGCCAATTGTACACGGCCATTCGCGCCTTCTGCTCCGGACTCTTGAAAATGTCCAGCGTTCCCGGGATGTCCATGGCGAAATTGCCTAAGCTGTAGAAGATGGCTTTGCCCTTGTACATTTCGATCCCCTTTATAAGGTGAGGATGATGCCCAAGTATCAGGTCGGCCCCGGCCTCTATAGCTGCATGGCCCGACTCAACCTGGTACATTGCGAGCTTCTCGGGGATGAAATGCAAACCCCAGTGCATGGAAACCACTACCACGTCTGCCAGACGGCGCGCCTTCCTGATGTCCGCTTTCATTGCTTCCAGGTCTTCTTTGTATGTTTGGGTGAAGATACTGGGAGGCGTGCCTGGTTGCTCGTATTCTGTCTGCTCGTAAAAAGTCCGTGCTCGCAACGGAGCGCAACCTGGTTTCTTGAGGGCGGCGGCGTACCCGTGGGGCAAGATAGAATTGTAGGCCAGGAATGCAACGGAAGTTCCTCTCCGGTCTATGATGGCAGGCTGCCGGGCCTCGATAATATCTCTGCCAACGCCTATGGGTACTATCCCGTTTTGGCGTAACAGGTCAATCGTGTCCAGGAAGGCGTCGGCGCCCCAGTCCATACTGTGGTTACCTGCAACCGACACCACATCAAACCCTGCAAAAACGAAAGCGCGAATATTGTCCGGGTCCACGTGCGTAGGCGTCACGTTCTCGTGGGAGGGACGCCAACTGCCTCCGGCGCCTGCCTGCAGGGCCCCTCTTCTTGATATCGAGGCTTCCAGATGACAAAAGGCTATGTCAGCCTCCTGGAGAGGACGGGCGGCAAGCGCAAAGATCGAATCAGGGTTTTCACGGTTGACGATTACGTCTCCCGCAGCGACCAAGGAGATGTGGCCTTGATTGGCGCTTTCCGCAGGTCTTTTCATCGCTTGTCTCCGCGGTCGTTTTGACAGGTAATGTCCGCGAGTCAGCACAGCAAACAGCTACTTGGTAGCGGTGGTAGTAGCTGTCAGCTTCGCTTTCCAGGCGGCCATCCTTTCCTGCTCAGACTGGAGTTGATCCTGCTGGGCCTTGTCGTGCTCTGCCGTCCAGAGGCCAACTTCCTTAAAGAACTTTATTGAACCCGAATGGAAAGGCGCCAGAAGCGGGAGCCTTGTGGACCCTGTTTTGGTCCAATTGGCGGTCACTGCGACTTTTTGAATCTGGTCCATCGACCCGTAAAGCCCCTTCGTGATCTGGTAGGCTATGTCGTCATTCATTGAATTGTACGCGGCGACCACGTGCATACTGGCTGGTTGGATCATATCCACTTTGACTCCGGCAAATTCGCCCGCCTTTATTTGTACCAAAGGTTGGGGTCTCAATTTCGCCCATTTCTCGGCGACTTCAGGAGACTGGGTGAAGGGTATTATCCAGAGGCCGACCGTGGCGTCTACCTCAGTGAGCTTTGCGGTCTTGAACCCGCCCAGGGCCACATCCACGGTCCCATTCTGCACGCCATCCCAGGATTCGGCAGACGAGTCGAAGTTCACCTTCTTTACATCGTTATAGGTAAAACCGTGCGCCTCGAAAATGGCTGTTATCGTGTCGTTAATGGTGGATGAGCCCGGGAAATAGGCCACCCTCTTCCCTTTGATATCTTGCATGGTCTTGATGCCAGTTTTCGAAGTGGTCCACAGCCCGGCGGGAAGGAGTTCACCCTCGATTAGCGTGCGGAGGGGTTGGGGACCCCATTCCGGCTTCGAGTAATCTCCCACCCCTTTGAGGGGGTCCAGCAGGGTACTCGTGCTGGTCTCCCACAACTCACTCTGCCCGGACCTTACCAGGAGCAGGCTGTTAATCTGGGAACTGGCTGTCTCCACGGTAGTTTTGGTGCCCAACTGCTGTTGCAGTGCGGCAGCCAGAGATGTCGCGACATCAGAATTCAGTCCGGCGTTCGCCGCAAACCTCAGGATGCTCGGAAGTGGCTTCATCGCCGTCACCGTCTTTTCCACGATCTTCTCCGTGGTCTTCTGGGCTGGTGTCGTCGTTGTTGTTGCCTGTTTGCTGCAGCCAAGGAGCATTGCCAATACCAGGAACAACGCCACACTGCCGAAAATGAAAGTCTTCCTTTTGCCCATCGCTTTCCCCCTTAAAGTGATTCGCACATATCCCAAACTGGGTGTTGCATGAAGCTCTATTCCTGTCGCAAAGTTGATTGTCTTTTCATGCTGAGCCGCCCTATTTCTTGACCAGTTTGCTGACGGGCAGGGAGCCGGAGAAAGGTGAGAAGTAATGGGAATGCTTGCCTACGCCGCCGGCTATGACGACAAGGAACTGCTCCGGCCTTAAGACAATCGGCATCAGGCTTTCCTGCGAAATTGGCTCAAGATTGCTGGCCACGCTCGCTATCATCTCGCGGCAGTCGGCAGGCCAGGCCGAAAGAGGGATGCGGGTCTCTTGCTGCAGGGCCCGCGTGAAGTCAGCCTTGCTCCATCCCGCCAGCGCCAGCAACTCAGCATGTTCAGGCCCGAGGGCCACGATAGGGCTCAACTCCGCCCCCCGAGACACGCCAAGCAGAGGACTTATGACATGCTTCCACCATGTCATGTGCTCCGCCGGAGTATTGCTCCAATGGTCCAGTTGGTCTATCGGAGGATAGCTGGAGAGAACAGTGACTACGCTGTCCAACTCCCGGAAGCCCCTCTCTACATGCAATGGCTTCCAGCCCTCCGGCACCGCGTCTTCGTTTTCTCCGAATACCCAGCACACGATATCCGCCGGCGACCCCAAAGTTGATTTGTCCACGGAAGGCGGCCGCGAACCCCCTGCGTTGTATGCTATCAGGTTAATGGCGTAGCCGATGGCAACGTTGGCATGATGTCCTTTGCCAGCCGCCCCCTGTTCACAGGCTATGCGAAGTTCTCGAACGGCAGGGCCGTTCACGATGACCACGGTCTGAGAAGTGCCGGTGGTCGCCAGGGCTCCCCGCCAGTTAACCCTGGGATCCAGCAGGGCCTCTACGGCTGCGATCAGAACAGGCATATGGTCCGGCAGGCAGCCCGCCATCAAGGCATTGACGGCGGCCAGTTCGACGGTGAGCGTACCCATTCGAGGCGGGACCTGACCGATAACCTCTTCAGGTTTGCGGGTTGTGCCCTTGAGCATGTCTTCAACCTGGTCGGGAGTAGGTGGCACAAACGGTAGCCCCAGGGACCATTCCCTGTTGAGAAAGAGCTTGCTCATGCCGGCAAGAGTACCGTCGAATTCGAACCGTTCAGCCGGATAGACAGCCTTTGCCTCTTCCGGCTTCGAAGGAGGCTGCCAGCCGGTGGAAAGATCAATAATCTTGCTGAAGGCATCATGGGCCTTTTTGATCACCCGCTCACGAGAGATCATGCCCAGAGGATGAGGCACAGCGACGAAGCAAATGTCCGGCGCTCCTTCAGCCCCGGCCACCACTTTCGCCAGACCCGCGAAGTCCGAGGTCACAATGCTTACAGTCGGGATACCCAGGCGCTCCAGGTTGAGCTGATCAACTATCAGCCATGTGGTGCAACTGCCTCAGTCGCCTGTCGAGGCGATAGCCAGGTCCGGCTTGAGAGCAGCCAGGGTGGCGGCAAACTTCTGGCTCAATTCGGGGGAGGAGCTTGTTTCGCTTGTCCCGGGAGCAACCTCCCAGTTCTTGACAACCTTTATGCCCTTAACTTTCTCTGTGAGAAGCTCGCCCACTTTGGCCAGGAAGATGTCGCCATTGTGTTTGCCGTTCCACCGGAGCAAGACGGTTTTGCCTTCAAGACTATTCGGGCGCCGGCCGAAACGAAATGTCTCACCCGACACCACCCCTTCAGGGTTCACAAGACGCCAATTTGCCATAACAACCTCCTTGGATTGACTACTGAGCGGGCCGCAAGTAAACCATACTACACTACTGCGTTCGCAGTTTGTGCAATATGGTTCTGTTAATCCAAGCGACGGAATTGTGAGCGCTTATTCAGTTTTTCAATCAACGCACGGCAATCATACGACTGTCCCCTTCTCATGTCAATGACTTGACATGACAATACGAATTGGCGGTTTGCTGCCCTCATTGGCCCGTTGCGTCCGTGCCTTCGCCTGCTCTGGCGCCAAAGTCGCTTTCGATGAAATAGGGGTTTCACTCACAAATCGGTCTTATTCCGCCCGCGGATGTCCGATTGTTGAAAATGGTGCAGGCACCCTTGTTTCATTCCGGAGTTCTAAGTTACTATTAACGGGCTTCATGCCATTCTTTGCTTGTTTCGGGGCAACTTGATTCGCCAAAGCACTGGTCTCTGGCGGCGCTCCAAGACGGGAAACTGTATATGGTTAGATATCTGCTTTTTGTTTTGGTCGCCTGCGCTGCGCTCATATCTTTGATTAGCTCCACTGCGGTCGCTGTGGCATTTCCGCAGATAACCTCTTCATTCAATGTCTCTCTGGTGACGGCCGGGTGGGTGCTGAGCGCGAATCTGCTTGCAACGATAACGACGGCGCCGTTCCTGGGGAAAGCCAGCGATTCTTTCGGCAGAAAGCGCACTTTTGTCGTCTTCCTGCTGCTATTCTCACTGGGCTCATTCTTTTGTGCCATCTCTCCGAATATTTATCTCTTGATACTCGCCAGGGTCATCCAGGGAATAGGCGCAGGCGGATTCGTCCCTGCCTCAGCCGGAATAGTCTCCACTGCGTTCCCCAAATCGAGGCCCCGCATGATCGGCCTTATTACCACCATAGCCACCTTTGGCACTGTCCTGGGGCCGGCCGTGGGTGGTTGGCTCACTGAATCTTATGGATGGCGGTCCATCTTCTTGTTTGCGTTGCCGTGGGGACTGGTCATTATGGTCGGGGCTCTTGTCTTTATGAAGCCGGACGGTCCCCCCAAGAAGCTCAGGCTGGACGCCAGGGGAATCGGCCTCTTTTCGTTTTCTCTTGCCGCGGCAATGGTCGGCATAACAACCCTGGGAAATGGGAACGGCGGTTTCTGGTCTCTGCCGGTGGGGATTGCCGCCCTGCTGTTGGGGGCTCTCCTTATGGTCAAGTTCATCGGACACGAAAGGACTGCCGCAGAACCGATCATAGACCGTGTGCTTCTCCTGTCGAGGCCTTTCATGGCGGCTAACTTCTTCAATACAGTATTGGGTGTCGCTGTAGGCGTTTTGACCTTCATCCCTTTGTACGCCGTAACCGTACATGGAATGTCTATCTTTGAGAGCGGTCTGATAACGACACCCAAGAGCGTCTCTTTGATGCTTGCCTCCTTGATCGTTACTTTCTCTCTGCATCGGTTGGGGTACCGTCTTCCCATGGTATTGGGATGGACTATCCTGGGAATCGCCTGTTCCCTTTTTGCTGCCGAATCTACCATTGTGTCCCGATTTCTTCCCGGATATGGCGTCTGGCCCGTCATAGTGATTGTCAGCCTCGCTGGCATCGGGCTGGGTGTATGCGTACCCGCGTCAAACAATGCCTGCATCGACATGCTGCCTGAACGAGTGTCCACGATAACCGGTGTAAGACAGACCTTCAGGAACCTTGGCTCGACTTTGGCGATTGCGGCAACATCGATCGCGTTGCAGGCCTCGGGCGACTACGTCCGTGGATTCAATTTTGTCTTCGCAGGGGCTGCTCTGATCGTCTTCGCCTCCATCCCCGCGATATTCCTGATGCCGCGCTCGGCTTATGACCGCGCACCTGCTGATGTCAGAGCGGAGCTTGCATCGGGATGAAGGTTGAAGGCGCCTGGGGACATCCGAAGAGATTGCATGCGTTGCATGGAGACCGTGGTTGGATTACGCGGACCGTCAGATAGAGTTCCCGCCGGCCTGACGCAGTCCGGCAATCTCTATGCCGAGCAGATGGCGTTTCAGGTCCAGGCCGCCCCCAAAGCCGCCCAGCTTCCCCTGGCTGGTTATCACCCTGTGACAGGGGATTATGATAGGCACAGCGTTGGCCGCCATGGCGCGCCCCACGGCCCGCGCTCCCCGGGGACTTCCTGCCTGCTGCGCCAGCCACTGGTAGCTCCTGGTTTGCCCGTACCGTATGCTGCGGGTTTCGCGCCAGACCCTTCGGTGGAAATCGGCGGTCCCTGAGAGATCGAGCTTCACATCGTCGAACGAGACCGGTCTGCCCGCGAGATAAGACTTCAGCCGGTCCTCAAGGTCGCCGAAGAAGGACCTGTCAACCACTGCGCCTGTTTGACTTACTGCCCGTTGGATTTCCTGGGGATAGGGCCCGGGCAGAACCAGGAGTCTCAGCCCTGCTTCTGAGCCCATCAGTCCAATCCAGCCTAGATGTGTCTGAAAGATAGTGGAAAACATCCGATCCCAAGTAGTGTACCACAGGGGTTATTGCCTGCAACTTATCGCAAGTTAAATGTCTGTCTCTCATGGTGCTTTTACCCTTTTGACAAAACGGCGATCCTGGGTTCCAGATTGACTGAATGTTAATAGAAACTGGCTGGCGACGGAGGTTGCACTCGCCGACGGCAAATGTTATGTTTGTCATATATGGGCTCACGAAAAGAAGCGGAGTTCAGGGCTATCGCGGCCTATCTCCCACGGTTTGTCGTGGAAGAAGAAGTTCGCTCCCGCTGGCAGCCCCGCGAGAGGGGGAGGTTTCGGGAGGGGACGCTGCTGTTTGCTGACGTATCTGGCTTCACCGCCATGTCCGAGAAGCTGAGCGCGCAAGGGAGAGAGGGGGCGGAGGAGCTGACCTCAATACTCAACTCCTATTTTACGCGCATGCTGGGCATTGCCTCTTCGTACAAGGGATTCCAACTGAAGTTTGGTGGCGACGCCATGCTCATCCTCTTTTCCGAGGATGGACATGCGGCAAGGTCAGTGCGTTGTGCCTGCAAGATGCAGGAAGCTATGAGGAGCTTCAAACGGCTGCGGACTTCGCAGGGGGTCTTCCAACTGAAGATGAGCATAGGCATACATAGTGGCGAGTTCTTCACGATAGCAGCGGGCGCACCAGGCGAACAGTCGACGTGTGCTTTTGCCGGACGCGAAGTTGAGCGGACCGCCGAAGTCGAATCCGCTGCTGGAGCGGGAGAGGTGGTCGTCAGTGAGCAGACATTGGGTCAATTGCCGGGTAAGGTGGAGCTGGCTGGTCAGGTCAAGGGCCACCATAAAATAGGGCGGTTTGGCGCCAGGGTCGCGACGCACCGTCCATCCGAGCTTGACTTGTCGACAGCAGATTTGGAGCAGTCCGCGGCAGCGCTGGCGCACCATTTCTCACCGGAAATAGCGGCGAGGATCAAGAGCGGCGCAGAGGGACCTAACATCGGAAGCGAACACCGGCGGGTGACGACCATCTTCGTCAACATGGTCGGAGCCACCGCGGTCATTGAGGAAGAACGGGGACAGAGTGTTGACAGGATAGCTGCTGTGTTGGACCAGTATTACACTATGCTGCATAGGACCACGGCGAAGTATGGCGGCGCCGTACTGGGCTGCGACCTCAGTGCCAGCGGGGAGAAGGTGCTGCTTGCCTTCGGAGCACCAGTGGCTCACGAGGATGATGACGAGCGGGCGGTGCGTTGCGCCCTCGAACTCCGCGCGGAGCTCAAGGTCTCCGGCCTGCCACTGACGCAAAGGATGGGTATCAATACCGGGCCAGTGTTCAGCGGAGATGTCGGCTCTCCCGACCGCAAGGAATACACGGTGATGGGGGACAGTGTTAATCTTGCCGCCAGGTTGATGAGTGCAGCCAGGGAAGGGGAGATTCTGATCGGGAGGTCGACTCGTCAGGGACTGGGTGAGGGGTTCGCCCTGCTGGAATCCCAGCCCATCATGGTCAAGGGCAAACGGGCGCCCGTGGCCCTTTATTCCGTTGAGGGAACCAAAGCAGAAACAAGACAGCACGGCCGGGTGGGAGGCGGGAAGCTTGTCGGCAGGGATGCCGAAGTTGAGGTCCTCAGACAGGCAGTAAAGCGGTGTTGGGCGGGCAAGGGGCAGGTGGTCGCTGTCTCAGGCCCGGCCGGAATAGGGAAGTCTCGTCTTCTGGGAGAACTCGGACGACTTTGGCGCGAGCGCGGCGGTTCAACATGCGACGCAGTCTGCCAGTCCTACGGTACGGAAGTACCATTCTTGCCCTGGATTCAAGTCTTCGATTTCCTTTTCGATTTGAAGAAAGACGATTCCCCGCAAGAGAGGGCTGCGAGAATAACAGGCCGCATGTTGGACTTGTGCCCGGGCATCGGGGAGTGGACTGGCCTGTTTGCAAACCTGCTCAACGCACCCCTTCAGGAAAGTGATGCGCTTAAGTCATTGGACGGCAAACTGCGGCACCAGCGACTTCTGGACGTGACGCTGGAACTGCTCAGGGCCGGGTCTGCTCGCACCGGACTGGCGATCCTGTTCGAAGACGCGCACTGGGCTGATGCTCCGTCTCTGGAACTGCTGAACCACGTGACCTGCGGTATTGCTGATTGCCGGTTACTTGTCTGTGTCGCCTACCGGCCTGAGAAGCAGCCCGGATTGGATGTTCGGAACGCGGACAACTTCGCGGAGTTTGCCTTGAAAGAGTTGTCGCCTGAGGGCACAGTAGACTTCGTTCGTTCACTGACAAGAATGAGGCAGGTCCCGGACGAACTGGGCCAGCTTGTCATCGCCAGGTCGCAGGGCAATCCTCTTTATGCAGAGGAATTGGTAAGGTCGATCATGGAATCAGGATACCTGGACAGTGACAGCAAGACAGGGGAATACCGGCTGGTCGGAGATCTGAGCAAGCTGCAAGTGCCGGATACCATCGAAGGTGTGATTGTGTCGCGTCTGGACCGGCTGGACGAGGTCAACCGGGAGGTCCTCAAGGTAGCCTCTGTGATCGGTCGGAGCTTCCAACATCCAGTGTTGAAACACATCTGTCCGGGTATGCTCACGGAAGATGAACTGCGGCGCCATCTGGGGGAACTGTCTGATGCCGGATTGGTCATTCTGGAAGCGGGGAAAACCGGGACGGAGTATTCATTTCAACACATCCTCACGCGCGAAGTGGCGTACGAAAGCCTCCCGTATTCGCAACGGCGGGACTTGCACCACAGGGTCGGAGAATACTTTGAGGCAACGTATCCAGGTCAGTTGGAAGAGTACTGCGAGTTGCTTTTCTATCACTACGATCGGACGAAGGACTCGCGGAAGGCCTTCGAGTATTCATTGAGGTCTGCCGGCAAGGGCAAGGACCTGTTCGCTAACCAGGAGGCCATCAAGTATTACCAGAGAGCGCTGGAACTCGCCGGCAGGCTTTCAGGATGCGTTCGGGGACTGGAGGACCGGATTCATGAAGACCTGGGAGATATTTGCGAACTGACCGGCCGATATGATGAGGCGCTTTCGAACTTCAACTCTTGCCGGCGTTTGTTGCAGGCGCGGCGGAAGGGAGGCGAGGAAGCGCTCTTACCAAAGCCAGGCGGGCTCACCGGCCCGCTGGCCGTGTTGGCTGGCGCCGGCGATCGCGATCGCGTTCCCGTTATCTACCGGAAGACGGCCATGGTTTACGAGCGCATGGGCCAGTACGGGACTGCACTGAAATGGCTGGACAACGGATTGAGGCGTCTTGCAAACGGGGGAGTCGAAAAGGCTCGGGTGTGGGTGGCTAAGGCTGGAGTACTCTACCGCCGAGGCGAGCACATGGCCGCACTCGAGTGGTGCCGGGGCGGTCTGGACATCGCCGCAAGGGCGAAAGCCCTGGACGTGACAGCGCACGGGTACTATTTGCTTGGTACCATCCACACGGACATGGGAAACGTGGACCAGGCGGTCGATTACCGCTTGAAAAGCCTCAATATGTACGAAGAGATGAAACACCTTCCAGGGCAGGCAAGAGTACATAACAACCTTGGAGTAGACTATTACTACCTCGGGAATTGGGGGAAAAGCAGAGAGCATTACGAAAAGAGCCTCAAGATCAGGCAGAGGATCGGGGACGTCAACGGCGTGGCCACGGTATCGAATAACCTGGGCGAAGTTCTGTCCGACCAGGGGCATGTGGTGGAAGCAATCGAATCGTTCCAGCGGTGCATCTGCACATGGCAGAGGACCGGGTATCAATTGGGTATCGGTCTGTCCCGCAGCAATCTGGGACTGGCTTGTGTCAGGCTTGGTCAATGGCAAGAGGCCATTGACCACCTGCGAGAAGGCGCGGCTATCTTCGAGCGGCTGCAAGCCAAGGGGTTTCTCGCCGAGGCGTACCGGCGGCTGGCAGAAGCAAACCTTGGGCTCGGTACCATGGAACCTGCTCTCAGCTACGGCCAGCAGGCCTTATCGCTTGCGCGGCAGAGCAGGATGAAGTCTGCGCAAGGCGTCAGCCTGCGGACTATTGGCAAGATACAGCGGGCCACCGGGCAGCCGGGCAAAGCTCGCAGATCCTTCGAACTCAGCCTGGATATTCTGCGAAAACTGGGAGTGCGCTATGAGTTGGCATTGACGGAGAGGGCTCTAGTCGACCTGTTGCGTGATAAATACGCGCATGCAGGCGAATCAGTAAAGGTGCATCCGGTGGAACATATGGTGGCCGAAGCCGACGGTATCTTCAGATCACTTGGGGTCGAATAGCGTGTCAGTGTTCGGAGATAATACCCGTCTGAAAGGTCTTCTGGCGCTACAGCGTCCCGGAGGTGGGCACGTTTGTCAAGAAATCATGTGCCCATAACGACAATAGTGACAACGGGTGACCTATTTCGCTACTTCGAGGCTAACATTTTATGGCCAGGTGACGTATTGACCTGCATTTGGAGCAGTGTTACAATGCTTTGCAGGCGTCTGAAGGTGTAATTGTAACTATAGATTCGTGCATGTCTGAACGAGCCCCTTTGAAACAGTATGGCTGCTTGTTGACCGGGCAGGCTTTGCGTTTGTTCGCGTCTGGGCAGGCGGCCAATATTGGAGGTTTCTTATCCTCTTCTTCCACATGTTTCCTCGCTGGAAATGCTTCCGTCCAAAGGGGCCCGAGAACCCATGAAGTCACAAGACGTGTCGCTGGCTGACGTGCAGAATGGGCAGTCTGATCTTCGTAGAAATCCCGCCGACTTTGTCCTGAATGATGGCTCGCGGGTCGCAGTCATCGGGGGCGGACCCGCGGGTTCCTTCTTCAGTTATTTCCTGCTTGAGATGGCGAAGCGCATTGGAGTAGATGTCGGAGTCGACATTTACGAGTCCAGGGACTTCGCGCAGGCCGGCCCGGCCGGATGCAACATGTGTGGCGGTGTTATCTCTGAGTCTCTCGTCCAGCACCTCGCCGCAGAAGGCATCAACTTGCCTTCGACCGTAGTGAAGAGGGGCATCGATTCGTATGTCATGCACATGGACGTGGGGCAGGTCCGAATCGAAACTCCAGGCTCTGAACAGAGAATCGCTGCCGTGCATCGCGGCGCAGGGCCCCGCGGAACAAAGGAAAGCCTCTGGCGTAGTTTTGACGGATACCTCCTTGAATTGGCCCAGAACAAGGGAGCAAAGCTGGTGCCAGGTCGCGTGGACGGCATCACTTATGCAGACGGAAGGCCCCAGGTCAGGGTCCGGGGTGGCGAGGCTCAGGGGTACGACCTTCTGGTGCTGGCATCAGGGGTGAATTCTGCGACGCTGAAGCTTCTCGAACAGTCAGGGCTAAGATACAAGCCGCCCAAGACAACCAAGACCCATATCGCGGAGTTCAAATTGGGGCAGGAGGCCGTTGAAAAGCACCTTGGCAGCTCGATGCACGTGTTCTTACTCAACTTGCCGAGGCTGGAATTTGCCGCTCTCATACCCAAGGGAGACCATGCGACGTTGTGCCTGCTTGGGGACGATATAGATGAACCGTTGGTACAGTCATTCCTGAGTTCCCCGGAGGTAAGAGGCTGCTTGCCCTCGGATGTTGGGATCCCGCAGGACGTCTGCCATTGTTCTCCCCGCATCAGCGTGTCGTCAGCCTTCGAGCCTTTTGCCGATAGGACCGTGTTCATCGGCGACTGCGGCGTCACAAGGCTTTTTAAGGACGGCATAGGCGCAGCATATCGGACCGCCAAGGCGGCAGCGGTAACGGCTATTTTCGAGGGCGTCTCCGCAGAGGATTTTCGCCGCTATTTTCGGCCAGCCTGCCAGAAGATCGATGTCGACAACAAGTTTGGCAAGGTGATCTTCTTGGTAACCCGAGTGATTCAGAAACTGAAGGTTGCGCGGCGAGGCGTTCTTCGAATGGTCTCTAGGGAGCAGTGTAAGAAGGGGATGCCACGGCGCATGAGTTCGGTGCTATGGGATACTTTCACGGGCAGTTCCCCGTACAAAGATATCTTTTTCAGAACCGTCCGCCCCGCGTTTCTTGCACGCCTGGCCGCTAACGTCGCCGTCGGATCGGTGACTTCGAACGTGGCCAAACCGGGTCCAGGAGAGAACGATGGATAGAAGCGGCTTAGGCAAAGAATACAAGCGCGGTGACGTCATCGTGCGCCAGGGAGAGACCGGGGACTGCATGTACGTTGTTCAGCACGGTCAGGTCGAGGTGGTCCAGGAGAAGGATGGTAAGGAATACCGGCTTTCGGTGCTCGGAGACGGGGAGGTGTTCGGAGAGATGTCCCTGTTCGACCGCGAGCCCCGTTCCGCTACCGTCAGGGCCCTTGATAAAGCTCGTGTGCTCACGCTCGACAAAAGGACGTTCCTGCGCCGGGTGCATGAAGACCCGTCACTGGCCTTCAGCATCCTTCAGAAGATGTCCCGTCGCATACGCGAGGTAGACTCCCAGTTGCTCCGGCAGCAACAGAAATAGTTAACCGATGCGAGTAACTGCAGTGGCGGGCAAAACGGCACCAAATCCGCACTAAAGCGCACCCGTATAGCTACTGTACGGCCATCGTATTGGACAACTTGACTAATGTAGAGTAGGACTCAGGTACTGGTTGCGTATCGGTACTTCGGTCATCCCAATTGTGTCGTCGCCGGGAATTCAAGCTATTAGGTAGATGGGTCAAACAGAGGCCGGAGGGAGTAAAGTCATGAATAAACCATCAGGTTGGCGGTTAAGAGGCAAGTCCGCAGTGTCTAAGGCGGGTGCGCTTCTCCTCGTACTCACGTTGGCCGCGATTGCCCAGATTGCTTTCGGGGCGGATACCAGCAGTCTTTCTATTTACGGCACTTTCGCTCCGGGTACGAGCACCTTCGCGGTCGAAGGTTACGGCGACCTGCTCTACTACGACGATGGCGCCGGCGTCGCTCACGTTGTCCGGGTGAGCGTTCCGGCAGGCGCGGATCCGAATTCAACATCGCCCAGGACATTCACTGAGATCGGCACTCGGAATTTCAAGGCCAATATCGGCTGGTCCGGCTCCGACCAGGCCGAGTTCTACGTAGACAAGGACTATATCTATTACGGCCCGAAGCCGTCCGGGAGCGGGGGTATGGAAAAGTGGGCGAGAAACCCCGACGGCACTTTCGGTGCCTACCTTGGAATGTTGGGGATCCCCACCCTTACCAAGGGTAAGACCATTGGGTATGACTCCCAGACTGGAACGTGGTATGCGGGTAACTCCAGCAGGGCCATTTACAGTTTCAAAGTTGGCGTGGACACCGATTGGAAGTTACGTTTCACTTATCCTGCCTACGGCTCCGGCCAGGGCTCTCACGGAGGACTGGAGGTTGTCGGCGGCTACCTATGGGTTTCCGATAACAATACTGACTTCATAGGGCAATGGCAATATTCCGGTACAGGTTCCTACAACGGGTGGAATGAAGTCGCTCGCTTCAATTACTCCTATACTCAGGATGTGAAGGGCCTCGGCTTCGGGCCGCTGGGCCATTTCTGGGCTTCATCTGGGAGCCAGGCGGCAAAGGGAACTGCTCCTTCCCTGTATGAGATAGGCGGAGGACCGTTCCGCTTCAGTCCGGCTTTCAGTTTGAGCCCTGCTTCTCACAGTGAGGGTTCCACCGTATCGTTTTCTGACACATCTGTCTCGTGGCCGGATGTCATCACCTCTTTGAATTGGGACTTCGGGGGTGTCACCAGCGCGGACCCGAAACCGGCCTTCACCTACGGTGACAACGGCACCTTCACAGCCAGCCTGACGGCGACGAACAGCAACGGATATCAGAGGACAGTCACGCAGGGAGTATCGATAGCCAACATCCCGCCGTCGGCCACAATAGCAGCCGATCGTACCACAGTCGACGAGGGTAGCGCCATAACCTTCACGGGCACCGCTTCTGACGCCGGCAGCGACGACCTCACTTTCACCTGGGACTGGGGCGATGGCACTGCGGCTGCGGTATCGACGTACCGGAACAATGGTACCAGCGCTGACCCCTTACCCAGTCCGCTGGGAACGTATCCCTTCTCCGCGACCGACACGGTCAAGCACACCTACGGTGATAACGGCACGTATACGGTGACGCTCACGGTCAGGGACGACGATGGTGGGACGACCACCAAAACAGTAAGCGTGGTGGTCAGTAATGTGGCTCCGACGGCTGGTGCGGGTGGGCCATACTCGGGTAATGAAGCAAGTGCCATAACCTTTGCGGGCACCGCTTCTGACGCCGGCAGCGACGACCTCACTTTCACCTGGGACTGGGGCGATGGCACTGCGGCTGCGGTATCAACGTACCGGAACAACGGTACCAGCGCGGACCCCTTACCCAGTCCGCTGGGAACGTATCCCTTCTCCGCGACCGACACGGTCAAGCACACCTACGGTGATAACGGCACGTATACGGTGACGCTCACGGTCAGGGACGACGACGGTGGGACGACCACTAGAACAGTCACCGTGACGGTGAACAACTTAGTCCCAACGGCGGACGCCGGAGGCCCCTACTCGGGCACCGAGGGCAACGCGATAAGCTTCACGGGCGCGGCTTCTGATACTGGCAGCGATGACCTTATGTTTACCTGGGACTGGGGCGATGGCACTCCGGCTACGGTAACGACGTATCACAACAATGGGGCAGGCGCTGACCCAATGCCTAGCCCATTGGGCAAATACCCCTTCTCCGCGACCAACACCGTGAAGCATACTTACGGGGACAACGGCACTTACACAGTCACGCTCCTGGTGCAAGACGATGATGGGGGGGTGACCACACGAACTATCAGCGTATCAGTCAATAACGTGGCGCCGGCGGCTGATGCCGGGGCAAATGTGGTGGCACGCGAAGGGGAAAGCATTACTGTTACCGGTAGCTTCACGGATCCCGGCTGGTTGGATACCCACAGTGCTACTATCGATTGGGGTGACGGCACGCTGACGCCGGCCATCGTGACTCAGGGTGGTGCAGGCAGCACCATCACGGCGGGTCACACCTACGCGAACAAAGGCGTATTCTCGGTCACGTTAACTGTCAACGATGATGACGGCGGCGCGGGGCAAGACACCATGGCCGTTTACATTCCGGTTGGCATATCCGTGTCCGTGACGCCAAATGTGCTCCCGGTACCCTTGAACGGCAGGTCGATTCCTCTTCAGGATATTCCTCTGCAGGATATACCGCTTCAAGACATCCCCCTGCAGGATATCCCCCTGCAAGACATAGATATCCTATCGAGTCCTCTCCAGGATATTCCGCTTCAGGATATCTCCATCGACTGGACGGCGAAACTCGCCGGCACGTTGCTCGAAGGTGCCAATCTGGCGACGACCACACTGAAGGACGTGGCGCTGGCGGGCATCCCGTTGCAGGATATTCCGCTGCAAGACATACCACTTCAAGACATTCCTCTCCAGGATATACCGCTTCAGGATATCCCATGGGAATCCATACCCTTGCAGGACATCCCCCTTCAGGACATCTTTGCACCTGGAGATACGGTCACCTACACGCTGACCGTTGGGAACTATGGCAGCGTGGATGCTGAAAACGTGGTCATAACACACACATTGCCAGTCCGGTTCAGGTACCTGCCCGGGTCATCCTCCGGGGCCACCACAGCCGACCCGACAGTCCGGGGCCATGGCCTGACCTGGGGCCCGTTCACCATCCCGGCAAACAGGGCTCTGACGCTGAACTTCAATGCCGCCGCTCCAACGTCCCTGGGTACTTACTATTCCGACGTGTCGGCTACGGGCAGTATCACCATTCCTCCAGCCTCGCACACTGCGCCGGTCACAGTGTCGGACACATTCGAACAGAATGGCGCCTGGGAACAGGCTCAGGGCATTTCTGCGGACATTTGGTACCTCTCATATATCGGCACGAGCACAGATAGGGACTGGTACAAGATTCCGGTCCCGGTCACCAAAGGTTCAGTCGTGACCGTTTACCTCAGCCATCTGCCAGCCGATTATGACCTGGTCCTGTTGGGACATGTCGAAAGGTCGCCGAATGACATACCGTTGCAGGACATACCGTTGCAGGACATACCTCTGCAAGACATTCCGCTACAAGATATCCCCTTGCAGGACATACCTCTGCAGGACATACCTCTGCAGGACATACCTCTGCAGGACATCCCCCTCCAGGACATTCCCTTGCAGGACATACCGCTCCAGGACATCGCCATGGGTCGAGGGACGGTTGATGAGATTGTCAGGAGCAGGGTAGTCAGCCAGACAGGCTATTTCTATGTGCAGGTCTTCGGCTACAACGGGGCGCATAGCAACGAGCCGTACTTCCTGCGCGTCAAGGTAACGTCACCGCTGCCCGTACCCACTCTGACTCGCAGCCTCCCGGCAGCGGGCGCCACAGGAACCCTCTTCGACCCGTTCGGCGCCGATGCGAGGACAATAATAGTGACAAACCAGCAGCGCCTGGAACAATACTATGGGCGCGACGCTATCTACGGGGCCAATGGGCTGAGAGGCGAGCTTGAGGCATTCGCCAGCCTCGAAAACGTGAAAGGCCTGATACTGCCAGTCGATTACCTCACGAACGTACGCAGCGCCTATGCTGCATGGGATGCCGATGCCGGCTCTCCCGAGGCGGCCAATGCGGTGGCCGTAGCTATCAGGTTGGCAGTAACCAACGCTGCGAAGACCCACCCCAAAGTGCAGTACATAGTCATTGCGGGCAGTGACGAGATACTCCCATTCCGGCGAGTGCCGGACGATGTCTACCTGTCCAACGAGTCAGCGTATGCCGCCAAGGCACATTTGAAGCCCAGCGCCCTGTTTTACAGCATGCTTCAGGGCTACGTCCTTACCGACGACTTTTATGGAGGGGCGGTGGCTGTGCTCTGGAAAGGTAAGGAGCTTTATCTCCCCAAGTACGCCGTCGGCAGGCTGGTGGAAACCCCGGGAGAAATGGCGGCTGTGCTTAATGAGTTCGAGGCCAGCGGCGGCGCGCTGACGGTCCAAACAGCGCTGGTCACTGGCTATGACTTCCTGACCGACGGGGCCGAAGCCATTAACGGCGCCTTGAAGGCCAAAGGCCTTGACCCTGCGGTGTTGATCAACCAGGGATGGACCGCCAGCGACCTTGCACGTCTCTTGCTGGGCGACCCGGCGCCTGGCCTCAGTTCTGTCAATGCCCACGCCAATCACTGGGCGTTTGGCCCCGCGTCCGGGGGTCCCTTCTTCAGCAATCAGTTGCTGACCTCGTTCTTCGGCGGCGAACTGGTCTTTTCGATGGGTTGCCACGCGGGATTGAACGTCGATGATTCAGTGTCTCTGCCTGGAAACTGGTCCCTCGATTTCCCGCAGGCTTTCGCCCGCAAGGCCACCTGGTTCGTGGGGAATACCGGATACGGGTACGGCGATAGCGACATTGTCGCCCTGTCAGAAGAGTTGATGAACCGGTTTGCCCAGGCTCTAGGGACGGCGGAATCGCCTTCCGTGGGGCAGTCCCTCGTCAATGCCAAACGGGGCTACTTCCTCAACATGGGCGGATATGGACCGTTCGATGCCAAGGTTCTGTTACAGGCCACGCTCTATGGACTGCCGATGTACCAGGTTACGGTTGGCTCATCGGGTACGGCTGTGCCACAGCCAGGAGTTTCTCTGTCCATAACTGTCAATCGCATGGTGGACTTCAATCCCGCTGGTTCAGTTAACGGCGGAGCCCAACTGGTGTCGAAAACTCTGGCAAACGGGCAGTACTATTCAGCGGACGGCGAGACACAGTTCACCCCTTATCGTCCGGTCCAGCCGCAGACGAGCATCTCCGTAGATTACCCGGGCCAGGCGGCTCACGGGGCTGCGTTCACGGGCGGGACATATGAGGACGTTCCCGGTTTCGACCCGCTAATCGCCCGCCCGGCGAATGATGATTACACTCTGCCGGAACCACAGTTCATCAACAACGCCTGGCACCCTTCAAAGCTGCACACACTCGTTTCTCTGCAGGCGGGAGCAGGTCAAGAGCAACGGCTGGTGATCGTGCCCGGCCAGTTCGTGACCACGTCTTCCGCTCCGCACACAATCGGTATTGAGAGGCTATACACGTCTCTAAGGTATGACGTCTTCTACTCTACATCGAGCGACTACGCGGCGCCTGTAATCGGACGCGCCGACGTGACCGTGACGGGAGGTCCGGGCAACTACACCGCGCGTATAAGCGTGAAGGCGAGTGACCCCGATTCGCCGGCAGTCCCGGATGACGGACTGGTCAAGCGTGTAGCAGTCGCCTGGACGTATACAATCGGAGATACAAGTTGGAAGAGCGCGAACCTTCGTTACGATGCTGCTTCATCGTCATGGCTTGGCGATCTCACGGGGCTTACGGCGTCGGACATCGATGTTCTTGTTCAGGCGGTCGATGCCGCCGGCAACGTGGGGATGAGCGCCAACAAGGGCTGGTTCTACACTCCGATACCGGTGAACGCCGGGCCCGACAAGAACGCAAATGAGGGCACAACCACGGTATTCCAAGGGAGCATCGGACAGCCGATTGCGTCTCCAGAAACTCTGTGGGACTTCGGCGACGGGGGCACGGCAGCGGGTGGCCTTGGCGCAAACCATTCGTACGGCGACAATGGCGAGTATACTGCGGTCTTCAAGGTCACTGATGACAAAGGCGGTTCCGGTTGGGACACCCTGAAGGTAACGGTCCTGAACGTTCCGCCGCTGGTCACAGTCGCCAACGCAGTCAGCGTGCCGTACACCGACCCGCTGACGTTAGCCGGAAGCTTCACGGATCCAGGCGTGTGGGACACTCACACGTACCGATGGGATCTCACAGACCCGGCCGGGCAGCCCATGTTCACCGTTTGGGGCAATCTTAACCTGACCGTCAACTGGCTGGCATGGCTACCCCAGTATCCCTTGCCGGGGACCTATGCCGCTACATTAACGGTCATCGATGATGATGGCGGAGTGGGTCGCGGTACAACTCAGGTTACTATCACTAAGACCGGGACCTCGACGAAAGTGACTTCCTCCGCAAACCCATCGATCATGGGCCAGCCGGTGACCTTTACGGCCACGGTGGCCATGGTGCCGCCGGGCAAAACGGCGACCGCTTCACCCACCGGAACGGTCACTTTCTCCCGGGGAACCACTGTCCTGGGCGCGGGGACGCTGACCACGGTCGGAGGCGTGACGACAGCCACTTTCATCACGGATGCGCTGCCGGTTGGTGCCAACGAAATCAATGCAACCTACGGAGGGGATAGCGTCTTCGAGGGCAGCACAGGCGCCGTGGCCCAGAAGGTCATCTATAAATTTGCTGGCTTCTGGGAGCCAACACCAAACGCTGAGTTCAACGGCGGCTCCACCATACCGGTCAAATTCACCTTGACCGATTTCAATGGGGCTTACGTCAGTGTAGCGGTTGCGGAGGTATCGGTGAACGGTGGGCCCACCTTGGGGATCGCGCGTTACAGTTTGTCTGGCAATCAATACGTGTTCAATCTTCAGACTAGAGAACTTCCGCTGGGTGACCTGGTAATCACTGTTTCCCTGGATGATGGGACTACCCATACCGTGAAGGTAAAGCTTGTGTAGCACGTTGACGTAGCTTCCAACCTGAACGCGGCAGCACCCCGGCTGATGCACCTGGAGGACGGGTCCGTTCGCCCTCGACTTGTCGTGGCTCGAACTGTGACAGTCTTCCAGGAAAGGCTATGGCTGTTTTCGCACCATGGGTTTTGCCCCGGCAGGATGACGGGCCAGATCGTGATGAACCCGCGCCGTGGACTTGGGGAACCTCTTGGCCGGTTCGCGATTGGCGTGTCTGGCAAGGCCGGGTTTGCCCCGTGAAGCGCGCGCAACAAAGAAGACATAATCCTACTCTTCACTTCCCCAAGCTTACTTAATCTCTTTGACCCGACCGACCTGGCCACTTTCCAGCCGGACTTTAACGCCATGGGGATGAGCCGCAGATCTGGTCAGAATATCTTTGACTATCCCTTCCGTCAGTTTCCCTGTCCTCTGGTCTGTCTTTAATACTATTGAGACCCGTGAACCGGGTTTGATGTCGGTTCTCTGTATGCCGCTCATGCTGCTGACTGTTTCCCTCCTTCCATCACACCGTAGAGCTTCTCAGCAAACCCGGCTATCGTGTCACGCATGGCCAGCCTGTATTTCCAGCGCTCCGGTATTCCCTGTTCGCCATAGAAAGCTCCGGCCAGTTGGCCGTATACGGCGGCCGTGGTATCGGCATCGTCTCCCAGGTTCACCGTCAGCAGGCAGCCTTGTTCGAATGTATCGCTGCACTGGAAGGCCCACAACGCCGCCTCCAGGCTCTTCACCACGTGGCCGGATCCGACGATATCGGGCGGACTCTTGCGTTTGAACGAACCCGACGCCACATCGTCTATCTCTGATGTCAGTGGGTTTACGGTCCAGTAGCCGGAGACGGGACTATGCCTGGTCGACAGCAGTTCGCTCTTGGTTACGCCATTGACTGCCCCGGCAATCAGTGCGCCGAAGTAGCGACAAGCGTCGACGCAAGCGATTGCCCCGTGGGTCGTGCGGGAACTTTCGCCTGACTTCTCGATGGCCTCAACAGGGTTCGCAGCATAACACAGCGGCACTGGAGCAAGCCGCATGATGGATCCGTTGCCAGCCGACCAGAGGTCAACGGACCCGGCAAACTGGTTGCCCGCGCTTTCAAACAACCCCAGGGCTTTTTTCGTGGTGTTGCCAATATCGAAACATCGTCCGGTGCTGCTGAGGTGGCCACTCCTGTACCACCGAACGTAACGCTGCATCTGGTCTTTCGCGTCGAAGGTCTTTCTCTCGACGAGGCTTTCGGCAAGGCACAGCGCCATAGAAGTATCATCCGTCCACTGACCGGGTTTAAGCCTGTGAGGCCCACCGCCTGACATCTCCGATACCGGCGTGAAGGAACCCGGACGCAAGAACTCAACCTGCGCGCCAAGCGCATCGCCGACCGCCAGACCGAGAAGGCTGCCCCGGTACCGTTCAATCAGTTCCATGTTTTCCTTCTCGCATGCAGTCTCCTATCATCAGGCTGTCCAGGGATGCACCCTTGTTTGTTCCCGTGCACCGTATCACGTACAGGACGTGGCTCGCCCGGCTCATGGTGGTATATAAGGCCTGCCTCGACCAGCGCCCATCTCCTTCATCAACGTCAAGCGCTATGACTGCCTTCGCCTCGCACCCCTTGAACTTCATGTACGTGTAGTAGTGAATGACGTTCGGCCCCTCCTCATCGCCCTCGGTGATAAGCAGGTTGCCCACGACGCGGTCACCTGGGACGCAGGTTCTGGCGATACTGTGCCCGCCGAGCACTACAATGTCGCGAGCGTGTAATTTCTGGTCATTGACCAATTCATGCAGGACCTTGCCCAACTGGCGGCGCCTGGCCTTCGGCGTCGGGTATGAGAATTCGAAAACCTCGCAGCCTTCAGGGGCTCCGTCCATCGGACGCATCTCCATGGTCGCAAGGGGTTTCAGCGCCAGGCAGATACGCCTCGTGTTGCGGCAGTTGTCTGTCATGACATAAGGGTCACCCAGATTCGGCAGTTGCATCTCCTGGTTGAACACGTTCTGGTCCGGATCGTAGAACACATAGAAGAAGCCGTCCGGCCCGACCATGCCGTCGATGGAAAGCCAGTACTCTATCCGGAAGTCCTGTCCCTCATCGACGATCACGGCGTCAAACTGCGGGCGCTTCTCTTTGGTCAGGTCCGCGAACGCCTGAGGTACCGCCCGGTCATAGAAGTCAGCGTCACCAGTTTCGGCTGGCATCTCGCCGGCGCGGCGCAGCGCGTCAGTGCAGAAATCGTGGTAGTTGCTTGCCGTAACACGGGGCAGGTCCGCTACCGCGCCCGCCAGCTTCTCGCTGATCAGCCTGTTGTATGCCAGGAGCAGTACCATTTTCCCATCGGCTGCGAGTTCCCGGGCCTTCTTGACCGCCATGATCGTCTTGCCGGACCCGGCGCAGCCTGCGATGAGCGCGCGCTTCTGGTTCCTGAGGACGTCCAGGATGCGGCACTGGTTTTCTGTGAGTTCGAATATCTTCCGCTCTTCCTGCCCGATGCGGTCGACCAGGGAAACGCCGAACTCGCAGTGCGGCATCAGTGCCTGTCTCAGGCGGGCGCCCTGGTTCGAACCCGGCACTATGGCTCTCGTCGACCCGAACGACTCTATCACCCGGACAACTGCTCGCTCCATATGTACGAGGTCCGGCCCGGTAATGCACACCTCGGGGTCGGCGTCCGCTGGCAGGTGCTTCAAAGCGGTGAACACGTCGGGGAAGCAAACGCCGTGGCTGAAGCGCATGTCGGATATGTCGCCGAGCCTGGTCTTAAGGAAATCGCGGAGCTTGAACTTGGCCTTCTCTGCCTGTTTGAAGGGGCTCTCTTTCAAAGGCCGGCCATTCTGGTGCCAGCTTCCTGCTGGCCCATCGAAAGTGACGGTTCCGCCTTTCACCTCAAGGACCAGCAGGTCGAGATTGGGAGACACTATCAGGAAGTCGATCTCACCATCGATGAACTTGTCATCGCTGCTCCGCGACAACGTATAGAACGAGTGGAAGACCGTATAGCTGTCATTCAGCCCTTCCCGGAGTACGCGGAAGAGGCTTCGTTCCGCTTCGCTTTGTGTGTCATCCGCCGGAACGGCGGGTATCATATTGGCCATGAAATACCTGTTGAGACATTGGTGTTGGAACGTCCAACCTATTCGTCACCACTAACGCCCTTATAATAGTTCGCCACAAAATTCGGGTTCAACTGCGGGTCGAAGTAGAACTTCCGCTTAATCCATACGAACCCGTCACCCTTGGATATGACAGCAACATCGACGGCTCCGCCCACCGTTTCCGATTGCAGCGAGACCCTGCGCTGGAATGACGTAAGGTTCACCAGTGACTCGGCCATGGCCGCAAGTTCGTCTATTGGCAGCACTTGCACTACTGAAACTATCGGGTCAGAAAACTCCGAACGTTTGAACCTTGTGAGCTCATCGTCTATCTTTTGAAGGTCTTTCCTCGTCAGCTTCGCCAATTCGCTTCGGAGACGTCTCACGTCGTCAGGCTGCCCGCAACCACAAGACTGGGCCAGTTTGACGGCCTGGTCGGTATGGTGCCGGAACACTTCGTGCAGAAGCGCGTCAAGTCTCTGCTGGTACCCCGGGTTGACACCCGCCAGAAACGTGATCACCATGTCATCCTGAGCAAATGGCACAACTGTGGCACTGGCGTCAATTCCGATCGTCGTGCCCACGCTTTCCCAATACCTGAGCCTGTTCTCCACGATCCCGTCGATGATGAACCCCTGGAGGCTGGGAAACACCTCGCTGTCACCAAAACCCGCGATCACAATGCCGGATGTTCTATCGCGATTGATGCCCTGCGGCAGTTTCTTGACAAGCTGCTGCCCGACGATGGATCTCAGGCCATTTCGCTGCCGGCTGTTCAGTGAAGACCATTTGAACGCCTTACCTATGGCCTTATCTACTACTGAACGGTACTTGGCCAGGATGTTTGCGGCAAGGTCCGGCTGGAACGCAGCGATGATATCTTCCCGTCCCCATAGCCTTTCGTGTCTTGCCACAACCGAAGACACGATTTTGGCGCATTGAGCGTCGGTAACAGACCCTTTCTGGTCCACCAAGTTACGGATTACGTTCTGGACCTGATCGGACAAGTAGCCGGAAACCCCTTCTGCCGCAGACTTAACAAATCGGTCTTGGGCGGATTGCGGAAACAACGTGGATTTGCCGTTGTCCAGGAAACCCAGGAAATCGTCGGCATATTCTTTGAGGGTGCCAAACGCCTTCTGGCCCAGCTTTTCCCGGTACACCTTGATCAGCGCTTCCCAGGGCACGTCGAGCAGTTGGGCATTCCCGTAGAACATGATGGCGACCGGTTGGGTCTTTGACAATCGGAACAGCTTATTCGCGGAAGTGAATATCTTCCTTTGCTCGCCGATGTCAGTCGTTACCGCGCTGTCCGACGCGAGAGCTATCGCGTTCCTGTTAAGGATGGCTATTTGTGCTGTCATCCGGTACCTTCTTTATGATTATTTGGCCCGGGCCTTTGGTTTCCAGGATTATGAAGGAAACTCCTCAGTCAATCCTTGGAGAGCCCCTTGCCCTTTTCTCCCGTCCTTCCCTTTGCTGGGTCATTTGCAGGACGGCAGTATCTGACCAGTTGGCGCGGCGTCCCTTCGTGCGTATACCTTGGCGGCCATCGTAGGCTGGGTGGTGTGCATTTGTCAATCCCATCGTAGTGCAGCCCAGCCTTGTCGAAGGACCGCCAGTGAAACGGCACACCCTTGCAGAATGCTCACAAAGAGGCTTATTATTGGCCTGTCCAAGACTACGCGGCGGTGGAACAGCAGATTGAACACCTCTCGTAAGGCATCAGATCCCTGTTTCATTACTGCCACCTGCATAGACAAGGGCCCCTGCTTCAAGCACAATCCGCCCGTGATTGCCCATACGTCACGTCGAGCCATGCCCGCGCCAAACTCACTTCGTTGTCCAGTCCTTGAGCGCCACGCCGTCTATAGTCGGTTTGAAGCGTTTCACCTGCTCACTGAACCACCTTCGGCTCTTTCCCACTACGGCGTACCACTCGTCCCGCCGGTTACTAAACTCCGCCTCAAGCAGTGCCAGCACAACAGCCGTGCACACTAGCTTGACACTGTCCACCCTGCCGGACGCCTTCAGTTTGGCCGCCGCCTCATGCAATTCAGCCATGTTCATCCCGATATCGGTCGCCTGCTCCTGGCTGGCAATCAGGAAGCCACCATCCGCAGTCTGCAATGCCAGGATGCCAGACAGGCGGTCAGCACCCTCCGGCGCGCACTTCTGACAAAAATCTGCCGGGCCTGTCATTTGCGTGGGCATGCAGTATTCCATTCTGAGTTTCGCATCGGCCCTTGCCGGAGCCCTTATGCGCTTGGCCACGAGGGCGTAAGCGATTCCCGCCTCCGCTCCATGCCCGCCCCAGCCCTTCGTCAACATGACCGGGACTTTTCTCAGCACCGTCTCCCCGGTGGTCTTGTCCCCATCCACCCTGGACTCCGTGGCGATGAAACTCGTCTCCCTGGACAGAAGGCCATATTGTCTCGATATCTCCACTATCCTTTCCCGGATGTTGCGGTCCCTGCGTTCAGTTTGATGAGACCCCGTCATACCGGCGATTCCGTTCTCCAGGTCACTTATCCTTTGCCTGGCCCAAAGCAAAGGCAGCGCGCCGCCAGAGTCGTCCATGCTTCTGATGCCCACCTGCCATGTCATGTCAACCCCGTTCACCCGTCCAGACAGTTCCATCTGCTTCGGTGCATCTGTCCCGCGAGCCAGCCTGGCCAGAATAGAAACGCATTCCCCCCGGTGTGGGACCGGCTTCAGCGGGGCCTGTTCGGCTGACGCAGTCCAGGCTACTTTCAAGTCATCGACTCCGCCGGCTGCAACCTTGTTGAACAGCCGGAGCACCCTGGGTTCGATACGCTCACCCGGCGCCACCAACTCCGAAGCGCCGCCGGACAGGGAAGCCGCCTTCTTCATCAAATACTCGTTCGGGCCATGCCCGATGCCAACCGTGAACAGCCTGGTCCGGCGATCGCTTTGTGCCAGCTTCAGGATTTCATCCTCGTTCCCCACCTGTCCATCGGTTAGCAGGATGATGCTTCTTCTGGCGCAGCCCTCAGGCGGTCCTTTGCTATAGATGTCGCGCAACGGAGAAAGCAACTCGGTCCCGCCCAGGTCTGCCTCGACGTTGCCCAGGAGCCTCAACGCGGTACTCAGGTTGGAGGAATCATACGGGATACTAACGGGGAACAGCTTCTCGTAGGTCGATCCGAACCGGTACACGTTGAACTGCATGCCTGCTTGCATGCCTCTGAGGAACAGTTCAAGGGCCTTCTTTGCCTGCTGTATCGAACTGCCGCTCATTGAGCCGGAACAGTCCAGCAGAATGACCACCTCGGTGGCTTGACTCGGGACGGGCCGCTGATTAGCGCCGACTTTGCCGAACTGGGGTGCGAAGTCAATCTGAACAAATGCGTGAACATTATCGCTGAACGCGAACCCCTTGTTTTCGAAGCCACGGCGGTACCTGACAACCAGGACGAAGTCCCGGTCCATTGCCACTGTGTCGCTTGAGAACTCCACGGCAACTGCATGGTCGGCGAACCTGGTCTGTACAGTGTGAGAAGGACACTCCAGGCTATCTATGTCCTCCCGGCCCAGGACATCAAGCCGCAGGTCCAGCCCGTAGGGGACGTTCATCTGGAATTTCGGGTTGACCAACTCAGTTACCGGTATTCCGTCCTGGTCAGGCATGCCGGGCGGGACATAGCGCGGGGATATTGTCGTGGGAAGGAAGAAGCGGACCTCGCCGTCGTTGGTCTCCAGCAGGGAGACGTATTCTATCTCCACGTCCACTGCGTTCCGGGCGTTGACGTTACCTACGGAAATAGTAAAGATATTGGGCCGTTCCTCGTCCAACAGGTACGCACCGTCGCCTCCGGACAGGGCTTCGTCATATATTCTGAACGCCTTTTCGCGCTCTTCTACCTGCCCCCTGAGCACCTTGTTTCCTGTCGCCACTGTGAAACCGCACACAGAGGCGCTCTCTGGCAGCGGGAACTTGTACACCGCCTCGATAGCATTGTCCTCACGGTTTTCGAACCGCTGCCGTATCTTCACCCTCGCCGCGCGCCCGATTATGGTCCCGGTGGCTGTGACGCCAACCAGCGGGATGGGCGCGGCGTTTCTGGTAACCAGCCCTGCCAACTCAGTCTTCTGCATCCATGTCCTCCTTCATTATTGCCCTGGCCATTCTTACTATTTCGAGCAGTTTCCGCAGTTCGCGGCCCTCCAGGTCCCGGCTAACATGCAGCTCCAGGCCCGGGATGACCTCGTACCTTGCCCACACCTCCCTGGTTGTGGCCGACTGCGGCTCTGCTTCGCTTTTGTTGAACCTCACCATAGTGCTCAGGGTCAATCCCTGTTCCTGTTGTGCCCTGACCCTCCGCAATGTAGCCAGGTGACTGTCGTTATAAAAACCGCCGCGGCCTCTGCCGGCCGGGGGTTCGAGAATACCCTCCTGCACGTAATACCGGATAGTGCGTCTGGAATATCCGGTCTTCTCAGCCAGCTCATCGATCGTGTACCTCGGTGTCTCCATGGCTCTATTATGACAGTAGAATGTCTTAATGTCAATAGGGTTCACTGTCATTAACGCTCCGCTCTTCGTCAGGGGCGCCCGCCTTCAAAGCTTTGACCAGGGGGGAACACCAGAAAGTGTTCGGTTCGTTGTTGGCGGACCAGACTCTGACGTCAGGTCAACTGGGGGAAATCATGGACGCGGCGATTGCGGAGCAAAGGAAGAACGAGCAGGGCCGACCGCTCAGAGAGATATTGGATGAAGAGGGACGTGCGAAAGCGGTGGCTTCTATCTCGCGTCAATCCCGAGTTGCCGGGCGATGATTAGCGCTTGTATCTCAGACGTTCCTTCCGTGACCCTGCCTGCGTAGGAGTCCCGGTAATGCCTGTTGATGGCTGACTCTTCGAGGACCGCCGCTCCTCCGTGCAATTGCATGGCCTCAGTGGCAACCCTCTGATATACCTCGCTGGCCAGCAACTTGGCCATGGAAGCCTCTTTGGTGTAGGGCCGCCCCAGGTCGCTGAGCCACGCCGCACGATAGGTCATCAGCCTGGCGGCGTCAATGTCCAGCGCCATCCGCGCAAGCTTCATCGAGTTCGCCTGGAACGTGGCTATGGGGCGGGCAAACTGCACTCTTTGTTTGGCGTATTCCAGGGTCGCCTCAAACACCGCGCGGCAGGTGCCGACACGGATCGCCGCGTGTCCAACACGACCAGAATCAAGCGATTCCATAAGATAGTAGAAGCCTCTGCCCTCCTCCCCGATCAGGTTCTCCCGGGGTACCTCACAGTCGTTGAACGCGAATTCCGCCATGTCCCCCGACCGCAAACAGAACTTGTGCAGCTTCGAGCGGGTGAGCCCCTTCGCGTTCTTATCTACGGCAAAGAGGCTTATCCCGCGATGACCCTTGCTCTTGTCGGTGTAGGCGGCCAGCGTGAGGAAATCACAGATGCCGCCATTAATTATGAAGGTCTTGCTTCCGATACTGACGTATGAGCCACCGTTCTTCGTAGCCGAGGTCTGCATCCCCGCGACGTCCGACCCGGCATTTGGCTCGGTAAGCCCGAATGCAGCAATATTGCTGCCGCGGATCGCCGGCCTGAGGTAGTCTCTCCTCAAG
>ORJL010012001.1_pt1 | contig 53919 bp, 48 predicted proteins | sample 1779941 | NCBI WGS metagenome assembly ORJL01 (sample SAMEA104232317, study PRJEB22302) | groundwater metagenome | biome: forest; feature: aquifer; material: groundwater | place: USA | collected 2011-08-07 | depth 5.8 m | reverse complement strand
TATGCTAATTCATACTAATTATACGAATAACGCCATAACTATTAGTATCATTAGCATGCATTCGTATATTGGTATCGCAATCTTATGAGCCGAATTGGCAAAAAACCCATCGAGATTCCTTCCGGCGTTGTTGTCACCGTAGACGGCCAGCATGTTTTAGTGAAGGGGCCGAAAGGAGAGATCTCCCGGCAGATTCGTCCGGAGGTTAAAATTGAAATGGCCGATAATCGTTTAGTTCTGTCTCCCGCAGCAGATACGAAAAAGACGCGGGCGTTTTGGGGGCTTACAAGGGCGCTTCTGGCGCACGCCGTGGAGGGTGTTTCGAAAGGTTTTGAGAAGCGTCTGGAGATTGAGGGAATTGGATACCGCGCGGCGTTGGAGGGCAAGGATTTAGTGTTTCAGCTAGGTTTTTCTCATCCCGTTCGTTTTCCCGCGCCGCTGGGCATAGAATTCAAGGTTGAGAAAAACGTCATAACGCTCTCGGGTTTCAATAAGGAGGTCGTGGGCGAGACCGCCGCCAAGATTCGGGCTCTGAAAAAGCCGGAACCCTACAAGGGCAAGGGCATTCGTTATCAAGGAGAAGTGATTCGTCGCAAGGCGGGCAAGAAAGCAACCACCGGAGCCGCGTAAGATTTGCCAATATGGAAATTACAATAGCCAAAAAACGTTCACAGCTGAAAATCCGCGCAAGGAGAACGCGGATGAAACTTCTTCGCGGTAAAGAGCCGCGCCTTTCCGTTTTCCGTTCCGGGAAGCACATTTATGCGCAGATCATCGATGACGCAAACGGGAAGACAATCGTTTCGACTCATGACATTCTGGCAATCAAGGGTGGAGCCAAGAAGAAACATCCGGCTCCCACGAAAGCGGCTGCTGTTGTCGGCGAGACGATCGCAAAAAAGGCGCTCCTGAAGCGGATTTCAAAGGTCGTTTTTGATCGTGGGGGGTACAAGTATCACGGCCGCGTGAAGGCGCTCGCCGAGGCGGCGCGCAAAGCAGGATTAAAATTCTAAGATGTAGTTTTTAGTTAAAAGTTGATAGTTATAGTTATCGGTTGATGGTTATAGTCATAAGTCATTCAACGGAATAAGAAACTACAACCATAAACTAAAAACCAGAACCAACAACTATAAACTAAGAACCAAAAAGTATGCACCCACGACGCGACACGAGACAATCAATGAGACCGCGGGAACGATCCGAGTTCGATCAAAAAACGCTTGATATCCGGCGCGTGGCGCGCGTGGTAAAAGGCGGGCGGCGTTTCAGTTTCCGGGCGACAATTGTGATTGGCAACAAAAACGGCAAAGTCGGCGTGGGGGTCGGTAAAGGCGCGGATGTAGCGCTCTCGATTGACAAAGCGACCTACTCCGCCAAAAAAAATCTTATGATTGTTCCGGTTACGAAGTCGGGATCAATTGCGCATGACGTCAGGGCTAAATTCGGAAGCGCGGAGATTCTCTTGCGTCCCGCGCGCGAAGGGCGAGGGCTGGTGGCGGGAGGGCCGGTGAGACTTGTGGCGGCGCTTGCCGGCATTCATAATCTTACGGGGAAGATTCTCTCGCGCAGTTCCAATAAGTTGAACAACGCCAGAGCGACCATTGAGGCGTTAAAGAAATTAAAGACGAAATAAACGCATGCAGTTAAACACTTTGCGATCCAAGACTAAATTCCGCCGAGGCCAGCGCATCGGCCGCGGAGGAAAGCGCGGGACGACTGCGGGACGCGGGACCAAAGGGCAGAAGGCGCGCGCCGGGCACAAGATCCGGCCGCAACTTCGCGATTTCATAAAACGGCTTCCCAAGCTGCGCGGGTCTAAGTTCCGTTCTTTCCGGCCGAAATCCCAGGCGGTATCGCTCGCAGCATTAGAGAGGCACTTTCCGGATGGAGAAATGGTGACGATTGAGAAACTGGTCTTGAAGGGCATCGTCCGGCGCGAGCACGGCAAGATGCCGCGGGTGAAGATTCTAGGAAATAAAATCGGGAAAAAACTCTCGGTTGTTGGTGTTGAAGCGTCACGCCCCGCCCGCGCGGCTATTGATAAAGCAGGAGGAAGCATAAAGTAAAAATCCAAATGACAAATCCCAAATCGCAAACAAATCTCAAACGCCAAATCACAAACTCCAATATTTGGGATTTAGATATTGAGATTTGGAGCTTGTCTGGAAATTGTTATTTGGAAATTGGAACTTAATCAACGACTATGTTTCAAAAACTTCGCCTTCTCATATCCGATTACGACCTGCGCAAGAAGCTTTTCTTTATTTTGGGGGTGCTCGTGGTGTTTAGGCTTTTGGCCGCGATTCCGGTGCCGAGCGTTGACCGGGTACAACTTAAAAACTTCCTCGCGGGGAACCAATTTTTTGGGCTTTTGAACGTCTTCTCCGGCGGCGTGCTGGATAATCTCTCAATCGCCATGCTCGGCGTGGGGCCGTACATCACCGCTTCCATCATCATGCAGTTACTCACCATGATCTTTCCGAAACTGAAGGAGATGTACCAGGAAGAGGGAGAGGCGGGGAGGGCTCGTTTTAATCAATACTCGCGAATTTTGGCGGTGCCGCTCTCGGTGATGCAGGCTTTCGGGCTTCTCACGATTCTCATCCGCCAGCAGGTCATTCCGGAGCTTACGCCCTTCGGGTATCTCACAAACATCGCTATTGTAACCGCGGGGACGATGATTTTGATGTGGCTCGGCGAATTAATCACGGAGAAGGGATTCGGGAACGGGGTATCGCTTATGATCTTTGCGGGTATCGTGTCGCGGCTGCCGGTGGACATTCGCCAGGCTCTGGCGACATTCGAAACCTCACAGCTTGTCACCTACGCCGCTTTCGTGGTTGTCGGCCTTGTCGTGATCGCGGGTGTTGTGATAATTACGGAGGGCCAGCGAAACATTCCGGTGTCTTACGCCAAGCGTATCCGCGGCATGCGAGTTTACGGCGGCAATCAAACTTATTTGCCGCTTCGCGTGAATCAAGCCGGGGTGATTCCCATCATCTTCGCGGTTTCGATTATTCTTTTCCCGGGGCTTATCGGCAACGTCCTTGCCGGCGTGCCGGCGGGCTGGGCCCAGTCCACCTCGCAGTTTTTGATTTCGGTTTTCAACAATACTTGGATTTACGCCGCGATTTATTTCGTCTTGGTTTTTGCCTTTACGTATTTTTATACCGCGGTGACGTTCGATCCGCAGGCGATTGCGACCAACATCCAAAAGCAGGGAGGGTTCATCTTGGGCATCAGGCCCGGGCGCCCGACCGCGGAATACCTCTACCGGATTCTTTCGCGCGTGACGTTAGCCGGCGCGCTATTTCTCGGTGCCATCGCGGTGCTCCCGATTATAGTTCAGAATCTGTCCGGAATTTCCGCGTTCCAGCTCGGCGGGACTTCGCTTTTGATTGCGGTCTCGGTGATTCTTGAGACGATGAAGCAGGTGGATGCGCAACTGGTGATGCGCGAATATGAGTAGCTTGAACCTCTCTTCAAAAACGTTTCAAAAATCCCAGCCGATTTTTGAAACTCGCCGAGTTCGCAAAAATCCCGATTGCGATCGGGGACCAGGCTTTTTGCTCACTCGAGCGTTTTGAGAGAGAGGTTCTTCGCTTAGGGGTTTTCTGGTTGTAAACGCTTTCGCGTTCTTAATCTGAATTCGTCGAATGAGCGTTTTCAGAAAAGCCATCTTCGCTCAAGAGCTTTCTGAAGGTGGCTCGCCTGCTCGCCTCGTCTTCGACTCGTCGAAGCGGGCGGCGAGCCTCCAAGGATCCCACCGCCAGCCCCGCCTGCTATCTGCCTGTCTCCCGAACTTAAGAAATTACCGGTAACATATTTTATCTCCCATACTGCTTACGAAACTCGAGAGAAAGGCTTATGGCGGGCAGGCCGATGAAGAAAAATCCCATCACTTCGCTTGGGGGTTCCTGAAGGTAGCGTTTCGAGGTATGATGGGATGAATTATGGTATTGTTTCCGACATCATCAGCCTCACAGTCCTCGGATCTATTGCGCCGGTTTCTACGGGCGATATATCGTTTGGTGCGCCGTGTGGCCTGGGCTGTTTTTGGGTTGGTTGAATTCGGCCTTGCGCTTCGTTTGACGCTTAAATTTCTCGAGGCGAATACCGGAACTCTTGTGGTGCGTTACCTCTTTTCCTATACGGAAATATTGCTTGCGCCCTTCCAATCAATATTCCCCGACTACGTTTGGTACGGGAAGCCGGTTGAGCTGACGTCTGTCGCGGCGATGCTGGGCTATATTATCTTTGCGATCATCATTTTTTTATTTCTTGAGCTCTTTAGTCGTATTGAAACCCTGCCGCACATTCCTCTGCCGACGCGCTACCCCTGACCGAGATGTTTGATCTTGTTGCGTTAATCAAGGCGGTGGGTTATCTCGGGATTTTCGGGATTATTTTTGCCGAGTCGGGGCTTTTGATCGGGGTCTTTCTGCCCGGAGATTCTTTGCTTTTTACGGCGGGGTTTCTTGCGTCTCAAGGATACTTGAATATTCTCGTTTTAATTTCCATCTCATTTATCGGGGCGGTAACGGGAGACGGGGTGGGGTATTGGCTGGGGCGCAAATTCGGCCCAAAAGTTTTTACGCGCAAAGATTCCATTTTTTTCTCCCAGGATCACGTGGAACGGGCGCATATTTTTTATAAAAAATACGGCGGGCGCGCAATAATATTCGCGCGTTTTATTCCGGTGGGGCGGACGCTGGCGCCGATTATTGCGGGGGTGGGCGGGATGCACTACCCGACGTTTCTTTTTTATAACGTAATCGGGGGTGCGTTTTGGGCCGTCGGGCTTCCGCTTGTGGGGTTTTATCTTGGAAGCGTTATTCCTAATGTCGATCGGTATATGATTCCAATCGTGGCGGGCATCGTTGTTGCATCCGTATTGCCCGGGATTATCCATTTTCTGAAGAATGGGGAAAACCGCCGGCATCTGGTTTCTTTCATCCGGGAGCGTATCTTGAGGCGCTGATGGTTCATACTTTTTTGGAGTGCCCCCGGCATTTTGCAGATGGGGGTAAAACGAAAGTAAAACAGTTTTTGTCAATGATGACGAAAAGACCAATGGTATGATAGGATGCGCCTAATTAATCATTTGAACATTACTCTTATGCATACGACTTATTCAGCAAAACAGTTCTTTGGCGCTATTGTCGCCGCAATCATTATTGCGGGCGTGGCGGGGTATTTTATCGGCAGTTCTTCGGTTAGCGGCCCGGTCGGCAGCGGATCAATAAAAGACAGCAATGATATTGGCTTGCCAGCGGCCGCTGGCGGGTTTCTCCTCGGCAAAAATGCTATTGCCGTTGAGGACCAGGTCCCCGGCAATCAGGTTACGATTTCAACGGCGGTATTTGACGAGGGCGGCGGCTGGGTGGCGATTCATGAAGACCGCGACGGAAAACCCGGAAATATTTTAGGCGCCCAGATTTTTCCGGCGGGAGAAACTAGGAGCGGTTTCGTGAATCTTTTACGCCCAACGGTTAGGGGAGTCTACTACGCGATGCTTCATCGCGATGACGGAGATCGCGAGTTCAATCATGCAAAAGACGCGCCCATCACCGATGCCGCAGGAAGTGTTATCATGATGCGGTTTGTTGTGGGCGATGAGGCTTCGGGGGCGCTCTAGGCCGAACGAATTTTCGATAGATCTGTAGCTTGCCAATGCATTTGGTTATTTCCGTATGACATCAACGCCCGAAGCCGATTTTGAAACCATGATCGCCGATGCGGTTAACGCGCTGCCGGAGCAGATCCGCGCCAAAATCAAGAACGTTGCGTTTTTAGTTGATACTGAAAAGCGCGGAAATCTTCTAGGGCTATATCATGGTTTACCCAATCCCCTGAAGCCGTTTGCGCAAAACGCTCTCCCTGATACTATTACGATTTACCAGCGCGTGGTCGAGGAAGAAGCCGAAAGAAGCGGTGAGCCGATTCCGAGGGCGGCGAAGCGCGTGGTATGGCATGAGATCGGGCATTACTTTGGCTTCGGCGAAAAGAAGATTCGGGAACTGGAGAAAAAATGGGCTAAGGAGGGGAGGCTTTGATAGACGAAAAATATAATTCCTGTTATAAATATTGCCATGAAGCCTTTTTTAGTTTTACTTTTCGGTCCGCCCGGTTCGGGCAAGTCCACGCAAGCGAAGAGTGTCGCGAAAGTATTCGGGGCGGTGCATATCGATACCGGAGAATTACTGCGCCGAATTTTACACGATCCCGCGCGCCAGCATGATCCCAAAATCCAGGAAGAACGCATTAAGCATGAGATGGACGGTCAGTTAAACGATTCTTTATGGGTGGGCGGAATTGTGAACGACGAATTAAGAAAACTTGCGGCGGATGCGAAAAGCGTAATTTCTTCCGGGTTCCCGCGAACGATTTTTGAAGCCGAGATTGAATTGCCGGTTATGCGGGAGCTTTTCGGCGAGCGGATTTTCGCTTTTATTCTGCGGGTAAGCGAAGAGACGTCGCTATTTCGGAATTCCCACAGGCGCGTTTGCTCCAAGTGCGGAAAACTTTATCCTTGGTCTGAAGAAACCAAGAATGTAGAGTTTTGTGCCGACTGCGGCGCCGTTTTAACGACGCGGCCGGATGACAAGCCGGAGGTAATCAAAAAACGCCTCGATGTTTACGCTAAGCGGACCATGCCGTTTTTTAATTATTTCAAGTCACAGGGCATTAAACTTATCGAAGTTGACGGCGAACAGGCGCCAGGGGCGGTGTTTGCCGCAATCCAATCGAAACTTTCCGAAGTATTGCCGCGATGATTACGATTAAAACACCGGAAGAGATTAAGACTCTCCGTGAGGGAGGGAGGCGGCTCGGGGGCGTTTTAAATGAAGTCGCGCGCGCCGTAAAGCCCGGCATTTCAACCTCTGTCTTAAATGACTTAGCAGAGCGGCTGATTTTGGAAGTTGGCGGAGAGGCGTCGTTTAAGGGATACAATCCTTATGGCGCTAAAGCCGCTTATCCCGCGGCGCTTTGCGTTTCAGTGAATGACGAGGTGGTGCACGCGATCCCCAAGCGCGATCGGATATTAAATGAGGGTGATATTGTGGGGCTTGATATAGGGATGTGGTGGCCCGCCCCCGTTCGGGGGGCGAGGCTCGCCTCACATAGTGAGGCGGCCAGCTCGAAAAGTGTCCGAGCGATGGCGACGGATGCTGCCGTCACTGTTGGCGTGGGAAAAATTTCGCCGCAGGCGGAAAAATTAATTCGCGTAACGGCAGAGTCGCTCGCTATCGGTATTCAAGAGGCGCGTGCGGGCGCAAGAATCGGTGATATTGGCTCGGCGATTCAAGTGCATCTCGAAAAAAACGGATTTGGCGTGGTGCGGGATCTGGCGGGGCACGGGGTGGGTCATAAAGTTCATGAAGATCCGTTTGTGCCGAATTTCGGCACGCCAGGGACGGGGGCGGTTCTTCGCGAAGGCATGGTTCTGGCGATTGAACCGATGGCTACCGAAGGGGCTTGGAAGGTGACGCTGGATGAAGACGAGTGGGCATACCGGACTGCGGACGGCAAACTTGCGGCGCATTTTGAGCATACGATTGTTGTAACCAAAAACGGCGCTGAAATCCTGACTAGGTAGTCTTATGAAGTATCTCGGCATTGATTACGGCAGAGTGCGGGTCGGGATTGCAGTTTCGGACGATGAGGGTAAAATCGCCTTCCCTAAAAGCGTTTTGAAAAACACTGGCATTGGCGCGCTTGCGGATACCATTGCACACTTGGCTGGGGCGGAGAGGGCTTTGGAGATAGTAATGGGCTTGCCTCAAGTTGTGCCCGGGATGGACGCGAGCTTGCGGGGCGAGATTCAAAATCTGGCTGATATCATGGAAAAGCAATATCAGACCCCCGTATCGTTCCAGGACGAGCTTTTTACCACCCGGATGGCCGAAGAGCATTCGAAAAAAAACACTGATGCCTCGGCCGCGGCTTTGATCCTGCAGAGTTTTTTGGATCGGCAAAATAAGGTATAATTGACGAAAGGAGTTTTTGTTTTTAGTTGATAGTTTCCCGTTATAGTTGTTGGTTATTAGTTTTAGTCTTTAATTAAACCGCACTATAACTACGAACCAAGAACCAGGACCATAAACCAACAACTAAGAACTAATTTATATGCAACTATCCTGGATCATCCCCGCCTACAACGAAGAGCGGCGCATAGAAAAAACAGTTCGCGAGGTGGAGAGCTATCTCCGCCCTAAGAGTTTCGGCTACGAAATTTTAGTGATCGACAATGGGTCGCGCGACCACACAGCTGAAATCGTGAACAACTTAAAAGCCACAATCCCGTCTTTGCGGCTAGTCGCGGCGCATGATCCGGGCAAGGGGGGCGCGGTTAAAAGGGGAATGTCAGTGGCTACGGGCGAGATCCGCATTTTTTCTGATGCCGATAACTCAACTCCGCCGGAATATTTCGATAAAATGCAGCCGCTTTTCAAACAAGGCTATGATGTCGTGATCTCCTCGCGCGACCCCAAGGACGCCGCGGGCGCGGGACGCGACATTGAAGAACCTTGGTACCGCGAGATTTTGGGGAATATGGGGAATCTTGTAATTCAAATCTTCGGTGTCTGGGGCATCTGGGATACGCAAAACGGTTTCAAGGCCTGCACGGCCAAAGCGGCTGATCGCATTTTCCCGCAGATGAGGATCGGGGGATTCGCGTTCGATATTGAAATGCTCGCTTTGGCGCGGCGCTTCGGTTATAAAATCGCCGTCATACCCGTGAAATGGAAATTTGATCCCGATAGCAAGGTAACTTTGGGAGCGTATCTTTCGGTGTTTCTGGATGTCTTTCGCATTCGATGGAATTTGATCCGTGGCGTCTATGCCAAAAATTAACGAGGAGATTCCTAAAAAGTATTCCGAGCTACGGCAAGACATTGTTTCCGGGGACTGGGTGGTGATTGCCACGGGCCGTGCCCGCCGGCCTAACGACTTCGTCGCCAAGCCGAAATTTCCGGCGAAGAAAAACGGCAAAAAAAACTGCCCCTTCGAGAAACTTGAAGAAGACGCGCTTCTGATTATTACGAAAGACCGCGATCAATTTGCGGATCTTTGGCAGGCCGGGCCCAAGGCCAAAGATTGGTTTGTTGAAGTTATCCCCAATAAATTTCCCGCTTTTGTGCCGCGTCCGACGTGTCCCTCGGTGGTCTCGGAGGGATTTCGCCGCTTGATCGACGGAGTCGGTTTTCATGAAGTGATTGTCACGCGTCCGCATGACCGTCCGATGGCGCTGATGTCGGCGAAAGAGGCGGGTCTTGTTGTTCGAGCCTATCGCGAGCGGTTCAAAACGCTGGGTCCCGAGCAGTGCGTGCAATATATCTCAATGATCCACAACCACGGCCCGGAGTCTGGCGCCTCGATTGTTCACCCGCATTCGCAGCTAATCGCAATTCCCGTGATCCCGCCTGATGTCTCCCGGTCGCTCGCGGGATCCAAACGTTATTTTACTGAAAATAAAGCTTGCGTTCACTGCGCCATGATTGATTTCGAAACGAAAGAAAAGGCGCGGATTATTTTTGAGAATGATAACTTCATCATCTTCGCGCCGTATGCTTCTCGGGCCGCGTTTGAAATTAGGATATTCCCCAAACTTCACTGCGCCGAGTTCGAAAAAATTTCCGAGGATGAAATTCTCACGTTTGCCGAAGCTCTCCGGCGCTCGCTTGCCATGCTCTACCACGGTCTCAATAATCCCTCGTACAACTTTTTCATCCATACTGCGCCAACGGATGGGCAAGACTACGGTCATTACCACTGGCATCTCGAAATATTTCCCAAAACTTCAATCTGGGGCGGGTTTGAATTCGGCACGGGCATTGAAATTTCAACTATCGCGCCGGAGGATGCGGCCGCATTCCTCAAGAACGTCAAAATTCCCAATCAAGCATGAATCAGCGTTTCGTCGTCGCAAACTGGAAAATGAATCCGCAAACTGAAGCTGAGGCCATCGAGCTTTTTGGCGCGACTCGCGATGCCGCCAAAGCTGCGCCGAACGTCACCATAATTGTTGCTCCGCCGTTTCCGTTTCTTTCCCAAATCGAGCATCGTTACGGACTGGCCAATGCCAAAATGCGTCTCGAGGCCAAGATCCACCTCGCCGCTCAAGACGTTTTCTGGGAACGTGACGGCGCTTACACCGGCGAGGTTTCCCCGGCGATGGAAAAAAGCATCGGGGCGACTTACGTTATCGTCGGACATTCCGAAAGGCGTCGAGTGCTCGCCGAGACCGATGAAATGGTTGCCAAGAAACTCAAAAGAGCTCTGGAGTTCGGACTAATCCCGATTCTTTGTATCGGAGAAAACGAACGTCCCAGGGGAGAGATGCCGGAACGCGTGGGCGAGGAGTTAAAAAGCGCTGTTGCTGGTTTAGAGCCGAGTATGCTTGGGCGCATCATTATCGCCTATGAGCCGGTCTGGGCTATTGGGTCGGGCATTCCGGACACGCCCGAAGGAATGCTGGGAGCCGCGATTTATATCCGCAAAATTTTAACGGAAATATTCGGCCAAGATATTGCTGGCCAAGTCCCGATCCTTTATGGCGGTTCCGTTAACTCCGCCAATGTGTCAAGTTTTTTCACTGAAACTTCCGGCCAAGTCTCGGGAGTTCTTGTCGGCGGGGCCAGTCTTCGTTCCGAAGAGATCGCGGCGATTATCGCCGCCGTCGACCGTTTTAGCTGATAAATCCCCATACCAAGATATTGGCGGTGGCACACCCGGAAGGGTGCGGGGGTTCATAGGTAAAGTTATCCACATCTGGGGTTGCTCATTCGGGGGGGGGGGTGCTTAAATAGGTTTAAGGGAAAGGCTTACCATTCGGCGTATTCAGCTGGAGGTCTTTTCAGGGGACTCTAAATTGAAAACGATAAGTAGTTGAAAAACGCCCGAGGGGGCGCTTCTTTGTATCTATCTGCCAAAACGCATGCATAGTATTGTCCCAGTAAAAATCTGGCTCGCCATTCTTTTTTCGATAACCGTAGGAATGGTTATCGCTGGCACGCCGGATCTCAAATCGCAAATCGCAAACTCCCATACCGCCTCTATTTTCAGTACTCTTAACAGCAATACTAGAGAGGCTTTTTCATACCTCGACAATTTGTTATTAGGCCAAAATCCCGCGGCTGATCTAGCCGCCGTTCCGGCAAAGACACCAGAGCCCATCACGAATAAATCTATCAATGCCCAAAGAGTTGAGCCAGCCTCTAATACAATTACCCAAGAAGATTTTCAGGCGCTAAAGCGCGAACTCGCTTCGCTCAAAGCATCATACAACACATCGTCCCAGAAACCGCAGACTAATTCGTCGCTTTCAAACCAAAGTGTTGAGGCTTCGGGGAAAGTTTCTGAAGCTGATGCGAAATCTCTTAGCGCAGCGCTTGCGGCGGTGAATGGAAGAATTGATTCATTGTCAAATCGGTCAAACGCCCTAAGTCAATCGATCGCTTATTCCCAGAGGGTTGATAATATTTCCAACGTAACGCTTTCAAATGTAACTTTTTCAGACACGGGCGGGCATCTTCCTCTTACAGGCGGCTCGCTCACCGGCAACCTCGGCGTCGGGGCAACAAACCCAAGCGCCAAAATGCAAGTTACAACGACACAATACGGCTATACCATTACTGAATCTATCGGAGGATCAAGTAGTTTTTCTTCTGTAGGTACTGCCAAAACTTGGCGAGGTGATGATACGCTTTTTAGCTACACCATACCTTTTTCTTTTCCCTTCTTCGGTAGCAATATTACTAAGATCCAGGTATCGACTAATGGCGTTCTTTGGATGTGTGAGAGTTGCGGAGACTCTACTGGCTATCCGTCTTCAACAAACTTACCTTCTCAAAAGGTAATTGCTCCTTTATGGGGAGATTGGATTACCGATGGCAGCGGACAAGCAAGCGAAGATATTTATATTGACGAATCAGTCTCTAATCAGGTGACTATCCGCTGGAAAGGAGAGGTCTATGGCTCGGCAACAGACATCGTTAATTTTTCTGTCACTCTTTATAGTAACGGCAATATTATCTTCCAGTACGGCTCGGGGAATACCAATTTGCAATACAATGCTACAGCAAACGGAATGATTGCTGTTTCTAATGGCGATTCTCCCAATTACAAGACCTTGTCTTTTTCAGGGGGAACATCACAAACAAATACCTACGATACTACCATTACTACTAATACGGGAGTGTCTTTGGCCAGCGCCTTTTTGGTCAATTCCGCATCCGCGAACTTCTTGACTGTACTTAACAGCGGCAACGTCGGGATTGGGACGACGACACCTAATAATCTTTTAGGTGTCTATAATTTAATAGATTTCGACAATGGTAACTTTAATACCAAATTAGGTTATCAGGCAGGGAAGAATATAGTATCAGGAGCGCAATACAATACTTTTCTTGGCTATCAGGCGGGCATGTCAAGTTCGACAGCCAGCACTAACGCGGCGGATTATAATACTGCCATTGGTTATCGGTCTCTCTACTCCAACACTACAGGCTCCGTAAACTCCGCTTTTGGAGTCCGCACGCTCTACTCCAACACCACCGGCTACTACAACACCGCCAATGGTATGGATGCTCTCTACTCCAACACCACCGGCAATTACAACACTGCTATAGGCCGTGCCGCGCTCTACTCCAACACCACCGCTTCCTTCAACACCGCTCTTGGTCACTATGTGCTCCCATCTAACACTACTGGATCTTCCAATTCTGCCCTCGGCCATACCGCCCTCCAACAAAACACCACCGGCTCCTCCAATACTGCTCTCGGCAACAGTGCGCTCTACGTCAATACCACCGGCTCCTATAATACTGCTGTTGGTCAAACTGCACTCACCTCCAACACCACTGGATCCAATAATTCAGCTCTCGGTTACTATGTGCTCCGCTATAATGGTTCCGCCACTAATACTGTCGCTGTAGGATATCAAGCCGCCGCAAGCACCGCCCGCTACAACAACCAAGGTGGTGTCTATCTCGGCTATCAAGCAGGATATTCCGCAGGCACGGGCTCTGACTACAACACCCTCCTCGGGTATCAAGCAGGATATGGCATCACCACAGGAGCGTATAACATTGTGATCGGCCAAAACGTAGAGGCCCCCACAGTTACAGGGAACCAGCAGTTAAACATCGGGAATGTTATTTACGGTTCCGGTATGTACAACGGCTCCACAGTTTCCTCGGCTCCAGTCTCTGCGGGCCGCATCGGCATCGGTACTACCACTCCCGCTTGGACACTTCAAGTAGCAAGTACTTCGCCATATATCGCCATCACTGACACTGATGCTGGAACGAACTTAAAGCACTGGGTCTTTAGAAATGAAAATGGAAACTTGTACATAGCAACGTCATCAGATATATACGCCACTAGCTCCATTCCCGCCTTGATGATTAACGCGAACGGCAACGTCGGCATTGGCACCTCCTCTCCCTCCTCCCAACTCTCCATTCAAGGGACTTGCGTGGATACAGGCCCCGGGTGCGCTGACGTAGCCGAGCTTTATCCTTCCACCGAGCCAGTGGAGCCGGGTGATATTGTCGCGGTTGATCCGGAGCATGCCGGATCTGTCAAAAAAGCCCAAGCAACAAGTTCTCCCATCGGCATTGTTTCCACCAACCCCGCCATTTCCATCGAGGGTTCTTCCCTCCAGTTCATGACCGGCGCAAGCTATATAAGCGATCCGTTAAAGCCCGCCGTGGCTCTTGTCGGGAGAGTCCCGGTCAAGGTTTCGCTTGAGTCCGGCCCGATTAAGATCGGAGATCGCATCATGATCTCATCCATGCCCGGAGTTGGTATGAAAGCTGCGAGCTCCAGTATCACCGTCGGGATTGCCCTTGAAGACTATAACCAGCCCGACATCGGGAAGATCATGGTGTTCGCCAGTCTCGGCCGGGAGCATATAGACAACGGCCTTGCGGCGCTGACTTCAAGCACCACCAATGCATGGTCGGTGGATCAGTCAACCGGCAAGGTGAATGTTAATTTCTTCGGCGATGTTAACTTGAATGGGAATAGCATTATAAATATTGCCGCGGCCGTCGGCATAGACGGCAACTGGCGCATTAATAAAAACGGCGAGCTGGTCGTGAAAAAAGTTACAACCGAAAAACTCGAGGTCGGCTCGCCTTCGGTTCCAACCGGCATAACCGTTTATGACAAACAGGGCCGCGCCGGGTGTCTCATTATTGAGAACGTCGAAACCGGCGCCATGAGTCTTGCAGCTGGCGCCTGTGGCGTGTTGGGTAACAGTGGTGGGCAATCAGCGGAGGACGGCGGGCAGGTGACGAGGAGCGTTGTCTCAGCGGCAAGTAGCACGGTACAAATAACGGAAGATAGTTCAGAGACACTCGAACCCGCGACCGTGCCCGCATCTATGGGAGGCGATAGCGGAGAGATGACGGGGGACAGCGCTTCGGCGACTAGTGACACGGGGCAAGGGGCAGGCGATAATTCGCCACCCGCCACAGAGCTAACTGGAACAACAGAAACTCCGCCCGCGCCGTCTTCAGATACCCAAACAGTTACAGCCGAACCCTCACTAATCCCCTAAGCCGCAAATTTACGGGGTTTGCAAAACTATCCTTCCTAAAATATAAAAACGTGGCTACCGACTATCGGCCAATGACCAATTCGCGCGAATTGGCGAATGGTTATGATTTGAGTGATATATGATTCAAGCAAGAATATAATAACATATATTAATCATTAGAGCGGGCAACGGATATGTATTTCCACCAGGTCAAGAGCGCTCCGAGGAACGGAAGAATGAATAGGAGATATTTCAGCTCTACCAGCAGTTTTAAAATCCAAGCACTGAATCCGGATCCATGGATGAAAACCAGATCCGCGATGGCGTATTTTCGCCCCGCCGCCAGGACAAAGGGATATTTTTTCAGCGGATAAAAAGGCCGCTTGGTTTTGCCTTTTATATCAGCCAGTATATTCGAGGCCGCTACTTTGGCTTGGGATTCGGCAACCAAAGCGTTCCACGGAAGCGGGCGGCTTGTGCTCGGATTAATGAAAGCGGCGTTATCTCCAATGGCGAAAATTTTTGATTCCACCTCGAGATATGAATTAACCGGGATGGATTGTTTTGGCGTGAGTGGGACTCCCAATGTTTTCAAAACGCTTGCCGCCTGTACCCCGCCCGCCCAAACAAGTACCGTATAGGGAAGGTGCGAGCCGTCTTTTAATATGGCACGATCTTTCTCAACGGCAGTTATGGCGGTATTGGTTTTGATCGCGACATTAAGACATTTTAGACGCTTACGGGCGTGATCTACAACCCATTTATCAAATCCCGCAAGGATTTCCGGCCCGGCTTCCGCAAGCGTTACCTCAATCTTGCAAGGACTCGGAGCATGATCATTCTCATGCAGTATGTGGATGAAGTTCTCAAACTCCGCCGCGACCTCAACTCCCGATGCGCCCCCACCGACGACCACAATCTGCGCTACCGGTTTATTAGCTTCGATTACATCTTGTATCCGGTCGCGAAGTTTTACCGCGTCGGCAAATGTTTTCAAGGGATAGCTGTGCTCTTTAGCGCCGGGAATGTTGAAATAGCTGGTTTCCGCGCCGAGCGCCAGCACCAGATACTCATATCCCAGCGTTTCCTCATTATCAAAACGCAGCTCTTTTTTGGCTCGGTCAATCGCGACAATCTGGCGCTCGCGCCACTCAATAAGCGTTCCATGAAAAATATCGGCGAGCGGGATGGTGATGGACGATTTTACGTAATCCAGCGCGTGGCGCCCCTGCGGGATGGCGGCGATTTCGTAAATCGCCGGCGTATAAAGATGCGAGTGATGGTTATTAACTATGATAATCTGGTATTCTTGCTGCAGTTTAGGGTTGCGCGAAAAAGCCTTATTTAAAAAGAGCGCAGCCGTGATGCCGCCGAATCCCGCTCCCGCGATAACGATTTTCTTTTTTGCAGTTTCCATTTCCATAGCCATTATACCAGCATTCGGATACAATAAAGAATAGTTATGCAGATACGAAGTGTTAAGTCCGCCAAGCTACGAGGCAAGCGAGTTATCATACGCGTTGATATGAACGTCCCGTTTGATCACCATGGACGCATTCGTGACGATTTTCGCATCCGTCAATCTTTAGCAACGATTCGTTTAGTGCTTCGGCGCGGGGGCTCGGTTTTGGTTTTGCTTCATCGGGGGCGGCCCACGGGGCGCGATAAGAGTTTATCCACCGTTCCCATCGCTCGGCGCGCGGCCAAGATTCTGGGCACGGGCGTGCAAGTCATTTTGGATCCAATTCGCGAACGGCCGGAAAAATATAAAAATGCGCGGGTGCTTTTTTCCGAAAACATCCGTTTCTTCGACGGCGAGAGAAGGAACTCTCCTAAATTTGCCAAGGCGCTGTCTCGCTGGGGGGGTCTTTATGTGAACGACGCGTTCGCGGTTTCGCACCGGAGAGCCGCTTCGGTTGTTGGAATTCCGCGCTACCTTCCAGCCTATACGGGGCTTCTATTCGAGAAAGAATTGCGGGCGCTGGCCCCGCTAAGGCATCACCCGCGTCGTCCCTTCGTTGTTATTCTCGGTGGCGCCAAGGCCGAGACCAAGATTCCCTATATCGCGCCGCTGCTTAAAAAAGCCGACAAGCTTATCGCTGGCGGAGTAATCTTAAACACGCTTTTAGCCAGCTGGGGGCATGAAACCGGAAAGTCAGTGGTGGAAAAATCGCAACTCTCCAATGCCAAAAAACTTCGTCGCAAGCGCGGATTATTAATCGCCGATGATGTTTGCGCGTTGAGCGGCGATATGGCAAAGGGTTCCATGTGCACGATCCCTCTGGCGTCGGTTGGGGCGAGCGACTACATTCTTGATGTTGGCCCGATCTCGGTAAAGAAGTTCGCGCCGATTTTAGATAAGGCTCGCACGGTTTTATGGAATGGTCCTTTGGGGAATACGGATCGGGTGGGTGGTGATCGGGCGACGCGGGCTTTTGCTAAGATTCTAAAAAAATCCCGCGCGCGGATTGTGGTCGGCGGCGGGGATTTGGAGGCGGCGCTCAAGAAAGAAAAAGTTAAAGGACGGAACTTTTTTGTCTCCACCGGCGGCGGGGCGATGCTTGAATACGTCGCTCGCGGGACGCTCCCGGGCATAGAAGCTCTAAAGCACAAATAATAAGCATGTGGTATGAAGATGCGGATGCGTTTAAAAAATCGGCCGGCCACGAGGTAGATGGAATTTGGTATCCGCGAGTAACCAAAATTTTGGAGATTAAATCCAAGCCGGCGCTGGATAAATTCTTTGCCGAGATGAGCTCATACGAGGCGGCAGAGGAGGTGAAAAATAAATCCGCCGAAGAGGGCACGCGGGTGCATGAAGTCGCCCAAAAGCTGTTGACTGGACAGGCCGTTTCGGTGCCGAATGATCTTGCCCCGGCTATGGAGGAGCTCGCGACATTTCAGCACGAGCGCTCGATGCAGTTTTATCCCGAGTTTATTGAGCGCCAAATCTGGTCGCGGGCACATCGCTATGCCGGCACGGTTGATGCGCTTGCAACAATCGACGGCAAGTTCGGCGTTTTGGATATCAAAACCTCACCCGGTTTTTATCCCGAATATAATTTGCAGACCGCAGCCTATGTTACGGCGCTCAAGGAATTTCATATTAAGCAGGCACTTGGACTCACGCGCGAGATCGAGACGCGCTGGATTCTTCGCATCAATCAGCACCGCCGCTGTCAGCAATGCACCGCCACGCTTCGCGAAAAAGGCGGTCGGTCTAAAGTGCGCAACGGAAAATTACAAAGAAAATCGTCATGCGAAGATAATGAGCACGATTGGGGCCCGGTGGCAGGCGACATCGAATTGAAAGAATTTCCGTATTACTTTCGCGATGCCAAGGCCTTTCTTGCGGCCAAAACTCTCTGGGAATGGGAAAATAATTACTGGCTGCGCCAGATCGGATATCTTACCTAAGTCGGCGCGATTTATGAATCCCGTTACCGCGGCTTTATCACGTTAGAAATTCCATTTCTAACGTGACGAGCAGCCACAGTCTGTGTCAAGATCCTCTAAGATTAGACCCCATTCCTCCACCCCGTTAGAAACACAGTTTCTAACGGGGTCCACGGGCTTACACCCGCGGTCTTCTTGCGGTAACGGGATGAATATCTTGGTTACAGGCGGCGGTGGGCGCGAGCACGCCCTGGTTTGGAAGCTGCGGCAGTCGCCGGGAGTGGGACGGATTTTTGTGGCGCCCGGGAATGCGGGGACTGAAGAAATCGTGGAAAACGCAGCATTTGAGATAAACCGTTCCGCAAATTCGCCAAGACATTCTCACATTCTGCAGAATGTGAGAATGTCAGCGGCACACCCCCCAATCGAGTGTTTCGATGATATGATTCATTTTTGTCAGGATGAAAAAATTGATCTAGTTGTTGTTGGCCCCGATGATCACTTAGCGGGGGGTATCGTGGATAGCTTGCAAGGAGCGGGGATAAAAGTATTCGGCCCAACGAAGCGCGCGGCTGAAATTGAGTGGTCAAAGGCATTTGCTAAATCTTTTATGCAGGCTAATGGCATCCCCACGGCGCGGTTCGCTGTTTTTTCCGATGCCGGTGAGGCCAAGCGATATCTCAAGAGCCAGAAATTTCCGATAGTGATTAAGACGAGTGGGCTGGCTTTAGGAAAAGGCGTTGTTATAGCAAGTTTCCCTGCCGAAGCCAGGCAAGCGATAACCGACATGATGGAGAAGAAAAAGTTCGGCGAAGCAGGAGCCGAAGTTGTAATTGAAGAGCATCTCATTGGGCGGGAGATCTCAATCCATGCGTTTTGTGACGGCGAAACCGCAGTATTATTCCCACCAGCCCAAGACCATAAGCGCGCGTTTGACGGAGATCGGGGCCCAAATACCGGCGGCATGGGAACTATTGCGCCTGTCTCGTGGGTAACGCCGGAAATGATGAGCGAGATTGAGAAACAAATCGTGCTTCCCGCACTGCAAGGTCTCGCAAAAATGGGGCGCAGTTTTATAGGGATTTTATTTCCCGGCCTAATGATTACCGCCGACGGTCCGAAGGTCCTGGAATTCAATGCCCGATTCGGGGATCCGGAAGCGCAGTCCTACATGCGTTTGCTAAAAACCGATCTTCTTGAGATATTGCTGGCTTGTGTTGATGGCAAGTTAGCCAATCTGAAAATCAAGTGGGAAGATAAAGCGGCGTGCTGTGTGGTTTTGGCATCGGGCGGATATCCCGGCGCATATCAAAGGGGCTTCGAGATCACGGGACTTAATAAGCTAAAAGCTAGAGCGGTTATTTTCCAGGCGGGCACAAAAAGAGTGAATGGGATTTTAACAACAAATGGCGGGCGTGTTTTGGGGGTCACAGCCACCGGCGCTGATCTTAAAACAGCTCTTGCTCGCGCGTATGCCGGCATAGAGAGAATTCATTTTAAAGATATGCATTTTCGCCGCGATATCGGAGCGAAATCAGTCTGATCCAAGAGCTGTTCTTAAAGGTAAGTGGATAGCAGGGGAAAATTAAACTTTGCACATTCTCACATTCTGCAGAATGTGAGAATGTGCTAGTATGGTGTAAGGCGAAATATTAACCTAAAGAAAAAATCATGATCGCCAGACAGCTTGAGAAATATTTAAAGGGGGTTGCTAATCACCGCCGCATTGATATCTTGCGGTTGATAGCGAAAGAGAACGGAATCAGTCTGGAAGGCATTGCGGACGGCTTGGGATGCAATTTCAAAACAATTTCCGAGCACACGCGAAAGTTAGCGCAAGCTGATTTAGTTGAAAAAACGTATAAGGGTAGAATAGTTACGCACTCCTTATCTCCGCACGGCAAAATCTTTCATAAATTCATCATGACATTCTGACATTCTGCAGAATGTTGGAATGACAATATTCAATAGATATTGTATAATATTAGAATGTCAAAAAATGTAGGAGGAAAAGTGGTATTACCGGATAGGTTGATTGTCTATACCGACGGCGGGTCGCGGGGGAATCCGGGACCTGCGGCTTTGGGTGTGGCGATTGCTGACGCGAAAGGCAAGATTTTGAAAACTTACGGTGAGACGCTAGGCACTAAGACTAATAACGAGGCCGAGTATGAAGCGGTGATTTTTGCGCTGAAAAAGATCAAGGCGCTGGTGGGGGGGAAGCGGGCTTGCGACATGGAGATCGAGGTAAGAGCCGACTCTGAACTCCTAGTAAAACAGCTCAATCACGAATACAAAATTGAATCCGAAACGGTTATCCCCTTGTTCATAAAAATTTGGAACGCGCTGATGGATTTTAAAAGCGTGAAGTTTGTGCATATCCCGCGCGAAAAAAATAAGGAGGCTGATCGGATGGTGAATCGGGCGTTGGATGGAGATAGTTTGAAACTTTTTATTTGAATCAATAATTTTTAGTAAAATACACATATCATACACGATCGTGTATGATGTGTGTATTTTGCTTTGGAGTCTTATTTCGGCGAAGTGTTGCACTTACTTGTTGAATCTGTGTAGCATTTTGGTGGAAATCACACTTACATCTTTTCCCGCGGTCGCGGGAAAAGTGTATAGTGTGATTGGGCGCTAGTGTAGTTGGGTGTTTGGGCTGTAACTGTAAGTAGTAATACCTTGGGTGATAATCTGTCTAGAGACGCCGAATGCGGAACGCCTTTTTGACGCGGAGGTTATTTTAATGTATTATACAAAATCTCGTGCCTTCGCACGGGATTTGGATTTATGCGTCCGTTAACTAAAGAAACATATAAAATTTATTGGAATCATGTCCGGCCGTATCGACGACTGGTGGTTTTGATGCTGGCGAGTTTGGTTGTGGGGACCGTGGTGGATGTAGTGGTCCCGATTTTTTATAAGCGCTTTTTCGATGTCTTAGCCGCCGGTGTCGCCCTACCAACCGCTAAACTGGCGCTCTTTAACATAATTTTCATTATCTTGGGTCTGCATGCGATCGGCTGGGTGGTTTGGCGCATATCGATTTTCGCCAATAACTATCTCCAGCCGCGCGTCATGATGGATCTCACAAACTCCTCTTTCGAGTACCTGCACCAGCACTCGTACCGGTTTTTCGTCAATCGCTTCGCGGGAGCTCTGGTGCGCAAGGTCAATCGTTTTTCCGGCGCCTTTGAGGGCGTAGCGGACAAGCTTTATTGGGACTTACTGCCTCTCGCTTTAAAGACCATCGGAATTTTGGGCGTGCTTTTCTATAAGAATGTTCTTCTGGGCGCGGCCATGCTTGCCTGGGCGATAGTTTTTATGGCCGTCAACTACGCCCTGACCATGTACAAGTTGAAATACGACGTCAAGGCCGCGGAGATCAACACCAGGGTGACGGCCCGGCTCGCGGACACGATTACCAACCAAGTGAATATCAAGATCTTCGCTAAATTCCGCGACGAACTTTCCGCCTTCCGCCGGTTGACCTATGAGGAGTTTCGCATCAATTATTTTACCTGGAATCTCGGCGGTTATATCGAGTCTTTGCAAGCGGTTCTCACGATCGCTCTTGAGTTCGGAATTTTTTATCTGGCAATCGGGCTTTGGTCCAAAGGAATCTTGACCGTTGGCGATTTCGTTCTCTTACAAGCCTATGTTTTGCAGATGGTTTGGCGGTTATGGGATTTCGGCCGCATCTTCCGGCAGTTATATCGCAATTTGGCCGACGCCGAAGAGATGACAGAGATTCTTATGACCCCGCACGAGATTAAGGATCAGCCAAATGCTAAAACGCTAGCGGTCTCAAAGGGCGCGGTGGAGTTCGACCAAGTTCGTTTTAGCTATCAAGACGGGCGGGAGGTGGTGAATGTTTCTTTGGCAATCGCGCCCGGTGAAAAAGTCGGATTTGTCGGACCATCGGGCGCGGGGAAGACTACGCTTTCAGCCCTGCTTTTGCGTTTCTATGATATAGAGAGCGGCGCGATTCGAGTTGATGGAGAGAGCATAACAGAGGTCACGCAGGAATCGTTGCGGAAAAATATCGCGCTTGTCCCGCAGGAACCGATTCTTTTTCACCGCACCCTGATGGAAAATATCCGGTATGGCAAGCAGGGGGCGAGCGATGAGGAGGTGATTGCCGCGGCGCATTTGGCGCACTGTGATGAGTTCATCGAGCGCTTGCCCGATAAGTATGAAACCTATGTCGGCGAGCGCGGGATTAAACTGTCCGGCGGGGAGCGCCAGCGCGTTGCCATAGCCCGCGCGATTCTAAAAAGTGCGCCGATTTTAGTTTTGGACGAGGCGACCTCGAGTCTCGACTCGCACTCGGAGCTTTTGATTCAGGACGCGCTCGGCAAATTGATGGAAGGCAAGACCACGATTGTGATCGCGCACAGGCTCTCCACCATCATGCGCATGAATCGGATCATTGTGCTTCGTGAAGGAAAAATTGAGGAGACCGGGACGCATCAATCGCTTCTTGCCAATCCATTGAGCCTATATAAAAAGCTATGGGATCTCCAGGTCGGGGGATTCATCGAATAGCTTGCGCGTAGAATCAAAATCCCCGCCTCATCGGCGGGGATTTTGATAATTTTGGCAGCACATCCGTAAGCCGAATTCTGTTTAGCGCGCACAGCGCAGAAACTCTAAACTCTAATATCTAAATCCTAAACATTTTGATATTCGAATTGTGAATTTCAAATTTGTTTAGAATTTAGGATTTCGAATTTCGGATTTCCGCGCCATGCACGCCATATGGCCATCTATCTTGACGCGCGATTGCTCGCGCGCTCTTCCTCAATTTCGCTCGGAACGAGTTCCGTTTGAAAGTTTCGGAAAGCGAGCTACGTTCCTCTCATCACGTTTGAAGCAATGAGGTTTGCTCTTGCACCAGATAGGGTTTTCCACCCGGCACTGTTGCCAATGCCGGAAGTCGCGTTTGACGCGACACTTTTCACCTTTCACCGCGCACGGCGCGGAAACTCTAAACTCTAATATCTAAATCCTAAACATTTTGATATTCGAATTGTGAATTTCAAATTTGTTTAGAATTTAGAATTTAGGATTTCGGATTTCCGCGCCGGGCACGGCTAGTATTGTCTCTGTGGCACTAATCCCGCCAGACCGCGCACAGCGCAGAAACTCTAATATCTAAATCCTAAACGTGTTTTGAATTTCGAAATTTCTGATTTCGAATTTGTTTAGAATTTAGGATTTCGAATTTCGGATTTCCGCGCCATGCACGGTCCGGGGCGGCCGTTAGCCGCTATCTATGCCGCGCACAGCGCGGAAGCACCAATTTTCAAGCACCAAGCTCCACACCGATTTGGAATTTGGGTTTTGAGTTTTGGAATTTCCGTGCCATGCACGGCGGTGTTCAGACTTTCCTCCGAGCACACAACTTCGACCGCGAACGCGTTGCGTTCGCGATTCACCTTTAGACAGTCCAAGTTGTGTGCTCGGCGGCCATCTCAATGTGCTGACCGCTATATTATAAAGCAAGACTTTCTTTTTGGCAAGCTGGTAGTTTTAAGGGGTTTCGATTGACCTCGTTAGAGGTTCGGCCAGGTCTTTTTTGGGTGAAAGAATGTAAGGCGAAGCCGAGCTCTCGCTCTCATTCTCGGGGATTTAGAGAGCCCATCTTAAAACCTCTAACGGGGTTGACTATTTCATTTCATTTCATTTAGAATACGGTTACTATTCTTCTAGGAAAGGATATTTTATTTATCATCATTTTAATTAAATATATACGTATATATGAATCCAGATACCCACGCTTTTGAAGCCGAGTCCTACGACAATGAATCATTGCCCGCAGTCGCGATCGAGGAAGGACAATTTCCCGCAAGCGAAAGCTGGTGGCGGCGGGTCGCAAGGTGGTCGCTTTGCGCCATTGCGTTTCTTGCGCCGCTTCTCTTTTTCCCGAATACCATTCCTCCCACGTTCATCAAGCAGGTCGCGGTTTCGGCTTTGGCTTTTGTCGCGTTTATCTCATGGCTCGGCGAGTCGCTGCTCTCCGGCAGGATCTATTACAAGCGTTCGCTGATCAACGCCGCGCTAGGTTTCCTCTTGCTGGTACTTTTCCTTTCGACACTTTTCTCGCCGCAGGCTCTGCGTGGGCTCATTGGCATTGACGACACCGGCGAACGCTTCGCTAGCTTTCTCGTTTTTGCGGTGATTCTTTTCGTTGCCGGAGGGGTATTCTATACGGAAAAAGAGTCGCGCCGGCTTGTCTGGTGGCTTTTGGGCGGCGGTTTCATCTTATCCATACTGACGCTGGCCCAGTTTTTTCAGCCTAGTTGGGTTCCCATTGCGGCGCTGGCGCGAACAGACGTAAATACGGTAGGCACGGCAAACGGCGTTGCCGCGCTTCTGGGCCTTTACTTCGTTTTTGCTGTCGGGATTTTAGCTACGATGGGGGATGCGCTTAAGAGTATTTGGACGCGCGCGGGGCTCGTGGCGCTGGTTGCGGCAACCTTAGCCGGACTGCTGGTTATCAATTTCCGCGCGGTTTGGATTGCGGTGGGGGCGGCGCTGATTATTCTTTTAGGACTGCAGTTTCGCATGGCAAGCCGCACGGGGAGCGGAGTATTGCTTCTTCGCAAGCGCGGGTTCGGGATTCTCTTCCTGATGCTCGCAGTCGTGACTTTCTTTATTCTTTCAAATGCGACGCTGATTCGCGTGCAAAATCTCCCGGCGGAGGTTAGCCCATCGTATCGGGCGACGATTGACATTGCCCAAAAAACTCTGAAGGGCGACATGCTTTTCGGTTCCGGACCGGGGACATTCGGTTTGGATTACAGTCTCTTTCGAGATCCATCTATCAACTTTACGCAATTTTGGGGGGTCAGATTTAACAGTGGAGCGGCTTTCATGCCGACGATGCTGGCGACAACAGGGATCCTCGGAGCGCTCGCGCTCGCGGTGTTTTCTGTGGCCGCTTTAATATCGTTGCTTCGCGGTGTTTCCAAACGAACCGACGACGATCCGTTTCTTGCCGGCGGGCTCGCGGCGGCGGTGTTCGGGTTGCTTTTATGGTGGTTATACACGACAACCTTTGCGCTGCAGGTTGTGATTTTCGTGACGCTCGGAATTTTGGCGGCGCGTCTAAATGAAGTCAGTATCGAGGATGGAAAAAGAGCTTTCTGGCGGATTGCCGAGCGCGCGGCGACATTCATAACGCCCTGGGCGACATTCGTAACCTCGCTTGCCATCATCTTCCTTATGGTGGGCGGCGTGGCGTTTCTTTATTACACCGCGGAACAGTATGTGGCGGCGATTTATTTTTCCAGAGGCGTCAATGAGTTTTCGGTTGTGGGCAACGTGGATGGGGCCCTGCAACAGATGAACCAAGCGGTAACGCTTAACCGCGATAACGACGCCTATTATCGTTCGCTGTCACAAGTGGCGTTAGCGAAGGTCCAATCGATTATAAATGCGGCCAACACCACCCAAAATCCGAATCTATTGAATGATTTCCAGGCGGCAGTTTCCAACGCTATCAGTTACGGCCAGCGGGCGACCCAGATCAATCCGAACGATTCGCTCAATTGGACTGCGCTCGGGTTTGTCTATCAGTCGCTGGTGCCGTTTATCGAGGGCTCTGAAGGTGCCGCCATGAGCGCCTACGACAAGGCCATAGAATTCGATCCTAAAAATCCCGCGCACGAGTTCAGCCGCGCGAGCACCTATCTGGTGCTGGCTGACCGCGCGCAGTTGCGTCTTAATCAGGCCGGCGTGGCTCCGCAGGCCGCCGAAACGCTCGCGAAACAGCGCGCGGAATCGCTGGAAAATGCGCGCGTTTCGCTCGAGAAATCAATTCAGTTAAAACCCGATTACGCCCAAGCCAATTATCTTTTGGCGCAGGTGCTGATCCGGCAGGGAAATTTATCCCGGGCGATTCAGCAAGTGGAGGCGGTGCGGCCGCTGGCGCCGTTTGACATCGGGGTCGCCTTCCAGCTCGGGGTGCTTTACTACCAAGCAAACGACTTTGCGAAGGCTGAAGGAGAGTTTCTGCGGGCTGTCAGCATCAACGAGAACTACTCAAACGCGCGTTACTTCTTAGGGCTTCTTTATGATCGTAAAGGCGAGAAGGCCAGCGCCCTCGCGCAGTTTAGGTTGATTGAGACGTTCAATCCCGACAATCAAGAGGTAAAGAAAATTATTGCGAATCTTAAAACCGGCAAAGCGGCGCTTGATGGTATCTCGCCTCCGGCGCCGCCGCCGACCGAGCGTCGCGCACCGCCGGTTTCTGAAGCTAGCGGATCTCGCGGCGGGAGTAGCGTCGGGCAATAATTGCTTGCCTGAATTCTTCCTCGCTCAATTTCTTTAGATAAATGGTTCTGAAGCTGTTACAGAAGGAGATTCCGTCCATACACGGGGCAGCTTTTCTTATCGGGGCCGCCGGCCTATTGTCGCGGCTTCTTGGAGTTTTTCGCGATCGGTTGCTTGCTTCGCGCTTCGGCGCCTCCCGCACGCTTGATGTCTACTACGCCTCGTTTCAGATACCCGATTTTATCTTTACGGTGTTTTTGGTTGGCGCCGCGAGTGCCGCGATTATTCCGCTGTTCCTCAAGTTTTCCAACGAGGAACGAGGAAAGGCCGAGAAGCTGATCGGCGGACTGCTTTCGGTATTCTCTGTCGGCGCGGTGGTCATCGCGGGCGGGGCGGCGATATTCGCTTCGACTCTTGTGACCGTAATCGCCCCCGGATTTTCTCCGGCGGAGCATGAGTTGATGACGCGAATGACGCGCATCATGATGATCTCCCCGGTGTTTTTGGGCCTTTCAAATATTATCGCGGCGGTGATGCAGGCGCGCCGGCAGTTTTTGGTGTTTGCCCTGACGGCAATCATTTACAATGTCGGAATTATTCTGGGGATTCTCTTTTTTGTGCCGATCATGGGGGCGTGGGGGCTCGCCTGGGGGGTGGCGTTGGGCGCAGTACTCCATCTCGCAATCCAGCTCCCCGTGCTTTGGCACATGCGTTTTCGGCCGATATTTACAAGCTGGTCTCAAATTCAGGGTTTGCGGGAGGTGTTTATGCTTTCGATGCCGCGTGTTTTTGCGCTCTCATTGAACCAAGTGATGATGCTTGTTCTTGTGGCGCTCGGTTCATTGCTGGCCGCGGGAAGCATCGCGATATTCCAATTTTCCAACAACCTGCGCTATCTGCCCATCGGAATTTTCGGGGTGTCTTACGCGATCGCCGCGTTCCCCAAGTTCACCGAAGCGGCGCTTAAAAAATCCGGGAAAGAATTCTCCGGAGATCTTAACGCAATGGTGGAAACGATTCTTTTTTGGGTGGTACCGCTCGCATTTTTGACCGTGGTTTTGCGAGCACACATTGTGCGCCTCGGACTTGGGGCGGGGTATTTTTCTTGGGGCGACACGCGTCTCACCGCGGCGGCCCTCGCGATTCTTTCGATTGCCATGATTGCCGAAGCCTTGTCGCCCCTCTTTATTCGCGCCTTCTACGCACTCGGGAATACGAAACTTCCCTTTGTCGTTTCGCTTTTGACGGTGCTTGTGGTTGTAGGATCCGCTCCTTTTCTGCTCTCGCTTTTTACGGCGCAGCGCTTGAGCGGCCAATGGATCGCGGATTTTCTTAAGGTTGGCGACTTGCCGGACGTGGCGGTGCTTGGGCTTGTTATGGCGCTCACGCTCGGCGCGGCGGTGCAGATGACGATGCTTGGTTTTGCGTTGAACTTTGAAATGAAGAAATTTTTTGGCGCAAGCGTTAGGAACGGCATGGTTGTGGCGTTATTGCGAACGGTGTTCGCCGCGGGTCTCGCCGCTTTTGTCGGCTACGGCGCGCTTTATCTTCTGTCGTTTTGGGTCTCGCTTACGACATTTTGGGGCGTATTTCTGCAAGCTTCGGGGGCTTTTCTCGCCTCGGCCGCCTGCTACGCGGGGATAATGTATTTTGGCGGCAGCGAAGAGGTCCGTTCGGTGGTCGAGGCGTTTCAAAAACACGCCATGCGCCGGTCGGCCCTGCCGGTGAATATAGATGACGAAGGCAGTTTGCCGATGAAGTAGGGCTGCTTTTTGATATGCCCGTTAGTCCTGCCTGCCGCCTGCCGGTAGGCAGGGCAGGCAGGGAAAACTCGATAGCGCGCCTACGGCGCGCAAGAGTTCCACCCGAGTGGCGCGAAAATTCGTTCAGGGGATAAGATGTCAAGTATAAGCATTATAGTTAAATAAAATCGAGTTTCTACTACCGGGTATGCGGATTAGGAATTTCGTGATTATAGCTCACATTGACCATGGCAAATCCACATTGGCGGATCGTTTTTTGGAATTGACGCACACGATTGAAGACCGCAAGATGCGCGAGCAGGTTCTTGATGCTATGGATCTGGAGCGCGAACGCGGGATCACGATCAAAATGCAGCCTGTCCGCATGATTTGGCATCAGCCAAATCATGCGGAAATCCTAAATCCTAAATCCGAAATTCTAAACAAATCCCAAATTCAAAATTCCAATGCCTCAAACGATTTAGGATTTAGAAATTCGAATTTAGGATTTGCAGATTCCAAACAAGAATTTGTTTTGAATCTGATTGACACTCCGGGGCACGTGGATTTCACTTATGAAGTCTCGCGGGCTCTGGCGGCGGTGGAGGGCGCCGTGCTTTTGGTTGACGCGGCGCAAGGGGCGGAAGCCCAGACCATCGCGAATTTGCACCTGGCGGAAAAGGAGGGGCTAGCAATTATTCCGGTCGTGAACAAAATTGATCTTCCCAACGCCGATGCCAAAGGAACCGCGAGCGAACTTGCGGCGCTCCTCGGCATTGATCCCGCGGAAATCCTTTTTGTTTCCGGAAAAACTGGCGCGGGAGTTCCCGCCTTACTTGATCGCATTATAGAGACCGTTCCCGAGCCGAAGGGGAGCGTCAAAGAGCCACTCCGTGCGCTGATTTTTGACTCGCAATTCGATCCTTATAAGGGAGTAATTGTCTACGTTCGTATTGTTTCTGGGGGCGTGAGAAAAGGCGAGCGCATACGAATGTTGCGGGCCGGCAAAGTCAGCGAAGTGCTAGAGATAGGATGGTTTGCTCCCGAGCGGCGAGAAGCCGAAGTGCTGGAAGCGGGGGAGATCGGCTATCTTGTCTCCGGTTTAAAGGAGGCCAGCGCGCGAGTCGGAGATACGATTATCGCCGAACGCGATTTCGGATCGGAGGTCAAGCCGCTTGCCGGATATGATGAACCGAAACCGGTAGTGTTCGCCTCGGTTTATCCGCTGGATGCGGATGAATTTCCGGCGTTGAAAGACGCGTTGGATAAATTGAGGCTTAACGACGCGGCGCTGTCTTACGAGGTCGAGGCCTCGGAGGCGTTGGGGCGCGGATTTCGCGTGGGATTTTTGGGCATGCTGCATCTCGAGATCGTTTCGGAGCGCATCAAGCGAGAGTTCGGGGTTGAGATGATAGTTTCCACGCCCTCGGTGTCTTATATTGTGAGGCTACACTCCGGCGTCGAGGAAACGGTGTATTCAGCCGCTGATATCCCGGACGAGGCGACGCTTTTGGAAATTGCCGAGCCGTGGGTGCGGCTGGAAATCATAGCACCCGCGGAACATCTGGGGCGCATTTTGAAACTTCTCGAGACTACACGTGGCCGGTATCTTGATACGCGCTATCTTTCGGCGACGAGAATGCTTGTGATTTACCGCATGCCATTGAAGGAAATCATTGTAGATTTTTACGATCGCTTAAAAAGCGCGACTTCGGGCTATGCCTCGATGGGATATGAATTTGAAGGATATAATTCCGGAAACTTGGAACGACTCGATATTTTGATTGCCGGTAGGCGCGAGAGAGCCTTCTCGGTCGTGGTGCATAAAAACGAGTCATACGAAGAGGGCAAGCGGATCGTCGCAAAATTAAAAGAACTTTTGCCGTCGCAGGCGTTCGCCGTCCCGATTCAGGCGTCGGTCGCGGGACGCGTGATCGCGCGAGAGACCTTAGCCGCCACGCGAAAAGACGTGACGGGGTATCTCTACGGCGGAGATCGGACGCGCAAGATGAAGCTTTGGAAAAAGCAGAAAAAAGGCAAGAAGCGCTTGGCGGAGCAGGGGATGGGGAGCGTTGAGATTCCCCCCGACGTGTTTTTAAAGATGCTGAAGAGGTAACAATTTGAGGCGCTTCATCCCGAAGAGCGGTGTCGAATTGCCACTATAATACGCGATAGCGTATTATAGTGGCAGTCTCGATGAATATCACAATTGCTTATTCAGTGATGGACGCGATGGATTCAATTGAGCAGTTTAGGGATGTGGCCGAAGCCGCTAACAATCAAGAGGAGTATGAACGCCTGAGAGCCGAGCTGGGGGATACCGAGGACTGGCAAGGTTTGTAAAATTTAATCTTAGAAACAAAAACCCTCCCGACGGTCGGGAGGGTTTTTGTTTTTGGCGATTTTACCCCGTTGCAAGAAAGTCACGGGCGTCCTCCTTCTCCGCCAGTTGGCGGATTCGGATGGACACAGTAAACCCACGGATGAATTGTGTATGATAGTATTAAATCATATAAATAAAATGCCACAAGCTTACGCTTGTGATCATCTTGTAACGGGGTTTATTTATGATGGTCAGTAGGCAAGCAAAAGCGGTAAGACGGTAAAAGCCACCATGGAGAGCACGGCAACAATAGAGACGACTATCCAGATGATTCGCACTCCTTTTTTCCGTCGGCTGTCCAACATGATTTTTTAAGTTTAACACGCGTTAATGCCTCTTTCAAGTCTATGATCTTGCGAAGATTTCTTGCCTCACCAATTATAGCGTTGCTGATTTTGGTCGCGATCGCGCTTATGAGCCTATGGGTTTTTAGAGCATACCGAGAGGTCTTGGCGTTGCGCCGCGAGGAGCGGGTATTGCGCCAGAAGTTCGAGGCGGCCGAGGCGGAAAGCCGGCGCTTGCGGGATGAAATTCGCATCGCGGCAACCCCCGAGGCGATCGAGCGCGATGCCAAGGCGCGCCTTAATCTCAAAAAACCCGGAGAAGAAGTGGTAGTCGTCATTACTCCGGTAGCGAGCGCAACAAGTTCGACCAACGCCAAACTGTCGGTGTTTGCACGATTAGGGTCGTGGCTTCGTTCGCTTTTCCGTTGGCTCCCTTAAGAGAAAATTCTTAATGAGTCTTTTCGCTTCCGCTTTGCCGTTGACCCAATTTATGTCACGGTGTTTCCGAAACCAGGTTTCTTGGCGCTTGGCGTAACGCCAATTTGCCGACTCGAGTTTTGTGAGCATTGTCTCACGCGAGATTCGATGTTTGAGGTAGTCGACAGTAATTCCGTAGTCGAGCCCCAGTTCGGCTAGCCGTTTTTGGGGAATTCCTGCGCGTATCAAATTTTGCGTCTCACGGACGAGTCCCTGCCGATTTCGTTTTCGGATGGCCGCGCGGATGCGTCTTCGCAATTCAGGCCGCTCGCGGCGGATTCCGATAAAAAGCGCTTCATAGACTTTTTGTTCCGAAAGTTTAGGGATCGGTTTTTTTGTGGCCTTTACGATTTCGATTGCGCGGATCAGGCGTCGGGGATTTTTGCGGTCAATGGTTTCGGCGCGCGCCGGATCAAGCGCTCGCAGAATACGATGAAGTTCGTCCGCCGATTTCTTCCCGAGCGCTCTCTGGAGTTTCTGATTCGGCGCGACTTCGGGATATTCGATTCCCCGCGCGACTGCATCAATATAAAAACCCGTTCCGCCGACAATAAAGGGAATGTTGCCGTGTTTTCGGATGTCTCTAATTTTTCGTTCAGCGAGTTTTTTGAATTGCCCAGCCGAAAATCTGCGTTTCGGATTTTGGAAACTCAAGAGATGGTGGGGAATCCCCCGCATCTCGCGTTTAGTGATTTTTCCGGTCCCGATATCGAGCCCTCGGTAAATTTGGCGCGAGTCCGCGGAAATGATTTCGCCGCGGAAGCGCTTCGCCAGTTTAACCGCAAGCGCGGATTTTCCCGAAGCGGTTGGCCCGAGAATCACAACCAGCCGTGTTTTTCTTATGTCGGGCGAAGGTCTTGTTTCCTGGAGTTTAAATTTTGCTTTCATCCCGTTAGAAAATTAAATTGTGTCTCTGAAGAAAATAAACAACCTCATTTTACAAACGTAATTACAAACCCACTGAAGTTATGCAGTTAATTTTCTAACGGGATTCATTGCGATGCTTCATATCATATTACACTTTTTCTCGGCCGCGGAAAAGTGAAGCGTATTGTATATTTAAGCGTATTTCTAGTCTAGAAACACTGGGTGATCTAGTCTGGAGTTTCTTGTTAATGCATGCGCGCGCCAGTATAGCGCAAAAAACAAACGCTCCGGCGGACTTCACCGGAGCGTGCGTGGGGCGCGAGGCCGCTTGTGTAGGCCGTGTATGCCTTTAGTTCTCGCGATGTGTTCCATGGCGTGCTGGTAAGGCTCACTGTGCTTCTTGTAGAAAGCGATGCAGGCGCGGAGCGCATCGGCCGCGGTTTTCCTACTGGCGAGAACTGCTTCGGCTGTGGTTTTCCCTTTCGTGAGTTTCAAAGTCTCTTCGTGCCAATGGGCAGCGGCCCCGAGGTACTCGAGAGCGAGTTTCTCGAAGCGTAGGCATGCGGCTTTTTGGCGCCGTTCGTGGATCCGTTTCAGGCGGAGCTTTCGCGGCGTTACCAGCCGCCGCACCCGCCGAAAGATTCTTCGGATCGCTGCAGTCACGGGGCATCACCTCCTTATGGAAGTTTGGTTTCGTATTGGCGCGCTACACGGGACAGTTGATTATATAATCTGCTCCATAAACGCGTCAAGGTTGTGAGCGCCAAGATCTCCCTTGCCGCGCTCGCGAACCGCGACGGTGTTGGCCGCCGCTTCGCGATCTCCAATTACGAGAAGATAGGGAATTTTCTGGAGCTCCGCGTCGCGGATTTTTTTGCCTACGGATTCATTACGTTCATCGGTCTCGACGCGGATGCCGCGTTCTTTTAACTTCGCGGCTAGGCTTGCGACATATGCCCGGTTTTTGTCGTTTAGCGGCAGTACCGCAACTTGGACCGGCGCGAGCCAGAATGGGAATGCGCCGGCGTAGTGCTCGATAAGAATACCGATGAAACGCTCAAAGGCGCCGAAGATCGCCCGATGGATCATCACGGGCGTTGCCTTTTCGCCCTTCTCGTCAATATAAGACAGATCGAAGCGGCGCGGCATCTGAAAATCGAGCTGGATCGTGGCTAATTGCCAATCCCGTCCCAGCGAGTCTTTAACGTGCACGTCGATTTTGGGTCCATAGAAGACGCCGTCTTTGGGTTTTAGTGTGAATTCTTTTTTTGTGTCCCGGATGATTTTCGTAAGAGCCGTCTCGGCTTTTTCCCAGAGCGCCGGATCTCCCATAGCGTTGTCCGGTTTCGTGCCGAGTCTAAAGGAGGGTTGAAGATTAAAAGCTTGATATACCTCCTGCGTCAGATCAATCAGTTTCTTGATCTCCGATTCGATCTGGTCTTCGCGGCAATAAATATGTGCGTCATCCTGCGATAGCTGCCGGACGCGAAAGAGTCCCCCCAGCGTTCCCGAGAGCTCGTTCCTATGGAGTCGGTCGGTGACTTCAGATAGCCGTAGCGGCAGATCGCGCCACGAGCGAAGTCGGGAGCCGTAAATATACGTTGACTCAGGGCAGTTCATTGGTTTTAACACATAGGTTTCTTTTTCAATCTCTAAAGAAAACATGTTTTCGCGGTAATGCTCCCAATGCCCGGAACGCAGAAAGACTTCTTTTTTCACCATGATCGGCGTTGAAACCTCGCCGTAGCTTTCGTCTAATTTTTCGCGAATGAATTTTTCCAGCACGCGCCAGAGCGCCATGCCCTTGGGGTGCCAGAAGATAGCACCAGGCGCCTCGGGATGCTGGGAGAAAAGATCCAGCGTTGCGCCAAGAACTCGATGATCGCGCTTGGCGATTTCCGCCTGGAGCTGTAGATAATCATCCAGTTCTTTTCTGGTCGCGAACGCCGCGCCGTAAAGCCGCGTCATCTGCGGATTTTTTTCGCTTCCGCGCCAGTAGGCGCCCGCGATTTTTACGAGCTTAAAAGCGTTTGGATCGAGATTGCCGGTGTTTGCAACATGCGGCCCGCGGCAGAGATCAACAAAATCACCGGTTCCATATATCGAAACCTTGGGAACTTTACCGGCGCCGAGTGCTCCCTGTTCTTCCGGAGACAGTTTAGTTGTACCTTTTTTCTTTAAGTCGTTCAGCAGGGCGACTTTAAAGGGCTGTTTCTTTTTTTTGAAGAACAGAACGGCGCCGGCGATCGGCAGTTCTTTTCTGGTGAAATCGAGATTCGCCGCGACGAGAGCCCTCATCTCTTTTTCCACGGCGGCGAGGTCGGATTCGGTAATGGCTTTCGGCAACTTGATATCGTAATAAAATCCGTTCTCGATGACCGGCCCCACGCCGAACTGGGCTTGAGGGTGGAGCTTCTGCAAAGCGGCGGCCATTACATGCGCCACAGAATGCCGGATAGTCTCGATGGGGTATTGTTTTGGCATGAGTTTTAGTCTAAATTTATGCTAACAGCCTACCGCAAAAATCCGCTTTTCGCAAAGAAAGGAGGTGGAATCGGTGGTGAAGTTCTTTGGGTTTATTCAAGGATGTTTTTGCAGGCGGCTGCAGGACGTGAGCGATCTCTTGTGGCTGATTGCGGCATGGTCGGGGATTACGCTTGCGCTCATCATCATGACTGCGGTCTTCACGCCGTTCGGAACCGGCCCGCTGGTACACGAGCTCAAGAAGCGCTGGAGACGACACAATCTAGAGCGCGTCGTGTCCCAACGTCGCGAACGTTCGCCCGAACCCGCTCGTTTTCCGAGCGACTAACCGCCAGCCGCATGATGCATGCGGCTGGCGTATTTATTTTTCAGTCGCCTACACCAGCTCGCTCACCTGATCGCAGAGAATTTTCGGTTCGCCGTCTTTGTCGGACAGTTTGCCTTTGACGATAAGAATTTTGTCCGCCTGCCAGATCGATGGATTTTTTTCGAGTACAGATGGAAATACCAGCACTTCGGTTTTGGCGGTTGCGTCTTCCATAGTTACGAAAAGCATGGGCGCGCCGGACTTGGTGAGGATTTTTTTGACGACCGAAACGATGCCACCTATAGCAACCGTGCGTCCGCGAAGAGCCGAAACGTCAAGTCGGCTGATCTCCGTCACTTTCCCTTTCAGTTTTTCGGCGAGCGCTTGCATGGGGTGCTCCGTAATATAAAGTCCGAGCAATTCTTTTTCCCAAGCCAGACACTCTTTTTTAGTTGCGGGTTCTGTTGGCGTAAGACGTAGCGTGGTGGCGGCTGGCGTGTCCGACGCGCCGCCGAAAAGACTGGATTGATTCGATAACAGGTTTTTTTCCAGGTCGCGCGCGTATCCTTGCAGGAGATCCATATTTTGCAGGATTTCGTTTCGTTCGGCGAGGGCGTCCATGGCGCCGCATTTGGCGAGCGCTTCTACAGATTTCCGGTTTAGGTCTTTTGCCGGTATGCGTTCAATGAGGTCGGCAAGCGATTTAAATCTGCCGCCAAGCTTTCGGGCGGCAATGATCGCGGCGACGATATTGGAACCCACGTTCTTGATGGCGGAAAGCCCGAAACGGATTTTAGATTTATCATTTTCGCCGGCGGAGCCGACAACGGTGAATCTCTCGAAGCTCTCATTAACATCCGGCGGCAGAACCTCAATCCCCATGGCCTTGGCCTCGTCGATAAGAAACGCGACTCGTTCGATTTCAAATCCCTCGGCGGTCATGAGAGAGGCCATATACTCGACAGGGAAATGGGATTTTAAATAGCCGGTTTGGTAAGCGACCAAAGCATAGCAAGCCGCGTGCGCCCGGTTGAACCCATAGCGGGCGAAGGCGGGGAATAATTCCCAGATTTCTTCGGCGACGCTGGGCTTGATGCCGTTTTTAACCATGCCAGCGACCAGCTTGTCGTGCTGTTCATTGAGCAAAGATTTAATTTTCTTGCCGATGGCTTTGCGCAAGGTATCGGCTTCGGGCAGACTGTAGCCCGCAAGATCCCGGGCGATTTGCATCATCTGTTCCTGATAGACGCCGATGCCGTAGGTCGGTGAGAGGATTGGTTCTAACTTCGGGTGCAGATAGACGACCCGTTCGCGCTTATGTTTTCGGTTGATGTAGGTCGGCAGGTATTCCATCGGACCTGGCCTGTAGAGCGCCACCATGGCGATTAAATCTTCCAATTCGGTCGGCCGCAGTTCTTTTAAGTAGCGTTTCATCCCGGACGATTCCATCTGAAAGACTCCGGTTGTGCGCGCTTCTTGGAAGACCCCGAATGTTTCTTTGTCGTCCAACGGCAAGGCGTCCATATCGATCTTCTCGCCGCGGAGTTTCTCAACCAAATTTACGGTGCGCTCGATTATGGACAGGTTGCGCAGTCCCAGGAAATCCATTTTAAGAAGCCCGAGAGCCTCAACGCCGTGCATATCGTACTGGGTAACGAGCACTTCTTTATTTTCGCCGGCCGCGGTGTCCTGGGCTTTGGTGGCGTATTGCAGCGGCACGAAGTTATCCAGCCGTTCGGGGGCGATCACAATCCCCGAGGCGTGAATCGAGGCGTGCCGCACCACCCCCTCGAGTTTCAGCGCGGCGTCAATCAGCCGTTTGGCGTCGGGGTTTTGTCGGTAGAGCGTTTTTAATTCCTGCACCTCTTCGAGGCATTGCAAAAGCCATCCCTCCTTCATGCCCTGTGTAGGGTTGAAAGGAATGAGCTTGGCTAGCTGATCGCAGAAATTATAAGACATGCCGAGAGCCCTTCCGGTGTCCCGTATGGCCGCGCGCGCCGCCATGGTTCCAAAGGTGATAATCTGCGCGACGCGGTCATTCCCGTATTTTTGCCGGACGTATTCGATCACTTCATCGCGGCGGGTATCGGCGAAATCAAGATCAATATCCGGCATGGAAATGCGTTCGGGATTCAGGAAGCGTTCAAAAATCAGATTATAGCGGATTGGATCAATGTTAGTGATCTGGAGCGCATAAGAAATCAGAGACCCCGCCGCCGATCCGCGTCCCGGGCCAACGATAATATTCTGCTCCCGCGCCCAGTTCACGAAGTCTTGCACAACCAGGAAATACGAAACGAATCCTGTGTTTCGGATGACGTCGAATTCGTATCGAAAACGTTCACGGATTGTTTTGACGTATGGCTCATCGCTTTTCTTGAGGTCTTCCGGAGAAATACGGTAGCGTTTCTCGATTCCTTTCAGAGATAGCAATTCGAGGTATTGTTCCTGCGTGTAGCCGGAGGGAGCGGGGAAGGGGGGAATTTTATTTTTGCCGAGTTCAATCGAAAGGTTCGTTGAATCCGCAATCAGCATCGAATTTTCAATCGCTTCCGGATGATCGGGGAAGATCGCCGCCATTTCTTCGGCGGATCGGAGCGAGTAGTTGTCCTGCTTCATCGTCAAGCGGTTTTCGTCTTCAAAACGCGCGCCGGTTTGCACCGATACCAAAATATCCTGCGCCTCGGCGTCTTCGGTGCGGCAGTAGTGAATGTCGTTCGTGGCGACCACCGGCGCTCCCGTTTTTTTTGAGAGTTCTTGGAGCGCTCGGTTGACAACTAATTGCTCCGGGATGTTTGGATGCGCGCCGAGTTCAAGGTAAAAAAAATCTTTGCCGAAAATTTCCTGATACTCGCGAATGAGCTCTTCGGCGCGTTCCATTTGATTCGCCTGGATTGCCCGCGGGATCTCGCCGCCGAGACATCCGGAGAGCGCCGTGAGACCGTTTGCGAATCTACGGATAAGCGCATGGTCAACCCGTGGTTTATAATAGAAGCCCTCCAGGTGCGCGGCCGTTACAAGCTTCACGAGATTTCGATATCCCTCGCCGTTTCTGGCGAGCACCGTTAGATGGAAACGTCTTTGATCAAACGCCGGGTCTTTGTCCGCCATACCGCGCGCGGCAATATAAATCTCACACCCGATGATGGGTTTAATCCCCGCTTTTTTGGCTTTTTGGTAAAACTCAATCGCGCCGTAAAGATTCCCGTGGTCGGTTAGCGCAATCGCATCCATGCCCAATTCTTTTGCACGCGCGATTAACTGATCGATTTTGGCCAAACCGTCGAGCAATGAATAATGGCTATGTACGTGAAGATGGGTAAATCTTGGTTTCATAGCATATGGACGTCTGCCCCGTGGCGAACGCTAGCGAGTTTTACGGGGTGGAGGTGGGTAAAGCGCATGGTTTTTATATGATAGCAGGGCTGGCAGTTTTAGGGTAAGAGTTGGTATGTTGTTCTTTCTGGCCGAGTATTAGAGCCAATAGCCAGATACTATCGCGAGTATCTTGTAAATTCCTTATAATCTATTCATGCACGAATTTCAGAAGCGGATTCGCTTTAAGGGTGATATAAAACCATTACTTATTCGGGTTTGCCGTGATTATAAATTGGGCAGTTATATTTCTTATAAAGTTGTTCCAGTGGGTTACGAGGACTTTAACTTAATGATAAAAACATACAAAGGGAAGTATTTTGTGAAAATGTTCGCATCCTATCGTGGGTTGGCAAACTGCGTAAGATACATAAATATTATTCGCAAGGTAATATCCGCAGGAGTTTCTCATCCTAAGATATATAAATCACCTCAAGGTTTTCTTTATAAAACTATATTAAGCAAGATTGCTGTGCGTCTTTGTATTATGGAGTGGGTTGGGGGTGAGAGCTTATATGATAAGCAGTCGAAAGTAACCAAAAAAGAGACCAAATTTTTGATTCGGCAGGCAGCGCTGGTCAACCAAATTAGGTTAAAACCATCATTTGTTTATGATAGTTGGGCAATTTGTAATTTTCTCAAGGAGTATAAAAAGAAAAAACAGTTTTTATCTAAGAATGATAATTCCGCCATATCTCGACTTGCGCTTGCGTTTGCGAAACTGCGATTGAGAAAATTGCCTCACACTCTCGTTCACGGCGATATCCTAAAAACAAATGTGCTTAAAGATAAAAGAGGCAGGATATTTATCATAGATTTTTCTGTAGCCAATCATTACCCCCGCATTCAAGAGCTGGCGGTATTGCTTTGCAGTGTATTGTTTGATGAAAAACATTCTCGGCGTATGATACGGGAGCGAGCGGGGGCGCTTAGAGAATATCAGAAATATATAAAATTATCTGACTATGAAGTAAAGTCATTTTCTCTCTATTGCGATGTCGCGCACGCAATGCACGTTCTTCAAGCAACTTTCGAACGAAGGGTGAATAAGAACTTCAGTAAAGAAAACACTTTCTGGTTAAAACTGGGGCGAATCGGTTTAGGACCTGCTTAGCATGAAAAAAAAGCTGATCGGCGGAATTGACGAGGCGGGGAGGGGGCCGTTGGCGGGACCGGTGGCAGTGGCGATGGTTGTAGCGCCCGCGGGATTTAGATTTTTCCACCCGAAATTCGGCAGAATCCGCGATTCAAAAAAACTCTCGGCGGCGAAGCGCGAGGCCTGGTTCCGGTTTTTGACGACTCATCCAAAACTTCACTGGGTTAGAACATATGTGCACCCGAGGGTGATTGATAGAATCAATATCGCCAAAGCCGCTCATCGCGGCGCTCGGCGTCTGGTAGAGCACATATCACCCAAGCCGCATTTTGTGTATCTTGATGGGTCACTTGCGTTACCGCCCGAGGTGCCGCATAAAGTCGTGATTCACGGCGATGATCGGATACCCGTCATTGCGGCGGCTTCGATTATTGCTAAAGTCTCGCGCGATCGGTACATGGCGCGAAAAGCCAAAAAGTTCCCTCGATATAAATTCGAAGCTCACAAAGGTTACGGGACGCGCCTACATATCAAACTCTTGCGTCAGTACGGTCCCTCCGTTATCCATCGTGAATCCTTCATTCATTCGTTTGTATAATTATAATTTCTACTATTCTCTAATTCGCACGAATTAGAGAATAGTAGAAAGGGCTGTTTAGATTAAGGTCGCGGGTTTGACCGAATCTCATTTTTTACATAATATGACGTGGTAAAAATGTGCGTTTTCCTGCGCCAGAAATAGGATTAGTTGCCGTAGCAAAAATATGCGCGTGTAGCTCAATGGCAGAGCACCTCACTGATAATGAGGGGGTAGAAGGTCCGATTCCTTCCACGCGCACCATAAGAAGATTAAGGAGGATTTTATATTGACACATTGCGTCTAATACGCTATACTCAAACCCTGCGCGGTTTAATCGGGAATAGGCGCTTATATAGTTGCAAAATTTAGCGGTAACTCATACTACGACCTAGACTTGAGTTGCCAAAGCTCACGTCTAACAATCTCGTTGAGTTTCTCGTAAATTTCGTAACCAATCTCTTATACTTGCACATCCGGCCGTTTTGCGGCGGGACGCTTTCTCGGGTCGCGCTAACAATCAATGAAAACATTCGACGAATTATCTATCGCTCCTTTGTTAAAGGAGAATCTAAAACGCGCGCGGCTTACAGTCCCTACGCCTGTACAGGCCGGGGCGATTCCCGTTGCGCTCGAGGGCAAAGATGTATTAGGCACGGCGCAAACCGGGACGGGCAAGACCGCCGCGTTTGGTTTGCCGATTTTGGAAAAACTAATGAAGACGCGCGGCCAAGGAATTGAGGCTTTGGTATTAGTTCCCACGCGAGAACTGGCGATGCAGGTGATGGAAACATTCGCGCGCATTGGCAAAGGCTCGGGTATCCGCGCGGTCGAGGTGGTGGGGGGATTCGCCGAATCGCGCCAGCTCGAATCAATCCGGCATGGCGCGCGGCTTGTGGTTGCAACACCTGGGCGACTGGATGATTACGTAAAACGCAAACTGGTTGATTTGCGCGGCGTAAAAATTCTCGTGCTGGACGAAGCTGATCGAATGGTGGACATGGGATTCCTGCCGCAGATGCGGAGCATCATGAATGCCATCCCCAAAGAGCGACAGACAATGTGCTTTTCCGCGACTCTGGAGCCGTCGGTCGCGCGACTTGTCCATGAGTATCTTAAAAATCCGGTGCGGGTTGAGATCGGATCAACCACCAAGCCGGTGGAACGCATCAAGCTTCAAGTTTACGAAGTCTTGCGCGAGCAAAAGGCCTCGCTGCTGTCTCATATGCTGACACACGAAGCGGGAACATTCCTGGTGTTCACAAGGACAAAGTACGGCGCCGATAAACTGGCGAGGAAATTACAGCGTGCCGGATTTGACGCCGCCGTAATCCACGGAGGCCGGTCCCAATCACAGCGCACCGCCGCGCTTCATGGATTCAAACAGGGAAAGCATCGCGTGCTGGTGGCGACCGACATCGCCTCCCGCGGCATTCATGTCCATGGTATTGCGCACGTGGTCAATTATGATTTGCCGCAGGTGCCGGAGGATTTTATCCATCGCGTGGGGCGCACTGGGCGGGTAGAGGCTAGCGGAGTGGCGACGACGTTTGTGATGCCGGAGGATCTCCGCGACATGCGTCTTATAGAGCGCTTGCTGGAAGCACGCGTCGAACGCTTACCATTGCCGCAAGGGTTAGCCCAAGAGCCGAGATCGCTTCACGAGGAGTACGCAGAAAGCAAGGCGCGCATGCTAGGCGGTGGGTTTGCCGGCAGGAGCGGCCCGCCGGCTCGTAGAAATCCGAGACTTCAGAGGCGCAGATTCCGTTATCGTTAGGAATGTCCTTTAGAATGTCCTTTATCTCCTTTATGGCACCATTGGATATATCTATTTATAAAGTATTTTAGCCGACTTTTGAGGAAGTCATCTGGCATTTTAGAATGTCTTTTAGAATATGGTCTAACGGGGTTTATGAATTAGATGGTATTAGCCTAGGTTTAATTTTAGGCTCAACCCCCTTCATTTTTAAGCTAGCATAAGCTATGCTTTGAATATGAATGAACCCACACAACCAGTCCCAGTTATGGGCTATTGCGTCAAGTGCCGCGAAAAGCGCACTATGAAAGACGCACAAGAGGTCTCTATGCCCGGCAAGGGCGGAGAGCGGCGCGCCATGAAGGGCGTCTGCGAGAAGTGCGGTACGGGGATGTACAGGATCCTCGGCAAGAAACAGCCGGAACCGCTCGCCTCTTAACAAAATCGCCCCGATTTATCGGGGCGATTTTGTTTTATCCCCGATCCCTCGACTGCGGCTCGGGACAAGTTATGAATCTCGTGAGGCTGGAGACGCACCTGCTTGTGGTGAGCCTATTGAATCACCAATCTTGGGGCTAACATCTCAACACCCGGAAGGGCGCGGGGATTCATAGCCATGGAACAATTCCATAGAATTGTTCCATGGAATTAGATACACAAATTTTCCGAGTCAGTTGCATTGAAATAAGCTGTGCCGAGAGACGCTCCGAATTATTTCTCGTCGGCCGCCTTCATCGAAGATAGGATATAATCAATCTCTTCTTCCGTCGCGCCTCTTGCGCCCATTAAGTAGCGGTTGTCTTTCTCATCGAAAAAGACTATCGAAACGGATTTGCTGTTTTGATTTCCAAATTGAAATCCCCGGATTTCTGCGGTTTCAAATTCGCTGATGCCTTCGCCGGCGTTCATTACCAATGCTCTTTTTAGAGTGACAAGTATAATCTGTGGCAGGGAAGTAGAAAGCCGCGAAAATGCCGAGATATTTTTCGGGGAGGCGTAGAGGATAGTTTTATAAAGCGCATACTGCGATGCCAGCACCTCCTCGCCGAAAAATATTTTTAGCATTGCAGCGTCATCTGGAGTCTTTTTAATTAAGTTGTTTTTGATATTAATTTCCTGCGAAATGAATATGGATTTATTTCCGTCGCTTGATGCGGCGGCGAATGTTTCTTGGTTATTGCGCGGGCCCATGCTTCTCCACGGAACTTGGAACTTCAATCCGTCGTGAGAGAGAGCGGTGGAAGTTATGGCGTCTGCTTTCAGAATATTTTTTGGCATCGGTAGTATTGCGAGCCACGTATCGTTTCGCATTAAGTAAACGGTATAGATGATGCCGATACGGGGCACCCAGCTTCCGGAAGTGACAAGAAGGATTACTCCCGCAAGAATTGCGCCAAATAATATTTTTTGTAAGCGTGTCATGGAAATTATCATAGCACAGACTTTTATCTTTAAGAGGTGGCGTCCCGTTATACTTTCGGGCCGCGCGTATTTTAATAAGTTCGTGTATCTAGTGCCATAGAACAATTCCATAGAATTGTTCTATGGCTATGAAATCACGCTACGAATGATTGTAGTTCAGGAAATGCGCAAAAGAAAAAGGGGATCGCTTGGCTTCTTCAAGAACTTCCCGATTTCACGTGCTTAGAGGCCAACGTGTTGCGGTACTGCTTGAAGGGCGAATCCCCTTCGAGGATCTTCCCGAAAGACACTTATAATGTCTTAGGGAAAGGATGTTGAGTTGTGAGAAAGAACTCGTGTGTAGTCGTAGTTGTTTGCGGGAGCCTTCTCCTGCAGTTGCCTCGGGCTTCCGGGCGAAAGAGCGATTGTATCATTCCGGGATGACCCGTGTTCTTATTTTAAGCCATATTCGGTGTATTGGCTAGGTGGTTATCCCCACCCATTGTAGGCGAACACAATTGACGGGAGACCCCAAATAGCATCCATCGGCCGATTTTTGACGGTACGTTTGGGTTGCGCTATTGTTTTCTAATAACATGCGGAATTTAACGCAGAAAAAGCGAAAAGTCATCGTCAGGATGCTCCCGAATGAATCTCTTCGAGATTCGATGGGGCGGGCGGGCGAGTACCTCCCTCAAAGAAAAGGGCGTGTTGTAGTCGGTATGAGCGGCGGTGTTGATTCATCGGTCGCGGCTTTATTGCTAAAAAAAGAAGGGTACGACGTGACAGGCGTCTATATGAAAAACTGGGCCGACCCTCGGTATCCTTGCCCGTGGCAGGAGGATCGGAGGGATGCCATGCGGGTGGCGGCGGTTTTGGATATTCCATTTGAAACTTGGGATTTTACCAAGGAATATCGGGCTTCGGTCGTGGATTATATGGTGCAGGAGTACGCCGCGGGACGGACGCCAAATCCGGATGTCATGTGCAACCGCGAGATCAAGTTCGGGATTTTTTTGAAGCAGGCACTTCTCCGCGGCGCGGATTTTGTGGCGACGGGGCACTATGTGCGGCGTACTGCATCAACGAATAACAAATTCAAAACGAATAAACGGATAGATGAATTCGCATATTCGCGACAGATTCGTTATTCGTTGATGATTGCGAAAGATCCAAATAAAGACCAATCATATTTTCTTTGGACGCTGACGCAGGAACAGCTAAAACACTGTCTCTTTCCGATCGGCGGTTATACGAAGCCAGAAGTGCGCGGGCTTGCAAAAAAGTTTGGATTGCCCACAGCCGAGAAGCCCGATTCGCAGGGAATCTGTTTTATCGGAGAGATTGATCTCGGCGCGTTTTTGCGTGACGAATTGGGGATAAAGCTGGGAAAAGTTTTAACCACCGCGGGCAAAATAGTTGGTGAGCATGAGGGCGTTCAATTTTACACCATCGGCCAGCGGCATGGTCTCGGATTTGGTGGTGGGATTCCATTTTATATTGCCGAGAAAGACGCGAAGACAAACACACTGGTTGTTGCCGAAGGACCAAACGATAATGCTTTATTCTCGAAAGAATTAACGGTCGAAAATATAAATTGGATTTCTGGTAATTTCCCCCAACTTCCTCTTGAGTGCGAAGCAAGAATTAGGTATAGACAACCACTGCAATTTTGTCGGATTGGACGAATACCCGCGGATAATGAACGAATAATAGCAAATCACAAATCATTCGCGATTCATGAGGATTCGTTTAATGATTCGTTTACCCTTCGTGTATCCTTCAAAGAGGAGCAGAGGGCGGTGACTCCGGGGCAGTCCGTGGTATTCTATAAGAAGGGTGTTATGTTGGGCGGAGGAATAATTCAATGAACCAAGTTTGTTCCTCTAATAGTTACTATTCTCTAATTCGTACGAATTAGAGAATAGTAAACGGCGGAATTTTAATTCGATCGTCCATCGTTTAAATTCTCATTATGGACTCATCCGAAATCAGGAAAAAGTTTCTGAAATTTTTTGAAAGTCGCGGGCATGCCGTGATCCCGTCGGCTTCTTTGGTGCCGGAAGGGGACATGACAACCTTATTTACCGGTTCGGGGATGCAGCCGTTGATCAAGTATCTTTTGGGAGAAAAGCATCCCAAAGGCGTGCGCCTAGTCAATTCGCAAAAAAGCTTTCGCGCTGAAGATATCGATGAGGTGGGGGATAATCGCCATACGACATTTTTTGAAATGCTCGGGAACTGGTCATTGGGCGACTATTTCAAACAGGAACAGCTCCCCTGGTTTTTTGAGTTTCTAACTGAAGAAATCGGACTTGACCCCAGTAAGCTCTACGTCACGGTATTTGCCGGAGATCCGGAGAGTAACGTGCCACGTGATACGGAATCGGTTGAAATTTGGAAGCGGCTTTTCAAAGAAAAAGGGATTGAAGCAAAAGACATGGAATTGATTACTGAAGAGAATGCTAGTGAGCTTGGCATGCAGGAAGGCCGTATTTTTTACTATCGCACCAAAAACTGGTGGAGCCGCGCCGGGGCTCCCGCTAAGATGCCGCCGCACGAACCCGGCGGTCCGGATTCAGAGGTCTTTTTTGAATTTACCGATGCGCCGCATGATGAAAAATTCGGGAAATACTGTCATCCCAATTGCGATTGCGGGCGCTTCATGGAGATCGGAAACTCCGTTTTCATGGAGTATATAAAAAAAGAAGACGGCACGTTCGAAAAATTAGCACAGCAAAATGTCGATTTCGGCGGCGGGCTTGAGCGGATCACAGCGGCTTCGCGGAACGATCCCGACATGTTTAATATTGATCTTCTCAAATCGCTTATCGCGGTTCTCCCTATTGCGGACACCGATCAAGGGCGTAAGTGTATCATCGTTGATCACGCCCGCGCGTCCTTTTTTCTCATTGCTGACGGCGTGAGACCATCAAATAAGCAGCAGGGGTATATTCTTCGCCGTCTATTGCGTCGCATGATTGTTCAAGCGCACCTTGGCAGCTTCGGTTCTTTTGCCGGTACTGACACTTTAAGTATGAGCGCAGCTGAAGATATCAAGGCTGTTTTTAGAAAGATTAGTGAAATATACCGCGGTATCTATCCGTTGAACATTGATTTAGCAAACGAAGTTTTTACTGAAGAATTTACTCGATTCAATCGAGTATTTAGAGACGGTTTAAGAGAAATCAAGCGACTAGAGAAAATTGATTCGGCTACCGCCTTCAAGTTATATGAAAGCTTTGGGGTCACATATGAAATTATTAAGGATGTGGCGGGGGTCAAGGCGGAGACGTTGACGCAAGATGCTTTTGATCGCGAATTCGAAAAGCATCAGGAAATCTCGCGCGCTGGAGTTGAGAAAAAATTCGGCGGGCACGGGCTTTTGCTTGATACCGGCGAGTTGAAAGCTGGCAGTGAAGAAGAGTTAAAGATTGTCACGCGCTTGCACACCGCCACGCATTTGTTGAACGCCGCATTGCGTCAGGTCTTGGGCAATACGGTGGAACAGCGAGGTTCAGACATAACGGCCGAGCGCACGCGTTTCGATTTTCTCTTCCCGCGCAAGCTGATCCAAGAAGAGATCAAGAAAATCGAGGACTTAGTAAACTATGCCGTAAGCAAGGATTTTGCCGTTTCCGCTGACGAATTGCCGCTTGAAGAAGCCAAAAAATCCGGTGCGCTCTTTTTTTATAAGGGGCGCTATCCGGAGCGCGTGAAAGTTTATACTGTTGGGAATCTGCAGGAGATATTTTCTAAAGAACTCTGCGGCGGGCCACACGTTTCGCGCACCGGCGAGATCGGGAGATTTAAGATTGAGAAGGAGGAGTCGTCTTCGGCGGGAGTTCGCCGCATCCGGGCGACGATTTCTCGGGAATGATGCTGGCCAAATTGAATGCTGGGCTGAATTATCGGCGATTCTCGCGAGGCGGATTTTTTGCGATCCAACTCGCAGCAGATCTCGTGTGGCGTTATACTTATAAAGGATTTTACTATGTTTGGCTTTTTTAGATCTGGAGCGCGGGACGCGGTAGTCTGCGATATCAGCCGGGCGGCGGTTAAGATGCTGGCGTTTTCTTATGACCGCCAGAAACGAGAATTTTCATACCTTAATCATCTGATTTCCGCTCTTCCGGAGTCTCCAGACAAATTTAATAACTTCGTGCGCGCGCTCGTAGCGCTCGAAATATTTCTTAATGACGCGGCGAAACATCTCGGGCGGCGAATCGAGAACGTGCTTGTCTCCATCCCGGACAGCGCCCTCTTGATTGATGTGCATAATTTCCGCTTCATTCGGCCGAATCCGGAAGCCGCAGTTTCGTCCGGCGAGCTCTCGGAGCTTTGGGAAAAACTTGAAGTCGAAGCCGGCGAGAGATTATTTCCTCAAGGAACGCCGCAAGGAGCTTATCGCTTGATCCCGGCAGAGCCGGAGCATTTCAGCATTGACGGATATACGGTGAAGGGCGAGATGCGTTCGAACGGTAAGGAGCTTACGATCGCGGCGCTCGTTTCCGCCTGGCCAGATGAGTTCGCGGAGGCGATAGAGGCGCTTCGGCACAAGTTCCCTAAAATCCATTTCAGAATATTGCCGGAGGCGACGGCGATTCGTGATTATATCGGGCTCCGGGCCCATCGAGATTTTTCCGGAGTTGCCGCGGATATCGGCGCGGAAGATTCAACGCTTCTGCTTTTCCATAACGGCGTGTTCGACGATTGCTGGTCGTTTCCCTTCGGCGGAAACGATGTGACAAGAGCCATCGCCAAAGAATTCGTGGTTTCTTTCAAGGACGCCGAAACGCTGAAGCGTCAGTGGTCGCAAGCCGCGCTCGACGAGGCCGCGGCGAAACTGGCGCATGCCGCCGCGTCGCGCGTAATTGAATTTTGGAAGCACGAATGGGGAGCCTTACTCACGGCTCGGGCCGAGATGAGAGTAATCGCGCCGGAAATTTGTCTCACGGGCGGAGGAGCGCGCTTGCCGATTCTAGCCGATGCGTTTTCTGATCCTGATTGGCTTGAAAGTTTTTCATCGGGACGCAAAAGCCAAGTCTCGTTGTTACCCTCTCAAAACCAAGCAAAGCCGTTTTTTCAAGATTGGCCGTTTGCCGGCGGCGGGGATGAGGTGATTTTTTCGCTGGTTTCTCGTATGATACAGCAAGAGCGTTGAGAGCGGCGTTAAGTTTTTAATCACACATGGCAAACTCATACGACAACAATCCCGACCGTTCACTGAGTCCCGCTGGGGCTCCGAGGCGGAACAAGCAAATATCTGACATTATTCCGCCGCGCGCCGGCCAGCGCCGGGAAGTTCAGCTTCCGCCGGTTCTGAAAAAATCGGCGGCAAAGCCGAAGCCGGTTATTTCACTGGCGCCCAAAGCGGCCGCGGCCGCTATTCCACCGGAAGAAAGGCGCGAGATCGAGAAAATCGATCAATCCGTCGCGGAGTTTTTCTCAAAAAAACCCGCCGTCCCATCCGCCTCCGCCAAAGAGCGCCAATCCGATGAATCCGAGTTTGCTATCCATTCTTGGAGGCCGAGTTCCTCAAATGTCTCGAAGCGTGTTTGGATATGGGGAGGAGGTATCGCTGGGGGACTTATCGGGGTCGCCTTTTTGCTTTCAACTGTTTTTGCGAGAGCTCTCATTAACATCCGGCCGCTCGCGGAAATCTCAATTCTGCCGCCGCTCGTCGTTCGCGTGCTGGCCGACGCGCCCGCCCTTGATCCGGCCCGCGGGATTATCCCCGGCGAGATGATAGAATTTTCCGAGACTAAAGAATTCGAGAATGCCGCATCGGGGAGGCAATTCGTGAGCCAGCGCGCTCGCGGGACGATTGTAATTTCAAACTCTTACAGCTCCCAGCCGCAGGTCTTGGTCGTTAACACCAGATTCGCGGCGAAGGAGGGAAAAATTTTCCGATTGGAGAAAGCGGTGACGATTCCGGGCGCGAAAGTCGAAAACGGAACGATCACGCCAAGCACGATTGCGGCTAGCGTGATTGCAGCCGAACCGGGGACTGCTTATAACATCGCTTCGTCGGATTTTGTCATTCCCGGATTTCAGGGAACGCCGAAATTTAAGGGTTTTACGGCGAAATCCGCCGAGGCGTTTAGCGGCGGCTTCGAAGGTGATGCGGCGGTCGCCACTGAATCGGACATCAAGAAAGCCGTTGAGCGCGCAACGGCTGAAACATTCGACGCGCTTCGCGATAGCCTGAAAACCAAAATCCCGCAGAGTTTTCGCGCGATTGAAGGGGCTCGGGAAGTGGCGATCTTGAGCGTTGAAGCTCCGCGACCTAAAACGCCCGGCGATAAATTCAGCGTCAAGGTATCGGGCAAAGTTTCGGCGCTTGTGTTTCGCGAGTCTGACGAGGGAGATCTGGTCGCGGCGATCTTCTCGACTACTACGCCGCGCGTCTTTATCCCGGCTAAAAGCTCGTTTGAGCGCAAATCCGTGTCGCTTGATGTCTCCAAGCGCCAGCTTTCGTATGTTTTGGGAGGGAGCGCGGCGCTTGGCGCAAGGCTCGATGCAGAGCTTATCCAGAAGGATATCGCCGGCAAGACTTCGGAAGAAATCACCCAAATTTTGCAGAAATACGCCGGCATCGAAGCTTACAAGATGAAGCTTTTCCCGGTTTGGCTTTGGCGGGCGCCGGATGATCTCGGAAAAGTCCGCATCAATATTGAGCCTTTTCCCTCCTCTCAAACGCCATAAAAGAAGAACCGGATAATGATGTATCATCTCGGCAGGATTGGATTAGCCCCGTTAGAGGTTCAACCCAGTCTTTTTTGGTGCGAAAGAATCTAAGGCGAAGCCGAGCTAAGCTCGGCGAAGCCCATTCGCACTCATTCTTGGGGATTTAGAAAGACTACCTTAAAACCTCTAATGGGGTTGACGGTTGTTCTATCCTTTGCTAGCATAGCTCTATTGATTTTTAGTTTTCGTACTGTTGAATGGCGGGTGAAAAGATCATAAAGGAGGGCGTGGTAACCGAGGCGCTTCCTTCCACGCTTTTTCGCGTAACGCTTGACGATGGGCAAGGGATCCTTGCCCATTTAGGCGGGAAAATGCGCGTGCACCATATCCGCGTGCTTCCCGGCGACCGGGTGCGGGTAGAGTTTTCTCCGTATGATTCGACTAAGGGAAGAATTGTACTAAGAATGAAGTAGTCGCTCAATTGCTTTTTGGAAAACACAGAAAATCCCCAGCGAGAATTTTCTGCTCGCCATTCTCCTCGGCGTCCCCGCTCCACCCACTGGTGGAGCGGGGCACCATGCCGCCTCGTCGAATGAGCGTTTCCAGAAAAGCAATTTTCGCTCGCAAGAATGAAAATATGAAAGTACGCGCGTCCGTAAAAGTCATGTGCAGCAAATGCAAGACTGTCCGACGAAAAGGTCGGATCTTTGTTCTTTGCGCGAATCCGAAACATAAACAAAGACAAGGTTAGCAGCAAATCCGAAGCACGAAATTATAAATCCGAAACAATGACAAAAATCTTAAATACAAATGTTAAAAACGTTTTAAAGTTTAGATATTTGTGTTTTGAATTTGTTTCGAATTTCGATATTAGGATTTAGAGTTTAATGCTATTATGGCTCGAATCGCAGGCATTACTATCCCGGATAAGAAGCGCATTGAAGTGGCGCTGGCTTATGTTTACGGTATCGGGCCTAGCGCCTCAAGAGAGATTCTTGAAACCGCCAAGGTGAATCCGAATACGCGTTCGGACAAACTGACGCAGGACGAAATCAACCGGCTCCGCGAAGTAATCGAAAAGAATTACAAGATCGAGGGCGACCGGCGGCGAGAAATCATGATGAACATAAAGCGGCTGAAAGACATCGGGACGTACCGCGGCGTTCGCCACATGAGAGGTTTGCCGGTTAGGGGCCAGCGAACCAAGACCAATTCCAGGACGCGGCGCGGCAATGTGCGGAAAACCATGGGTTCGGGGAGGAAGACGGCGGCATCACCAACTTAATCAAAAATCCGAAATTCTAAATCCTAAATTCGAAACAAATCACAATGACTAAAATTACAAATTCAAAACATATCCGTTTAGTATTTAGGGCATTTGAATTTTAAATTTATTTAGGATTTAGTGCTTAGGATTTAGAATTTTTCACAGGTATGGGTAAAAAACGCGTAGCGAAAAAAGAAGGAGAGGAGGTCTTGAAAGAGCGCGAGGCGCTCGAAGAGAAAGTCTCCCGCATGAAGCAATCCGGGCATGATGGCGGCCGGCATGTTGTGCGCGGCGTGGCGCATGTTCAGGCGACTTACAACAACACCATGATTTCGATCAGTGACGACAAAGGAAACGTGCTCGCTTGGTCCTCATCGGGCGCTCTGGGTTTCAAAGGAGCGAAGAAGGCCACTCCATTCGCCGCAGCCCGCGTCGCCGAAACGGTGGTGGAGAAGGTCAAAAAAGCGGGACTTGAAGATGTGGCTGTTTTAGTGAAGGGGATCGGATCGGGGCGGGATTCAGCCATCAGGGCTCTTGCCAATCACGGTCTCAACATCATGATGATTAGGGATATTACGCCGGTGCCGCATAATGGGCCGAGGCCGAAGAAGGTTAGACGAGTGTAAAGTACGATGCCAACATGCTAAACAGTGCGATGCTAATATACTAATTCATACTAATTATACGAATACGCGCTAGTCATTAGTATTATTAGCATGCATTCGTATATTGGAATCGCATTATCGTATGCCGAGAATTAAAGCCAAGTGTAAAATCTGCCGTCGTTATGGGGAGCGCATGTTCATGAAGGGCGAGCGCTGTCTTGGCGCCAAATGCGGCGCAATCAGGCGCGGAACTCCGCCCGGCATGCACGGGAAAAAGCGCCGCCGCCAAGGCTCGGAGTACGGCACGGAAATGCGCGAAAAGCAGAAGGTGCGCTACACTTATGGTCTGACCGATAGCGGCCTCCGTAAAATTTTCGGTGAAGCTTCAAAGATGCCGGGCAAAACTTCGGAGGCGCTGATGCAACTTTTGGAACGCCGCCTGGATAACGTGGTGTACCGTACTGGGTTTGCAATTTCGCGCGGAATTGCAAGACACATTGTCTCTCACGGGCATGTTTTGGTTAACGGCAAGCGGGTGACGATTCCGTCTTATCGCGTTCGCGCCGGTAACGCAATTTCGATTCGCCCCGCCTCTCTCGAATCGCCGCTTTTTGCGGATCTGGCGAATCGCATAAAAAAGCACGAGCCGCCAACTTGGCTTGACCTTGCCAGGGGGGACCAAAGAGTCACGGTTCGAGCGCTTCCTAAAGAGGACGAGTTGCGCTCGGAGCGGAACCTGCGCCTGGTTGTTGAGTATTATTCGAAGTAGTTTTTTAAGGCATCGTTTAATTATTTATTAACGCGTACAAGTTCTCATTGAAGCGTCGCGGACCGCCACAAAACGTTTGCGCGCGAAAGATGCGAACCAAGCTATGATCCCAACAGTATCGGAGCCTAAAGTGATTCTCGAAAAGGAAAACCAGGGCGTTTATGAAATAGAAGGGCTTTACCCCGGGTACGGCCTCACCGTTGGCAACAGTCTTCGCCGCGTGCTTTTGTCATCGCTTGAAGGAGCCGCGGTGACATCGGTTAAGATTTCCGGCGTGGGGCATGAATTTACGACGATTGAAGGAGTGCTCGAGGATATCGTTGAAATCATTTTGAATTTGAAGAAGCTGCGTTTCCGCGTTCACGGGCAGGGGCCTTACACCGCAACCCTTTCCATCAAGGGCGAGCGGGAGGTAAAGGCCAAAGATTTGAAAACGCCGTCGCAGCTTGAAGTAGTTTCTCCGGATCTGCACATTGCAACGATTACGGACAAAAAGACGACACTCGAGATAGAGCTTGAAGTTTCGCGGGGACTGGGGTATCAGCCGGTGGAACAACGTTCGAAGGAGAAGGTGGAAATCGGGGTGATTGCGCTTGACGCGGCTTTTTCACCGGTTAGGCACGTCAATTATGAAGTCGAGAACATGCGCGTGGGGGATCGCACGGATTACAATCGCTTGCGCCTGCATATCACTACCGACGGGAGTATCGCGCCGTACGAGGCGCTTATGAAGGCCGCGGATATTCTTGTAGACCAATTTAGGGCGATTAAGTCTTCTGGAGCGGAGACCGAAGGCGGACAAGAGACCGAAAAAAGCGGAGAAACTGAAGTGCCGGGCAAGAAAGTGATTGACCCGGCCAAGGTAAAGATTGCCGACTCTGGTTTATCAGTCCGGACGGTATCTGCTCTCGCCGACGGCGGCATAAAAACCGTGGGGGCGCTGGCGAAAAAAACCGAAGCTAAGCTGCTGGGTCTCGAGGGCTTGGGCGATAAAGCCGTTGATGAGATTAAGGATTATCTAGCGGGCATCGGGATGTTGTTGAAAGGGTAAAGTGCGATGCTAATATACTAATTCATACTAATGATACGAATACGATTTGATTAGTATAATTAGCATGCATTCGTATATTGGAATCGCATTGATATTATGCAGCACAAAAGACGCGGCCGAATATTCGGCAGAAAAAGAGATCAGCGCAAAGCTTTCTTCAAGAGCTTGATTTCAGCGTTAGTTTTAAAAAAGCGCATTGCGACAACCGAGGCGCGCGCCAAAGAAATTCGTCCGATGGTTGAAGAGTTGCTTACGAAAGCTAAGTCTGCTACGCTCGGGAACGCGGGAGCGGCCCTCGCCAAGCGTCGTCAGATTATCGCAAGAACTTCGCCAAAGATCGCAAAGATTCTAATCGAGGGTCTTGCGCCGAAATACAGCGAGCGCAAGGGCGGCTACACGCGCATCTTAAAGATGGGCGTGAGGAAATCAGATGCCGCAAGGCTCGCGTTAATAGAATTCGTATGATTTTACGAATTACGGATTAATACGAATATACGAATAAATAAAATCGTATATCCTAATTCGTACATTCGTAGAAATTAGTATTTCGTAAAG
>ORJL010993959.1_pt1 | contig 53965 bp, 43 predicted proteins | sample 1779941 | NCBI WGS metagenome assembly ORJL01 (sample SAMEA104232317, study PRJEB22302) | groundwater metagenome | biome: forest; feature: aquifer; material: groundwater | place: USA | collected 2011-08-07 | depth 5.8 m | reverse complement strand
ATGCGCCGTCGGCGATTTGGTGGATTGATAATTTTGGAAATTGTAAAACTACTCTTTTGTACGAAGAGGCAAAAGATCAAAATCGTTTTTCAGTCAAGTTTACCAAACTATTTTATTTCGCGAGACTGAAAGATGTGCCAGATAAAACTTCAGCCATAATTTCGGGAAGTTCTGGACTTGGTGAAAAACGATTTTTGGAAATTGTGGTTCAGGGCGGAAGTGCAGAAAAAGAGTTTAATATTTCCGTAGGAGATGTTATTATTTAGATAATTGGTGGCGAAAAAATCTTGGCCCCCCGAGCGTTCCGCCGGAGCGAAGCGGAGGCGGTCAGTTCCGTTCAAAAAATGTTCGAGCAGAGTTATATAATTCCACCATAAAAACCTTCTGTAATTGAAGGTTTTTTATTTTTTCTCTAACCAACCTTGATTTTGGAGGGCTTGTTCAGCGGCTGAAACTTGGGCCTCTTGTTTGGACGGGCCTTCGCCAATTGCTAATTGATTTTCTCCGGCAAAGACTCCGACCGTAAATTTTTTATTGTGATCGGGCCCCTCCTCATGAATGACTTTATATTGGGGGGTTTCTTCCAGCTCTTCTTGAATAATTTCTTGGAGACGGCTTTTGGGATCAAGGTAAAGTTTTTGCGCAATAATATTTTCTAATTCGGGTAATAAATTATTTTTAATAAATTTGACGCAAGCCCCATAACCCGAGTCGAGATAAATTGCTCCCACGACAGCTTCATAAGCGTTAGCCAAGATTACTTGTCTGGCTCGTCCATGCCCATCTTTAGCTTCGCCAATAGAGAGGTGTAAAAAATCATTAACAGCCAAAGCGCTGGCGCGTTCACCGAGAGTGCGGTAATTAACCAAGGCCGCTCGAAAAGCTGTCAGGTCCCCTTCCGGCTCCTCATAATTATTGTAGAGATATTCGGTGACGACTAGTTCGATCACAGCGTCGCCCAAAAATTCTAAACGTTCATTATGGTCAAGACGGAAAGTGGGATTTTCATTTAAATATGACCGATGAGTTAAGGCCTGTTCCAACAGGTCTTTATTTTTAAAAGTCAGCCCTAAATTTTTTTCTAAATCAATAAACTCCATATTCAATAATTTAAAATTTATAATTTAAAATTCCGCGCTACGTAGTAGCGCGGGGATCTCCCGCTTCCTGCATTTCACGGAAGACAGCGCCCAAAACGCCGTTAACAAACTTACCCGAGGGTTCACCCGAAAACTTTTTGCCGAGTTCAATAGCTTCGTTAATCGCCACTTTAGGCGGTACTTCTTTGGAAAATTTTATTTCATACATACCGAGTCGCAAAATACTGCGGTCGACATTGGTCATTTGTTCGAGCGGCCAGTTGGGCGCGTATTTTTGAATTTCTTGATCGATTTTTTCAATGTTATTCATTATTCCGACCATTAGTTCATGGGTAAATTTCATATCCGCCAAGGATTCGCCGCGTTCAATATTGCGTCCAATATTTTCTTGCAAACAGCTTTCGGCCGATTTTTCACGATTGTTAAAATCCCACTCAAAGAGACTTTGTAAAACCAGGGCGCGCGACCAGTGACGATTGGACATAATATAGAAATTTTAAATTAAGAATTATAAATTTTAAATTAAATACGCAATCTGTAGGATATCAATTGAATTATTTCTTTTTTGCCTTGGTGGATTTTTTACCGAGTTTTGTTTTTTTAGCGGACAAAATAATTTCGCCTTTGTAAGTGCCGGTCGTCATATCAACAAAATGACGGCGGTTTAAAGAGGCGCCTTTTTTGGTCAGGGTTGGTTTGGCGAGGGCAAAATGACTGGCGCGGCGGCGCTTTTGTGCTTTGGTACGGCGTTTAGCTTGAACCATAAAATTTATAAATATTAAAAGATTACCAAGAATCAGTTTAAAGCAATTTCAACTTTTTGTCCAATATTTTTATTTTACTAAGGTAAAAAATTTTTCACGCCAGTGATCCAAGAAAGCGGCCGCTAAAAGTCTCTGGGCGGTATCTTTTGGTAAGCCGCGTTCAGAAAGATAAACTAGTTGTTTTTCGTCAAAATGTCCGGCAGTCGTGGCATGGGCGGCTATCTGGGGGGTGCTGTGAATTTCCAGTTTTGGTTCTTGGAGTATTTTTTCCGTGTTTTCTCCCAAAGTATGGAATTCGGTTATAGTTTGACTGCCGTTGGCGCGAGGCCCCAAGGTCACCAGAGCTCGGATATTTATTTCATTGGGTTGTTTTGAAATAAGCGAACTGACCAGAATGCTTTTGGTTTTTTGAGCGAAATGGTTGATAGAAATATTAAAATTAGTTTTGGGATTGGAATTAGCTAAAAGTAAATAAAAGCCCGCGCCTGATTTTTTTAAATTTATTTTAAGCTCGGAATTTTTTGGTAAGTTTTCACATACGGCAATTACTATGCCGGTAATATTTAAAGTTTTTTTGCCTGCAAGCCAAGTCGGGTTATGATAAGAACCAGATTTAATAAACATAATAGAAATTTTAAATTATAAATTTTAGATTTTAAATTATAGGTTAGGAATTTGGAATAGGAACATTCATTTATAATTTAAAATTTAGAATTTATAATTTGCCACGTTGGCTAGCCCACAGACCCTTCCATTTCGAGGTTAATTAATTCTTTCAATTCCAGGGCGTACTCCATCGGCAAGTGTCTAATAATCGGATCAAAAAAACTTTGAACCATTAAACTGCGGGCGCGACTTTCCGAAAGGCCACGGCTTTGTAAATAAGCCAATCTTTTTTCATCCAGTTGCGAAACGCTGGCCTCGTGTTCAATTATGGCTGTGGCATTTTTTTTGATATTAGTCGGATAAGTGTCTGATTTGGCTTTGGCTCCAAGTAAAAGCGCGTCGCATTGCACGCGGGCGCGAGCGCCGTCGGCGCTTTTATCAATTTGCACGAGTCCGCGGTAGCTGGTTCTACCTGTGCCCGAAGAAACAGATTTGGCGACGATCTGGGAAGTAGTTTGAGGCGCGACATGGATCATTTTGGCGCCCGTGTCTTGGTGTTGATTGTGACCAGCCCAAGCCAAGGAGAGCGTTTCGCCATGCGCTCCTGCCCCCATTAAATAGCACGAGGGGTATTTCATGGTTAGACAGCTACCCAAATTGCCATCGACCCAGCTCATGGAACCACCAGTTTCTACGCGAGCGCGTTTAGTGACAAGATTAAAAACATTGTCCGACCAATTTTGAATAGTGGTGTAGCGAAAGCGCGCGTTTTTACCGACAAAAACTTCAACCACGGCGGCGTGTAAAGAATTTTCAGAATAAGTTGGCGCGGTGCAACCTTCGATATAATGCGCTTCGGCTTCGTCTTCAATAATTATGAGCGTGCGTTCAAATTGTCCCATCCGCGCGGCGTTGATCCGAAAATAGGCTTGCAAAGGTCGCTCCACTTTAACGCCTTTAGGCACATAAACAAACGAACCGCCACTCCAGACGGCAGAATTGAGCGCGGCAAATTTATTATCTAAAGCGGGAATTAATGTGCCAAAATATTTTTTTACCAAGTCGGGATATTTTTGAACAGCTTCATCCATACTGGCATAAATGACGCCTAATTTTTTTAGTTCGGCCGATAAATTATGATAAACAGTTTCCGAATCATATTGCGCGCCGACGCCCGCTAAAAATTTCTTTTCGGCTTCAGGTATGCCGAGTCGGTCAAAAGTTTTTTTTATGTCGGGAGAAACATCCTGCCAATTTTTAGAAGGCGCAGACTCGGGTCGCACAAAGTAATGAATATTTTGAAAATTAAGTTGGCTTAAGTCGCCGCCCCAAGCGGGCATTTTTTTGGCTAAAAATTTTTGATATCCCTGCAAGCGAAAAGCCAGCATCCAAGCGGGCTCTTGTTTAAGCGCGCTAATTTTTTTTACCACATCTTCAGACAAACCAGCGCTGGTCTTAGCGGAATTTTTTTCTGGATAATGCCAACCAAAGGCGTAGGTCTTTTTAGTGAGCGTTTTTTTCATATTACTTCGCCATGGAGAACAACCCCCACCCACCCTCCACCTTTTTTAAGGGGGAGGATTAAGGAGGGGGTAAAAAATTCAGAATTCATAATTTTTTAAATCCCGTTTTTTCCAATTTTTTAAGAATCGTGGCTGGACCACTTTGGACGATTTGTCCAGCTGTCATAATATGAACGCGGTCGGGCTTTAAAAAATGCGCCAAACGAAAAGAGTGTGTCACCAATAAAATTGCCGCTTTTTGTTTTTTAAGTAAATTGACAGTTTGGGCAACTAGTTTTAAAGAGTCAATATCTAGGCCAGAATCAATTTCGTCGATTAAAGTCAGCGCGGGTTGGAAAAGTTGTAAAAATAAAAGCTCCACCTTCTTTTTTTCGCCACCCGAAGTTTTTTCATTAAAAGGTTGCGATAAAATTTCTGGATTTAAATTTAGACCTCGCGCTAAGCTTTCCAAGTAGGCCCTAAAGGGTAAAAGTTTGGGCGTATTTTTATAGCCAAAGATTTCTTCATAAGCGGTTCTGGCTAAAACGATTAAAGGCAAGCCCGGAATGTCCAAGGGGTTTTGATGAGCCAGCCACAACCCTTCTCGGACCCGTTTGTTTGGTAAAAGAGCTAAAAAGTTTTGACCAAATAGTTTGGCTTGTGTTTGGCTAATTTTTAAATCAGGATTATTTTGGGCCAACGTTTGGAGCAGAGTGGATTTACCAGCGCCATTTGGCCCCACTAAAAAATGAACTTGGCCAGGCAAAAGGCGCAAATTTATTTTGTTGACTAAAATTTTATTTTTGGCTTTGACTGAAAAATTTTTAAGCAATAGCGCCACGCCGGTTCTCTTCGCCCGCATTGGTTTAAAAATAATTTGTTCATCTTTTTTCATATTGATACATTATACCGTCATTCCCATGAAAATGGGAATCCATCTCTTCATTAATCTATAATTTAAAATTTATAATTTCTAATTACTAGGTTTGCTAACTAGCCTTCGCTGTTTGTAAAACTTCGATGGCGTGTCCAGTGACCGAAACTTCTGTCCAAATTTTTATTATTTTACCATCTTTATCCAAAAGATAAGTCGTTCTTTTAGACGAACCGGTGGGATTTAATATGCCCAGTGAGGTTGATAATTTTTTTTCTTGATCGGAAAGCAATAAATGATTGTAGCCTTGCTTGGCACAAAAATTGCTATGTGATTTCGGGCTATCAGTGGACAGGCCGGCCAGATTGATATTATTTTTTTCAAACTCTGGTAAGAGATTGGAAAAATCGTGTCCTTCTCTGGTACAACCGGGCGTGTTGTCTTTCGGGTAAAAGTAAAGAACTGTTTTTTGGCCTAAAAAGCCGGCTTTAGCCCAGACCTTGCCGTCTTTGTCAGACAGCGAGAAATCGGGGAAATCCGCACCTTCTTGAATGTTTTTAGCCATAATTGATGATATGCAGCTTGAAAAATATAGCAAATCTATGGTTTTTTGGCAAGATTTAAAATTCTGGCATTATTCTTTAAAGAATAAATAAGGTGAGTTTGTTAAGGTATCATTTTTTAGTATAATAATTTTATGACGCAAGCGGAGGCCTTGGATATTTTAAAAACTGGTGTGAATGTTTTTTTGACGGGCGAGCCGGGTTCGGGTAAAACACACACGATCAATGAATATGTAAAATATTTGCGCGAGCGAAATGTGGCCGTGGCTATTACCGCTTCCACCGGTATTGCCGCCACGCATTTGGGCGGGATGACGATTCATTCGTGGAGCGGGATTGGCATCAAAAATAAATTGGATGGTTATGAGTTGAATAAAATCGCGGGCAACGAATATATTTTTAAAAGAATCAAGCGCGCTCGAGTTTTAGTGATCGATGAAATTTCGATGTTGTCGGCGGAAACTTTGTCGATGGTAGAGGCCGTGTGTCGCGAAGTGAAACAAAACATGCTAGCCTTTGGCGGGTTGCAAGTAATTTTGGTGGGGGATTTTTTTCAACTGCCACCGATTTACCCCGTTAGAAATAGATTGGATGAGAAATTGCTAGAACAAAGTAGATTATACTCCACTAGACGAAGAAATTTATTTAAAATTTCTAACGGGGTATCTGAAACTCAGGCCGAATTGTTTGAAGAAAATTTTGGACATTTTGCTTATGATTCGCCGGCGTGGACTAGCGCCAAACCCCTAGTGTGTTATTTAACCGAACAATATCGCCAAGACGACGATAATTTTTTGGCAGTGCTGGCGGCCATTCGCGGAAATTATTTTGACGAGGAACATTTTGAACATTTAGAAGCGCGGAAAATTTCTTTTAAAAAAACTCCGCCGAATGCGCTGAAACTTTTTTCACATAACGCGGATGTTGATAAATTAAACAATGAAATGCTTTCAAAAATAAAAAGTGAACCGGAAATTTTTGAAATGACGGCGCAGGGGCCAGAAAGGTTGGTAGAAATTTTGGTCAAGGGGTGTTTGTCGCCGGAAATTTTGGAATTAAAAATTGGCGCGGAAGTAATGTGCACAAAAAATAACAAGCAAGCCGGTTTTGTGAACGGCACGATTGGCGAAGTGATAGATTTTGCGACGGATAGTAATTATCCGATTATTCGAACTCGTCATGGGAAAACCATCGAAGTTGAACCAATGGAATGGACGGTGGAAGAAAACGGCAGAATTCGCGTGCGCCTGACGCAAATTCCTTTGCGTTTGGCCTGGGCGATTACCGTGCATAAAAGCCAAGGTATGAGTTTGGACGAAGCGGTTATGGATTTAAGTCATGTTTTTGAATATGGTCAAGGTTATGTGGCGCTATCGCGCGTTCGGCGTTTGGCAGGACTTTATTTGTTGGGGTGGAATGAACGCGCTTTTTTAGTGCATCCGGAAATTTTAGAAAAAGATGTTGCTTTTCGTACAGAATCAAATAATGCGGAATTGGCCATACTTGGTTTAGCGAGTGGTGAAAAAGAAAAACTTCATCATAATTTTATCTTGTCTTGTGGGGGAAATTTAAAAATAGGTCTGAAGAAATTGAAATAAAAGCAATTACAGAGTTTACAATGCTTAAAATTGGGCTATGATTATTATCTATGAAGAAGAATGTTGATAAAAAATTGGATAAAAATCAACGGGCCATTGTTATATACCAGGCTGGTAATGAAATTCGTTTAGATGTTCGTTTAGAAAAAGATAATGTTTGGCTGACGCAGGCACAAATAGCGTTGCTTTTTGGCACGCAAAGACCCGCCATCACCAAACATTTAAATAATATTTTTAATTATAATGAACTGAAAAAAAAATCAGTATGTTCCATTTTGGAACATACTGCCGCTGATGGAAAAGAATATAAAACAGCCCACTATAATTTAGATGCCATTATTTCTATTGGTTATCGCGTGAATTCTAAACAAGCGACGCAATTTCGCATTTGGGCGACAAGGGTACTCAAAAAATATTTAGTTAAAGGTTATGCCTTAAATCAAAAACGATTGCAAGAAACACGTGAAAAATTTAAAGAATTACAGGATGCCATTTCTTTTTTGCGAGACAAATCTAAAAAAGAATTATTGGTCGGACAAGCAGGTGAAATTTTAAATTTGTTATTCAACTATTCTAAGACTTTAACTCTTCTTGATAATTATGATCGAAAATCACTTCGATTAACAAGGGGTGGAAAAAGTATTTTTATTTTAACTTATAAAATTGCCCAAATGATAGTTAATAAGGTTAAAGAGGAATTATTATTTAAAAAAGAAGCGGGTGCTTTATTTGGACAAGAAAGAGATAATTTGTTTGAGGGCATTTTGAAAGGACTAGAACAGACATTTGATGGTAAAAAGTTATATAGGACTTTAGAAAATAAAGCTGCTCATTTGCTATATTTTATTATTAAGGATCATCCTTTTAGCGATGGCAATAAACGGCTGGCAGCTTTTATGTTTGTGTATTTTTTAGATAAAAATAATGCGTTATATCGCAACGGCGGAGAGAAAAAAATAAATGATAATGCTTTGACCGCTTTGGCTTTGTTAGTCGCTGAAAGCGCTCCTGGTGAGAAAGAACAAATGATCGCTCTAATTACACAGCTAATTAGTTAAAATTATATGAAAAAAATAATAATTTTAGGTATAGAAACATCCTGCGATGAAACAGCGGCTTCAGTGGTTGAAAGGCGGGGCAATAAAATAAAAATTTTATCATCGGTCGTGGCGTCGCAAATTAAGTGGCACAAAAAAACGGACGGCGTGGTGCCGGAAGTGGCGGCGCGCTTGCATGTGAGCGCGATTATTCCAACAATTGATAAAGCTTTAAAACAGGCCAAAATTAAACCAGAAAAATTAACGGCTTTGGCGGTGACAACTCGTCCGGGCTTGGTGCCAGCGCTTGCCGTGGGTATTGAAACTGCCAAAACTTTGGCTTTAGCGTGGCAAAAACCGCTTGCGGGTTTGTCGCATTTGCAAGGGCATATTGCCAGCGCTGCTTTAACTTTAGGCGATTTGAAAAATAAAAAATTAGTTTGGCCAATTTTAGCGCTAGTGGTTTCGGGCGGTCATACCGAGTTGCGTTTGTTGTCGTCCTGGAAAAAATATCGTTTGCTTGGTTCGACCAGAGATGACGCCGTGGGCGAGGCCTTCGACAAAGTGGCAAAAATGTTGGGGTTGGGCTATCCGGGTGGCCCCATTGTTTCGCGTTTGGCGGAAAAAGGTCAGGCAGACGCTTTTAATTTTCCCCGTCCAATGATGAAAGAAAATAATTTTGATTTTAGTTATTCCGGCCTCAAAACCGCTGTTTTGTATAAATATCAGGAACTTATATCAAAGCGTTTTCTAAATTCCATCCGTCAGCTGACGGACCAAATTCCAAATTCCACTATTTCAAACATCTGCGCTAGCTTCCAAGCGGCCGCGCTGGAAGTTTTGGTTTATAAAACTATGTGTGCGGCCGAGAAATATAAAGTTAAAAATATAATTTTGGCCGGTGGCGTGGCGGCCAATAAAAAATTGCGCGCGGATTTGACTCAAGCCGCAAACAAAGGCGGGTTTAATTTAACCATTCCAGATTTTTCTTTATGCACGGACAACGCCGCTATGATGGCGGGTTATGGCGCGATTATTTATCCAGAAAGTTTTTCAAGAAATAATTGGAAAAAATTGGACGCCTCAAGCCGTGATGACACGGAATTATGAATTCTGAATTATGAATGTTGAATTTATTAACCCCCACCAAACCTCCCCCTTTTCAAGGGGGAGGATAAAGGAGGGGGTTTTTTTAAAAAATGAACAAGCAATGAAAAAATTTGCTGCTAATTTTGCCAAGAAATTAAAAGGCGGAGAAATTTTGGCTTTGGTGGGCGAGTTGGGCGCGGGCAAAACCACTTTTACCCAAGGCCTCGCAATTGGTTTAAAAATAAAAGGCAAAATCACTAGTCCGACTTTTGTTATTATGAATGAGTACCCAGTCGCGCCACGAAAGCGCGCTGGGAATTATAAATTAAAAATTTTAAATTTTAAATTATTACACCTTGATGCTTATAGATTAAAAGATGAAAAAGATTTGAGCGCGCTTGGCGTGGCGGAGCTACTTAATGACCCGAATAATATTGTTGTAATCGAGTGGGCGGATAAAATTAAAAAATTTCTAAAAAAGTATCACGTCATTTGGTTGGAATTTAAAATTAAAGGGGCCGGCCGTGGAGTGGTTATTAAGTAAGCCATGCGACAATCGCACATTCGCACGAATGTGCGATTGGTAGTTGGCGTTAAATGTTGAAATTGTTGGAGATTGAAAAAAGTTAGGAAAAGCTTTAAATTTAAGTTATGGAAAAAAATTATGAATCCTCGCGGTACGAGGAAAAGATTATTAAAAAGTGGCTGGAGTCTGGTTTGGCTAATCCGGATAATTTGCCGGGCGAGCGAAGCGAGACCTATTCCATAATTTTGCCGCCACCCAATGTGACGGGGCAGTTGCATTTGGGACATAGTTTAATGTTGGCGCTCCAAGATACTTTTATTCGTTTTCAGAGAATGTCGGGCAAAAAAACTTTGTGGTTGCCGGGGTTGGATCACGCCGCCATTGCCACGCAAAATGTGGTGGAGAAAGAACTTTCAGCCGAGGGTAAGAATCGTCATGATTTAGGTCGGGAAAAATTTTTAGCCCGCGTGGAAGAAACAGTGGCCAAAAATAAAGAAATAATTTTACGCCAATGCGAACGACTGGGCGCCAGTTTTGATTTGTCACGATTAAAATATACTTTGGACGCAGACGTTTCTAAAACTGTTCAGCAAATTTTTGTGCAAATGTATGAAGACGGCTTATTGTATCGCGGTTTAAGATTGGTGCAGTGGTGTCCGCGGTGCGCCTCTACTTTGTCCGATGACGAAGTGGAGCATAGACCGGCTTCTGGCAAAATGTATTATTTTAAGTATGGTCCGGTCGAAGTCGCGACCAGTCGACCGGAAACAAAATTGGGCGATACCGCGATCGCTGTGAATTCTGACGACGAACGATATCAAAAATTAATTGGTACCGAGTTTGAAGTGGATTTTGGTCGGGGCACACAAAAAATAAAAGTGATTGGCGAGCATGAAGTTGATCCAACTTTTGGCACCGGCGTGGTCGGCGTGACACCCGCGCATTCAGCTGTGGATTGGGCTTGGGCCGAACGACATAATTTGGAAAAAATTCAAGTCATTGGTCCTGACGGCAAAATGACGGCCGAGGCCGGTCCTTATGCCGGTTTGACGACTTTAGAATGTCGTGAAAAGTTAGTAAAAGAATGGATCGATCAGGGCTTAATGATAAAAATTGAAGATGGACCAATACAGCTACAGGTTTGTTATCGCTGTGGCACGACCGTGGAACCGCTTTTGTCTAAACAATGGTTTGTGGCGGTAAATAAACCGTGCGCGCGTTTGGGTGGTCAGTCGTTAAAAGAAGCGACGCTGGCGTCGGTGCAAAAAGATTTTAAGGGTCAAACGATTGAAATAATGCCGGAGCGTTTTAAAAAAGTTTATGAACATTGGATGAATAATTTGCACGATTGGTGCGTGTCACGACAATTGTGGTTCGGACATCGTTTGCCCGTGTGGTATAAGGGAGAAGAGGTTTATGTTGGAGTTGAAGCGCCAGCCGATTCCTCCTTCGCTGAAGCTACGGAGGACAAGTGGAAACAAGATGAAGATGTTTTGGACACTTGGTTTTCGTCTGGCCTCTGGACTTTTTCCACCTTGGGTTGGAACGAAAAAAATCCGAGCGAGGATTTTAAAAATTATCATCCGACGAGTGTGTTGGAGACGGGTTATGATATTTTATTTTTTTGGGTGGCGCGGATGATTATGTTGACAACTTATGCTACGGGACAAATTCCTTTTCATAAAATTTATTTACATGGCATTGTTCGCGATGAGCAAGGCAGAAAATTGAGTAAGTCTTTGGGCAATGGCATTGACCCATTAGAGGTAGCGGAAAAATATGGCGCGGACGCTGTCCGTTTGTCATTGGTCGCGGGCGTCGGGCCGGGGCAGGATTCAAAAATGAGTGAGAAAAAAATTCAGGGCTTCAGAAATTTTGTAAATAAGCTTTGGAATATCGGCCGGTTTGCGCAAGGTGCTGGTTTAATTGTCGCTGAAAGTGTTGAGCCAAAAACATTAGCTGACTATTGGATTTTGTCTGAAATGAAACAGTTTTTTGAAATCGCTCAAACTAAATTGGAAAATTATGATGTGTCGGGCGCGGTGGATGCCTTGCGGGCTTTTACTTGGGACAGCTTGGCCGATTGGTATTTGGAGATTATAAAGATTGAAAAAAATAAAGGCGAGATGCTGGGCGTAATTCTTGAAAAATTATTGGTGGTTTGGCATCCGTTGATGCCGTTTGTCACCGAAGCTTTATGGGAAGAATTGGGTTTTGAAAAAGTTCGTGGCGCTTTAATGATACAAGAGTGGCCAGAACCCCTACCCACCCTCCCCCTTGCAAAGGGGGAGGAGACAGGAGGGGGTAATTTTGAAACCATTAAAGACCTTATTCAGCGTTTGCGTCAGATAAAACATTTGGTCGGTAAGGAAACAGATATAAATTATGCTGTTAGTTTAGCTAAAGCAGACGAGATTATAAAATCACAACAGGAAATAATTGAAAAATTAGCGGGCGTGAAAATTTCTTTTGAAGAAAATTTAGCGGAAAGTTTGCCGGTGGGCATTTATGCAGTTCAAATTGCGGAAATGGCTTTGTTAAAACAAAAACGAGTTGAACGAAAAGAAATTTTGGAAAAAGAAATTGCCCGTTTAGAAAAACTTTTGTCTTCTGACTTTGCCCAAAAAGCCGAGGCGGAAATCGTGGCGAGAGAAAAAGAAAAATTGGCAGGTTATAAAAAAGAGCTGGGGGAATCGGGTTAAGTTTTAAAAGTAAATAACTCCATGTGAGATGGAGTTATTTTTGTTTTTTTATGCTAGTGCTAAAGGTACGCACGATGGTATTTGAAATTCATACTCTGATTTGTCGAAGCAAATATTTATCCAGCAAATTTTTGACGAATATGGGTTCTTAAAAATAAACTCGCCAGTCGCCAATTTATCGCCTTTGACTAAATTGATTGGCAATCTGAAATTATTGTTTCCAAAGAGAGCGATGGGGAATCTAGGGGCAAGTTCTATCCAGCCGGATTTATCCAGATGTACTAAAACACTACTATTGAACCCAACTCGTGTCTCTTTAAATACGGTTTCGCCGGTGGCAAGGACATCCCCTTTCTCTAAGGCTCTTGGTTGAGCCACCAAATTATCCCGGAGCATGTTAATGCCGTCACCCTTATGAATAGTGTATTCCTTTAGGGAATAAGGTTTGTTGAAAGTTGTTTCTAACCAGCCAGGAGTACTTAATAAAGCAAGCTTGCCTTTGTCTATAAATATCGGCGAATCAGTTTCATTTAAAAAGACTCTGATCTGATTAAAACGATTAACTTCGTGACTAGGAATTGAGCATTTCTGCCCTTTGCAGTGGCCAGATAAAATGATATAGACATTGCTTTCCGGACGGATAATGGACATGATATTTCTCCTTTTTATTCTTGATTTTTTGGTATCTTTTAAAAGAAAGGTTTTAGGGATCTTATATATTAGTTGTTTGAATGTCAATAAGCTGAGGTAAGTTATCACAAAGAGCTGGGATAAAAATAAAGGCGCAGTGGCGCCTTTGAAAATCGTTAAGGAATTATTATCGGTTCGTGGCTCCCGGCTCGCCTCAATAATCCAGGTTCCCACCTAACAGGTTGTTCTTTGTTAGAAAGAATTAACCTAGGATCTTCAGGTTGGGGATCTTCAGGGCCAATTTCTTCCAAATAACCAGTTTCATTTATTCGGTAATGAATGTCTGGAAGACCAGAATACATTATTCTAATTGATGAATAGAGTGGCGCCACCATGCCCGAAAGTAGCAATAATCGATAAGGTTCAAAGCCAACAAAGCTCGGAGCCACCATCCTATTTTTTTTAGCGTAATTAACATATTCAACGACCTCATCGACTGTTTTAAAATCTTTTGTTTTCAAGTCGTCACCTCTAAATTTTTGAAAGAATATTGTTTGCCCGTTAAGTTAGCAGACTTAGGCCAGATGAGCAAATTATTAAAAAAAGTGAGAGGATTGGCTTCCTCTCACAATGTCTATTTTATTTCTTTACAAACTTCACGTTTGAAAACTAGCCATGGCATTTGATTTGGATTGACATGCTGTCTCCACCAATTGGCGGCGTCAGGGCTTTGTTTTTCCAGCTCGATAATAGCTGTTTCGGTTTTGACTTTATAACCGCCAGTATTTTCTGTTTTTCCTCCGAGTACGCCAATCTCAATTCCTCTTTCTGGTGCATCTTCAGCGATTGGAAGAACTAACCCTACCCATTGTTCGCGAATTTCTAATGGCGCTTGTCCTGGAGGGACAGAAATAATTTTAATTTTTCGTTGAAGCATCTTATAACTCCTTGATGTTGAATATTAGTGATGTTAAATAACATTAAGTTTATATGTTATCATATATATTTAAAATAGCAATTTTTTTGCGAAAGGGAGAGATTTTAGTATACTAAATCAACATGGTGAACAATCTAGAAACGATTTTAGGGCAGTTGAATGAAGAGCAAAAGCAAGCGGTCTTACATCCGGCCGAGCCGCTTTTGATTTTGGCTGGCGCGGGCACGGGCAAAACCCAAACTTTGACCGCCAGATTGGCTTATCGCTTGGTTTCTAAAACTTTACCCAAGTCTGGTTTGGCTGTCACATTTACCAACAAGGCGGCGGGTGAACTGAAAAAACGATTGGAGCATTTAGTCGGGTATGTTTTTCCGCCCGCGTGGAAACCTTTTCGCCTGGAAGCTGGTAGCCAGCAGGCAGTTTTGGAAGTAGGCACTTTTCACAGTTTGGCGGCGCGTTTTTTGCGCGCCTTGGCGCCTCATTTGGATTTTCAAGCGAATTTTTCGATTTACGATATGGGCGACGCGGAAAAAATTTGCAAACAACTTTTATACAATGTGCCCGAGCATACTAAAAAACGATATCACTTGACCGCCAAAAAAGTTTTGTATGATATTTCGCATTATAAAAATGAATTGGTCAAACCTTTACAAGCAATGAATGAAGCCAGTGAAGAATTGGAAAAAATTATCGCGGAATTGTATCAAAAATATCAAAAAACTTTGGCTGAAGCTGGCGCTTTTGATTTTGACGATTTGATAACGCGCTTGGTGTGGATTTTGGAAGAGCGACCAGAAATTTTAAAAATTTTACACGATAATTATGGCACGATTTTTGTGGATGAGTATCAGGATGTTAACACCGCGCAATATGTTTTGACCAAACTTTTGGCGCAAGCGACCAATGATATTACGGTGGTCGGCGATGACTGGCAAGCCATTTATGCTTTTAGGGGCGCGGATTATCGCAACCTTTTGGCTTTTAAGCGCGATTGGCCACAGGCGACAGTTTTAACTTTGACCAAAAATTATCGCTCACCGCAAGCAGTGCTCTCGGCGGCGCACGGCGTGATGCAACCGGTGACCGAGCGGTCGGATAAAAATCTTTCCGCCACAAAAAAAGAGACGACTTTGGTTAAAATGGTGACGGTGCCAGAAGCGGAGATTGAGGCGTCTTTTATTGTGAGGGATATAATAGAAGGCAGAAGCGAGATGCGAGATGAGAGAAGCGAGATGCGAGATGAGAGAAGAGAGACGCGAGATGAGAGAAGCGAGAAGCGAGTGGCGAGAAGTGAGGAAATAAAATATATTCCAGATGAACAGGGGTTGGAGGGTTCAATACTTAATCGGGTGTTAAATTCTGGTCGTTCAAATTTAGCCAATGTTATGGCCGGCGATTATGATTTTTCGCGTAAGTTGGGAAGTAGAAATTTACCGCATTATTACGCGGGGCAGAAAACGGCTAAAAATTTAATCGAATGCGCTGTTTTGTATCGCACCAACGCGCAAAGTCGTACGATTGAAGAAGCTTTTTTGAAAGCTGGCTTGCCCTACAAAGTGGTTGGCGGTATTCGTTTTTATGAAAGAATGGAAGTCAAAGATTTATTATCGTTTTTACGCGTTTTGGTTAGCCCTAAAGATACTATTTCTTTAGAGCGGGCTTTTTTGCTTTTGGGTAAAGGGCTGGGGACATCGTCGTGGGCCGTGCTTCAAAATGAAGCTGAAAAAAAAGAACAGCCGTTAGGTGATTTTATTTTTCAAGACAAGGCCGTGGCTGTTTTGAAACCGAAACCAGCCAGCGCGCTTTCTTTATGTCAGAAAAAATTTGAAAGTTGGGCGGAAAAAATTGCTTCATTGCGTCCCAGTGAAATTGTGCGGTTGATTTTACAGGAAAGTGGTTTGCTTGATTTATATAATGACGGCACGGAAGAGGGTGAAGGTCGAATTGAAAATATGAAAGAGGTCGTTAACCTAGCGCAGAAATTTGACGGTGCTTTGGGCCTTTCTGGTTTAGAAATAATGTTGCAAGAAGTGGCGCTTTTGACCGAAGCTGAAACAGAAGTTGGCATAAATGGCGTGACACTTTTAACGATGCACGCGGCCAAGGGTTTGGAATTCGATTATGTTTATGTGGTGGGTGTGGAAGAAGGCTTGATACCGCACGGCAATAGTTTGAATAGCTTGGCGGAAATGAATGAAGAAAGGCGGCTTTTTTATGTGGCGATGACTAGAGCCAAAAAGCAACTAACTTTATTGCGGGCGCAAATGCGGACAATTTATGGTCGAACTTTGCCGACTATTCCGTCGCGTTTTATGGATGATTTACCCAGTGAAACTTTAGAGGAAGAAGAAATTTTTTGAGCCCTAGAGCTTGACAGCAATAAAAGCTTATGCTAAAAAGTGGACAATAATTCCCTTTCACAATTTAATCCAAATTGACATAACAAGGAGAAGTATCATGAAAAGTGATAAAAAATGTATTGAAAAAATTCAGAAGCATTTGGATGAGTTTATTGCCGAAAATAACTCACAAGTGAACTTTACTATAACCAATAATAAAGTAATTTTAACCTGTCGCGGTGATGCGAGCGAGAGTCGCATGAGGGTTTTTTTGGAAAAGGCTTTGGGTATTAAGGCGATGAATAAATTCGGAGACATTTTTATTGCTCATCCAATGATTTTCAATCGCGAGATGAATCTTTTTTTGGATGAGCAGTCTAAAAATGGTTCAAAGTATCACGAGGCTAGACTATTATTTAACTCTCAAACCGAGAGAGCCATCGTTCAAACCTCATAAATTGGAGTTAATCAGGAAAGGGCAAGACGTGTTTCTTATAACTATTGAAAACAAGTCGCTATCAACCGGCATACGGATTTTGGAATTCTTTTTTTGGCAACAACACTTGGTCGCTTTCGATGATTTTGTTGAATCCGTAATTGCTTGTGTCAAAATACGAGGAGAGCAATTCCATCGTCGAGAAGAACCGTCGGTCTTGAGTCGATCTACAGGGTTACGAGCAGATGAAATATATTTACAAAACAAATTGTTGAAGTTCGATCAAGAAGGTTCTATAGAAATAATGCAGTTTGCTCAATTTGTATTTGAAAAAAAAAGCCCGATTATCAAAGTGACCTTAACTACAAACTTGCTCAGAGAAATTTTTATTGAGGGTCAAAATCAATTTTTCAATTGAGGCAATACCTCGGGAGTCGCACATCAGGGTGACTCCTTTTTATTTGACTAAATTTTTTAATCGTTTCTGGCGGTTAAAAGTTATGGCAAAACGGTGAGCTTCATCGCGCATTTTTTGTAAAAGTTTCAGCGCGGGATTGCGACGGTCTAGACGTAATTTGCCTTGGGGCAAATAAATTTCTTCCATTTTTTTCGCCAAAGCGATGATAGGAATTTTTGGTATATTTTTAGGCCAGTTTTTTTCAACGACAGCTAATTGTCCCCGTCCGCCATCTAAAATTATTAAATCAGGATAAGGCCATTCGGGGTGACCGAGTCGGCGCGTTATCATTTGCGAGAGCATAGCAGGGTCATTTTGGTCCGAAAAGCCATCGATAGCGAAATGCCGGTAATCTTTTTTGGATGGAAGATTGTTTATAAAAACAACTAAACTGCCCACGGGAAATTTACCGGCTAAATTGGAAATGTCATAGCCTTCGAGACGGCGCGGTAATTTTTTTAGTTTTAAAAATTTTTGCAAAGAAGCGGTGGCGTTTTGTTCTTTGAGCCAACTAGGGCGCGCGCGCAATTCAGCTTCTTGGGCATTGACTAGTGCTAACTCTAAAAGTTTTTTGGACTTGCCTCTTTTAGGTATTAAAATTTTTATTTTAAAAATTCTCAAAAATTCTTTTATAGTTATTTCGGGTAAAATGGCGCCAACGATAACCTGACTTGGATAAGCATCGAGAGTGGCATAAAATTGACTTAAAAGCGCCCGATATAAGTCGGCTATATTTTGACCCTCACTTTGCGTAATTTTTAAATGATTCGCATCGAGCATTTTGCCATTTCTAATGATTAAGCGAGTGGCGAGCGCGCCTCGTTCTGTCGGAATAATTTGCCAGACATCGAGGTTGTCTTTAAGCGAGCCAATGGCCAGTTGTTTTTCGGAAAAAAATCGCAGTTGTTTTAAATTATCGCGGTATTTTTTGGCGAGTTCAAAATTTTGAATATAGGCGGCCTGTTTCATTTTGTGTTCAAAATTTTCTGCCAAAGCATTGGTTTGTCCGCGGCAAATCAAAATAAAATTTTTTAAAATTTCTTGATAGTCCTGTGATGCTTGGGGCGATCCCAAATGACCCGCGCAACGACCGAGCTTATTTTCAAAACAAGGTCGCTCGGGTTTATAGCTACAAGTTTTTATAGGTAAAAAAGTTTTAATACTTTTTAAAAATTGGCGAATATTTTGGGCATTCGTGAACGGGCCAAAGTATAAATTTTTATCGGCCAGCCGTTGCCTGACCAAAGAGACCGTGGGAAAAGTTTCCGCTAAATTTATTTTTAAAAATAAAAAATTGGAGTCGTCTTTTAAAATGATATTAAATTTTGGTAAATATTTTTTTATTAAAGTCGCTTCCAAGAGTAGGGCTTCGCGCTCATTATTAACAATCTGCCAATCGAGATGGTGAATTTGTGCCACCATTTTTTGCTTGTCGGGCGCCAAGGGTGCCTCTTTTTTAAAATAAGAAGCTACTCGTTTTTTTAGATTTTTAGCTTTGCCAACATAGAGTAAATTATTTTTCTGGTCAAAAAATTTATACACTCCGGGTTTATCGGGCAAGACCCGTAGGGACCAAGGTTTTTGCCTTTGGGGCATAAGCCCTTGACGGGAAGGTATTTTTGGAGTAGATTTGCCTGCAGTTTTCATAAGATAGATTATACCTATTATGTCAGGTAGTGAAAGTTTTTTCAATCAATATTTACTGGCGCTTGTTGAGGCAATTGGTGCTTTATTATTGATATAAATTTTGACTATAAATATTCTAATATTGATTTATGAATTTTAACTGGTCTTAACAAAAAACTTCTACTACCTGATATGAATCAAAATTTTATAAAAATAAATGGGGCGCGTGTTCACAATTTAAAAAATATTAACATAACTTTACCACGAAATAAACTAGTCGTTTTGACTGGTTTGTCTGGGTCGGGTAAATCTTCCTTGGCTTTTGACACGCTTTACGCGGAAGGTCAGCGCCGTTATGTGGAATCACTTTCGGCTTACGCGCGACAGTTTTTAGGTTTGATGGATAAGCCAGACGTGGATTCAATCGAGGGTTTGTCGCCAGCTATTTCCATTGACCAAAAATCAGTTTCTCATAATCCGCGTTCGACTGTCGGCACGGTCACGGAAATTTATGATTATTTAAGGTTGCTCTACGCGCGCGTAGGTAAACCGCATTGTCCCTCTTGTGGCGATCCGATAAAAAAACAAACCATCGGTCAAATGAGCACAGTTATTTCGGCTTGGCCTTTGGGGACTACGCTTCAGATTTTAGCGCCGATGATACGTGACCAAAAAGGCGAGCATAAAAGATTGGCGATTTTGGCTCAAAAGTCTGGCTATACCAGATTACGGGTGGATGGTGAGGTTATCTCTCCGGAAGAATTTGAAGATATGGTTATTGATAAGCAAAAAAAACATAATATAGAAATCGTGGTGGATCGTTTGAGTGTGTCCAAAGACAAAGATGACAAACAAAGATTAACGGCTTCTTTAGAAACGGCCGCGCAACTAGGCGAAGGTTTGGTTTTGGTGTTGAAAGGTAAAGAAGCCGAGTCGGTTTTACTAAGTCAACATTTAGCTTGTCCTAAGTGTGGAATTTCTTTGCCCAATATTGAACCGCGTCATTTTTCTTTTAATAGTCCGCACGGCGCTTGTCCGCATTGCACTGGTTTAGGTATTAAATTGGAGATCGATCCAGATTTGGTTTTGCCTAATCCGCGGTTAACGGTGGCTGAAGGCGCGATTCGACCTTGGTTTCGTTCGGGGAGTTTGAACGGCTGGATTTTGAAAATGATTTCAGCGGTCGGCGAGGAATATAAATTTACTTTAAATGAGCCCATTGAAAAATTTTCAGCTGAACAGAAAAAGATTTTATTGTATGGAGCGGGCGAGAAAAAATTTATTGTGGCAAGCGACGAAGGGCGCCCCTACAAGGCCTCGTTTGAAGGCGTGATACCAAACCTTGAACGGCGCTACAAAGAAACTGAATCAGATTATGTGCGAGGCGATATTGAACGTTATATGCGCCAAGTACCCTGTCCGGTTTGTCATGGCGCGCGACTAAAGCCAGAAGCGTTGGCGGTTAAAGTTATGGGCAAAGGGATTAATGAAATTGTGAATGAGACCATCGGTGAGTTGGTGGAGTTTTTTATAACTGCTCAGAAAAAACTGAATAAAATATTTACACAGAATGAGCAAATTATTGCCAAGCAAATTCTCAAAGAAATTTCCGAAAGGTTAAAATTTTTATTGAATGTGGGCTTGTCTTATTTAACAGTGGATCGGGCGGCTTCAACTTTGTCGGGGGGCGAGGCGCAACGAATTCGTTTGGCGACGCAAATCGGTTCGGCTTTGGTTGGAGTAATGTATATTTTAGACGAACCTTCGATCGGACTACATCAACGTGACAATCAAAAATTGATCAAGACTTTGCAAGTTTTGCGAGATTTAGGTAACAGCATTATTGTGGTCGAGCACGATGAAGAAATGATGCGCTCGGCGGATTGGCTGGTTGATATCGGACCGGGCGCGGGCAAGCATGGCGGGAAAATTGTGGCGGAAGGGACACCGGCCCAAGTTATAAAAAATAAAAATTCTTTAACGGCGAGATATTTGTCGGGTCAAGAAAAAATATCTATTCCAGAAAAACTACATGATGGTAATGGTAATTTTTTAAAAATTTTGGGCGCGCGCGCTTTTAATTTAAGAAATATCGATGTCACTTTGCCTTTAGGGAAACTAATCGGCATTACGGGTGTGTCTGGTTCGGGCAAATCGACTTTAATCACGGAAATTTTATCCAAAGCCCTGGCTCAGCATTTTTATAACAGCAAAGAACCACCAGCTGAATTTAAACGGTTGGAAGGACTAGAAAATCTGGATAAAGTCATTACGATTGACCAAAGTCCGATTGGCCGTACCCCGCGCAGTAATCCAGCGACCTATACGGGTTTGTTTACGCCGATTCGCGACCTTTATACGCAAATGCCCGAAGCCAAGATGCGGGGGTATGATGCTGGTCGCTTCTCTTTTAATGTTAAGGGCGGGCGTTGTGAGGCCTGTCAGGGCGAAGGTTTGGTACAAATAGAAATGCATTTTTTGCCAGATGTTTATGTGGAGTGTGAGGTGTGTCATGGCACCAGATACAGTCCGCAGATTTTAGAGATTCATTATCAAGGCAAATCAATCGCGGAAGTTTTAAAAATGACGGTGGAAGAGGCGGAAGATTTTTTCTCGGAGCAAACAACGATTATGTCTAAGCTAAGCGTCTTGAAAGAAGTCGGTTTGGGTTATTTGCAACTGGGTCAGCCGGCGACGACTTTATCAGGGGGCGAGGCGCAACGAATTAAATTGGCAACAGAGCTGTCCCGTCGTTCCACGGGCCGGACTTTGTATATTTTAGATGAGCCGACCACGGGTTTGCACTTTGAAGATACCAAAAAACTTTTAGGAGTTTTAAGCCGTTTGGTGGACACGGGCAATACGGTTTTGATTATAGAACATAATCTGGATGTGATTAAATGTTGTGATCACTTAATTGATTTAGGGCCAGATGGCGGAGCGGGCGGTGGCCGCGTGGTCGCGATTGGCACACCGCGCGAAGTCGCGAAAAATAAAAATTCTTTCACCGGACAATATTTGAAAAAAGTTTTGAAATAAAAAAAGTCGGATTAAAGCCGACTTTCGAATTTTTGGTTTTCGAATCATATTTCAAATGATGTTTTTTCTGGTATAAGATCCCGAATGGAAACGACTTTAAGCCCATCAATATATGGAACATCAAGAGATATCCCTGTCATTAAAGAATTGAATTCTTTTTGGTCAAGAACACGTCTCATAAGCCATATAGGGCAGGAAGGGTTATCAGGGAAATTGCCTTCTTCATCAATAATACAGAGTCCAATTTTTGAGTCGTCGTCACGCCTGACGTTTATTTTACAACAATACCTATTTTCAAATTCTTCCAGCATGGAGCAGGTAGGTATTTCCATAATGGCTTCCTTATCGTTCAGAAATAACGCTTGATCATTTTTACCTGAACCGCCTACATTAATTTTTTTCAGTTCAAAAAATAGTTTTTCTACAGCCTCCAGTGGTCCATTGGCTGTCACAAGTTTGTATAATTTTTGGAACCATTTTAAGTGCCTTCTGACCATTTCTTCCGTGGGTTCTATGTCTACGGGTGTTGTGACGTAAATGCCAATACCATCAACGCACATATAGAGTTCTTTTCGTGGTTTATTTGACGAAATGTCAATTTTGGTAGCTCTCCTGAATATAGGTATTATATACATTGGCATGACTTTTTCCTTTGAAATTATGAATGAATAGTTTTGATTTCTCTGGTATTTTACACTAAAGTCTAGATTAGTCAAATGATTTTATTATGATGCAAAAAGATATTTTAGCTTGGTTTAAGGTTATGGACATTGTGCCCACGACGGCTGAATTTTTACGCACGCAGGAAGTATTTGAAAAAAATGGAATTGATACTGTTGTGTCATCCCGAGCAGAGTTGAGGGATCACTCCGTTTCAGTCGGGATGACAGAGCTTTTGGAAGCGCCACTGGCGCGAGCCGAGCAGTTTCGAAAACTCGCGCCATTATTTTTTAAAGAAATTAAATGGTGGCATTTTTTAAGATGGGTGCCGGGCGTCAGGGGTGTGGCTTTAAATAATAAAGCGGCTTTTTTGGCGCAAGAAGCGAGCCGTGATTTTGATTTATTTATTGTCGCATCTAAAAATACAGTTTGGCTGGTTCGTTTTTTTGTGACAATTTTGGCGATAGTTTTTAATAAACGACGGACTAATAAAAATTTTGCTGGCAAATGGTGTTTGTCTTTCTTTCTAGAAGAAAATGTTCCGATACAAAGTTTGGCGCTGGCGCCTGCCGATCCGGAACTTTTATGGTGGGAAGATAATTTATTGTGGCTGGTGAGTACAGAGGTCTCCCCTTCGGAGCCTTGGCGAAGAATGGGTCATCCTACATTATGTCAGCGAGCTTTTCCGTGGCAGATATTTTCATTTTTAGCCAAACCATTTAATTATTTAGCTTATTTATGGCAAAAAAATATTTTTCTGCGACGTAATAAAAATATTGGCGAGGGTGTAGTGCTGACTCCACAAGTGGCAAAATTTCATACGGTCGATCGTCGGCGCGAACATTTTGAAATGTGGCAAAAGTTAATAGCTTAAAAAATAAAAATATGTTAAAATTATTTTTATGCTTAACTTAGAATTGTTTTTCAAAGCTAAATCTTTTTTGAATAAATATATTGATTGGTTGGTGGTAGGGCTAGTTGCTCTGCTCCCGTGGCAGGCGCGTTTTTTGTGGGTCCGTTTTAATGGCGATAAAGTTTGGGAATACGGCAGTTTTTCTATTTACGCTTTAGAAATTTTAATTGTTTTAACAGCGATTTTATTTATTTTTTCTCGGGGCGGTTTTAAAAAGTTTTGGTCTAGCTTTAAAAATAGTTGGCGCTCGGGCTGGGTTTTTTTACCGCTAGTTTTGTGGCTGGGCGCGACATTTTTTTGGTCGCAAGATTTAGTGGCGAGTTTAACTTGGCTCTCGTACGCCATAACGTCAATAATTTTTGGCTGGCTGTTATGGCAATTGCCAAATGAAAAAAAATTCTGGGCGTTAGCGATCGCAAGTTTTATTGTCAGCGCTAGCGTTATCGCAAGTTGGTTCACGCAATATGTGCCAGCGTCCACTTGGCTAGGTACGGGCGAACACCATCCCGCTTTTTTGGGACAGTCGGTCGTACAATTTGGTGAATGGGCCGGAACTAATGTTGGCGAACGGTGGTTGCGGGCGTATGGCTTGTTGCCCCATCCCAATGTGGCAGCGGGTTTTGTTGTTGTTTTGCTTTTGTCTTTATGGCTTTTGGCTCATAAATTAAACAACAGACGGGTGGTTAGCATAAGTTTATTTTTGAGCGCGCTTTCGGGGGCCGCTGTTTTGGCGACGATGTCTAAATCTGGCGCTTTAGCCATAGGCGCGCTCGCAATTTTTTGGTTGATTTTATTTCGTGATAGTTTTTGGAAATTTGCCGTGGCTTTATTTTTAGGTTTTGGTCTTTTTGCGTATGTGGCTTGGCCACAAGTGGACGCCCGTATCAAAGGCACACAAACTTTTGAACAATTTTCTCGTTATGAAAGAATTTTAGGTTATGAAGAAGCTTGGCAACAAAAAACTTGGTTGGGGCAGGGACTATCCTCTTCCACCAAAACTATGGATAAAAAAGTGGTCTTGCCGCCACAGCCAGTTCACGATGTGCCGCTGTTAATTTTGACTGAACTTGGTTTGGTGGGCTTGGCTTTAGCTTTCGGTACATTTTTGAGTTTGGTTTATTTGTCGCGCGTTTATAAAACGAGACAATTTTGGTTGATATTTTTAACGCTTTTACCGCTTTTGGCTTTTGACCATTATCTTTTAAGTATGTTTGCCGGGCTTATTTTATGGCCAGTAATTTTGGGCAATTTTAAAGAAAAACCGGCTAAACTGGTTTGGGACTAGACAGAAAAGTCATTTTAAGCTAAATTCTCTTTTGAATAAATGATTTGAAAATAGCGGCAGCTAGGTGGGAGATGGTGACCGGGTGATCACAAAAAAGAGGGCTGCCGCTGTTTCATAAATATGAAGTGACTCGGACTCCTAAAAGGAGTCCTTGACAATTTTTAGAACAGAAATATTATCCCTGTTTTTAAATAACTATGGTTCGTGAAGAAGATTTGGCGGTGAGGGCGCGTCTGTGAAATCAGGCGCGTTTTTTATTCTCCTTCGCCAGAATACCTCGCGGCTTCCAGCCTTCGCAGCCGAAGTGGCTGCTTCGGCGGAGTAGGCTACCGCGAGGATTAATGGCAAGGAGAACCCTGCCGTAGCCTTGGCGAAGGAGGGTTGGCTACGGAAGAATTTCGATACCGCACCGCAAGCGGCGCGGTTCTTCATTTTGTCGTTTTTTAGCACTCCCTTGACAGGAGTGCTAGTTTTTTTTAAACTGCTCTTACTTAATCATTATTTTTTATTCTTATGTCGAAAAATCTACAACCCCTGTCAAACCATTTGGTCGTAAAAGCGCTCTCGCGGGAAGACAAAACAGCCTCGGGCATTGTTCTGCCAGAGACTTTAACGAAAGAACGTCCCGAGCAAGGCGAAGTTATTGCCATTGGTCCGGGCAAAATGCTGGACACTGGCTCACGCCAAGCGCCGGAAGTAAAAGTTGGCGACACTGTTGTTTTCAAAAAATACGGTCCAGATGAAGTAAAAATCGACAATGTTGAATATTTAATTTTAGACGAGAGCGATGTGCTAGCGATTGTGAAGTAGCTATCAGAAGCGATTCTAAATTCCAAATTCTAAATTCCAAATTCTTTTATTTATATTTTATGGCAAAACAACTTTTATTTGATGAAAAAGCGCGATTGGCGATTAAACGCGGCGTCGATCAGTTAGCCAACGCGGTCAAAGTGACCTTAGGTCCTCGGGGTCGCCATGTTATTTTGGACAAGGGTTTTGGTTCGCCGGTCGTGACCAACGATGGCGTGACCATTGCAAAAGAAATTGAGCTGGAAGATAAGTTTGAAAATGTGGGCGCGCAGTTAGTGCAAGAAGTTGCCAGCAAAACCGACGATGTGGCTGGTGATGGCACCACGACCGCCACGGTTTTGGCGCAAGCGATTATTCGTGAAGGTTTAAAAAATGTGGCGGCGGGCGCCAATCCGCAAATGCTTAAAAAAGGTTTGGAAAAAGCGGTGGAAGTAGTGGTCGAGGCGCTTAAAAAAATGGCGAAAAAAGTCGATGGCTTGTCTGACCTGTCGCGTGTGGCCGCGATTTCTTCGGGCAGTGAAGAAATCGGCAAAGTTATTGCCGAAGCGATGGAAAAAGTCGGCAAAGACGGCGTGGTGACCGTGGAAGAAGGTTTAAGTTTTGGTATTCAGAGCGAAATTTCTGAAGGGCTACAGTTTGATAAGGGCTACATCAATCCTTATATGGTGACAAATCCTGAAAGAATGGAAGCTGTTTATAATGACGTGCCAGTTTTACTTTCGGAAAAGAAAATTTCCGCGCTCCAAGACATTTTGCCTTTGTTAGAAAAATTGGCGCAGTCTGGTCGCAAAGAAATAGTTATTATCGCGGAAGATGTTGAAGGCGAGGCCTTGGCGACTTTTGTGGTCAATAAAATTCGCGGCACTTTTAGCGTCTTGGCGGTTAAAGCGCCGTCTTTTGGCGATCGTCGCAAAGATATTTTGAAAGATATTGCGACTGTGGTCGGTGGCACAGTGGTGTCCGAAGAACTTGGTATGAAATTGGAAACAGTCGGGTTGGAAATTTTGGGTCAAGCGCATAAAATTATTTCAACTAAAGAAAATACGACAATCGTGGGTGGCAAAGGCGAGAAAAAAGAGATCGCAGCGCGCATTGAGGCGATTAAAAAAGAATTAGCGCAAACCGAGTCGGATTTTGAGCGTGAAAAATTACAGGAACGGCTGGCCAAGTTGGCCGGCGGCGTAGCGGTTATTAAAGTTGGCGCGGCCACGGAAACGGAAATGAAAGAAATTAAATATAAAATTGAAGACGCGGTCAAAGCGACCAAAGCAGCCGAAGCGGAAGGCATTGTCGTAGGTGGTGGCGTGGCCTTAATTCGGACTTTGGACGATTTAAATAAATTGGAAAACGACTTAACGGATCGTGATGAAAAATTGGGCGTGACGATTTTAAAGCGCGCTTTAGAAGAACCGTTGAGGCAGTTGGCGGAAAATGGTGGTAAAGATGGTGGTGTCATTGCTGACCAAGTAAAAAAAGCCACCGGCAATATGGGCTACAATGTGCGCACGCATAAATTGGAAGACCTAATGGAGGCAGGCGTGATCGATCCGGTTAAGGTGACCAAGTCGGCTTTACAAAACGCGGCTTCCATTGCCGGGATGTTTATTACAACTGAAGTCGTCGTCACTGATTTACCAAAAAAAGAAGATGAAAAAAATGGCCACGACCACGGCGGCGGAGATTACGGGTACTAAAGCTAGCTTCAGATTTCCCAGAAAAGTTCCACCAGATCGGGGATGTCTAGGGAAGAATTTTTTTGCTCCCAGATTTTTCGAGTGAAAAAATCATCCCAAAAAGTGGCGCCAGTTTTTTCTAAAAATTCTGCTTGCCAGCTGTTTTGTCGCAAAAATTGTTTGAGGGAATTTTTTATTTCATGAAGTCGCGCTGGCCCAGCGACTGGGTCGGGGTGGCTCAAGATCAAACGCAGTTGACCACTCGCTTGATTTTCTAAGCCGGAAATATTTTCACCACTAAACAACCACTGCCAAGTTAATTTGGTCGGGCTGTATTTGCCGTTTTGATCGTAATGAAAAAAATTATTTATTTTTTTAAGAGCTGGCGCTGGATTTTTTTTAGCTAAATTTATTTCCCATAAGGCCTGGGTCCCGCTTAAATACAGCGGTTGGAATTTATGAATGGGGCGCAGGGTTAAATCGGGAAAGTGTTGGTTTAAACTGGCAATAATCAACTTGGCTTTATGCGGCACGACGAGCGCGAAAATTTTTTGGTTTTCATTTTGCCAGGCCTCTAAAGATAATTTGAAAGGCGACTCAAATTGCTTGGTCCAATGCAATAAAAATTGACACAAAGCGGCGAGAGCATGTTCGCTGGGTAGGTTGGGCCATTCTAAAGTATAAATGTCATAAGCTAAAGCGAGCTCACGCGAATATTTTTTTGGCCGCGTTAAATTTTTGCGGTAAAAATACCAGATTATAAAAAGCAGTATCAGTCCGCCGATTAAAACGGCCGGTCCAAACGATATCTGGGGTAAAAATTGTTCTGGGTTAATCATAAAATATTGGCGCGTTGGCCTAAACGTTTTAAAATAGTATGTCCCAAATAAACTCGGCTGGCTTCACTTAAATGCGGTATTTTTTTTAACCATTTATTTAAAAAATGGGCACTAGCTTCGAGCGCGTAGCTGTCATTATTTTTTAATCTCAATTCCAAAATTTTTATTAAGCGCAGGCTGGTTTTATGGAGTCGGTTTTGTTCAGCCGTTGGCAACAAGCTAATAATTTCCACGAGCTCTTGGTTTATAGTCTGTTCAATCATCGGTGCTTTTAATGACATACCTTTATTCTAGCCCGCCACAAGCCAAATTCAAGCCCTAATCTTGACAGGTTTGGCTTTATACGGTAAGTTTTTCCTATTAACTTATGGCTTTAATTATTAAACCTATTAACCGCTTTCCTGGCATTAAAGCCGGTCAGGTGGTCAAAGTGCATCAAAAAATCAAGGAACTGAACGTCAAAGGCGAAGAAAAAGAACGGGTGCAGATTTTTGAAGGTTTGGTTTTGGTGCATAAGCATGGCCGTGAAGCCGGGGCGACTATTACTGTGCGTAAAACTTCTGGCGGTATTGGCGTGGAAAAGATTTTCCCTTTGGCTTTGCCGACTATTACTAAAATTGAATTGGTTAAACAATATGTGGTGCGTCAGTCGCGGCCGTATTATTTGCGGAAACACAACAAACGTTTGGAAGAAGTGAAGCTTAAACCTAAAGCTAAAAAATAAATATTTGAAGATTTTAAAACTGGCGCTTGCAGAGAGCCAGTTTTTGCATTAAGTTGTTTTTGGACCAACGTGTCTAACCTCATATTCGCCTTCATTAGGCGATGCAACAAAGGGATTTCGCTGTCCGACAAGCTGAACGAAATCCCTTTTTTATTCTCCTTCGCCAGAATACCTCGCAGCTTCCAGCCTTCGCAGCCGAAGCGGCTGCTTCGGCGGAGTAGGCTACCGCGAGGATGAATGGCGAGGAGAACCCTGCCGTAGCCTTGGCGAAGGAGGGTTGGCTACGGAAGAATTCCGATACCGCATCGCTGGCGGCGCGGTTCTTCATTTTACATGGTATTCTAGAAGTGGTAGAAAAAGATGTTGGCGGAAAGTCTTGCCTTTTAGGTGGGTTAATTTCTGCCAAGGCAGATCACTACATTTGGTTGTGGGATTTTGGCATAATACTAAAATTGGGATTTTTGATTTTCTAAAATAGCGAGTTTTATATAACTACCACAAAACCCCGAACGTAAGCTCGGGAGAGTTTCATTTAGGGATAAAATTATGATTATTCTAACACTATACCAAAATGTCCGGTCGGACATTTTGGTATATAAGAGTATACTAGTTTGAAGTATTGTTTAATGATATTATTTAGTTATGGTTGGATATGTTAAAAATGACCCTACCCTAGCTCTCTTGGCCGAATTGTTTGAGGCTGGCGATCTGGCGCGGTTGGCCTTGGTAGAAATTGCTCAAGAAATTTTTAGTAAAAAATATCGTCAAGAAAAAGCCAAACAAAAAGCCCAAAGTTTGCTGTGGAGATTAAAACAGAATGGGTATATAAAAAATATTAAGCGAGAACAAAAAATGCTATTAACCTTGACTGATAAAGGACAGCAACGAGCTTTCGCGAGTGTTTTTAATGAAGCGGGACTTTTACCAAAAAATAAATGGCTAGTGGTTATTTTTGATATTCCAGAAAAGCAAGCTAAAGCTAGACGGGAATTTCGTTGGTTTTTAAGACAGCATAATTTTATTAAATTACAGCAGAGTGTTTGGGTCAGTCAAAGGCAAGTTTATAAACCGCTTAAAGATTTAAGCGAACAGTGGGACTTGGGTGAGTGGATAAATATTTTTTACGCTCAAGATTTTTATAAAAAGGTAAAAGTTAGTTAAAAATTTTAGAAGAGCGTTTTTGCCGTGGTTTAGCTACATGAATTTTTGATTTACTACACCAAAATGTCCGACCGGACATTTTGGTGTATAAAAGTTATTCACTTTTGTTTTGATTAAAGTTTTCATTAAGATACCAGAGTTAAGGCGTTAAAGTTAAAGTGTTAAAGTTAAGGTTTCAAAATCAAGGTATTAAAGTTGAGAAATCAAAGTTAAAGTGTTAAAGTTAAGACATTAATAATTATGGGATGGGGAATATTTATTAAATTTTTCATTTTATGAAAATAAAAATAGGGATTTTAGCGTTAATTATTTTTTGTTTGTTGCCAATTACTTTATGGGCGGCGCCGATAATTGTTCAGGTGCAAACTACGGGTGGCGCGGGTAAACCTACTTGGGATGCCGTGCAAATATATAATCCCGACTCGGCGCCTTTTGACTTAAATGGCCATCGTTTGGTCAAACGCACGGCCACGGGCGCGACAGATGATCCTTTAAAATCTTTTACCGATAGTCTAGTCATTCCGCCCTGTGGTTATTTTTTGTGGGCCAACAGTTCCGCCCAATTGAATGTCGCGGCTGATGCTACAACCTCTTATTCTTTGGCCAACAATAACGGCGTGGCATTAAGAAATGGCGCTGAAGATACAGGCGCGATAATTTCTATGTTGGCTTGGGGCGAAGCGCAAAATGTTTTTAATCTGGCGGGTGATCCTTTAGCCAATCTTGCCGAGGGACAAACTTTACAGCGCAAACAAAGCGGCGGTGTTTTTCAAAACAGTGGCGCTACTTTAGACTGGCAAATCGGCGCCGCTTTGTCGTGGCAAAATATTTCAACCAGTATTGCTTGCGGTAATAATGGCAATAACAATCCTCCCCCTGCTAACATTCCTAACACTGGTGGTGGGACTAATTTAAATAGCGGTCAAATAAATAAAAGCGAGGTGGTTATAAATGAATTAGTGTCTGACCCGGTGACAGGCGCGACTGAATGGCTGGAACTTTTTAACCGCACCGAGCGGAGTTTAGATTTAAGCACTTTGTCCTTGCGCGATGGTTCGGGCGCCGTCCATAATTTAACTGGTCAACTCGTACCGAATGGGTTTTTAGTCGTGGAAAATTTAAAATTTACTTTAAACAACAATGGCGACTTGGTGGAATTGTTGAAAGGTGAAGAAGTTTTAGACAAAGTGACTTACGGCGATTGGGACGACGGCAATTTGGCGGACAACGCGACCGCCGCTTCGGATCCAGCGAGCTTGGCGCGCCGGCAAGATGGCGTGGATACAGACAATGATAAAAATGATTTTGTGGTCACTCAAACTGTCACCAAAAGCGCGAGTAATCAAGTATCGAGCGAAGGTGGCGCATTACCCGCGACTATAAGCCAAAGCAAAGTGAGGTTAAATGAAATTTTACCCAATCCTTTAGCCGAAGATCGCGGTCAGGAATTTGTGGAAATTTATAATGACGGCGATGGTGGTGTTAATTTAGGTCAGTGGCAAATAAAAATAGCCGGTCAAGCGCAAAATCTGCCCACCGTATATTTGGCGAGTAAAAATTTTTTGGTTTTAAAATATCCCGAGCTCAAATGGCCCTTGCCTAATTCTGGTAAAAACGAAATTATACTTGCTGATGAAAAAAATAATTCAGTTGCCAAAACTTCTTATAGCGGAGAAACTGTGGCTGGTTTTGCTTGGGCTTACGATGGTCGCGCGTGGCAATGGACCAACCAACCAACTCCGAGCGCGGAAAATAAATTAACGCCCCTCTTAACAGACGACGAATTAAAAGCCGTGATTGCGGCGCCCAAAAATTTACAAACAGGCGAGCTGGGTTTGTTTGACGGCTCCGATACTTCAGGCACGGTTGACCCGGAAGAGCTGGAATATTTTTGGGATTTTGATGACGGCCAAAGCGCGACCGGACTTTCAGCTTGGCATTTTTTTGTGAAGTCGGGCAAGTATAATGTAGTTTTAAATGTTAAACGGCTAAGCGATGGTCAAGGAGTTGAAGCCAAAAAAGTTATCACCGTGACGGGTTCGTCTTTAGTTTTAGAAGTCAAAGGTCAGGTTAAAGGCGCCACAGACGGTAAAAAAGTCGCGACAACAAAAGCTAAAAAAATTACGACTAAAAAGATTGCTTACGCGCCGACAAAGATCGCGCCACTGGCGCAAGCTAAAAATTGGCCGCTTAAAGCTATAGTCAAAACAGAAGGCGTGGTGGCAGTTAAAAGTGGCCTGTTAGCGCAAGGAGTTTTTTATTTGGCCGGTAGCGGCCTTCGGGTAGTGGGGCCAAAAGAAATAGCTCTGTTGCCGGGCGAACGGGTGCGCGTGACAGGTGAAGTCAGAGAAGTCCAAGGCGAAAGATATTTGGCGGTTAAAACAATTTCAGCGATTGAAAAATTAGCGGTGGTGGAATCGCCTGTTCCGCATGAACTATCTTTAAATGAAGTGAGTGAAGAGTATTTGGGTTGGTTGGTTAAAATTACTGGCACAATCGCCAATGTGTCGGGGCGGTATTTTTATTTAGAAAATAATGAGGGTAGTTTGCGGGTTTATTTAACATCGGGCGCGTTTCCGCAAGTGCCAAAATTAACGGCTGGAAACGAAACAACAGTCAGCGGTCTTTTAAGCAAAACCAATAATGGCTTGCGTCTTTTACCACGCGGGTCAGAAGATATGGTGGTGAAAGTGATGGAAGCGACGATACCAGAAAAATCGCAAAGTTTTCCCTGGTGGGGCTGGGCGGCTTTAGCTCTCGCTATAATTTTAGGTTTATTTGGCGATAAACTTTTATTAAAATTAAAATCCAAAAATTAAATGATTTTTATTGATAAATTAGGACTTGACGAGTGGAAATATTGGCACTTGGCAGACTGTACACAAGGGTGCTATGGTTTATTTCAAATTACCCTTGGAGGTCGTTTCTTATCCTGCTTTTATATGGTTTCAGTTAAATCAGTGCTCAAGGCCAAGAATCGTTTATTGCGTAAAATAAGCAAATTTAAGAGACGTTATCTAAATTTACCCAAATTAAAGGCAAGCCAAGTTTTTGCCGCTTTTGTTTTGGTTTTACAACTGTTTTATGTGGGTAGTCCGCTTCTACAGTTAAATGTGGCCCAAGCCGTGACTCATGATGCGACTTTGTTTGAGGACTATTTTGAACAGAATGGTAGTAGCTTAACTAATAAGTGGGACAATGTGTCAAATGGTTCATCCGGCTCCCGTAAAACTCTAGACGGCTCATTTACTGTTGGGGTTACTGGTAATGGGATTCTTTTGAAGGGAGACAGTGGTCATAACCCGAATCCGGATGACAGCGCAGAAAGAATAATTGCGACTAAAGGTTATGCCAGTTTAACCATTGAATATTCGAGGGCTTTAAACAGTATTGAAAGTGACGACTCATTTAAGGCGCAATATTCTTTAGATAATGCTACTTATGTTGATTTGGAAACATTAAGTTCGAATCAATCTCATTCATTGTTTTCATTAACGATTCCTAATCCTGATCGCCATACTCGTTTGGCTTTACGGTTTTTTATTAATGGTAATAATAATGACGATAAAGTGGGCATAGACGATGTAAAAGTTTATGGTGACGGCGCGCCATTTTTCTATGATGGTTTTGAAACCATTAGTAGTTTTCCTGGTGGCGGTTGGACCAAAGAAGAATCACCGACAATTCATGACGAAAATGGTTTTAATGAAATTTGGACAGATAACAATAATGGCAATAAAGGTCAATCAGCAAATATTGATGGTAGTAGTAACGATAATCCAGACGATGTAATTGTTACTGAATTATTAGCTTTAAATTTGCAAAGCGTGCAGGTTCGTTATGCGAGAGAAACTGATATAGGGAGCTCTGATAATTTTAAATCTTATTACTCTGTTAACAATGGCGCGTGGCAACTATTAGAAAATCTTACTGGCGACCATAATTTTGCTTCCGTAGATTTTCCTTTGGCTGGCGCAGATAGTGCTAATTCTTTGCGTTTACGTTTTGAAATGAATGGCAACAGTTCTGGTGATGATGCTTTTATTGACGATGTGGTTGTTTGGGGCGACCCAGCGCCGACTACGGCTAAAATTCGCGCGTTCAAGTATTTTGACGCAAATCAGAATGGCTTGTTTAACGAAGAAGATGGTGATTATCCTATGTCGGGTTGGCGCATTTCTCTTTACAATGATCGCGGATTTACATTTATTGCCGATCGCACAACCGGCGCCGACGGATACACGGACTACTGGGAAGATGTTCTGGTTGAAGATCCTAACGAGCTTGTCTTGCAAGAGCAACCGGAACAAGATGGCTGGATTGCGATCAATCCTACCGCTCGTGGGGGCGGCGGGTATGGTACCTATTGGGATGGCGAAGTAGTTATTGTCGGAGGCGGTACGTACACTTTTTCTTTCGGCAACTGGCACGCGCCGTTTAATTCCATTTCGGGAATGAAGTGGAATGATCTGAACGGCAATGGCGCGCGGGACAATGGCGAACCAGGGCTTTCCGGCTGGACAATGAATCTTTCTGGTTCTGCTTCGGCTTCTGTGCTTACCGACGTAGACGGCAATTACTCGTTTACCAATCTTTTAGACGGCACCTACAAGGTTTGCGAAGCACAGCAATCGGATTGGACAGAAACTGCTCCCGTTAATGACGTCTGTGATGGCGACGCGCAAGGCGGATATAATGTTCCGGGACTTTCTGGCGGAATGAATGTAGAAGATAAAGATTTTGGCAATGTTAAAAAAGCGCATATCATCGTTCGCAAAGTGACAGATCCCGAAAGCGCCGAAGATTCATTTACTTTTTCGCTGACCGGGAATAACGGATTTAATCTTTCAAATGGCGGCGAGCAAATGTTTGATGTCATTGAAGGCACATATACGGTTAGTGAAACCGTTCCCAGCGGCTGGGACCTGACGGATATTTCCTGTGAATACGATGGTGATTCGGTTGGAGAATCTGCTCCGCCAAATGGCGAGACAGTGACGGTTGATCCAGGCGATACGGTCACCTGCACGTTTACGAATACGAAGCGCGCGTCATTCAGTTTGGAGAAAATTTCCGACCCGGACAGCGGAAGCTTTCAGTTCGATCTGACCGGCCCCACGCAAGACGGCGTGCCGGCTTCAACAACGTTCAACCCGAGCGGCGTGTGGGATTTAAGCAATCTTCTCCAGGGAGCATACTCGCTTTCCGAAATTATTCTTTCTCCCGAAAACTGGACTGGCTCGCAGGTAATTGCCTGCAACGGCGACGGCGATAATGACCCTAATGTTTCAATAGCGAATCCTTTGGAATTTACGCTTCATCCCGGCGAAAATATGAGCTGTACTGTCAACAACACGCAGGACGCCCTTATTACCGGTAAAAAGTTTGAAGATATGAATGCGAACGGAATCGCGGGAGAAGACCCCGGGCGCTCTGGCTGGACAATTACTGCTACGCGTCAAGATGATCCAAATACGGAAGATGTTGTTGAAGGGGGTAGTTATCCAACAACCACAGACAGCGAGGGTGATTATATTTTACGAGTTCCACCAGGCGCGTATGAAATTTGCGAAACTATTCAGAGGGGCTGGTTTCAATCCTATCCGACGGAAAGCACCGCAAATTCAACTTCTTGCGGCGATGGGTATAGTGGATACAAATTGACCGTGATAGCTGGAGACAACATCAACGGCAAGGATTTCGGCAACTATCAACAGGGCTCCATTTCTGGTTTCAAATGGGAGGATCTTGACGGAAACGGAGTTTGGCATCAGCCCAATGGTTTTGCGAACGAGCCCGGGCTTTCGGATTGGACGATCAATCTCTTTAACGGCATGGCCACAACCACGGTGGATACTAATGAGGATGGTTTTTATGAATTTACGAATTTAACACCCGGGACATATACAATGAGTGAGGTTTCTCAAGAAGGCTGGACGCAAACATTCCCCGGCGCTAATACTGATTCCAAACACACTCTGACCGTCACTTCTGGTGAAAGTGAAGAAGATTGGAATTTTGGCAATTTCCGCAATGTTACTATCACCGGCTTTAAATGGAATGATACAAACGGAGACGGAATTTGGCAGAAGTTATGTGAAGAAAACGATTTGGGATGTGTCGCAGAGACGGGATTGCAAGATGTGACTGTTGCTCTCGGGCGCGTTAAGGGCGAACCAAGACAAGGGGACGGACACGAGATTATTCCAATTGAAATTATTGCTTTGAGTTTAACCAGTGCGAATGGCAGTTTTACCATCAGCGATGTTGGCCCCGGTCATTACAAGCTCTTTGAAGAGAGCAGGAGTGGCTGGCGGGCAACTAATCCGGCATCGCGACTAGATTCGTTTTTCGATATTACCTATCGCATTGATTTACAGCCACAACAAAAACCCCTCGTCCAAGATTCCTTCTTTGATGTATTTGTGGAATTGAGCGGACAGAATGTGAGCCAGAGCGAAGTGAGCGTCCCGCTTGAGTTTGGTAATCATCAAACCGGTGTAGATTTAATGATGACAAAAACTATCAATAACAATGCGCTAAGTCAAAATGCCTCGGCCAGTTTTAATTTGACTGTAAAAAATAATGGCATAAATTCAGCCACCAATGTTGTTGTTGATGATGTGCTAACTCCAGGCTTAACTTTTGTTTCTTCGGTTGCGAGTCAAGGTAGTTATGATAACACAACAGGTCAATGGCAAGTTGGCACATTGGCGGGTGGCGCCGAAGCCACTTTAAGTATTACGGCGCGGACTGGCGCTATTGCTTCGGGTGAGTTTGTAAATACGGCGACAGCTTCATCTGACCAAATAGATGATATTTTAAACAATAATACAGCGAGAGTTAGCTTTACTATTGGCAATCAAGGTGGCGGCGGTAGTGGTGGTTCTGGTGGTGGCGGCGGTCCACAAGTTTTGGGCACAACCAGTGAAGGAGGCACTAGTGGTGGGACGCAAGAGCTGTTGATTATTTCTGGTGAATTGGGTCTGTCCGTGAGAAATGACGCTGTCTTTATTACTTGGAATACTAATCATCCTGCGACCAGCCGCGTGATTTATGACACTGTTTCGCATCCTGTTTTAGGAGCGGCGCCAAATTATGGGTACGCTTTTTCGACCGTTGAAGATAGTGCTATGACGACAAGTCATAGTGTGACGGTTTTGGGCTTAGTATCAACCATGCCATATTTTTTCCGAGCGGTGTCTCATGGTTCGCCAGAAGTGATGAGCGGCGAAATCGCGGTGACTACTGGCAGTCTTTCGTTCGGCGCTGATGGTAGCTCTGGTAGCGGTAGTGCTGGCAGTTTAACTGGTAGTGAATCTGGTTTGGGCCAAGTTTTGGGCGCGAATACAGAATTGCCTCGAACGGGCGTGGATATGAGCTATTTATTATTAGTTTCTTTAATGACCGCTTCTGGTGTGTGGTTAAAGCGCAAAGGAAAATAATTTTGGAGTTTAAAAAAATGGCGGTGGGGTGACCTATCGCCATTTTTAGTTTAAAATAAATTTATGATAAAAGTTCAAAAAATAATTTTATCTTTGGCCATTGTTCTAGTTTTTTTTATGGTCGCCAACGGTACTTTTTTTTGGCAAAGATTGGTCGAAATTGCTGATCAAACAATGGGCCAGCCCAAGTCAAATATAGTTGTGCCTGAAAAGACTAAAATTACGCTGTCCAAAAATGAAAAAATAATTTCTTCTGAATTGGCACCAACGAAAGATTATAGCCAAGCGCCTGTTGCTTTGTGGGTAGAGAGTTTAAATATTGCTGTGCCGATTATTTATGTTGAAAAAAGCGACGAGGCGGAATTTCAACGCGGGCTCAAATGGGGCGTGGTGCATTATCCGGGCACGGCCGAAATCGGCGAAGCGGGTAATGCTTATATTTTTGGACATTCGTCGGATTATTTATGGTCAGACGGTCGTTTTAAGACTATTTTTTCGCGTCTGCCACAAATTAAAATCGGGGCAAAGATTGTCGCCCAAAATCAACAAGGAGAAATTTTTACATATCAAGTCATTGCCACCAAGGTTGTGTCCAAAAATGACATTTCTGTTTTAAGCCAAGACGACCCTAAAAAATATCTTTTAACTTTGCAAACTTCTTATCCGGTCGGGACCGCCCAAAAAAGATTTGTGGCAGTGGCGGAACTTTTATCAAATAGCCAAAAATAGGTTGGGACTATATAATTAAATAAAATATGCGCTCACCTCGTTTGGGTCATCGGCCACTACGGCACCACATAAAAAAAGTGGGTCAGCATTTGCTGGATCATTTTATTCCGCACGAGCGCAATAATCATCATCCGCATTTCTTACGTCATCGGGTTTTAGTTGGCTACAGTTTAATTTTGATATTAGTCAAAGTGGCGGTAGTAGTTTTGCCGATTGCTTTGCCTTCTTCGAGCTTATATTCTTCGGCTATTACGCCGCAAAATATTATTGACTTAACCAATCAGACACGCGCCAATTTGGGCTTGTCTGCTTTACAAATAAATAATTTACTAATGCAAGCGGCTCAAAATAAAGCCAATGATATGGCGCAAAATAAATATTTTTCTCATACTAGCCCTGCGGGCGTGACGCCATGGTCGTGGATTATTGGGGCGGGTTATACTTATCGCTACGCGGGTGAAAATTTAGCCGTGCATTTTAGCCAAGCGGAAGAGACTTTAGCGGGTTGGTTAGCGAGCCCCACTCATCGCGCCAATATTGCCAGTGACAAATACAAAGAAATTGGTTTGGGGGTAGCCGAAGGCGAGTATCAGGGCACAGTCGGGACTTTTGTGGTACAAATGTTTGGTTTGTCCTTGGCTGATGTTGAAGCTATGCCAAAAACTCCTGTGGTTTTAACTGAAGCGACGCCAGCACCGGTAGTTGTTAGTGAAAAATTAGCGCCTGAAGTGGCTGGAAGTGAAAGTGATTTGGCACAAGGGCAGGTTAAACTAACGCCAGCGTCACCCATAGTTAAACAACCGGTAAATTTAGAAAATAAAAAAGTTATACCGGCGGAAAAAATTGCTTTAAACAAACCTACCTCGACCGCTTTAAATTCAGCGCCAGTCGCAGTAGTAGCAATAGCGCCTTTTATTTATGACGACAGCGTTGTCGTTAGTCCTTTAAGCCAAGGTTATGAAATTAGCGCCAAAGTGACAGGCGCTCAAAGTGTGACCGCGCAAATTGGCGGGCAAACTTTTGCTCTGGCGCTTTTACCAGATAATAATTTGTGGCAAGGTCGGGTCAATTATAATACGGCGACAGCAGGTTTGGCTGGCGAGCAGTTGTCTTTATTGGCGGTCGGCCCGTCTGGCCAAACTTCGATTAAAGAAGTGGCTTGGCTGGCGCCTCGTAGTAGTCCCCAGCAATTTTTTAATTACAATCAGCCCGAAGACAAAGTGGCGCGATTTTTTAGCTTTTTAAATATCGGTAATTTAAATGACGAGGTCAGGCAATTTTATCTTTACTTTATAATTTTCTTGACGGCCGCTTTGCTTTTGAATGTTTTTATCAAGCAAAAAATTCAAAAATTGCCGGTTATTGGTCACGCCGCTTTGGTTTTGGCTCTAGCTGTATTTTTGGCCCTAGTCTAGACAAAGTCGCGCGATTAGTGTAGGTTTACTTTTACAAAAAGTTGTTTTACAAAGGAATTTAAAATAGTCAGACAGAAAGAAAAAGGCGCGCGATGCCCGTGGTTTTATTTGGCAATGTTTTGTGACAACTCGGCGTTGTCAGATAGGTCCGCTCTTTTTGTCTGGCTAGCATTCAACCGCCGGACTAATTAACTCACTATTTATTAACATTGGAGAAATACTATTATGATGTGATGGAAGAAACGGTAGATGAATTATTCACAGAATCATACAAAAGCGACTTTAAAACATCGAAGTCGCTTTTATTTTTAATGCCGAATAGGTTGACGAAATGACTTTAAACGGCTTAAATAAGGCCACTTATGGCTTTATCAACGCAAGAACAATTGAAGAATTTTTTGGCCGAAGGCGCCTCTTTTGCGGTCGTTTGTGGATTAGACCCGACTTGGGACAGTTTGTCGGCGGGGCTGGCTTTGGCCCAAATTTTATCAGCCCGAGGCCAGCAGGTAAATTTGTATTTTTCTGAACCAACATCTGCTCCAAAAAATTTGCAAAATTTCTGGCCCGCGCAAAATAATCAATCAAGTTTGGAAATAATTTTAGATATGGCTTCAACTGGTTTGGATTCGGTCCAGTATCAAGTGGTGGATAATAATTTGCGCATTTTGGTCGCGCCCAAAACTGGTCGCTTGGAGGCCTCGGCTGTCACCATAAAAAGCCCGGGTAATGAGAGTGAGAAAATTATAGCCATTGGTTTGCCCGATTTTGAAGCGGTGTCAAAATTGGTCGCGTTTTCAGCTTCATCTTGGCTTCAAAAACAAATCGTTAATCTTGACACGAATCCTGCCAATGAATCTTATGGCGCGGTTAATTGGGTGGAACCAGCCTCGGGCAGTGTCTGTCAAATGGTGGCGCAATATCTTTTGGCTTTTCATTTTAAAGAAGTGACAGCAGAAGTGGCTTCGCTTTTAGCGTATGGCTTAATGCAGTCGGGTCAGCGTACCCATAAACGGCTTTGGGACATTACGAGCGATTTGTTAAATCGTTTACAAGAACGTGGCGCTAAATTACTTTTGGGTGAAAATGTTGAAATTAAAGATGTGGCGACGGCTTTGTCTTTACCGAGTTTGCAAATTTGGGGTAAAGTTTTGGCGCGGTTGAAAAAAATGCCTCTTAATTTTTGGCTCTCGGCTTTAACGGCCGAAGATTTAGCCAAGGCGCAAATGACGCTAGCAGATTTAAATAGTTTGGAAAAAAATATGACCCAACCATATTTTGAAAATATGCCAATGGTTATTTTAGTTCAGTTGGGCGAGGGCGAGTATGAAGCAAAAATTTTGGGACCAGCGCCAACTGACCTAAAAATAGTTTCCGGACCTATTTTAGCGCAAAGCTTTAAAGAAGCGTATCAGAAAATAATTTCAGGATTTTAATCATGATTTTGGCGCTAACTTGGTGCGCGCGCCTGGATTCGAACCAGGAACCGGCCGTGTATAAGACGGCTGCTCTACCGTTGAGCTACACGCGCGTAACAGCAATACAGTAATATATTGGGACAATTTAGCCAAGATGGGAAAGTCTAGAGATCGCCACGTCCGTCAGTAGACGGACTCGCGATGACAAATAGATGAATCTGCTACATCCTACATCCTATATTCTATCCGTCGGCTGACGGACTAACTTGCTAGTCATGCTAGCTTGCTAGTCATGCTCTTAACGAGCTTGCACGACTTCAATCGTATCCACATTAATAGTTTTTTGTTGGCGTAAATCCGTTGGACTGTGGATGTTTAAATCCATATTCAGTTGCAACTGCGATGGCAAAAGTTGTCGCGTCACGAGACCTTCAATTTTTTGGGTTTTGCCATTTTTGTCTAAAATTTCCGGTGAATTTAATTTTTGGACAATAGTTGTGCCGGGCAAAATAATCATTTTAATCGTGGCAAAGTCCGGATTTTTGGACAGAGGTGGCGTGTAGCTCACGATTAAACCATTGGGAGTACGGTCAACGATATTTACAGTCGCGCTATAAACTGGCTCTTTGGGCCAGCCATCGTCGGGTGAAAAAATATTGGTGATATTGCCATTTTGCCAAGAAACAATGGCGACAGCTAAAATAACCAAGCCCAAAGCGACAGCGCCCCAGAGGCCGAGTTTGTGCCAAGAACCGTTGACAGGAGCGGGTGTTTGTTTTTTAGGCATAAGATTTTCTGTGGGGTTAGACGGGTTTGAAGGAGGATTTTGAAATTGGATCATAAGTTAATTTAAAATTTAAAAATTCTAATTTAGTTAAGACTACTGACCTGTGGGTAAAAGACTGTCTTATTTATTGTATAATAATTCTAATGAATTATCTATCATAAGTTATGAACATGCAACCTTTCAGTCGTTTTCATTTGACAAAACAAGGACTTTTTAAAAGTCTCACCATAATGTCTCTAGCTGTGGCCATATTGGCGATCAATTTTTTTATGCCCGAAGGGGCCAAAGGACAACAAACTTATCCGCAGGTGACTAGTGGCAGTTGGCCCTTGTATAACAACAATCCAGCCACGGCAACTTTTTTGTTGAATCCAAACTCGCCCAATAATTTTCTGCGGCCGGGTGCAGGAGGTAATAAATTGACGGACATAACTGTACGGGTAAATTTAGACGCTGATATGCCAGCCACAGGCGTTAGGGTTTATGTTAAGGCCTTTTTGAAAAAAGGCACGACAACTCCAACCACGACCATTAGCCCGCCTCTTGGTAGTAATTATCAATGCGCCTTCGCGCAAAATAGTATGACCCAAGCTATTTGTGGTAATTCACCGTGGCTTTTTGAATTAAAATATCAAGATTTTCAGAACGACCAAAATGGCAATCCGCGTATTTTGTCTAAAAATTTCACGATTAACTTATCGCAATGGGAAAGCGACAATGGCACTGCGGAATGGAAATTTATTTTTGAAGGAGCTGTGGCCTATGTCACCTCCATTACCGATGATAACGGCTATTGCGGAGTTAATAATGTCACTTGTACCATTCAAAGTTCAGCTGGTATTTCCAACTCCTTTCAGTTTAAAACAAAATATTGGCCGTTAGTAAATTATTCCAATACGCCACAGTCTGGCTATTGCACGGACTTTACCGGTACTTCGCCGGCGCCGACTTGGCAGTGGAATTATGAACAAAGTTTAGCAGTGCCATATCCGCCAACGGGCTATCAGGTTTATGTTTTAAAACAGCAACCAGATTTGTCGTGGCAAAAATTTCCAGCCAATACTGGCGGTATTAACAATGGCAACAGTCGCAGTTTTACTTTGCCCCAAATTATTGACGGTCAAGCGGTCGGGAATGGTAAATATACAATTACAGTTGAAGCCAGATGGCGGCCAGATGATGGACAAAGCGCCTTGGGTTATAACTATCCCGCGCACATTGAAACTTATGTTCAACCGACTGGTTCGGTGACAGTCAATACGGCTGGTTGTGGCGCGCGCCCTTCCACTTTGTTGAGCTACAATAGCGGCTATGAATATCAAGATCCTTTACAGACAGACGTGAATCATCCGTTGTATTTAGTCAGTCCAAATGCCAATCCTAACCCCTACCCCGAACGGACCAACATTCCGGCCGTGATTGTTTTTGGCAAAGATTTTGTGGACGATCAAACGGGCGGTATTGATGACAAAAAATGCGTGATGAACGGACAATCTTCACCGCAGAATTTGGATTTGAAACGGCCAGTTTTTAAATTTATTTATTCGCAAAGGACGAGCGACAAAGAATTTGGCTTCCGTGGCAATGGTACGATTGTGCAACATTATTACGCCCAGCTCCAAGAGTACGCGAATAATGTTTGGACTAACAATGGTTCTGAAGTGGAGATTGCGGTTTTTCCAAACTATATTGGTTCGCAAAAATTCCAGTCTAACTGTTGGTTTCCGACAGCCACAACTTATCCAGCGGGGTTGGACCGGAGCAAAACATATCGTTTGAAAGTGCAAGCGGAATCGGCTGGTTTGCGGAGCGATATTGCTTATCGGGAATTGCCGCCGGGTGGCTATCGTCCGAGCGTGTTGCAATATCAAAATACCAATCCGTTAGCTTTTACTTATAGCGATTATATCGCTACACCCACGACTTTGCCCGACGACAGCTCACCGGCCGTACAGGTCGCGACCAGCAACACGCAAACTGAATATGGCGTGTCCAAGCCCTCCACTTGCGGCGGACAAAATGCCAGCGCTACCCAGCCCGTGTGGAGTTGGGAATCGGATCAAAGAGCTCAAACTTACCCAACTTATCGTTTTGGTTTCAAAGCCAATGGCACAGGTATTACTTTAACGAAATATGTTTTGGTTTTGCAAAGAAGCGCTAATAGCGGCAGTACTTGGACCGACTCTGCCTCGGACAATAATTATACAACAACTTGCTATCGGCCAATTTCAGCATTGGACACCACTAGTTATCAGTGGCGGTTGAAGGTGACGGCTTATGACAGTCAGCCCAATGGCGGCAATCCTTCAGACACTGTTGTCCGGACTTTGTCCGCTGGCTTGGGCGTGCCCAATGTGACTTCGGTTTTTCCTACAACAACTTGCGCCGGTTATACTGTGCCACCACTTTTTAAAAATATTATCGGCCCGACTATGATTTGGCAGTGGGGCTATACGCAACCCGGTGATCCCAGCCAGCATCAACAATTTATTATCAAATTACAAAAAGTCGGTCAAGTGAATGTTGTCAACTACACTTTCAATCCCAATAGCGCCAGTAGTTATAGCGCTTATAATAATGATTTCAGAATAGATTATGCTTCAGGCGTGCTCAAAGTGACAGCCAAATTAACCAGCTCCAGTAGTGGCCTCTTGAAATATTTATTAAATAAAAATCCTGTCATGGGCGATGGGCCAGATGTCAACGGCGAATATTCTTTGAAGGTGACGGCGCAGTTGGTTTCAGACCCAGCAACTGTCAGTTTAGAAAAAGAAAAAGTTGCCAAGTCAGATTTACATAACCCGAATTTTCCTTTAGGCAATAAAATTGAAAATAGTCCGAATCCGACCCAAGAACTTGGCTGGGACGATGGCGTGGAAACTTGGGCGACGGGCGTGTCGGTTTACGCGGGTGGTTTCAATATGCCGGTCAATGTGACTAAAAGTGGCATTCCTTATACCAATCCTTACACCGCGCAACTTAACAGCAAAATTCAAAGTGTGCCGTCGGGGTTAAAATGGCCGGTAGAATTTTCGCACTCGCCAGTTTTTGCTTGGTTGGCGCAAGGCAGACACGATATGAACGCGACTATTGCCGACAATGCTTGCTACGATTGGGGTTTTTGGGGTTTATTCAATCAAAACCAAACTAGTAAATCGTGGACTTTACAGCGCACTGGTCCGCCGGCGGGGGATGCCACTTTACCGGTGGCGCGCCCGATGACAAAAAGTGAATATGAATCTTTTGTGGACTGGCGTTATAATAGTTGTTTGACCACGACTAATGCTTTAACTTCTAGTTGGACGGCACAACAAAAACAGTCGCGTTGTCAAACGGACAAAGATTATCTTTTGGCGCGCAAACAAACTTGCGATCCAGCCGACTATGCCAATTTGGAAAAAGGGCCAGACCAGTTGGGTCAAAATTATGGCGCTTATGTTTGGACCAGAAATAGTCCTAGTCCGACGCCACGCGATCCGGCACCGGGCGATAATTCCGCCTGCGGGTTAATCGCTGGGTCAAATGATTATGGCAAAGTGAATGTGACTAGTTCCGACAATTCGCCGGTCTTGGCGTTTGTGGTGGAAGACCAAGGCGATTTGGCTTGCAATGGCGGTGGCTCTAACAGCGTTTGTCCGAGCAGTCCGTATTTATGTTCTTTGCAAGAAAGTACAGCTGGTTGTTATTGCCGTGGGCCGAGTCCGGTTATGCCTAGTTGTGGTAGTTATACGATGGCGGCCTCAAGCGGTGTGGATGATAACAGCACCAGTATTGAAATGGCGTTGAATGGGGTGTTTAATTCACAAACGGAGTCACTTTATTCTGGTCTTAACGGCGACTACACTCGTAAGTTAAATCTCTTAACAACTACTTATCCGCCGGCTGTTCGGTGCGATGTTGGTAGCGCGACTGCTAAGTTTCAGCGTTGTTTTGTGATGATTCGTTTGCCAGACTTTATATGGGACCAAAATACTGGCATAGGTAATAATTTTCCTTATTTTGAACCAACGCTAGATGTGCAGGAAGAATGGAAAGTAGGCAGTTGTTGGTTTTTTGGCGGTGGCAATATTTGCCCCACCGCTGATCCGCCTTATGGTTTTCATGGCGACCGGCCGGATAATTTAGGATCACAATATATCCAATCAACATTCAAAACTGCTTCTTCAATTTCTGATGTGCCAAAATATTCTAGTCCAGATTCTTCAGCTTTCAAATATCAGACTTGGTATCAAGATAATGTTATTCAACCATCAAGCGACGCCTATCAATTAAGGGTCAATATGATAGACGCCAATGGCAATACTAATACTGAAATTATTAAATTCAGAATCAATCAAAACACCCCGGACGTCGGACAGTAATGAAGAATATAGGATATAGAATGTAGCAAGTTTGTCATTCCGATGAAAATCGGAATCCAGACAGATATTTTCAATTCATTCTTTTCATTATTAAAGTAAAGGATAATTCTCATCAGTCCTCCCCCTTTTCAAGGGGGAGGATAAAGGAGGGGGTTACTTAGTTAAGGTGAAATATAAACTTTCTCCACGCCCATCAAGTCCTCCCCCTTTTCAAGGGGGGAGGATAAAGGAGGGGGTTACATAAATTAATTTATGCCAAAAAAATTTAATAATGCCACCACCAAGATATTAAGATCCAAATTAAGAAAAGAAGCAACACTACCAGAGCGATTGCTCTGGAATCACTTGCGCCAAAAACAATTTGGTTATAAATTTCGTCGACAATATGGTGTTGGACCTTATGTCGTTGATTTTTGTTGTCCAAAAATTAAATTAGTAATTGAAGTTGATGGCGAAATTCATGGTTTTGATAACCAGCGCAAAAAAGATGAAATTAGAGACGATTATTTGAAAAAAAATGCGTTTAATATTATTCGCTATCAAGCAAAAGATGTTTTGAATAATATTGAAAGCGTCTGTGAAGATATAGGAAATTATTTAATATAACCCCCACCCGACCTCCCCCTTGAAAATGGGGAGGGGATATTTTTTGTAATTTAATTAGAAATTAAAAATTTAGACCACTCTTGTTAAAATAAAGGAGACCAAGCCCTCCCCCTTTTCAAGGTAAAGGATAATTTTCTCCATCTCCTCCCCCTTTTCAAGGTAAAGGAGTCTTTTCTCCATCTCCTCCCCCTTTTCAAGGGGGAGGATAAAGGAGGGGGTTACATAAACTAACTTATGTCAAAGAAATTAAAAATTTAGACACTTTATTCCAGTGTCAAAATAAATTATAATATAGTCAGTTTTTATTAACTTATATTTTTATGTTTAATCCTGAAAAACAATTTGAGTCAAATAGCCAATTAATTATAGATGAGATTAAAGAGCTTATACATAAGATTAACCACTGTACGCCAGATCAGCATGATCTTGAAACAACGCCAGAAGATAAGGCTAAAATGGTTTTGGAATTAGCGGAGTTAAATAAAAAGTATTCAGAATATAAGATACAAAACGCTAAGTTGGTGGCTCAAGCTGAAAAAGAATATAATGAAGCGCTTTGATTTGACAGCGGGGAAATTATATTCTAGATTGAAATAAATTAATATTTACAATTTAATAATAAATGGAGTCTTATGGAAACACAAACAGACAGAGGCTATATTTGGACTGAACAAATGTATCACGATTTTGCTCTTTATAATGGAGGCTTAACCAAAAAATATTCAAATGCGGTTCATGCCCTGGATATTTCCATTCAAGATGAAAATATTCGGCGGCTAAAAAAACAAGAGATTAAAGATTATTTTTCAGAAGAAATATATCCAAAATGGCGCGCAAAAGCTAACATCGGCAAAGGTTTTCCTATATCAGCGCCAGATTGGAGTAGAGTAGCTAGGTTTTTACGGCAACCAGAAAATGAAAAGGCGGTCGCCATAAGGGCCTGGGAAAATGATACATCTGATAGATTACATAGAAGCCAAAAATGGCATCTATTTTATTACGAGGGAATAGTTTTTAACTAAAGCTTCGGCAATCATCCGAAGCTTTTTTATTTAACCCCCACCCGACCTCCCCCTTGAAAAGGGGGAGGGGAGATTTTTAGCTACATTAAAAATGTGGGCTGTCAGTCCTCCCCCTTGAAAAGGGGGGAGGATAAAGGAGGGGGTTACATAAACTAATCAAACCCTCCCTATCTTGTTGAGGTGAACGAAAATTCTCGCCAGTCCTCCCCCTTGAAAAGTGGGAGGATAAATTCATTTGTTGTTAAATTTGACAAATTTATAAGGGTATGCTAAAATTTAATCAACATTTAACAAGAACATTCATAATCTTTGGAGAATAAAAAGATGAAAAAGAAAGAAATTGGATCTCGTCATTGCGAGTCCATCACGCCCGTCATTGCGAGCGAAGCGAAGCAACCCCTACTAACAACGCTCGTCATTGCGAGCGAAGCGAAGCAATCCCTACAGTCCTTGTATCTAGCGATCGCCACGGCCAATGGCCTCGCGATGACGTTCCTTGCCTTGGTGGTAATGTTAGTCGCATCCGCGACTATTGTTTCCGCGCAAGGTTGGAATAAAGTTGCCAGTTCGGCGGCTTTGCCAGTTGGAATTTCAGGTTGTCTTTTTCGCAATAACCTTGTTATCGCAGTTGGTTCATCTGCTTCGGGTGGGCGTATCAGTATTTCAACGAATGGCGGTGTCACTTGGTCATCAAGCGATTATGCTCAAAATACAATGAGCATTGATCGTTATGGGAACTTTTCCAACATTTTAATTGTTGGTTATCAAAATAGCGGTCGTCCGCAAGTTTGGCGGTCATACAACAATGGTGCTAGCTGGCAGAGAAAAGACGGCACGACCCAAAACGGTGAAAGATTCAATGATGTTGTTATGTTAGATACCAATGTAGCAGTAGTTGCGGCAGTCACTGGTATTTATAAAACGACAGATTTCTCGCAAACTTTTTGGGTAAAAAAATATGACTTGTTTGCAACGAGACAAATGACTAAGTTGTTTCGCTTGTCAAACGGCAACTTGGTTGCTGGTGCACAAGGATCCACATCGGGCTGGAAGATTTTTCTTTCAACAGACCAAGGTGAATCTTGGTCAGGCGTGGATTCTGTCACCACCGGGAACTTTGTCTTTCGTGGTTTAGTTCAAATGGACAATGGTACCGTTCTTGCTCATATATATGATGGTTCGACTAATACGTCATTGCTTAAAAAAAGTACGGATAATGGTTTGACATGGTCATCTGTGACGGTTGGCAATTTTGCTGGTGGAACAAAAAATGGACAACCTGGCTTTGCTTCTTATTTCGATAATATTTATATTAACGAAGATAATAGAGGCATATCCGTGTCTAAAAATACTGGTTCCACGTGGAACTGGAGTTTCGTGAAAACGAACTTCATTGCTAAAAACGGAGCCAATGGCCTGATTTTATTTTCTGGTGGAGCCAATACAGACGGTCGAGTTTTTGTGAGCATTGACCCCACACTTTCCGAAACAGTCAATTCTGTACCATTGAATCAGAACATTCAACTGGGTTCTATCGGCACAATCAATTTTGCCTCTGGCAGTTTAACTAGCGTTCGAGCGCAAAAATATTCGCAAAAATCTCCCCTGACCGAACTATATTCAAACGGAGTTTTTGTGTCAGAGCATTGGATGGTGCAAGTGGAGCCACCGACGAATTCATATTCGGCGAGCATCACTTTCAACTATACTGCCGCTGGCGGCAATCAAGGAGCGTATCAAATGTACCGGTTTGAACCGCCCAAAGCCAACAATAGCTGGAATGGTAATTGGGTTCCGCACACCACTGCGAAAGACACAGTGAATCATACTTTCACGGTCACAGGCATTACAGAGTTTCCGATTTGGATTACTCTGATAAAAAATGGCGTGATCCCTCCGCAGTTGTCGGTCAGTCCGACATATCTCAATTACGGTAATGTCTTGGTCAATACTTTCAAAGACAGTATCGTCACTGTCACAAATAGTGGCGGAGGAACTTTGGACGTCACGGGAGTTTCTACAACTGGTCCGGGCGCTTTGCGTTTTTCGGTTGTGGCCAATGGCCCGCCTTTCAGTTTACCCGCTGGTCAAAGTCGGAATTTAACTGTCAGGCATTCACCAGTTGCCGTGGGACAAGATTCAGCTCAACTGAATTTTACCCACAATGGCGCTGGCAATCCGACAGTCGCTTTAGTCGGCACTGGCGCTCAAGGTACACTGGAACCAAATGTTTCAGCGATTGATTTTGGTTCTGTGCCGGTCGGACAGTATCGTGATACTGTCTTGATTATCACCAATACTGGCAACGCGGTTCTAACTGTGAATGCCACAGGTTTTAGCGGAAGCAATGCCACAAGTTTTTCAACCTTATATGGCGGGGGAGCTTTTACAGTTGCTATTGCTGACACTCACGCGATCGTGATCAGATTTACCGCGACCACTCCAAGTGGCAGTAAAATTGCGAACCTCGGCTTTACGCACAATGGTAATTGCCAAGTGTGTTCAGTCGCGGTTTCTGGAATTGCCACGCAAGCCCAGATTACCTTTTCCACAACGAGCATCAACTTTGGACAAGTTGATACGACCGTATGGAAAGACACCACACTCGTGGTGAGTAATGTCGGCAACGCTTCCCTTGTATTGGATTCAACTGTTGTTTTAGGAATAAATGCCAGCCAGTACGCGATTATGTCTGGTAACGCGCCCGCTACAATTCCTATTGGTGGAAGTCACAATATTGTGTTGCGGTTTTCTCCACGGGCCCCAAATGGTTCGCGGACGGCGCAACTCAAAATCGTGCATAACGCGCCGAATTCTCCCTCGTTGATTACTTTAAACGGCGAAGCTGTACCAGTGGAACTTGTTTCTTTTACCGCAGAAATCGCGGGTGAAGAAATTATTTTACGCTGGCAAACGGCAACCGAAACCAACAATGCCGGTTTTGAAGTTCAGTATTTTACATCGTCATCCCGTGCCGAGACACGGGATCCAGACTGGCAAACTCTTGGCTTCGTTAAAGGCGCCGGCACGACCAATCAGCAACAATTTTACGAATTTGTCTGGCCGAAAACTTTTGGCACGTACAAATTTCGTCTGAAGCAAATTGACCTCGACGGTACTATCTCATTTTCGCGCGAAAATGAGATAGTTATTCAGCCCAGAGAGTTCAAAGTTTATCAAAACTACCCGAATCCTTTCAACCCTTCTACCACTATCAAAATTGATGTGCCTGTAGCCGGAGAATTGAAGTGGGAAATCTACAACGTCATTGGTCAGTTAGTGGAATCTAAAAGGGAGACGATTCTAGAAGCTGGCGTGTTTAAGTTGGTTTGGGCACCACAAAATTGGGCGTCCGGAAAGTACTTTCTCCGAGCCACTTTTGGCGGTAAAATCGAAATCAAGAATATGATTCTATTAAAGTAATCACTGCGACCTTTCCCTTGGGAAGCGGTGAATGCAACGGTTCAAGGAAATTTTTGCCTCACCGCAAGAACTACTTGAACTGTTTTTATATTTATAGAAAAATGCTATAATACTTTTGAGGTGAGCGAAGTATGAAGTCACAGATAGATTGGCAGACCTTTCTGTGATAAATTTTAAAAGCACCTCAATGGCAAAAAACAGATGGAGTGTCTAAATGACACATGGCCTCTCACCATTCCTCGGGCTCGCGTGTACGCGAGCCCAGTATTTTTTTTATTTTGACATCCTTAGGAGTTTTTTGTTAAAATATTAATAGAGTGATACAAGAGGTAGCTGAAAGCCACAGTTATCTTGTTAGACCTCCTTCCTTGAAGCTTGGGTGAGCCAAAAAAATATCTTATGTTCACCCAAGTTTAATAAAATTCCTCGTCTCAGCGCGAGGTTTTTTCAAATAATTGATATTTCTTGCCTTTAATAAGGCGCTTGCGCTCTTTATTTTTAGTACTATAGTATAGGTGAAGGCCTCAAGGCTTTCGTATTTCTCCTGAAAAAGGCTGTTGTTCGGTAAGAACGACAGCCCCCATTTTTTTAATTATCATCTGCAAATTATTATATACAAATCGTCAGATTGTTTCGGAGGAGGGGTAATCTTTTTGATTGTATTTTTACCACTACACCAAAATGTCCGGTCGGACATTTTGGTGTAGTGGATTAATTTGGTCTTATCGTTTGGCAGTTTTTTTACTACTATTAGGTTATGGTTAAAATTTCAAAAATTTTAATAGCCGTTCTAGTGGTTTTGGCTTTTATTTTATTGTGGTTTTTTCGCGAGCATTGGCAGGGTAATAATGACGCTGATAAATATCGTTTGGCTAACCGCATAGTCATTGTTCTAGACAAAGATGGTGAAATTTGGTGGATAAATCCGGCTAATTATTTAGCCGTGCCATTGCATACAGAAAAAGTTTCTTGGACTGGTGGTTATAATGACTGGGTTAAGCGTGCTCAAAAAAATTGCATGCCAACGTCAGATATAATCTTATGGCAGTGTTCGGGGCGGGTGAGCTGGCGTTTTCAAGATCAAGTGTATTCATTTAGTAATGAGCGAGAGTTTATCCAGCTCGTTCAAAAAAAAGCTTACGGTATTAACTCTAAAACTTTGCAAAATATTTTGCTAGAAGATTATGGAGCTAAAAAATAAAAAAGTTTTACTAATGGGTTTGGGAGTTTTGGGTGGTGGGTTGTCCACGGCCAAGTGGTTAGTCCAGCAGGGCGTCCATTTAACCATTACTGATTTGAAAAACAAAAAATCTTTGGCAGTTTCATTACGCTCTTTGGGTACGATCAAAAAAAATATTAAGTTTGTTTTAGGCCAGCATCGGAAAAAAGATTTTGAAAAAAATGATATTGTTATTGTGAATCCTGGCGTGGCTTATAATAATAAATTTTTAAAATTGGCCAAGAAAAAAAAGAAAATTATTTTAAATGAGCTGGGACTTTTTACTTTGGCCCATCCCGATATTAAAAGTTTGGCCATAACTGGCACGCGCGGAAAAACCACTACAACCGCCTGGCTTTATTATTTAGTGACACAACAGTTTCCGCAGGTGTTTTTAGCGGGGAATAATCCTCAAAAACCACTTTTGGCGACCAAAGTTAAAATTAGGGATAGCATGATAGTTTTAGAAACACCTTCATTTTTGTTAGAAAATTTACCACCTGGTTTGTTTCGGCCTAAGGTAGCGATAGTAACCAATATTTATCGGGATCATTTGAATAGGTACCAAAATTTTCAACATTATGTTAAAACAAAGGCGGAAATTTTTGCTTATCAAAACGATAGTGATTTTTTAATTTTAAATAAAGATAATGCTCGGACAGATTATTTATTAAAGCTAAAACCGCATGCGCAAATTTTATTTTTTTCAACTAAAAAAAAGTTGCCGGAAGGCGCGTTTATTCAGAATGGTCGAATTGTGCTAAGGCTTAATGGTCGTAAAAATGATTTAGGTTCGGCTAAACACTTTAGCCAGCGCTGGGGTCAACATAATTTAGAAAATTTATTGGCAGCCAGTTTAGGGGCTTTAGTTATGGGCGTAGCGTCGGCAAAAATTAAAAAAGCCCTGACTCATTTGCCAAATATTGAGATGCGCCAGCAGTTAATTTATAAAAAAATATTAACGGCAATTTATAATGATTCGGCAGCGACTTCACCCGAAGCGACCACGGCGGCAGTTCAAAGGTTTTCAAAAACAAAAGACAAGCTAATATTAATTGCTGGCGGTACCGACGCTAATTTAAGCTATGATCTAGCTTGGGCAAAAATTATTTGTAGCGCTGTTAAAAAAGAAAATTTAATAATGCTAGAGGGTAGCGCGACTAAAAAAATGCTTAAAGTTATGCCATATAAAAATGTGAAAGTTTTTAAAACTCTAAAGGAATGTTTGGTTGAGGTAAAAAGTTTGGCAGATAGAAAAACTATTATACTTTTTTCACCTGGCGCTAAAAGTTTTGAAAAATTTAAGAATGAATTTGACCGCGGCCAGCAGTTTAACAAATTAGTTTATGAATACTTTAAATAAGGCAATAATGGCTCCTAGCTCACAGTTATTTAACACTTCTTTTAGCCAATAAAAATAGCCCTCTAAAAGCTAACAGCTATAAGCTAAAAGCTAGTTTTCTGGGCTTGGCTTTGGGGGTAATTTTTGCTATAATTTTGATATGTCAGGTCGTGAAAAGTCGCCAAAATCTACACTTCTGATATAGTTGAAACCAATTTATAATTATTATTCAAACCTATGTCAGGTAGTGAAAATTCGCCAAAATCATACTTGTCAAGTTTAAAAAATAGCTTTTATGGAAAATGAGCTTT
>ORJL011640952.1_pt1 | contig 53978 bp, 54 predicted proteins | sample 1779941 | NCBI WGS metagenome assembly ORJL01 (sample SAMEA104232317, study PRJEB22302) | groundwater metagenome | biome: forest; feature: aquifer; material: groundwater | place: USA | collected 2011-08-07 | depth 5.8 m | reverse complement strand
TGGAGAGAAAGAAGTCCTCGTCTTTTTATCTTTCGTTGAAAAACAGTGTAAGGCAACGTACAAGGAATTCGGTCTTCGTTTGAAAACGCGGTCACCACAGAAACCTCATGCCCGAGCTCCACGAGCCCTTTAGCTTTGAGGTGAAGGTCCACGACCGAGCCACCAATAGGTGCCCCATTGTCTTCAAATCTCAACTTTGAGGTGATAAGAAAGATTCGCATATTGAACAATCCTGCATCAGAGATAACCCAAGAAGTGAGTCCTTAGTACCGAATAAAAAGGAACTGCTTATCGGTCACTGCAGAACTCATTTCAAGAGTTACTTTCCCGAAAAATCCAATAATGCTCGTTAAACTCATCTTGATCTAGCCAGATCGTTTTATAATTATATTCCTTAAGGAGCTTCCAAATATCCTCTTCCGTATCCCCGAACCGCTCGAGAAACTTATAATGTAATTCAAACAATATATTTAATTCGTGAGATTCTTTAAGTAATCTTCTCATGCCGAGCAAAGCACGGTATTCGGCCCCTTCAATATCACATTTAATAAGAACAGGACGTTTTTTATACTTCGCGCACCAGCCATCAATAGACATGCACCGAACCTCATAAGTGCCTGCTTCCTTTGAGATGACACCACTGGTTCCACCATCACTTCCTTTAAAGGAAACCATTCCGTCAGAATCACTGACTGCGGCTTCAACCGCAAAAGCATTCTTAAGATTATTAATGGCAATACTTTTTTTTATATGGGCAATATTTACCGGGTCCGGTTCAAAAATATATACTTCAACTCGAGGGTTAGCCACCGCGGCAAGCAAACCATACACCCCGCTGTAACCGCCCAAATCTAAGATGACTCCAGAGGTTTGCTCCGCTACCTTCTTCTTCCACATAATCAAAAGATTGGTTTCGTGTTCCCCTTTATGGATACCCCATACAACCAAATGATGATACGGATGAAAGAAACTCAACTTTAAGCGGAGCCCATCTACCGTCGTCTCCAGATATTCGAGACCGCGCATCTTTGAACGATAATACAAGAAAAACATTATCGCTCGTTTTTTGTAATAACGATACGCCCAGGCAAAATTAAGCCCAAGAAGCGTCTTTAATCTTTTTACGAGTGTTTTAAGCATGGTACAACGGTATTCACACACAATGGGTAACTATGGTAGTTGATTCCGAAAGATTCGGCATACGCAAAAATCGATACATATGCAATTCTCCTACATGAACTCCTTATCGTCAATAAAGGGACCGTTCTTCAGCTCATACACAAGTGAATCCTCAAGAAAATGGACGGCATGTGCCACACCAAGGATAAGCATAGCCTCACCCTTCCCCACCTCCACTTCTTTAAAGCATTTTCCCGTTTCATCAAAGAGGTCGTATCGTATCTTTCCTTTCACGACGATAAGGCACTCTTGAAGCGTCTTTGTCGTGCGTTCCTTCGGAATATGGCGGTGCGCTTTGGCGATGTGGCCTTTTGGACGCTTCATCGTCATAAGCTGGAGGGCGCCGTCCGGTGAAGATACTGGGTTCGTTCCATCCGGAAAATCGTGAACACGCACTGCAACAAGTTTCTCGTTTAGAAGGATTTTATCCATAGAGTAATAATCAATAACCAAACATCAATAACCAAGAAAGAAGAGAAAAAACCAACTAATCGCTGTTCTTCTTAATGATAGCAGAGAAAATCTTGCATAATTCAATCGCTTCGTTATTCAACAGTTCAATTTCTATCCTACGTTCTGGATTCGCAGTTTCGATAAGTTCCAGCCAGTGTATCGTTTCTTTAGTTTCGCGACGGGATATCCGCAAACGATTCACAAAATCCTTTGCACCTAAAGCATCGTTAGCTTCCCTATAGTTTGCCCCCATCGAACCTGAAGAACCAACCACCTGACTGATTAACCGATTATTGACCGCATCTCTAGGGAGCTTCCGACAAAGCCGTATAACCTCCTTCGCAAATTCAGTGGTCCTCTTTTCTAAATCAAATGGGTGTTTCTTGTTTGATTCCATTGGCTTTGCGATTGATTATTGGTGATTGGTTATTTTCACACTTGAAACTTCCTTTGCGTCACGATCGGATGCCCGAGTTCCGCTTCCTCCCTCACATACTGCAAATCGTGTTCAGTCATAAGTTTGGCAAGACCGGAAAAGGTCGTTTTCGGGGTCCAGTTCAAAAGCTTCTTCGCCTTTGACGCGTCTCCCTGCAGAAACTCAACTTCATTCGGCCGAAAGTGAATGGGGTCTATTTCAATAATCGTCTTTCCGGTCTTTTGGTCAATTCCCTTTTCGAGAAGCCCTTTTCCTATCCAGACAATCTCCATACCAAGGTGCTTCCCCACTTCTTCCACCCACTCGCGCACCGAGTGTGTTGCTCCGGTCGCGATGAGAAAATCGTCCGACTTTGTGTGCTGGAGTATCTTCCAGATAGCTTCCACATAATCTTTGGCGTACCCCCAATCGCGTTTTGCGTCCAGGTTGCCTAATCGGAGCGTTTCTTGAAGACCAAGCGAGATGCGCGCGAGGCCCATCGTTATCTTCCTCGTGACAAAGTTCTGTCCGCGACGAGGCGATTCGTGATTAAAGAGAATCCCGTTTGATGCGAAGATGTTGTATCCGGTGCGATAGATTTTGGTAATGTGATAGGCGAATACTTTTGAAAGACCGTAGGGTGATTGCGGATTGAACGGGGTGGTCTCCTTCTGGGGATTCTCCAAAATCTTGCCGAACATTTCCGACGAACTCGCTTGGTAGTACCGTATTGGCATTCCCAGATTTCGGATGGTTTCAAGAATGCGCAGGGGTCCCAAGGCATTCGTGTTCACGGTAAATTCTGGAACGTCAAAGCTTACCCCGACGTGGCTCTGGGCGCCCAAATTATAAAACTCGTCCGGCTCCACCTTCTTGATGACGCGCAACAGGTTGGAGCTGTCCGAAAGGTCGGCATAAGTCATATTAAATCCCTTCTTACCGTAGAGATGGTCTATGCGACCGGTATTGGGAAGACTTGCGCGTCTCTGCAGGCCATAGACCTCATATCCTTTGTTGAGCAGAAGCTCCGCAAGATACGAGCCGTCCTGGCCGGTGATACCGGAGATTATTGCTTTTTTATTTTTTCCTCTTTTGATCATAGTGGGCGGTTATAGAATTCACCTAGTTATTCATCTTAAACTTCACAAAACACAGTTCACGGTTCCCAAACAAAACACAAATCCCAAAGGCACAAACAAGTCCCCGTCTGTTTGGTTTTTGTGTACTGTGCTTTGTTTGGGTTTTTGGACACTGTGCTTTGGGTTCTGTCTGAAATTAGAAATTTATTTAATCTTTTCATAGGGTAACGACCCATCTAATGTCCGTAGCAACTGAATATCCTCTGCGGACAATTTCCAACCAAGTGCTCCACTATTTTCTTTGAGGTGTTCTTTACTGCCTGTCTTCGGTATCGCCGTTATATCCTGAGACAGAATCCAATTTAATGCAATCTGCGCGGGAGACTTCCCGTATTTTTCCGAGAGTATATCGAGTAACGGGAGATTCCCTTTCGTCAGAAGACCCTTCGCAAGCGGTCGATGGGCAATAACCGACATGCCTTGGGATTTGCAAAACGGTATAGTTTCTCTGTCCTCACGCCGGTACAGAAGATTATACTCCACTTCGTTTGCTTCAAGCCCGCTTTCGGTGAGATACGCTGACGCTTTTTCCATCTGAGCTTTGGTGAAATTGCTCACCCCGATATGCCGTACCAAACCTTCCTTACGTAACCGCTCAAGAGCGGAAAATGTTTCAGCTGAAGGCTCAGTCACTCCCGGAGGTAATTTGTGCACAAGATAGAGGTCAATGTAGTCCGTCCCAAGTCGTTTCAAACTTCCCTCGGCCGCTCGAAGCACATCGTCATATTTCAAGTGGTCACGAGAAACTTTAGAAATGATCTTAATATCTGATCTTTGGTAATCCTTTATGGCTTCACCCACAAGGGTTTCAGTAAGCCCCCCACCGTGAAGCTCCGCCACATCCACGAGACGAAGGCCGAGCTCGAATCCGAAACGAAGAATATCGATCGATTCATCAAAATTACGGGGGTCTTTCTCAAATGTTCCCCCCATTCCCCATGTTCCCATACCTAAAGGAGGAAGTGATAATGCCATGTTCGTCATATTACTTTTACTTCAGGAAACGGAATAATAAACTTTCCCTTAAATCCTTTTTGCCTCAGTTTTAGAATGAGCTCATCCGCAAGGTTCCAAGAAAGAAGTAGCGCGTACTCAGGTTGTCTTTCAAACAATTTCTCTTCAGCGAGTACGGGAATGCGCGACCCAGGCGCGAAGAGCCCGATTTTGAGACCGCTTTTTTCCAACAGACAATCTATGATTCGCGAGGTCATACCGCAAAAATTAAGAAGTGTATTTCCTTTTGCGGGAGCACCGATGCCCACGATGCGTTTTCCTGATTCTTTCAGTGTCGTAAGCAGACGCAGAAGATGCGCCCGATGCTCAACAACACGATTAGCGAATTGAATCAATGTTTCTTTCTCATACAAACCTCTCTCTCTTTCCAGCTTCTGCAGTCCGGACACCGATGCTTCCGTGGGATAAACTCCTTTGCGCGCCACGTAGACTCTAATTGACCCATTATGGCTCGGTATCCTCAGGACATTGATTATCTCCATGTCAAATCGTCCAAAGAGTACTACAAGCGGCCGAAGGGAGTAGTACCGAAGATGCTCATGGTATATGGCATCGTACCCGAGCGTTTCAATCATATCGAGAAGGTATCCTGACTCCGAAATGAATACGCCGTCTTCCCGAAGCGCACTCTTGATGCCTTGCATGAAAGAATCGAGGTCAGCAATATGCGCGAAAACATTGGTCGCGGTAATCACTTTTGCCTGCCCGTGAGTTTTCACCACCTCCCACGCGGTCTTCTCATTGAAGAATACAGTGAGTGTCGGGATTCCGTTTTTTATTGCAATCGCGCTCGCGCTCGACGGGTCGATGCCGAGAGTTTTTATACCGAATGGGGTATAGTTGCTTAAAAGCGTCCCATCATTCGAGCCGATGTCTATGACGAAATCACTCGTGGTGAGCGCGTAGCGAGAAACGAGCGTCTCGACGAGAGATTTGAAATTCGCGCGCAAACTGTTGTTCATGCCGGTAGTGTACACATAGTCTCGAAATAAAACTTCCGGATCGACGACGTCCTGAAGTTGTACCAATCCGCAGACCTCGCAGAAATACAAGGCGAGCGGGTACGTCGCCTCGTTTTTCTCAAGGTCTTCGGTACGCAAAAAAGCGTCACTCGGAGGCTGGCGCCCTAGGTCGAGAAACTTGAAAAGATTTCCTTCGCCGCACACGAAACATGCCATACACCCTTAAACCTTATCTTCATAAAATAAGTTGCCCGACCATTGTCCTATCGGAACGAATACAGGATAAGACCGCTCTGATCCGATACTTTCTTCGCATCGGGAAGTTCTGCGGCGACCTGCTTCGGAAGAGGCCCCTCGGAGAGAATATAGTCAATGCGGTATCGCAATAGCTCACTCGTGAAATCTTTCGTCAAAAACTCCTGATACTCTTTCGGGAACGCGGCGATCCTCTCTTCGAGGAGCGGGTCGGAGAAATCGGGAAAGTCCTTGACTCCGAACAGTCCTTGCCAGTTGGAAAAGAGATATCCAGTGGCTTCCCTCCGGTGTGCGCTTATATATTCTCCAATCTCATTTGAGGATATACCACGAAGCCGAAGCAGAGCAAGGTAGTTAAAGAACCCCCTTTCTTCGGGAATGAGGGAAGATAATTCCGTAGAGGAATAACGATTACAATGAGTGAGTGCGGGAATCATCGTGTTTAATTGGGACATTTCTTGACTTGTCTCATTGACGAACACGACGCAATCTCTTTCTTGCGTATTCAGCCATTCAAACAGCGGGGCGATGCTCTGCAATTTCGCGTAATAAGGACGAGATCGGGTATATGTATTCACCTGTGTATACACGCCGAAAACAAGCGAAGAGAGTACTATACCTGACACCAATACGCCCCACGCATATCTGCTCTGCTCCCGAACAATACGGTGTAACACAACCACCCCGACAATCATGGACAGCGGTATGGTGTACTGCACGAAGTGATACGGCCAGAGTGTTCTGCCCGTTATCATCTGCTGGCTATACGCCCACAAACCGCCAAGGAGAAAAGCAAGGCAAAACCAACGCCACTCTTCGGATTGAAATATTATCCCTGTTTTCTTTTTCCACAGGTAATCAAAGGCGAGTGCCAACAGATACAAGACAAGCGCCACAAGGAGAAGTTTATTGAGAAGTGGATAATGTGTGTAAAAGAGACCGCTCCGGAGCGCCGCGCTTTCATACCAGGGACTTTGGCTCCCATACCAGATACTTACCCAGTAAGGGGATGAGAAGAGCGCACCGAGAGGCACAATGAGTCCGAGAGTCCGCACCAATTTGTATTCTTTTCGGATGAGAAGGCATACCAGAAATACGGCGAGCACCGAAAGCGCACTACCCCAACTAAAGAAGTAACTACCGATCATGAGGGCGAGAAACGCTCCCGCACCGACGAGTGCGCTCTTTCGCCACGGGGTTTTCTGTATCAGCGCCCAAACCAAAAGCAAAAAAGACAGCAGGAAAATCGCGCCAAGGATCGGATTAGCCGGTCGAGCCCACAACAAAAACGATCCTGGAGAATCGGTTCCGTAAAGATACGAGAGTACCGTGCGATAATCAATAAGGTCATAGCCGAGCACGATCAGAAGGCCACCCGCAACCGCATTGATCTTTTGCGACAACCCACCACCTTCGGTGAGTCGCAACACGAGCAAGTACACGAGAAAAAATAAAATTGAGGGTAAAACGAATTTACTTAAAATCAAAACGGTTGAAGCGGAAAAGCCGAAAACCAAACTGGGAAGCGCATACAAAAATTCTCCAGTCGGCGGCGTAATCGGTAATTGCTCTTTATATTCAAAAAAGTAAGGGGATCCGAGCGCCGGATGACCATCTAAAATCTCTTGAATTCTAGCCAAATAGGAATCCTCGTTTGGCGTCTGCATCATCGGGATGCCCCGATACTCTCCATGTAATGAAAAAATGAAAAAAACATTGGGTAGTCCATATATCAATCCAATTAAGCTGGCGCATAAAATCGCCAAAAGATGTCGCCGAAAAGATGACTCCATATTTTACATTGTAGCCCACTGTCGTATACTTGTAAAACTTAAAGGGGTGTGATGTCCCGCGCGGATGAGCCCCTGCATACCTATGAAGATAACGGAAGACAATTTCATAAAAATACTCGTCTGTCCAAAATGCAAGACCGACACGTTGTCGTATCAGCGCGAGGTGGCGGTTTGCTCGTCGTGCTCGTCCGTGTACCCGGTCAGAAACTCCGCTTTTTATTTCACATCGCAAAACGATGACATTATCAAAAAATACGACAAAGAAGCCGGACAATTTATAAATCGTCTGAAGGCACTTATCAAAAAATGGCCGTTTCTTTTTGTTTTTTTAACCTATGCAATCGGCAACATTTCTTACTTGGGACAAAAACCAAAGAATACAATTAAGAAACTCTACGGGGAGTATTCAAAAGACAAAATAATAATCAATATCGGTTCTGGAATCACAAGAGTTCACCCTGATGTCGTGAATCTTGATATCTTCCCATTCAAGAATGTAGACATCGTGGCAGATGCCACCTCATTACCGTTCAAGGATAATTCAGTTGATATGCTCATCTCCGAATCCACAATAGAGCATACGCCTAATATGGAACGAGTGATTAAGGAAATGCGCCGCGTCGTAAAACCTGGCGGTTTTGTGTATGTCAGTATTCCATTCCTTGTTCCGTTTCATGCTTCTCCCAACGACTACACCCGCCTTACCCATGAGGGACTGAAACAGCAATTTTACGATTTTACACCACAAAAGATAGGAGTGCTCGGTGGCCCGGCCTCCGCCCTAGTCACGCTTTTAATGTATTTCTTCGCGCTCCCCTTTTCAATATTTTCCGAGGCGGTCTACAACCTTGCGACTTATTTCTTCATGACAATTCTGTCGCCTTTGCGATTTCTTGACCTTATCTTTTATCTCTTTCCGCACTCTATAGAGGTATCCGCCATGATTTACTATATCGGCAAAAAGACCTGAAACACTGGTTCTGGTTTATTTCGTCTGTTCTATCAACTTCCACTTTACTTTCTGCTTCACAAACAAAGGATGACTAACTATAAGATGCCAAATGACGGCCTGAAAACTTCTGGTGTGCGGAGTAACAGAGCTATTGTTCACGACCGACACGGACTCCCTTTTTCTTTCCTTTCTTTTGTTTCCTTGCCGACGCATTTTGTATAAGCTCCTTCAGACGAAATGTAATCAAGTGAAAAAGCACCACATGATACGACTCAACGAGCGGCGTTGAGTGAGCTGGCACTACGACCGAAACATCCGCGATATCTTTCATCGCCCCGCCGTCAAAACCGGAAATACCGATGGCTGTTCCATCATTGTCTTTTGCGAATTGAAGCGCCTTCAAAAGGTTTTGCGACCATGCCCCCGCTTTATCTTTGCCGGCTCCGCCGTGCACGCTAAACGCGATTACGATGCTTCCTTTGCTCCAGTAGGTGTTCAGAATACCGGTGTAGGCCTCATGCCACCCCCAATCATTCACAGCCGCGCTAATCATAGGAATGTTATCGGCAAGCGCGATGGCGCGAAGTCCTCTCTCGTGCGGATGCTCAATCGTGGTCTTTATCAAGTCCCCCACGAAATGGGTTGCTGTTCCCGCCGAACCGCCATTGCCGATAACGAAGACCCACTTCCCTTTCTTCCACGCGTCAAAAAGCACATCAACCACGCGAGAAATCGCCTTGGTCTGTTCAAGTAGTTTTTCTGAAATCTCGGCGCTTTCTTTCAAATACGCCTGGCTATATCCTTCATGCGACATAGGAAATATCTTACACTATCTTCGCGTTTTTGCAACACATAAAGAAAAAAGCCGCAACTCCGTGAGTTGCGGCAACATAATAGTAAGAAATATTGCTAGTACTCCGCAAAAATCCGCTCAAGGTTGAGCTCCCGCCAGTCAAGGCAGACCTCGCGTGCACCCGCACCGAGGAGATTCTTTCGCAGGACTTCGTTTTTGTAAGTCGGCATGGCAATCACTGGCGAACCAGCGGCCACGCCCGACATCACGCCTCTCGGCGAATCTTCAAACACTAGTTGCTCTTGTTGTGCAACGCGCATGCGACGCGCCGTCTCCAAAAAACAATCGGGCGCCGGCTTTGAATGTGCCACATCCGTGACAAGGACAATTTCGTGAAGCGTAAAGAGTTTGTCCAGCCCAGAGCGCCGCAGGAGCGTCAATCCTCGCTCAAGCTCCACAGCAGTCCCAATACAAACAGGGATTCCTTTGCATCGGAGCCGACCCAGTACCTCCAAAAATCCGTCCCGAGGAGATAGGTCAATTTCTTTGACGAGTGCGTCATAGTGCTTCCACTTGCTTGCGAGAAACTGCATTGCCTGTGCCACCGTTGGTGGTGTCTGCGTCCCCAACAATCCGAAGATTTGTTCAATAATCGCTCCATCGGGGCCCCCAATGAAATTCGGGATCTTGTTGATAGCATCCTCTGGGCTTCTCAATGTTACTCCGATTTCACCTGCGACTCTTATCCACCCTAGGTGATGCGCCACTTCGTTATTTACCACTGTTCCCTCCAAGTCAAAAGCAATTCCGTGTATCATTTGATACTCCTTGTCTTCCGAGATTTCTTGCGTAAAAGCGGTTATCTATCAAAGAGCCACCAGTTATAGTAAAGCACAGAGCTATCTCTAAGTCAAGATTTCACGAACTCAATGACCTGTTCACCGAATCTCGCAGTACGTTCTTCCAAGTCATACTTTTTCGCATTATCACCATTGGGCATTTTATTAGAAATTAGGTGAATTAGAAATTAGAAATTTACAAGCGGTATCCCGCTTGTTTCCCATCTTCATAAAACATCTTCACGGTATCAAGCGAAAGTTTCGCTAAATCATATCCAAATTTATCCAACTTCTTCAGAATATCATTCGGTACGGTAACGATATGACACCCTGCTTCTTCTGCCTGTACGATATTAAATACCTCTCGCGTGCTCGCCCAAAGAAGCTCAGCTTTTTTGTTTTTCGAGAGAAGCTTTTTTGCCTCCTTCATTATCGGCATCGGGTCTCGTCCCGTGTCCGCAATCCGCCCCGCGAACACCGAAATGACGGAAGGGGTTTCGTGCGAGAGCGCTTTCGCAGTTGCCTTTACCTGCGAGAGCGTCAGGATGGCGGTGACGTTTACTTTTATGCCTCCTTCCGCCAGACGCTTGACGAGCGCGAGCGATGACTCTCCCTTTGTATTCGTAATGGGAATCTTCACATAGACATTCTTTCCCCATGAAGCAATGAGTTTTGCCTGCCGTTCCATTTCCGCAAAATCATCCGAAAATACCTCAAACGAAATCGGTCTATCGGTAATTACTGCAATAATCTCCTTCGCAAATCTCACATAATCGGAAACTCCTCCCTTTTTCATGAGAGTCGGGTTGGTGGTAAAACCTTTAACAAGCGGATTTTTCGCGAGTTCCAGCATTGCGGTCTTTTCCGCGCCGTCTGCAAAGATCTTGACCTTTACATCTTCAATTTTTTTTGTGGTCATATTTGTACAGATACCATAACTTCTTACATCCAAAGATTATTACAAAAAGAAGAAGTATTCCCTTAAGGGGCTGGGTAAATCCCGTGACGGTACTCTTTCCGCACGATATACAGAGGCCTTTGTTTTGCCTCCACATAGAGTTTGGAGATATACTCCCCGATTATGCCCATCGATAGGCTCTGTAGCCCGCCAAAAAAGAAGATAATAATTGAAAGGAATGCCCATCCTGGAACATCATACACAGAAAAATACTTAACGAATAACACAAACAACAATCCCACAATAGACAGGAGAAACAGTATGATTCCCATAAGTGACACTAGTCTAATGGGCAACGTGCTAAACGAAGTTATCCCATCAAAGGCCAAAGAAACGAGTTGCGAAAGATTAAATTTACTTTTCCCAAGCGTGCGCTGGCGTCTCGTGTAATACACGCAGGCATAAGTTGGCTCAATTTCAAAGATAAGTGACCTCAAATATCTCACCCGCTCCGGAAATCTCTCCAATTCTCTAACTACGCCTTGGCTCAGAAGTCGAAAATCAGCATGATTATAGACCGAAGCGACGCCAAGGCGGTTTAGAAGAGTATAAAACGTATGCGCAGTCCACCGCTTGAAAAAAGAATCGACGTCTCTCTCCGTTCGCACTCCCAACACCATTTCAAACCCCACATCATATTTCCGAACCATATCGGCAATCTTGGTCGGGTCATCCTGTAAGTCGGCGTCGATACTCACCACCATATCATTTCTGGCCGCAAAAAGACCGGCAGAAATCGAACCTTGAAAACCGAAATTCTTTCGCAAATCGATAACCACTACCGTTTTATCCTTTTCGTGTAAATTCAAGAGTTCCGATAGCGTATTATCGGTTGATCCATTGTTGACGAACACTAACTCGTAATCGCTGATGAGTCCTTGCTGTTTCCAGACAGCCGACAGTTCTGTAAGCCGGGCGTGCGTAACCGCCAGGACTTCCTGTTCATTGTGGCACGGGATAACTATGGAAAGTGACGCGGGGTGATGTTTATTCATAAGTAAAAGAAAAGAAAGTGTCTATCTCTTCTTCGGTTAGTGCTCGTATTCGCGACGCGTTCTCATAGTACATCCGATACCACTGTAAGGTCCTTTGCAACGACTCTCTAAAGAGAAATCTCGGTCGCCACTTAAGTACATCAGTCGCCTTCGAGATAGCAATCGTAAGTTTCTTGGTTTCTGGCTTGTGAGTCTCCGCCACGACCTTGTATGTCCCTCGACCGAAGAAGGTGATTGATTCTTGAACAATCTGTTCCACGGTCACTGTGGTATTCGTTGTTTCCGGGCCGAAATTCCATGCGCCCACCGCCGTTCCATCTCCTTGAAAAAGCCGGGTAGCCAAGAGGAGGTAGCCGTGCAATGGCTCCAAAACATACTGCCAAGGGCGCACCGAGTTTGGATTGCGAATAATGATTTCCATCGCCTCTTCATTGGTACTCTCCCACAAAGAACGAATGATATCGGGAATCAAACGATCCTTCCCCCAATCGCCACCTCCAATGACATTGCCGGAACGTGCGATACCAATGGACACCGTTTGAGATTGAACAGCGTGCTCATGGTTGAAAAAAGAGAGAAGATAGGATTGAGTGACGATATCTGCCGCGGCTTTGCTCGCGCTATACGGATCATGCCCTCCAAGACTATCGGTCTCCTTATAGGGCGTCAAGCTCTCCGTATTTCTGTATACCTTATCAGTCGTAACAATAACCGCCGCTCGTGTACCGGGTACTTTTCTCATCACCTCAAGAAGATTGGCGGTACCGATGATGTTAGTGGAAAACGTGTCCAGAGGGTTATCGTAACTCTCACGAACCAACGCCTGGGCAGCCAAATGAAAGACGATATCGGGCTTTTCCTGAACAAACACGTCGCGCATCCCCGGAAAATCCCGCACATCAACCCAATAATTTCTCATTCGGTGGGACAAATCTAAGATATCGAATAGATTGGGGGTCGTGTGAGGGTGAAGCGCAACCCCTGCCACATTCGCTCCCCATCGCAACATAATTTCACTAAGCCATGCTCCCTGAAATCCGGTGTGGCCGGTGATGAGAATCTTTTTATCTCTAAAGAAACTTTTCATACACTGGTGTGGCGATAATAACCAATAGTCTTCCGCATCCCTTCTTTAAACGACGTTTCTGCCTTCCATGCAATCTTCTTGTTGCGCGAAATATCGGCGCAATGCTCCATGATTTCGTTTTCTCGATACGGTAGAGCTCCCCAGCGCAATTGAGACACACTCTTCAGCATACTCTTTATCTCCGTAACCGCGGATTTAAGCGGATGCGCCATACCAGTACCAATGCCAAACTCCTCAAACCGGTCAAGTGCGGACAGGTGCTTAATCACCGAGAGGTACGCTTGAGCGCAATCCTCCACAAAGATGAAATCACGTTTTTGCTGTCCGGGCGTGAACGAAACAGTCGGCGAGTTTTTGAGCATCTCCTTTATCACAAAAGGAATAAACTTAGTCGGATTATCTGTTGGACCATACATCTGTTCTATCACCAAATTCACAAACGTAACGGGGGTATCTGCAATAATCTCCTTCGCGTAGGTTACAAAATCTTTCTTTGTCTTTACATACTGCTTTTCCTTACCGAGAAGTTCAATATCCTCCGAAGAAAATGTATCCGTATTTATGAAACAGGGTGTCTTATGGGCTACCGCCAATTCAAGCAACCGAAGGGGTAACAGGAGATTTGACTTGACTATATCCAAAGTACTCTCACTCAACCTACCATACACCGTAGCTGTATGTACAATGACATCAACTCGATGTTTTTTAAACAAATCCTCCAACCCAAAACCGTCATCAAGATTATACAGAATGAGATGCGGGGACGACAATACCTCTTTTATTCTTTCGGTATTTGAAGAAGCTCTTTTTACGACAAGTACCTTATACGACTGAAGCAATAAAAGTTTGAGAATGTTGCTTCCCAAAAATCCAGTCGCACCGGTCATCAAAATGGTTTTAGGCGTAGACATACCAAAACTAATCTTTCCAGACCTTCCAAGGCGGTTTGGGCAATGTCCATAGCGCTTCCAATTGGTTTTTGTCCCGTAGCGTATCCATCGCCTTCCAAAAACCGTGATGTCTATACGCCATCAGCTGATTATCTCCGGCCAACTTCTCAAGTGGCTCCCGCTCCCACATCACATCGTCCTTTGGTAAATAATCAAAAACGGCCGGACGCAAAATGAAAAAACCGCCATTGACCCAGCTATGTTGAGTATCAACTTTCTCTGAAAAATCTTCAACACGGTCGTCCTTACCAAGTGTAAGTGAACCAAACCTGCCTTCAGGTTGGACTGCGGTCACGGTTGCTATTTTATTGTGTTGCTTATGAAAAGCTAGCAGTTTATGTATATCTATATCGCTCAATCCGTCACCGTACGTCAGCATAAAATCACTATCGCCAATATACGACCGTACCACTGCCAAACGCGTGGCGGTATGAACGGCCAAACCAGTATCAACCAATGTTACTTTCCAATCGTCACAGGGCTTACTATGCACCACAATTTCATTACGCAATAAGTCGATGGTAAAATCGGAATTGTGCAACGAATACTGCGAAAACCATTCCTTTATGATATATCCCTTGTAACCGAGACAAAGAATAAACTCTTTTATCCCGTAATGAGAGTAGAGTTTCATAATATGCCAGAGGATGGGATGCCCCCCAATTTCTACCATGGGTTTAGGACGCAGGGTTGTCTCCTCTGATAGACGCGAACCTTGACCACCAGCAAAAATGACTAGCTTCATACTGATTAATTCGTTAAATGACACTGTTATCTATTGCGACAACGGCTCATATTATCTCACGAAGTGTAACCCTCGCCTAGCTCTGTTTATTACTCTTTGAATGTGGGTGTTTTGCGGACTTTCTTATTCCCCCTAGTCTACGACTATTTAATTTCCTAAATGGGGTGTCCAATTCATCGAGGGTGGGGGTTGTAGGAGTCAAACTCCTACCGAATTACGCCAAACAGCGCACCGAGCGAACGAATTCGTACCTCGCTTGTAACCGAAGTGTTGTATGGTGCCTCGACAAGAATACTTTTACACCCAGTGGCCTTCGCTGTGGCGACATCATCTTTGGTATCCCCAACTAGAAACGATTGAGTAAGGTTTATATCCCATTTCTTTTCCGCGTCAAGAAGCATACCGGGCTTCGGCTTCATGCAGTCGCAGTTATCATCCCGACGATGAAAGCAGATAAAAACATCGTCAAACGGAATATCTTTCAGTCGGTCCTGTATCCACTGCCATTCATCCTTTGAAATAACGCCATAGGCGATATCCGGTTGGTTCGAAATAAGAAATGCGAGAAAACCGAGGGACTTAACCTTCTCCACGGCTTCCTTTGCCCCCGCCACAATTCCGCTTAACGCTTTGTACTCGGCGATGCTGTGTGGCGGTCGCGGTCTCCCGTCCATCACAATCGGCTTTAGGATAACCCCATCTCGGTCAAAAAAGACAGCTCTTTTTTTTGCATTCGTCATACCGCTTAGCATACACCACCGATTCAAGCGCTTAAACATTGACAAAAGTACTGAGATAGTATATAAGAGTATCCGGAATAATTAAAAACAACCAAAAAGAAAGCGAGGTGCTCTTTGCAACTTTTAGCAATTCTGGGAAGGGGAGTTCAGCAACTTGAATCGGGCGGACCTTGGGTGCTCACCCAAAATCTGGAGGTCTGCGATGTAAATGGGGCACATCTGGCGATTAGAAAACCCATTGACGACCAAGACCCTCATTGTCTCATTGGCGGGGGAGAACTTAATTTTCGGGCTGGCATACTGCTCTGCCGTCTGTACGCGAGCTCACTCAAAGCAGTTGTGTGTGCCTATGGACATCGTTCTCCTTATCTCGCTTCAATTAATGCTCCGAGTGAAAGCGAGGTGATGAGTGAGAAGTTAATTTACTTCTTTCATGAAACGGGTCATTCTCATCCAAAAATAGTAGTGTGGCCTCGCGAGCGAATTGTGGAAGGCCGGTCAAATACGAATCGAGAGATTCAAAATGCTTTTGAGCTCGCAGTGGAAATGGGCTTCACCGAGGTAGGTATTGTGACGGTGTCCGTCCATTACGCGCGGTCGCTTCTCATAGCACATCGCCACTTGATGAAACCGGGGTTCAGTCATCTCAAGCTCCAGTGCTTTGTGAGCGAAAACGTGATCCTCGCTGAAACTAATTCGTTTCGCTCCAACGAAGAGGAAGACATGAGCAGAATGCACGGCTCGCAGGCATTCATGCGTACCCTGTTTTACGAGCAACGAGGCATCAACTGCCTACTTGCCGGAAATTACTGAAACGGAATCTCCCGCACGCCGTCCGCCCTTTTCAAGGTGTGGCGGCTTTTTTTACCTCAACAATCCTTTTTCCTTCATGGACCGAAGCGTCTCGGACAAGGAAGTCTTTGCTTCCGGAAACTGTTTAATCCACGCGAGGTACTCGCGCACGCCAACCGCAAGAGAGTGTATCGGTTTCCAACCGAGTTTCTTTAATTTAGAGTTATCGGAAGGCGAGTGACGTGGCGCGCCGATACGATACAGCCCTGGAGTTTTTATCGTGGCCGATACACCGACTTCTTTCACTATCGTTTCAGCAAGCTCATGAACCCGCGTTTCTCTTTCAGAACCGACATTAAACGCTTCAAAATCCGCTTTAGGATTACAAAGAACCGTCATGTGTGCGTCCACCACATCATGCACATTCACATAGTCCCGTATCTGTCGCCCGTCTTCGTGAAGTACTATATCTTCACCAGAAAGCGCCATAACCGCGATTTGCCGAAGCGCGCCAGAATAAAAATGCCGGAAACTCTGACGCGCTCCATGCACAATCGTATAGCGAAGCACGACCGAGGGGATTCCGTAGAGTCGCCCGAGACAAAACAGAAGTTCTTCAGAGGTCTTTTTTGAGATGCCATATGGAATAGTGGGAGAGGTCTGGTCGGTTTCCTTTTGCGCAATTGCCCTAATCGGTAAACCATCTATAGGGCATTTCATTTCCCACTCCCCGGCTTTAAGCTGTGCTTCGCTTCGTGGAGACGGATACACAAGTCCGTCTTTGACACATTCATAGGTTCCCTCGCCATAGACCGACTGGGAAGAAGCAGTAATGACTTTCTTAATACGATATTTCTTCTCAACAATCACCTCATACATAAGCGCGGTACTCTTCGCGTTAGTGTCAATATAGGTACTGAAATCCAGATGAAAATCCATATACGACGCGAGATGGAAGACAAAGGAAACATCGTTAAGTGCTTTTATCCAGTCCTTTTTATTTCTTACATCACCCATCTGAAACTCGACTTCCTTATTGAACCAATCAGGCAAATGTCCGTTATGTGTCGGTGGCGCAAGGTTATCAAGAACTCGCACCGAATATCCTTCCGCCAAGAGTTTATCCACGAGATGTCCTCCGATGAATCCTGCACCACCGGTTACCAACACGAGTTCATTTTTTGATTGTGTTTGTGTATTACGCATGATTATTTTTACGCGCCGCGAGAAACGCTTCCACGTTGGGTATATCCTCGGGTTTAGTAAGAGAACATCCGCCCACTGTCTCTACCGCATATACCTTGCCTTTTTTCAGAAATTGGTTCACCATGGAGGAAAAATAATACTCTCCATTTACATTTTGTATCGGCTCATACTGAAAGATTTCGCCGGGAAGCACCATAAGTCCAATGGCGGCCATACTTGACGGCGGATGCTCGGATTTCTCCAAAATTTCTTCAATGGTTCCGTCCGTTCGGAGCTTTACCACTCCCGCGGATTTTGGTCGCGCCGTTTCCTTACAAAGCCAGCTGTATTCACGAGCAAGACATTTCTTCATATTCTCCGCGCTTGGAATCTCATCGGCATAGAGTATCATAACTCTCTCGTCTGCTCGCACATACGGAGCCGCGGCAAGAAAACTATAGGCGTTACCCTTCTCGCTCCCCTCCGCGTATTGTATTTTCCTTCCGCTAAAGACACTACCGCAATATGCCTTTATTTTCTCTCCCAAGTACCGTACAACAATAACTGCTTCCGTAATCTCTTCAGGAAACCCTTCAAAGATGTGGTCAAGAACCGTTTTTCCGCCAATCATAAGAAGTGGCTTTGGAGTTGCCGAAGTAAGCGGTAGCATTCTTTTCCCTTCTCCCGCGGCAAGAATAATGGCTTTCATCCCATTAGAGGTAGGACGCGGACGAATGTTCTTCCACGCCATACTACATTATTGATATTAACAGATATTGTTTTCATACCGATGTGCTATTTGGAGGAGTGTTCGCGACCTCTAACGGGATCATTTTGTTCGTATATTTTCTCAATAATTGCGAGAACCTCCGCCGCGTCTTCCGCGCTTTTGTTTTTGTATGACTCGTTTGCTATGGTATCAATAAATGTTTCAAATTCAAGCGCTAGGGCTTTATCCGCATTGGGGTCGCACGCTATCGTTCTTTTATTAAGTACATCCTTTTCTCGGTTATAGGTGCCGACGGAAAAACTCTCGCCAGTTCCATATTTCTTTCCGAGTCCTTCAATTGCGATATACCCTTTCTCCCCCCGTATGACACAGGAAAAAATGGGTTTCCATTCTGAAATGCTCACGGATAAAGAAGCGATTTTGCCTGTTTCCGTCTTTAGGATAAGGGTCGCCTCGTCCTCCACTTCGGCCCTCCATACGCGATTGCTTACTGCGCCAACTGTTTTCGCAATCGGCTCATCAAGGAACCAACGCGCGAGGTCAATACAATGAAGTCCTTGGTCCATAAGAACTCCTCCTCCCGCCAAGTCCTTATTCATCCGCCATTCGTTTTCATAGCCAACCCGCCCGGGATGTCCGTGAGCTATGCGGAGCGCGGCGATTTCACCTATCGTACCCGCTGTAACGATTTGTTTCGCTTGCCGAATAGAATCAAAAAATCGGTAATTGAAGCCGACCGTAAGCGCGCGCCGATTCTTTTCCGCGATATGCAAAAGTTCGCGCATCTCTTTTTCGGTCCTAGCACCCGGCTTTTCCACGAAGACATGCTTCCCAGCAAGAAGTGACTCTCTCGCCAGAAGGTACAAATACTTATGTGGCGTTACGATAAAGACAGCATCAATGTCTCCGCTTAAAGCATCTCCTGTGTCAGTTGAAAATGCCACGCTGTGAACATCTGCCACTTTTTTACCAAGTGTCGCGTCCTTATCAACGACTAACGCGAGCGAGACCTTTTTTGATGAGGCGATGACACTCGCCCACCGCGCCCCCATGCGCCCCGCTCCGATTAACGCAATGTTGTATTTTTTCTTCTCTTGCATCTCCTCTTAGTTAAGGAGTAAGGATAAATGATTAAAGGTTTCTTCTTCACTTCCACTCACACCCTCGGTCGTTAGGTCTAATGCGTCGATAGGTGTAAATGTCTGTCGCCATGATTTCGTTTGAATGCTGCTCAATAACAGTGGGGTTATCCCACACTGCGGAAAAGACCCTGCCGGTAAGCGTACGCGAAACATCCGATGAGAGAAAGACGCACAGTTCCGCGGCAAGGTCGGGAGACGCGCCTCCTTCTTCTTTCTGCTTCAAGAGTTTATGATAAAGTGCTTCCCCAACCTTTTCTTTACCAGCGGCAAGCGCCTCATCAAGTAGCTTTGAGTTCACAGCACCAGGAGCGATTGCATTAACGCGAATACCAAACTCACGAATCTCCTCCGCTATACTTTCGGTAAAACGAACAATCCCTCCTTTGGAAGCGGCGTATGCGCTAAATCGTGGAAAAGCTCCTTCACCGCCTCCGGAAAAATTGATGACTACTCCGCTTTTTTGTTTTTTCATCATCGGCAACACGCTCCGCGTCATCAGCATCGTGCCATAAAGATTCACCAGAATTGTCTCAAGCCAGGCTTTTTCGTCCGTTTTTTCCAAAAAACCTTTTGGGCCGTAAATCCCGGCTGCGTTTATCAGGACGTCAACATTTCCTCCGAAACGCGCCTGTACCTTCTCTGCAAGAGCACATACATCCTCGGATTTTGAAACATCGCACACTTCAGTACCTAAAGCGGTATCGTATATTGAAAATTCTTGTCTCGTCGATTCAAGCTCCGCCGCGTTCCGCGCGACAATGAGCACACGCGATCCTTCACGCAAAAAACGCGAAGCAATCGCCTTGCCTATCCCGCCGGTTCCTCCGGTAATGATTGCGTTGATACCATCAAGTTTCATATCCGTAGGAATTTTATCTCCTTCCGCGACCGATACCCACATACTGAAGGCCTGCCGCTTTTATTTCTTCTTCCTCCTGCCAGAGCGCGTTCTTGGCATCAAAGAAAAGCTTGGGTCCTTTCATGTTTTGCCCGATCTTCTTAAAATCAAGTTTACTATATTCCGACCATGCGGTCATGAGGATGAGCGCCGAGGATCCTTGCGCAAGTTCGTAGGGGTCAGAACAAAACCGATAGGGGCCTGCCGAGAGCACCTCTTCCTTGGGAACCAAATAATCATGCGCTCTAACCTCTTTGGCAAACGGAACGAGTTCGTGCATAAGCTTGAGCGAAAGTGAATCACGAACGGTTGACGTCCCGGGCTTGTACGCCACTCCGAGGAAACCAATAGTTGCCTCAGACAAATCCTTAATTTCTTTCTTAAGGATTGGCAGTGTCATCTGCCAACGCTTCTCATTTTTTATCCGCGCTCCGGCGATGACGGGAAGTGTCAGCTTTTTCCGTTTTGACTTATCGAGAAGCGCAGAGAGGTCACGACCAAGTGTAGCTCCGGAAAATCCAATACTTGAGTCAAGGTACGCACCTCTCCCAATGCGTGTGTCGCTTTTAAGTGCCTCGGAAACGCGTAACACATCCGCACCATACGCCTCGCACATATCCGAGATGTCATACATAAAACTAAGCGAAGTCGCCAGAAACGCATTCACCGCGTGCTTGACCATCTCCGCGGAAGGAATGTTCATATAGAGTTTGGGAGCATCAACGTTTGCAAAGATGCGAGAGATTCGCTCCTCGGACTCTTTGGTAGCCACTCCTGCCACGATTCGCGCCGGGTGCAAGAAGCTCTGTAGTGCTTTTCCGAGCTGTAAATTCTCGGGTTGATAGCTGTATGAAAAACGCAGGGTGGGATGCCTCTTCCGAATAAGGGAGCACAACTCTTCCCCGCTTCCGACCGGAACCTGACTGGAAACGATTATTGAAACGCCATTCTTAAGGTGGGACACAAGAGATACGATGAGTTGACGGATTGAAGAGATGTCGGGAAGGTTGTGCGTATTGCATGGAGTATCTATCGTAACCCAGACGATATCGCACGATGTGATCTTCTGAAGGTTGTCAGTAAACTTAAGTCTCCCCGCCTTTGTATTTTTTCGCATCATCTCATCCAGTCCTTCCTCGGCAACCGGAAGAATACCATCGCTTATTTTCTTTACGACAGACGCATCGGTATCAAAACCAATAACGGTATGACCCAGTTCCGCTAGAGCGACGGCATATACCGTCCCAAGATGCCATAGCCCGATTACCCCGATTGTAAGTGGTTTTCTTGGCATGGAGATTAGAGCGTGTGTGTCCGCGGTTTATTAACGAGTACCTGCGTCCCCGCAGAATCTACCGCAAACGACACCTCGCGCATTCCTTCCTTTTCGAAAACACCGCGCACCGCGTTCTGTTTTCCTTTCTTACAAAAAACCATGAAAAATCCTCCGCCTCCGGCACCAACTATCTTACCGCCAAGCGCTCCCGCTTTCTTCGCCCGCTCATAAAGCGCGTCAAAGACACCGGTACTCATTTTCGCCGACATTTTCCTCTTAATATCCCAGTGCTGGTCAAGAAGCGTACCGAAGTCATCAAGCTTCCCCGCTTCAAAGACCTTTAGGATATTCTTGCCTATGCGCTTCGTCTCGTGTTTCAATTCCATAGCGTCAGTTTTATTCGCGCGAAGATGTTTTTCTTGCTCCTTCAAAAGCCCAGTGCTTGACCTCCGCACACCGGTATAAAAAAGGAGTGTTCTTTTTTCAAATTCATTTTGCACCGCTTTAGAGATGTTTGCGTTTGAAACAGAAACCGAACCATTTCTCGCGATATCAAGCACACAAAAATTACCGAATGACGCGAGGTAAAAATCCTGCTTACCATCCGGAAGCCCGAGGTCACGAGTCGCAATCTCATATGCTTCTTCCGCCAAGTGCCTTCTCGATATGTTTTCACCTTTAACGGTATGAAGTGCGTTAAGCAACCCCACCAAATAGCTGGCGGAAGAGCCCATGCCGGTACCGTCTGAAACGTCCGCCTTTGACGAGATTTCAACCATACGGTCAATTCCTGTCCGTTTAAGAGCGGCCTTGGCGAGGATATGCTTCAGTTCATCAATGTCCGCTACCTCCTCGCTGTCGCGGTATTTCAGACGAATTAGGTCATCTACCGGTGGACGATTAACTCCTATATACATATAGAGATTGATTGAGACGGCAAAAATAAAACCGCCGTGCTTTTCATAATAAGCGGGCAAATCGGTTGAACCGCCTCCAAGCGGCAAGCGAAATGGAGTCCGAGTTAAAATCATAGCTCTATTTATACAATAAATATCAAGAAAGAGCAACTGCTCATAGAACCCGAATACTATTCTATTTCAATCCGTTCCTTTATGGTGTACGGTGTCTTGTGACTGTTTTCAAAGTACATACGAAGCATAAGTTCCGCGAGAAAACCCATCATGAAAAACAAGATACCTGCAAGAACCAGAAAAACAGCGAGAATCGGCAACGGCGTCTGCCCAAGATGTAAAATACCGGCTAACCTAAGGTAAACCGCGACCGCAGCGGAAATAAAACCTAAACATCCGGAAACAACCCCAATTCCTCCAAAAAACAGCAAAGGTCTTCCGTCAAGCCCCGTCAAGAATTTAATGGTCAATAAATCAAATATGTCCTTTACCGCTTTGAAAAAATAATGCTTAGAGACGCCGAATTGTCGCGCATGATGTCGCACGGGAATTTCCGCCACTTTTGCTCCACGCATATAAAGAAGTGCCGGCAAAAATACATGCATCTCTCCATAAAGGTGAACTTGCTGAATCACTTCTCGTCGGTATGCTTTGAGCGCGCAGGCGGAGTCGTGAAGATAGAGCCCGGTCACGCGCGCCGTAAGCCAGTTTGCGAGCCGCGAAAGAATCCTTCGTTCAAAAGAATCATGGCGCTCTTGTCTCCAGCCCGAAACCACATCGTACCCTTCTCTGATTTTAGAAACCAAAAGCGGAATATCTGTCGGGTCGTTCTGTAAATCGGCATCCATCGTGATAATGATTTCTCCTTTAGCATCATGAATTCCAGCGTCAAGACCCGCGGTCTGACCGATATTGTAGGCAAGGGAAATAATTTTTATAGGAGAAAGTTTCTTGAGTTCAGCAAGCGTTTGGTCAATTGACGCATTGTTAACGGCAATAATTTCAAACGGTTCCCCAAAGCCTTGCAGGGCCTTAAGCAACCGCTGGTGCAATTCGGCGACATTTTTTTCCTCGTTGTATGCAGGAAACACAATGGAAAGAGTGTTCATGGTACGCATAAAAAATCTTGACGCTACGGGAATACAACCTATATTCACACGAAAACGTTAGAAGTCAACGCAAGCGAAGCGCATAAGGATAGTTCCCTTGCTTTTCCCCTCTTACTTTGTGCTGCGTGACTTAGCACGTTGTGGTAAGAGAGTTGTATCATAGGTGCTCTCGTACCAGCTGATGATGCGGCGAAGCCCTGTCTCAAGGTCTATTTTGGGAACATAGGCGAGCTCTTTCTTCGCTTTGGTAAGGTCGGGACATCTTCGGCTTGGTTCGTCGGCGGGGTATTCGGGAGGATAGGGAATCTTCGCGACGACAAGTCTACGTTTCAGAAGTTTTTCAAGCGCTTTGGCTAAGTCAACCAGGTTGGTTTCTCCCTCATGACTGCCGATGTTGTAGACCTCCCCGCTTTGCTTGCCGAGAAGCGTCTTGAAAAAACCAATAACGGCGTCGGTGATGTAACAGTAACTCCGCGTCTGCAGTCCGCTTCCGTGAATCGGGAGGGGTTTCCCCGCGAACGCACAGGAAAGAAACTGCGGGACCACGCGCCGGTCTTCCTGCTTCATTCCTGGACCGTAGACATTAAAAGGTCGCACGATTACGATAGGCACTTTGTGGAGCGTGTTGTACACCATACACAGTGTCTCTCCCAGCCGTTTTGACTCATCGTAACAGGCGCGGGGACCTGTGGAGGACACATTACCGCGGTAGGTTTCCGGCGTTGGCACGAATTCGGGCGCTGGGTCTCCGTAAATCTCGCTGGAGCTGAAAAACAGAAATTTTTTAGCCTTTTTCTTTCGGGCGAGCTCCAAGAGATTTTCCGTGCCAATAGTCGCGGTATGAATTGTTTCAAGCGGATACTTGATGTAATACACAGGCGAAGCGATTCCCGCGAGATGAATGATATAATCCACGGGTCCGTCAATGTGGAGTGGCGCGCAGATATCGCCCTTCCGAAACGTAAAGTTCTGATCGTTGATATCGCCAAGAGGGTTTTTACGCGTCCCTGTCACATAGTTATCAAGCGTTATCACCTTGCAGGGTTTCTTGAACTCTGTACTGTTGAGTCGCGCGAGCACGGCAAGAAAATAACTTCCCAAGAAACCGGACCCGCCGGAGATAAGGATAGTCTTCCCTTCGAGCACGCCAATTTCTTTCCGGAGCGCGTCAGTGATAGTTTTGATATCTTGGGTGACGATGGTGGACATAGAGGTAAATAATCAATAACCAAGAAACAATAACCAAATCTACTTTGCTTTCTTAATACGGTGTTCCGTGCTTATTTTATAATACGAGGGGTTGGAACCGGAATGATAAACTTACCTCCTTTTTTCCTGAATGTCTCGTTCTTCGCGATGATGGAGGGGGCGAAATTCCACGCGAGAATGAGGAGATAGTCGGGTGGGTCGTTTATGAGCCTTGTTGAAGCAACAACAGGTATCCGTTTCCCGGGCGTGTGTTTCCCCTGCTTATGCGGACTATCATCAACGATATAGTCAAGAAGTTCCTTGCCGATAGAAAAAAAGTTGAGTAGCGTGTTCCCTTTCGCCGGAGCGCCGTACCCTGCAATGCGCTTTCCGTCCTTCTTTAAACCCGTAAGCAGGGTAAGAAGTTTCGCACGATTGATTAAAATGCGAAGTTCATAGGCGCGATAGGTTTCTTCGTCCTGAAGTTTCAGCCGCTTTTCAAGCGCGAGGAGTTTACCGACCGATGACGAAGGGGTTCCGGAAGCTTCCTTCTTTTGAGCGAATACGCGAAGCGACCCACCATGAGAAGCCACGCGCTCCACATCCACGATCTTCATCCCTGCACCCTCAAAGAAAATCTTGAGCGCCGACACGCTGTAATAGGAGAGGTGTTCATGATAAACGGTGTCAAAAAGATTTTTTTCAAGTACATCCACGAGATAAGATGCCTCCATCACAAACACCCCTTCCTTTTTGAGAAGTATCTTTACACCGAGCATTACCTCGTGAATATCATCAATGTGCGCGAATACGTTTGTGGCGGTAACTATATCGGCCGATCCGTACTGCTTCACTATTTTCTTTGCTGTTTTTGGGGTGAAAAACTCGGAGATTGTGGGTACTCCCGCCTTCCGAGCAAAACCCGCGATGATTGTATCCGGCTCTACTCCGAGCACCCTCACGCCCAATTTTTTAAATGGCTTAAGGAGAATGCCGTCGTTTGAGCCGATATCAACAACAAATGACTTTTTGGAGAGACCGAGCTTAAGAGATGCTTGTTTCGCAAATGTTTCAAAATGCTCTACAAAAACGGGAGACGTGGACGAGACGTAGACATAGTCCTTAAACAAGACGACAGGGTTCACCACATCAAGAAGTTGTACGAAACCGCAATCCTTGCACAAATACACGTCCAGTGGAAAAGAAAGCTCCGAACCATAACGATCCCGTTCATCAAGAAAAGCGTTTGCAAGTGGTGTCGGACCAAACGAGAGAATGAGTTCGAGTTTCGCACTTCGACAAATTCTGCACGTCGTTCTGTGGATTAAGTAACTCTGCATACCATTCATTTATGCGGTAATTCCGAGAGCTTTTGCCGTTCGGAAAATCTTTGACGGAAACCCGACTTTTGCAAAGAGATACTGCGCGAGAACGCCGAAGGTAAGCAGTGCGTAAACAACCGAACGGCGAAGGTTGATGGAGGTATGCTCACCGGAATAGTCGCACCGAACGGGTATCTCCCCTACACGGAGTTTCGCGAATGCAGCTTTGGCGATAATCTGGAAACTGAAGAGGTGGTCATCACTCGTGTCCTCTAAACCAACCGTTTCAATAAGACGCCGAGAATACACACGGAATCCCTGATGAAACTCGGAGAGTGGAATCCGTAGCACGAGCCGGTCTATGAAGCTCATACCGAGATTCGCCAAGTACCGTGCGAGCGACATCTTGTCGCGAAGCGGTTGCAAAATGTTCGTAAAACGCGAACCAAGGAGGAAATCATACTTCCCCGTTCTTATTTTCACAATAGCATCGGGAATGTTAGACGGGTCGTACTGCCCGTCGCCGTGAATTTCTATCATATAGTCGGCGCCAAGTTCCAGCGCCTTTAGAATGGCGTATTTGATGTTTCCTCCGTATCCCGAATGCGGATGCGTGAACACTTTTACTCCCAGTGTCTTCGCGACAGCGAGCGTATCATCCGTTGACCCGTCATCAACCACGATGATATCATCAAAGTGTTCTTTCGGAACCTGTTCGTATGCCTTCGTGAGGAGATGCGCACAATTATACGCGGGAATCATCCCTATAATCTTCGGTTTTCCGTCTAAAAATGACATTCGGTGATTATAGTGCCTTCATCATCAAAAGTAAAACCGTCAAATCGATAATTCAATTTATTATCCAATCGAAGAGAACAACAGGAAACATACTATGCCCCGAAAACTGCTTTTCATCTTTCTTTTTGCTGTCTTCGTGCGAATGGTATTCTTTTACATCGCGTCTGTGCAGTCTGGAGAGACGTCTCGCGCAGTGATTCCTTATTTGGACGGCTATTACGAAATTGCTGAAAACCTGCTAGCCGGCAACGGATTTTCGCACTCAATAGCATCCCCAATCGTTCCTGGTTCCTTACGAACCCCACTCTATCCGCTTTTTATGGCGGGACTCGTTTTTGTGTTTAAGAATTACTACGCGGTTCTTATCGCGCAAATCATTCTAGGTAGTTTCATCCCGATTCTTGCCTACCGTATCGCCATACAAATACTACCGAATGAACGAATTGCGAAAATTGTCGCTTTTATACTAGTATTTGAACCACTCACCGTTCAACTGTCCGTGACGTTAATGAGTGAGACTTTTTTTACCGTCTTCCTTCTTTTCGGGATTACTTTCTTCTTCGATTATATAAAAAGGCAACAGGGAAACATACTAGCGTACGCAACCTGCCTTTTAGCCCTTGCGACCCTTGCACGACCGACTATTCAGTTTATTCCGTTGCTTCTTATTTTGTTCGTAGTCTTTCTATCGCGAAAAAATATGAGCACTGCTATTCAACATTCCCTGATTGTCGTGGGAGTCTTTCTCCTTATTCTTGCCCCGTGGTGTGTGCGAAATTTCGTGCGTTTTGGGAACCCTGCACTGTCAGTTCAGTACGCGAGCGTCCCCTATGGATACCTTATCCCGTCAACGATTGCGCTTGAACAACATATTGGCTTTGAAGAAGCGAAGCGAGAATTCTATGCCGGGGAAGGCAACATTGAAAGTGTGGAAGATATAACGCTCGCGAATGCAAAAGAGTACCAGAAACGCATCGCGCCAATACTTCAGAAACATCCGATAGGTCTCATGAAGTCAGTCACAGTTACCGCTTTCACCTTCTTCACGCATGACGGATATCTTGATGTTCTGCGCCGATTCGGGATTGCTCCTTCTATTCGCTTGGAGCGCCCAGCCTTTACTATGATCCTCGAGTCTCCTACCAAAGCTCTCGCATTCATAACCCCTCTGCTTAAAAGTCCCGCTCTCTTTGTGATTCTCGGACGAATCGCGTGGATATTCATTACGTTCTTTTTTATCGTAGGAGCATTCCGTTACCTTCACGTTCCGGAACAGCGCGTGAAAGGAATTTTTGTCCTACTTGTCATCTCTTACTTTATTCTTACCACTGTCGCGGTTGGTCTTGCGGTGAACGCACGTTTCCGTATGCCGGTAAACGCCCTCATCCTCACCTTCGCGGTGTATGGAGCAGGCGTAGTTGCCAAACGCCTCAGACCGAAGGGTGTTTCTAGTTCCGATTCTTCCGCGATAATCTTCCCGCCAACCGATGGCAAGCCGACAACCACCAACTATTGACATGAGTAGGTATATATGCTAGGTTGCTAATAGCTGTTCTTCTCATAAAACAGCAGAATAAGGCCCGCAAGGATGCGGGAACTTTTCTTATTGCCAACAAAACAACCTTGAGAAAGGGAGTTTGTGCCCGATTTAATTTTCACTACGGAGAAAGAAAGGCAACGACAGCGGTTTACGACGATTATCCTCACTGACGTCATACCCGAGGGAAGCGGGTCTTTCCCTCTCTTCCTCTCGACAGAAACTCCGGATAACCAACGCTCATCAATTGATATGGGTGCGGAACTGGTGAGGGGAGCGTTCGTGTCCAAGATCTGCATTATTGATAACCTTGGGCCGAGCCGACCGGGATACCCTGGAGCGCTGGTATGGCTTGAGGAGTTTAGGAAGTGGAATATCCACGGAGACAAGATTGATCTCGTGCCCTTCAATGGACCCTTACTGACCACACTCACTGAAGCGTTCGCGATGGTGGAGTACGCCCAAAATAAGGAGTGGCAGGAGCTCCTCATTGTCGCCCCCGAGTTCCATCTCGTCCGATGCATGCTCTCCATTATCACGGCGACCATCAATCGCAAGGCCAACCTCAGAGTGTTTGCTCGGGTCGGTACTCGTCTTCCCTTATACGAGGAGGGGGTGGTACACTCCCAAAATCGGAAGTTCAAAGACCGGAGTGATATCCCGGGACTGGAACTGGAAAGCACTGAAAAGTACATGACGACCGGCACTCCGGTGCCATTGGTGTCGTACGCCGTTGCCCTCGAGTACCTCAAGTGGCGGGACAGTTAAACCGCCAACGCAACTGAATTGAAGCAAAGCCGCCCCTCGCCAGAGTGGGGGCTGATTTTTTATAGAGCTATGTCACTACTTTCTTCTATACACCAAAAAACCTTCCGTAAACGATTCATCTTTCTGATATCGGGACGCCAGCACTCCACGCTCGTCGGCGGAAAGAGTATCTTCCGACTCAAGTATCAGTGTGGCGGGAAGTCTTTCGGGAGTAAGATAGAGCATATGCGTCCCAAAATCCCACAGCCCATAGGTTGAAAGATACTGATATTTCTGGAACGATGGAATGAAGCTTGCCACTTGGGGAATGTTGATAACGCCGATAGTGCCTTCCGGATAGTGCGTAAACACATACAAAATTGTTTTCTGTGTTTTCTCGGACGAATAGAGATCGGAGAATGCGAACAGGTGCACGGTCTGCATCAACACCAACAGTGTCACTGTTGTAATCATAACCTTTTGTGCCGACCCCAGAAAACTTGCCTTACGCAGGGCAAACCGCGCGAGTGCCGGAAGTGCGAGTAAAAATAGAATAAATATCAGAAATTCGGTAGCAATGAGATACCGCAGGTACCCGAAACTCTTCAAATACTGCAGAAGCGCGAGTGGAATATAAACAGCCGAAAAAATAAGGAGGTTTTTATGATCCCGAAGCAATCCGCGCTCAATGTAGAGCGCGACGACGACACCGAGAAGAAGCACCCACATATAAAGCAACGTTGTCGATGTGGCAAGTGTCGGGAGATTGTTTCCGATATTGGTGAGAGCTCTTACTCCCGCTTCGGCATAAGGATTCTTGAAGTGATTGAGAATATTCTCACCGAGACCTCCGCGCGAAACTTCTTCTATATAGATGATGAGCCAAAGCAGAAGCGCAAGAAACGAGCTTCCACCAAGCTTAAGTAAATTGAAGAACTTCGATTGCCATGTACCATTCGAGAACAAAAGCGTGAGTACATAGGCAGGAATAAGAAATACGAATATTGATGGCTTTGATACTACCGCGAGACCAAGAAGTAACCCAGACTGCCACCATTTTCGCTGTTCAAGAAAATAAAAAGAGGACAGAAAAAAGAGGAACCCGGGAATCTCGCCCATTACACTCCGACCATTTCCATAAAATGGAGCGAAGGACGCAATAAGAAGCGTTCCCATATATGCCATCCGCGAATCCCATATCTTTTTTACAATGAAAAAGAAGAAAAGTAAGAATGCGTTCATCCACAAGAGCATATAGATGCGTGCTTGAGCGAGTCCGAATCCGAATGCTTTAAAAAATCCTGCAAGCGGTATGGTTATTGGATATCCAGTAGAACCCACAGTAGCACCCGCGCCAGAAAAAATATTCGGAGCGACTATCAGGTCAAGCTGTCCAAAATCCGCAAAATTATGGGCAAGCTCAACATTGATCCCATCGTCATACCAATAGGCGGGCTTAGTCGTCAGAGTTGAAATTGAGTACAGGTTTACGAAAAGAAGCACGGCACAAAGAAACAAGATAACGGGTTGGTTTTGTATAATGTGTATGATTTTTCGTAGCATATGAATTCACCTTTTACCTAATAGACTATCTCGCAACATAGCGATCCTCCGCTTTCGCTTTATATCGGCAGAGCATATTTGAAGAATACCCCAAATGCTTAATGTAAAAACTTCTCTTCTTCCCTATTTTATTAAAAAGACGGAATAACCGCTTACTTGTTTACTTGAGAGCTTACCTGAAACGACATCGGCATAATAAGCAAGGGTTTCTATCCAACGATATCGTCCAAGTGGTGTCAGTCGTACGAGAGTTCCTATGGCACCGCGAACCGGCTGTATTTCAACCGAAGAAAACTTCCCGAACATAAGTTCCAGTCCTTCTTTGGTGAATCTCCAGTAATCCCCGTAGTACCCTTTCTCCGCGTGAAAATAATAGAGAAACGGCACATACACCACGCACATTCCGCCTGGCTTAAGTACGCGGAACATTTCCTCGCTCGCTTTAAATGGATTGATAACATGCTCAAGCACGGCGATACAAGCGATTGCTTCTTGCGAGTTATCCGCAAACGGAAGATTGTGTATATCTCCGACAATATCAGGGTCATAATCAGGTACCGGGTCAAGAATCCTGTAGGAAACTTTATTGCTCCGAATCGCATCCGCTATCCACGCGTTTCTCGGCTCAAAACGATTACCCTTCTCTTTTGAAATCCTCAATCCGCCGCCAATATCAATAAGCGATTTCTTCTCGCGAAGCAACCGCGTTATCCGCTCTTTAAAAAATACATCCCAAGGATTCATATACTTACACAATAGGTAACTCTACTATAGACGGTTTGACGCGGTGATTCAATATAGCTCGCGAATGCTCGCGAAGATGCTTCTCATACGGGTGTCCCAGGTGAATGCGTTTACCTTCTTCCGCGCGCTTTTCGCGAGCGATTCGGCGAACGGTTCATCATTGAGCGCGCGCCGTATGGCGCGTGATAAATCTTCTGCACTGTTCGGTTCAAAGAATACCACATCCTTGTCGCTTACAACTTCCTCTAATGAGGGGAGTCGCGAGGAGACGATAGGCCGTCCTGCCGCCATATACTCAAAGAGTTTTAGAGGAGATGTGTAATGCTCGGAGACGGTAGATCCTTTTTTGTTCGGGATAACGAGTATATCTGCTGATTTAAGATACATCGGAATACGTGTTGGTGGCTGGTACCCGAGAAGCAGAACATTCCCTCCACCCCATTTTGCCTTCGCTTCGCTTACCTCTCGCTTATTTCCTCCGACCAGCGCAAACAGTACATCATCACCGAAATCTTTCGCCGCCGCAAGCAAAATGTCCACTCCTTTCCAGTCATAAAGAAAAAAACTTCCCGCGTAAAGCACTATCTTCTTATCTAAAGGAAGTTTCAGTTTATCGCGAGCCGACGCTTTTGACATTGGAATATCAAATTGCAAAAGGTCAACGGCGTCGGGAGCAATCGCAACGTGGTTTTCCGGTACGCCTTGCTCAATAAACTCCTTCTTAATAAAACTCGTCAGAACAAAATGCACTCTCGCTTTGCGAAGGATGTATCGCCGAATAAAACCACTCGGGTGCGGAACCGCGTGCGTCTCCAAAGCAAATCGTCCGAAGAAGAGCCCAACTCCTTCTTCGCGAGTATACACAAAACCTCTCTTTCCTAAAAGATACAAACGAGCCACAACAAGAAAACTAAAAAGTCCAGCGAGAAAGCCAAGCCGTCCGAACCGTACCGTATCGCACGCGGAAAGTGTCGTAATAGTGAAATTTCTTTCTATTTTGTAATACTCAAACGGGTCAGTCGTCATCGGATTTCTTCTGCGTGGAACAATAAGCTCAACTTCAATACCCGCGCGCGCAAACGCTTCACAGGATTTCATAATCTGCATACCGTGTGCTTTTTCCGTCGGGAGACGCACGTTAGCGATGTAAAAAAGTTTATTGGGCGTCATAAAGAATAGATGCATACGGGCTTCGCTCACGATCAAAGACGATTGCAAAATAGCGGTCAAGACAAAGATAGTTCTCAAAGACCTCTCTCGATCGTTTCTCTCTTTCTAAAAATGATTCCGTGGAATGCATGGAGTCCCATGAACGAATATATGCGGAAATACGCGTTACATCGCTCGCGGGAACGCGAACAATGAAATCGTCGTAGAAAATAATCTCCTCAAACGGCAACACGCAGTCCGTATCAAGAAACAGTGGAATACGGGAAGCGGACAGTGCTTCATAAAATCGTTGCGAAGCATTGGCGTCTCCGCGCGTGCAAAGCGCGAGGTCGCACTCTCGTAGATTTTCCACATACTCATGGCGGAGGTCTTTCGGTTCAATAGAAGCCCCGAAGCGGTGCAGAGAATAGAATGAACGTTCAATGATTCTGCTTTCAATGCCTCCTTTGCGCAAAGCGCGTATCGCGATGTTCCTCCAAAAAATACCCCTTTTGTGAACTTTAGGATTACCGTCGCGATTAAGATAGAGTGCGACCGATTGCGCCGTCCACTTGGCGACTGCCTTCCACTTTCGGAAAACATTTCCGAATCTCGATTGTCCGCAATACCCTACCAAAAGCGGATTTCCTTTCCCTTTCGGCTTGATGCCGTAGCTCACGCCAAAATCCTGCACAAAATACGGCATCACGATTTCATTTTGCCGTTTATGATGACGATAAGAGGACACACGGAACAGTATAGCGTGCGGAGGAATCCTTGGGCTTCGGTCTACATAATCTGTGTAGTCAAAAAGTAAAACCTTCTTTTTTGCTTCCTCCGCAACCGCATAAGCTCGTCTCAAATAATCTGACGCGTACTGCTCAACGAAAAAGAAGTCAAACGGCACCGCGACAAAATCAGCTTTCTCTATCGTTGAAACAATTTCAACGAACGGCTCGGTATATGGTTCCATGATTTCTTTTAGAAAGAGCCGCTTGTCGGGAATACCAAAACGGTAATTCGGCCAAAATACGAGTGAGATGGGGAGTCCCGCGCGAACACTCGTTGTGTCTGGAATATATACCTTAGTCATCTAAATTGATTATTTCTCAACATCAATCCAAAGCGTCTGTCCGACCTTTCGCGTCAGCCATCTCTTTAGCGGGGGCGGTATAAGCGTCCCGAGTGGAAAAAATCTATGGGGTAGATGATTGATTGGTGTCGCGACATCAAAGACCCTGATGTTTATTTCACTAAACGGCGCGAATAGTTCCCTCATTTCCCTTTTGCTGTAAAACTTTGTGAGCTGATTTCCTTCTTCATACGCGCCATCAGTGTAGCGATTTGAAAGCTCCTGCACACTCATTGAAAGAAGTTTCCCTTTGATAACGCCTTTGCCGAAGAAAATGTAATACCACCAATGTAGCGAGTGCTTGTAATACATCATGGCAGAAGCGCGTCCTCCTGGCTTCAGAACCCTCCATATCTCTCGTATCGCCCGCTTTGTATCGGGCATATGCATAAGACAGCCGAAAGCGAGCACAAAATCAAATGTGTTGTCGGGAAACGGCAGATGCTGTGCGTCCGCAACCTGGATTGTCGCGTAGAGATTAGAGAGCGCCAGACGCTTTTTTGTGAGTTCAACTGCCGCAGGTGTAAGGTCAATCGCGGTAACGTTTGCTCCCGCGCGTACGAATTGTTCGGTACTCCACCCGGTACCAATGGCTATGTCGAGGACTTTCTTTTCTTTAAGCGCAGGGTAATCAATAACATTGGAAAGGAGCGGATATCCTTTCTGCGCCCATGGCATCCATTTGATGATTTTGCGGTCAATATTCCGAAAAAACGCCCAATCCGGGGTTATGTGTTTATTGTCTATAAGATAGGTGAATGGATTTTTGTTCCACCACATCTTCACTTTTCCAGTCAACTCTTGATTTGTTCCTTCTTGGAATTTCATACTGCGTGACTATGCGCTCTATTTTTTATAAAAGTATCGTACCACACTTGCCACATGACTACCGCCCAAATGAGATTTAGGTTGTATTTCCTCTCATCAAGATGTTCCTGCCACATTGTTTGCACCGCTTCCACATTAAAGAACTCGCCATTGAGATGCGAGGACGATAGAATCTCCGATACCTGTTCTTTAAGGTCAGTGCGAAACCATTTCGCCATAGGAGTGAAGAAGCCCCGCTTCTGCTCCCGCCGTATGTGTTCTGGAAGATAATCAAGCACCGCTTGTTTCCATATCTGCTTTCCTTGAAAAGTGCTCTCTGCCATGCTTCCGCTATGTATCTTCCAATCGGTAGGAATATGGTACGCGAGTTCCGTTAAACGGTAATCCAAAATAGGTACCCTCTGTTCCAACCCGAAAGCCATGCTCATTTTATCGCTCCGCATGAGTGAATCGTCGGCGAGCCAGCTTTGACGGTCGGTATTCATAAAGTGACTTTCGAAATCACCTTGAAAATCAGTGTCTTTGAAGTAGCGCGTGAAATGCTTATGTGTAATTCCGATGTCGTTTATTGAAGAAGACAGGAGGCGAGAAACTTCATCCTCTTTTTGCGCAAGATAGGACAGGAATAGTCCTGCTGGCTCAATCAGTGAAAGTTTTCTCACCGCATCCTTCTTATCAATACAGGAAAGTAAGAAAAGGGTAGTTTCTTTGAGAAAACCTGGTAAACGATTGAATCGACGAATAAGGCGAGAGAGTCCATAACGACGATATCCTCCAAAAAGCTCATCCGCTCCGTCTCCTCCAAGCACTACAGCGACATCTTTCTTCGCCATCCGTGAAAGAAGAAAAATAGCTCCGGCAGTAGGATTAGCGTTTGGTTCATCCATATGCCACGCAATGTTCATTAGATTATCGCCGATATCTCTTCCCGAAATCATAAGTTCGTGATGGTCGGTATGGTACTCTTTTGCCGTCTGCCGAGCAAGGAGAAAATCGGCGTTGAATTTATCCTTTTGCACGGTAACTTCGAAACCGACCGAGTAGGTCTTTACTTTTTCCGGATTCACTTCCGCGGTTGCACCGAGCACCGCGGTTGAATCAATGCCTCCGCTTAAGAAGATGCCGACTGGTCTATCGGAAATGAGCTGTCGCTTCACGGAATCTTTGAAAAGCTCCCGTATGTCTGCGACCGTCTCTTCCCGTGACGACCGATTGGAAAAGTCACGTATTTCCCAATACCTCCGAAGCAAAAACTCCCCCCCCTTTAGTATCGCGAAATGCGCGGATGGAAGTTTCTTTATGCCGGAAAACATTGTGTACGGCTCGGGCACATACCCCACGCGCATATACAGGTTGAATGCTTCTCTATTCACCTCCCGCAGAATCTCATGCTCAAGAATTGCTTTGATCTCGGAAGAAAAGATAAATCTCTTTTTATCCCAGAAATAATAGAGGGGCTTCACGCCGTTATGGTCGCGGGCAATACATAATTCTTTTTCGCGTTCGTCCCACAAGGCAAACGCGAAGATGCCGTTAAATTTCTTAACACACTCTTTTCCGTATTCAAGATAGGCGTTAAGAATTACTTCCGTGTCACTGTCGGAGCGAAACGTGTATTTTTTTTGGAGCTCCACGCGAAGTTCCTTGTAGTTGTATATCTCGCCGTTGAATACAATAGTAAGTCGTCCCGAGCTATCAGTCATTGGTTGCGCACCTCGCTCCGATAGATCAATGACGGAAAGTCGGTTGTGACCGAGCGAAATACCGCGTCTGGCAAATACGCCGGTACCGTCGGGTCCCCGATGTGCGGTTAGCGTGTTCATCTTCCGCACCATTGCTTCGTCGGTCCATGAAAATCCGTTGATACTGCACATGGCTGATTTTCTTAACGAGTGAAGCGAGTTTGAGAAAATCGCCACGGAACACTATTGGATAAAATGATGGTCATAAGGTACATAGTTTTACTAATACTTCGCTTCCCTACTACAACTATGAACTTCAATAAATAGTGCTGGATCGTGAGAAAAATAGTTGCTACACTTCTTGTTTCTTAACAATGAAGTTGTACGCCAGTGGAAACTGGGAGCGAAAATCCCGCTTCGGGCGAAGGGTAGAAATCAACCAATCAAGGCACCAAATGACTGGCAAGAATAAAAGATGAAGCGGGGTCCAGATGAGCATGTCAAGTTGCTCATAGGCCGCCAAAAATGGTCCCCTCCCAATCGGCTCCAGCTCACGAACGACAAAACCGTTCCGAGAAAAAAGCGCTTCCAAAGCCTCCGCGGTAAAACGCACATAGTCATGTGGATCGGGGTGTACATTTATCAGAAATGGAATGGTCCCCATTAATTTCCCTCCTTGTCGCAAGAGACGCCCTACCTCTGAAAGCATCGCATCATGTTGATTCACATGTTCCAGTATATTAAAGAGAAGTACATAATCTTGCGACTCGTCAGGAAGCGGTACTTTCTCTTTGGTAATATCAAGCACGAAGTCCGTGCCTTGCCTTGAAACAATATCAACCGTTTGAAGCGTCGTTCCCTTCGCAATGGAAAGAAAACGATAGTGACTGGCATGACCTCCTCCACCTCCGATATCAAGCACCTTCCCGGATATGGTTTCTCTTCCAGTCCAAAACAAATTCGTCAATGTACGACTGACTGCTTTTCCCCGCACAGCTTCGCGAAGTACGGCGACCAGTGTTGGTTTATATCGTTGAAGATGGGACATACACTGCGATTATTTTCTGAATAAGAGACTTTATATAGTGGTGTTCTCGTACAAAGGATTTTCCTCTCTCATTATAGCCCAATTCTCCTTTTTGGTACGCGACTTCAATCTTAAGAGCCAAATCCGCCGAATCACCTTCCTTGAATTTCTTGACTCCCATTTCCTCCGAAAAGGCTTCACTTGAGGTAAAAACAGGAAGTCCGGATGCGAGCGCTTCAAGCACCGCCTTGTCCATACTGCCGGTACGGCTGGAATGAACAAAGACCGTAGCGTCGGCATACACTTCGGGTAATGAAGAATACGAAACACCTCCGTTGAACCGTGTATCGGGAAACTCGAGCAAAAGTTCCTCACGGTATACCCTATCAGCGTCGGTAATAGGGTCGCCGACAATTGAAAATGTCGCCGATGGGAACTTCTTCCGCAACTCAAGAAATCCGAGAATGAGTGTACGCAACTCTTTTACCGGAGAAACCCGGCCCGCCGTTACCAGATGAAGAGCGGATATATTTCTTTTCTCTCCACCGAACAAATCAGCGTCAATACCGTGCCCCACTATCTCAATTTTCTTACTTGATAGCCGACAGCTTTCTCTGGACGCCGTGAATATCCTATCAACGAGTAAGGTCGCAAATCGAAGACGCGCGCTAACCTCTTTGTGCATGTACCACAGGATCGTTTTTACACCGAACCATTTCGGCAGTATATGCGCGGCAAGAACATACTCTGGACACATATGAAAGAAGACTCCGTCCGCCGACGACAAATTCGCGATCAGAAACCGTTGGTACCGAAAGAAACGACGGATACGCGAAGCACCCTTCTCTTTCCCGAGCGAGTAAACCCTAACACCGCGCGACAGACGCATTACGGTATCTTCATTCACTTCATTGGCGATAACGGTAACCTCAGCTTTTTCGGATAGCGTCTCAATCCACCGAACAAAGAAACCGAGGTTTCTATCGTCGGCGTCAACTTTCTGGGTTATGACGAGAAATTTCATGCGAGTATTTTCTAAATATAATGTGGCGATAGAGAAGAAATCCGTAGCACGCCATAGTGGCGCCGGTAATAATTTGAGCTAAAAAGTACCAGACACCCGCGATATCCACGAGAACATACATGAACCCCGCGTTTACGAAGAGATTGATAACCGCAATGATGAGGTACATCGCAAGTTGAGTATGCACCCTTTCCATACTCTCATCTCCGAATGTCCAAAACTTTTGGAGCGAAAAGCTTACCCCAAACGCGGCAAGAAACGCAAGCGTCGTTGAGGCAATATAGTGCAAACCAAATCCGTCGGTCAGCAGATACAGAAGACTAAGGTCAATCACGGCAGCGGTGCCTCCGGAAAAGATATACTTGATCACACGATGGTAACGACGAACAACCTCTCCCAGACGGGGAACAAACCTGTCCAGAACCATGAGAATCTGCGCTTCGCAGAAATTGAAGAATCGAACCATATCTTGGTAGATTTGAAATCCTAATATCGAAATCCGAAGTGAAGATTAAGAGCGGCACTGCAGTGGAATAGTCGTAGACTAGGTGTTCCCATTCGTAGGTATTCGCAGATTCGTATCATAGGCGGATTAGTATCTATAATATCTAAATTAAAGAAATTACTGATTTCAATTTGATATTTCGGGATTTATTTCGGATTTCGTGATTCATATTTTATTTCTTCCATACACTCCTTCCAATAAATCCAGACTCTTCCCGCTTTCACGGAGGAGCGCGTTGTTTTTATCCCGAAGCGCTTCAAGGAGTTTCGCCCCGAGTGGGTCGGTGACGAGAGCGCCGTGAATCTGCGCGAACGCCGCGAAATCTTTAATGAAGCAATGCCCTCCCGCCCCTCGTCCTCCGAAGTGCACCGGGTTAAGATGACTCGTCCCAATCCGTGGGTCGGCGCCGACCGCGTCGCGTACCGCACTCCACTCTATACCCAATTCTTCAGCTACATCGTACAGAAGATTACCGAACACCACCTTCACATAGAGCAAGCAATTGCCGGCGTACTTGACGAGCTCCGCCTCTCGTACGGGAAGAATCGCCTCAAATGGCGCTTTCGGAAGCACTCGGAGGACCGCCCGCGCATCCGCGCGCGCCTTTGGACTCTCTTTCGGAATCCCAATGATGTTTCGATTCGGGTGCGCGGCATCATACGCCGCAGTCGCCTCCGCGAGAAACTCAGGAGAGTGGAACACCGAAATATGCGGGAATTTCTTCTGCAGTTTTTCCGTCGTTCCGGGAAGAATGGTGGACTTAATCACGGCACTCTTTCCCTTCCCGACGAGAGGTAGAACCGATTCCACGATTGAGTAATCAAATCCTTTCGGCGTTGACGGTGTCGGTACCGCGATAAACACGATATCGCACTCTTTTATTCGTTCTTTGTTTTTTGCGAACTCCGGGCGCGTGGCGTACCGAACTACCGTATATCCGCGATTCTCAAAATCATCGGCATAGTTCTTGCCGATGAATCCCTGTCCTATAAACCCGATTAATGGTTTCTTTCGCTTTGTTTCGGTTTTTCGTCTTACCATGGCACTCATTCTACTTAAAACTCGCCCATTGCTCAACTTGTTTCCGGATTTGATCCTCGCGATTCGGAAGCGCCCTGAAAGCTTCATACGCTCCTTGTCCCAAGCGTTCACGCAGTGCCGGATTGTCTATGAGCTCTTTCATCGCGAGAATAAGCTGTTTTTCGTCCCCTACCGGAATAATGAATCCACTCTCCTTGTTTTTAATCACTTCTTGTGCCAGTCCGACATTGGTCATAATGCTTGGTACATGGTATGCCGCCGCTTCAAGCACCGTGCGCCCCCACCCTTCCGAATCGGATGTAAGAAGAACGGCATCCGCTTCTTCATAAAACCGGCTCATGTCTGTATGTTCCCCCTCAAACCGCACCGAAGCTTCAAGCTTCAAGCTTCTGGCTTCTCGCTCAAGATTGGCTCTCTCTGGTCCGCTTCCGACAATCCGCAATCGAGTGTGCGGTACCTTCTCTGCGAGCTTTGCAAATGCCTTGATTTGTAAACTGATATTCTTCACCGATACCAATCTCCCTACCGTAAGAAAGGTAAACGGATACGGAATGGCTTTCCGATTCGTGCTTCTTTTCGGTGATGTATCAACCTGAGTGTAAACCGGCAATGTGTAGAAGCGTGTAGCGTGTAGCGTGTAGCGTGTAGCTAGCTCGCGCCGAAGCCGTTCGCTGACGACCCGAATGGTATCCGCTCGGCGGAGCACAAATCCCGCAATCCATTTCCGAAAACCTGAAAACTGCTCCAATCCATGCACCTGAATCTCCAACGGTATGTTGAAACGCTTTGAAATTATGCATCCGAGTAATCCCAGATAGTAGGCATCCTGCACCGTGATAAGGTTATAGTTCTTTTCGCGAAGAACCCTCTCCGCCCGTCGCCACATGTTAAGAAATTGCAGGAGCTTCCCCCCGCCGACAGAATAAACGCGAAGGTGCGGAGAGATATCTTTTTCGCGGTTCTCATTCCTGGGAACAATAACCGTTATCTCCCCTGTTTTCTCGGCAAGCGAAACAAGTCGCTGTTGCACCGGCGACTCTGTCTCAAGAATCTTCTTATCAAGACTAAGATTTAATACATACATCAGTATCACTATAACTCTCCCGTATTGTTTTTTGTAGCAGAGATCCATTGCCATGCTTAAGCAATCCAAAATACGACGCGACAATTTCCTCTTTCGGATTCTCCGCCAGTCGCCGAAACATTCGCCATTTCGTGCTCGTCCGCAACACCCGGTGGTCGTGGAAATGCACCCAGCCGAGAAAATCAACGCCGGAAGCAATAGTTTTGATGAACACTTTATCCTGATGAAGCTCAAGACTCAACTTCTCGCGCAAGAACACTGCGATATATCGTAGTATCTCTTCCAGTTTGTTTTTGTCGTCAGAGAAAATTACAAAATCATCAGCGTACCGAATGTAGTATTTCACTTTGAGCTTGTGCTTCACGAACTGGTCAAATTCGTTCATGTAGATGTTAACTAAAAGCTGGGAGGTGAGATTACCGAGTGGAAGTCCGACACCGGCTTTTCCACTTGAAAAACTACCGACGATGTTTTTAATAAGCCAAAGAGTGTCCACATCGGGAATGTATACCGCGAGAATAGAAAACAAATTATTGTGGTCTATGTTGGCAAAAAATTTACGGATGTCGCATTTTAGGACGAAGCAGGTTCTCGTATGATTTTGGCTGACTTTGTAGGCGAAAGCACGAAACCGATTTATAGCTCGGTGCGTCCCCTTCCTCAAACGGCAGGAAAAAGAATCAGCGATGAATGTTCTATCGAAAAACGGGTAGAGCTTTCGGTAAATGGCGTGGTGCAATAACCTGTCTCGAACGCTGGCTTTGTGGATATCCCGGGGCTTGGGGTCGGAGATTTTGAAATGCTTGTACGGCCCGTGCCGGTAGGTTTTGTTGCGCAAATCTTCGTGGAGCGATAGGATGTATTCCATTAACCGAAGTTGGAATCGTTGCACGCCTTCTTTCTGTCGTTTCCCTTTCACAAATTCCTTCCACGCCTCAAGTAGATTCTCAATGGAAATAATATCCTTATAGTTATGATTGAATTGAATCCGTCCCATTCCGAAAAGCTTACCCCCCCCCCGAGCGATTTTGCCAGTGTTGGAGAAATTGAAGAGTTCCTATAAACTCTGGCATGGCTACCACGAGCTTCTTCCAAAAACGCAGAAATATTCGCTTGGGAATCGGATAGATAAACTGTTTATTGAAAGCATAGAAGCAACCGCAACCGCGGCGTTTTTGCCAAAACCGGAAAAAACACCTTGGGTTCGTTTGGCAATACGAAAAATGGATACAATAAAAATACTTCTTGAGATTTTGTGGGAGACAAAATCACTGGAAGACAAAAAATATATCGTACTTTCGGAAATACTCAATGAAATCGGGAAAATGCTCGGGGGTTGGAACGGCCAGTTACAAAAACAAAACTCCCCCGTCTAACTTTTTTCAAGAAGTTAGGTGAGGGAGAAATGAAGAGAGTTGCGAGCACAGCCACCCGATAGTGACAATTGAACCTGTTGTCGAGCCAGTTGTAATTCCGGTTCCACTTCAAGCCGTTGCGGTAGAGGTACCTCATGTAACGGTTGCCATCCGAGTCGCGAAATGCACATCTCACCTTCTACGCCACCGCCCTTTGAATACTCTAAGGGTTGTATCGAATTTGAAATCGTAATTTCCTAGCGAGATGCGCCAAGTATCTTCATTTTTGAAGTTTTTACACGCCACACACTGTTTGAAATCCTGATTTATTCCAAACACTCCGGCAGACGCGGATACTGGATTCGGTGTTGAACAACCGTAATCGCTCAAAGATTCACCTACTACCGTCTACAATTTTATCATAAAAAATCGGCACCATACTAACTTGTACGGTACCGAACGTGTTCCTCGCGAAGCGGAAGAACAAAAGCCAAGGACCTAAGAGGTCTCAGGTGCCAAAGGCAAAAGACTTGCGAGCACAGCCACCCGATAGCGACAACCGAACCCGTAGTCGAGCCAGTGGAAATTCCGGTCCCACTCCAAGCCGCCGCGGTAGAGGTACCTCACGAAACGGTCGCCATCCGAGCCGCGAAAAACTGTATTCGGGAAGACGATGATGTCCACGTCTTTCTCGGGAAGGTATTTCCAGTTTTCCGATCTTGCGTAGAAGTCAAAAGCGCAAGCGTTCATTGCACCTTCAAGCTTCTGCGCCCGAGCAACGAACTCCTCGCCGTTGAGGTATAGCTCGTTCTTCTGAAAAACTGCCTCGGTCGCGAGCTTCGCAGGGTCAACCATTCCGCACGGGATGTGCTGACTGATTGGTTTTTCCTGGTCAGCCCAGTTTGGAATCTCCGGTTGGCCGTTGCAGTTTATGCAACCACGCGTCATCTCCATCAGTCGCTGGAGCCCCTCAAGGACTGCGTCAACGTCCAGGACGCCTTTCAGATATCGCTGACGAAGCTCATTTTCGCGCCTAGCGTAGACGGACACTTGCTCCGAAGTTGGTTTGATTTTCTGCAGACCGTCGGTAACAGCTTGAGCTGTCATAACAATCCTTTCTTTTTATTTGCCCGCCGTTCGTTAGGAACAGCAGGCAGTTTTTGTCGATGCTGTATTGGCTCGCCACATAGGTTCGCCACAGCGGAAAGTGGCCTTGGTAAGCCCCTTTACGCTGTGGTGAATCACTTTCGCTTTCTCGCAAATATATCAAAGTACTGTCCATCAAGCTACCATAAATATATCCACTTTGTCAAACTTGCTGAATTGGCTTCACTGTGCACTTCAGAAATTACAGAGTGCGATATATCATACCGATTTCTTCTGCAATCTCTTCCCATGTATGGGTGAACGAGAAAGCGCAAACTCTTGCCGTTTGTGTTGCACGGTTTTTCTCATCCAAGAGCCATTCAATTTTAGCCACGATATCATCCACGCTTTCAGGATTTACCCACACCCCGATATCCTTCAGTTTCTCATAGAGTCCGGTTTCGCAGGTCAGAATAAACGGCTTTCCGTACTGGATTGCTTCCAAAATGGTGTTCGGTGATATATCACCAAGCGACGCAAGTATGACCGCGTAACTTGACTGAATATCAAGAAGAAACTGCCCTCTACTGCCGGTCTGCAGACGGAGTGACGTCGGTATCCCGTTCGTGTGCAGTCGCGCAAAGGCTTCCTGTACCCGTGAGATATTCTTCCACGCGAGCGCCCGCGTCCCCCCGACAAACACTTTCTCCATTCTGGTATTCTCAAGAACATCAGAATGGTTACTTGGTTCGCGCTGACCATAATAGTTTTCTACGATAACACATTTCTTAAGATCAAGGTGGTATGGTTTCTCAAAGCTATCCCTCTGCCACGCGGTGCTGAATATAATGGCGTCAGCATGCCGAAACAGAAATCGCATCAGCCGAAAAATAACGCGTTCTTTGAGACTAAGACGGTTCATCCGCGTATGGTAGAAATCTCGCAGGAGTACCAGGTCACTGGTTCGTTCCACGTACCACTCCCACAAGAAATCTCCGCCGGTGCGAATTAGGATCTTCTTGCCGAGAAGTTTCGCGGCAAGGAGCGCCGGAAGAGCCGCGCTAAAGGTGTCCGGAGAAAAAACAAAATCAACTCGGGGTAGTGAAAAAAGTACGCGGAAAAAATAGTAGAGGTGTCGTATGCCCGTAGGCAGTTTTCGTTCAAGACGAAAACAGAGCACCTTTACCTTGTGTCCTTGTTTTTGCCACGCATCCTCAACGCCACGCGCGTACTGCGCGGGACCCCCGATGTCGGGTGGGTAAATGCCGGTTGCGATGAGTATTTTCATAAAAAAAACCGCTGAACTTATACGGAACGAAGTCACCACGGAACCGACTCGGAATGGTTCCGTCTTGTTCCCTGCCTGAGGCATGCAGGCGCGTTCTTTGTCCGTATCGCTTCCGCGTCTTTACTATAACAAAAAATAAAGGCTATCCGTTAGGATAGCCCTGCTCTCGAAAGAACTAGATGGTGACCGACGTACCAACCGCTTTTCCCTGAAAGAACGGGAGGATGTCTTTGAAGCCAATGATTCCCGCGCGCATTCCTCGCCGAGCGCAGATAGACGCTTGATTTACTTTTGACTGCATTCCTCCGGTACCATTCTCTGATGGACCGCTGTTTTTCCCGTGGATACGGTATCGCCTTTTCGCGTCTATATGAGTCACGAGTTTTGCGGACGCATCCGTCTCGGGATTGGCGGTATAGACTCCTCCTTTCACCGTCACGAACGCGATGGCACGCGCTTCTACCAGACACGCGATAGTGCGCGCCAGTCGGTCATTATCTCCGAGACCCTTCTTCATATTTGCAATCTCAACGCCCGATACGATGTCATTTTCATTGACAATCGGGACAATGAACGAGTCAAACGCAAGACGGCGCAGAGATGAACGGATGCTCTCCCGTTCTCCTTGAAGACGCAAATTTCCGTAGGTTAGGTAACACTGCGCCACCTCACAGCCACAAAGCGCCAACGCATCGCCCCACTGGTTGAGGAGGTGTCTCGCGCCGATACTGGCGCGAATTCGTTTTTGATAATCCTCCGCGTTTCCTCCAAGAACGGCGATACGGGTACTTCCCATCGTTACACCGCCGGAAGAAACCAGTATGACGCCGTATCCGTTTTTCTTGAGTTGCGCCACGTGCCGCGCAATTACGCTAAACGCGAGAAAATCCTTGAGAACATCGGTGCCGACTTTGATGATGATAATTGGTTGAGTAGTCATAGGTATTCAGTTGTTAAAGAACCAAAAAGAACTAGGGGTATCAGGATATTCGTCCTGAAGTCGATTTATCATGTTCTGACAAACCGACTCCAAAGCAAGCACGAATCTCTTTCATTGTTTTATTTTGCTACGCAAAATAAAACCGCCCCTCAATCGGGACGGTTTTCTAAGTGTAAAGCTACCAAGAAACAACCAACCCGATTAGAGGGCGGTTTGTGGCGGTACGGCGTTCACCAGCGTTCGTTTCTGTATCATAGGTACATACTATCTCATCAACTCCCTTTTTGCAACATTAGCGCATGCCGACTTTCGTTTTTAACTGTAGCACCGTATCTTCAAGCCGTTCTATCCGATTCAAATGATCACGGAGAAGAATATTCTCAATGCGGTCAAATCGAACATTCATTTCATCAAAGCGTTTATCCACTTCTTCAAACCGCGTATCAACGGCTCTAAAACCATTTGCGGTGATAACCGCCAAATCTTCAATGGTCATTTTCTTTGCCATAGTATTGTTAGTATACCGTGTACGACTTGTCCGCGCAAATTAATTAACGACTTTTATGGAAGACTTCTTTCATCTTCATGGCCACCACGTCCCATCCATATTTCTCACGAACCATCTTCTCTGCATTCGCAACAATGCGCGCTCGCAATTCGGCATCCGATAAAAGAAGCTGAATCTTATCGGCAATGCTTTTTGGGTTATTCACCTCACAGAACAATCCCGTAATTCGTTCATCCCCTTTATCGGCTAATTCGTGCAAATAAGCCGATAGGGATTTCGCTTCGGGAGAATCCGGCAGAGGCGAAAAAAGAAAATCGGGGATGCCACCCACCGGAGTCGCGACGACCGGCACGCCGGCGACCATCGCTTCAAGGAACGCGCTCCCCATCCCTTCGGACAGCGACGGGCGACAAAAAACATCCGATATCCAAAGATACTGCGGTAATTGCTCGTGTGAAATGTGACCGAGAAAGTGAACTCGAGCGTTTAGCGTATAGCGTTTAGCGTTTAGTCGGAGAACCGATTCAAGTTGACCTGTTCCGCATATGAGTAACTTAATAGTTCCCGGAAGATAGCGCAGTGATTCAATCAAGCTACCGACTCCATTTTTCTCCACCAATCGCGAAACCGTAATTATAACTTTGTCGCTTTCCTCTAATTTTAATTTTCTTCTGATTTCTTCACTCTTAAATCTTACCTCTTCAATCTTTACTCTGTCTCGTAACGCATCTCTTTTTTCTTTACTAACCGCTAAACGCTCAACGCTAAACGCTTCGACGTTAACTCCATTCGGCACCACGACAACGGGAACGGTTGCATTATTCCGTCTCGCCCGTTCAGCCAAATAGTTACTAATAGCGGTAATCGTGTCCGCGCGCGTAAACACCGCCGTGTGCCACGGACGGATGAACAACCGATACAAGAAATCGCTCCCCATCACATACCGCTTCAAATGTTCCTCCTCGTCACCCTCTTGAAGAGTCAGCACCAGCTTCTTTTCGGGAAATGCCGTCTTAAACCGTGCCGAGGCAATGCTTGCTTGACTCGCCATCATAGACCAGACGACATCAAAGAAATGCTCCTTTTCCAGCCGTACCGCGAGCCAAAACCCAAACAACGGCAAGAGCCACTTATCAGCGAAACAGCCGAAACCGACCCGATACACGGTAACGTTTCCCACCCGCTCCCGCTTCGGGAGGGACCGTGTAAAGCGCGCAGTGATAAGCGAAAAAGACGCATCGGTGATGCGTTCGGTAATCTCTTTAATCGCGAGTTCCGCCCCTCCGACAAACGGCAGATACGCGGTGCTAAATATCAAAACATTCATATGATAGGTGGCTCTGACCGTGTAAATCTTGTGTAGTAAAGAAATCCAAAGCACGAAATCCGACTTGCCTGCCAAAGCCCGACTCTCGGAGGGCGGGCAGGAATCCTAAACAAATCTAAACTCAAAAATCTAAACCTTTAAACAGAATCCTTTCTGCTTTGGGATTTTATTTATTTAAATATTGTCTCGGATTTCGAGTTTCGAATTTCTTATTCTATAAGTTCATACTCTTTTGCCTCCCGACGCAACTGTTCCGCATGGGATATCGGAGCGGAAGAACGCGACGCAAACACAAATCCGCAAACCGACACTGTCAATAAAGCAACGACCGCCACAATCCAAGGTACCGTTCCCGTTTCTGAAGTCTTGCCTACCGCCGCTAGGACCAAATCTTCATCCTCAACCGGAACAGGCACCGTCTCCTCATGTGTTACCGCTTCCGGGATCGTCGAGATGGGTTTCGGTTCTACCTCCCGCCGTTGAATCTTTTCCGGCACAGGGGACGGTGTGATCTCTGGAGACGCAGGCGATTCCTTCACGACGGAGGACGGAATAACCGTACTGGCTTTCGGCACAGGAGTATGACCAACCGCCACCATACCGTTCGGAAAGAGAAGCGCGGTCGCCTGTGGATCGGCGAAGAGTGTGGTAATAACCGCGGGAAATGGAACTTTTTTCCCCGCGGACAGAATAGTCCCCTTCGGAAAAGAAAAGAAGTTGGTGCCACTTTTCAAAAACCACCGCGAGAGATCAACGTCATCCGCGCCTTCGTTGTACAGTTCAATAAATCCATCGGATCCTTCTTTCACCTCCGAAATGGAAAGCGCGGGCACCGACACCGTAATATCTTTTCGCGCCGTACCGCTCAATTCGCCGGAAGCCGCTTCAGCTAAAACCACATAAGTTCCCGGATAGTGATACGTGTGGAGTACCTTCCCTCCTTCAATCGTTCCCCCGTCGCCAAAACTCCACAGTACGCGAGCGTTCGGTATTGGCTCTTTCTTTAGTCCAACCACGGTTGCCGAAAACACTACCTCGGCTCCGGCTACGGCACGCGGAGGAATATTCGCCGTAACCGCTATGCGAAGTTCTTCGGTTGATGTCGCCGACGCGTTTTGTACTCTGCTTCCCGATGAAGAACCCGCGGAGGTCCCCGAAGCAGTGGGAGAACCTTGCGAGGAAGAAGTACCTCCGCCTGAGGAAGACGCGCCCGCAACGGTGATCGTCTGCCGTGCATTCCATCCCGAAGGCCATTCGGCAACTGGCCAGCTGACGCAGGTGCGATTTTCGGTCTCCGGCCTCAGAACAACCTTGACGCTGATAGCGTGTACACCTTCTACCGTATCTTTATAGAAGAAATTACGATTCGCGGAATTTTTATTAATGGTAAGGGATTGAACCGCCGACCAACTGGTGGCGCTGGAAGAAAATATTCCTCCTGATGAATCTGTGGAAAGTAACGCGCATGCCGTACTTGGAACCTTCAATTCATTTCCTGCGCCGTCTTGCGTTTGAATCGTAATCTGTTCGGAAATAGCGCCCGACGCGATGGTCTGCTCGGGAGACACAACCGCAACCCGCGACGGCGCCGTATCGGCACTCAAGAAAAAAGGGATGAGAAAAAGAAAAACGACAGGCGCGTTACGGAACCGCAAGGCAACGACACGCAACATCGTGTGTTCATCTTTCGGCATATGGTTATGGTTTACCTTGATTCGGTGAACCATTCCGACCGCCGTCACCTTCTTGATTATCCTGGTCAACATGGAGCAGTTTCTTGAGCATTTCTTCGGGAATTTCATTGACCTCCCGAACCGTTCCATTCGGCAGGGTCGGCTGCGGAGCCGAATCTCCAGAAAAATCTCTTTTCTTTTCCGTAGAATGATCTGCAGACGGATGAGACGAGGCCGTCGCGGATACCTCCACACCGGCATTTTTGAGCACGTCAGAAAGCGCCTTTCTAAGTTCGGTACGATGTGTGGGTGATTCCACTTTTCTGGATCTGGCGCGTAATTCCGACAGAGGCACTGGAGGATGACTCGGAATGGGATGCTGTTCGGATTTCGGAGTCGGTGCTGGTGCCGGTGCCGGTGCCGGTACGGGAGCAGACAACGGCTCCTCACTTTTACTCTTTGAAACAAATGTTGGGTGATCTTTTACTTTTTCTTTTTCTTCCCCTTTCGCTACTGTTGCCTTCGGTGCGGAGGTTGTGGCGGGCGCATGCCAGAGCCGTATCTCTTCCTCCACTACCGCGCGCGGGCGCGCGAACGTACTCCGCGAATGTTCAATAATCTTCTCGCGAAACGATATCGGCGGGCGCGCTATGGGGGAAAGCGTGGTGGCGGAGAACGGTTGCGAGGTTACCCCGTCAATCATGAGTTTCAGGTAAATCTGATAGATACCGAGATTCACCAAATCCTCGGCGGTAATCGCCGGCGCGAACTCTTTTTCAAGCACCTCTGCGTCATACGCGCCGACACGAAACACCACCATCGTGCCGACGTTTCCGAACACCGCGGCGCGAACCTCTTCCTCCATCTGTTCAATGTACTGGTGCGCGAGCATCAGGTTCAATTTATACTTGCGCGCCTCCGAAAGAATATCGGCAAAACTCTTGTTGGCGAACGACTGGAACTCGTCCACATGGAGGTAAAAGTCCGGCAGTTTCTGAAGTTCCTGCTCGGTCGCATCGGCGCGCGACATCGCCGCGAGGTAAATCTTGGTGATGAGCATGGAACCGAGAAGGTTCGCGTTTCCCTCCCCCACCTTCCCTTTTGAGAGGTTGATGATGACGATTTTTTTATCGTCCATAAGCTCTCGGGGGTTGAAGGTTGATTTCGGTTGCCCCACGATATTTCTGATGAGCGGATTTCCCGTGAACTGACCGACTTTGTTCTGAATCGCGGGCGTCGCCTCCTGCGTATAGCGGTCGGTGTACTTGGCGAACTCGTCAACCCAGAACGAACGCACCGACGGGTCGGAGATGTTTCCAACCACCAGTTTCCGATACTCTTTATCCACGAGCATTCTATTCACTCCGAGGAGCGTTGAACCCGGGTACTCAAGGAGGGCGAGGAGCGTATTTTGAAGAATGTAGGCCATACGCGCGCTCCACGCATCCACCCATATCTTCTCAAATGTCGCCATGAGACCGTTCACTACGAGGTGGCGTTTGTCCGCGCCGACATCCTCCATGATGTTGAATGAGACCGGGTAGTCCATATCAAACGGCGCGAAGTACAGCGTGTCCTTAATCCTATTTTCGGGAATGTAATCAAGCAAAAGGTCCGCGGTCTTTCCATGAGGGTCAACAAAACAAACACCTCGACCACTCTGAATATCCTGAATCGCCATGTTTTCAAGGAGCGTGGATTTACCCATGCCGGTTTTCCCGATCACGTACATGTGTCGGGAACGGTCGGGAGATTTAATGCCAAACGGCGTGCGCCGTCCGCGCGAGTCCGTCTGGGCGAAGTAGGTGATGGGAGTTTTTCCCTGATTGAGTGCCATAAAAACTATGTATCAAGTATACTACGCATGCGTACGCAAAAAAAGCAGGCCCGGAACACCAAAGTCCCGAACCCGCTATGCAACTTGAGAGCGACTACGAACGAACACCAGCTCGGAACGCGATCACATTGCCATTGTGATCAATCACTCCTGAAGGCCACCTGGGATCTCCCACCCCCGAAGGATACTGCCGAAGCAGTGCCCTCCTTTCAGCGGTGCCCTCAACCGTCCGTGGGTCTTGTTTTTGCGGTATGGCATCGTCTCCATAACCGGCTGACGCGAGACTAAGACGTTCTCGCCTTGTCACTACTCTCATAACTCTAATGTGTAGAACTTACCCGCCAACACGGCAAAGTTTAAGGACATCGCCTTAATGTGCCCCTTGACGCATTAGAGCAGGTCTGGAGTTATATACTACTCAATTTATTATCGCTGTCCAGACCCTCACGCTAAAACAGTGGATAAACTCCTATATGTCAGCGTGTAAAAGCACTACTGAGAGACGTTACATTCTACCTGAGCACCCTCCCGATTTGACTCTGTATTGAGTAGTACAAAGTCCGGATTCGTATTCATTCGTTTCATTCGCATAATTCGTATATTCGTATGTTCATCTACAAAAAAGGACCGGTGCAACAGGTCCTTATAAGAGGAGATGGGGGGCACACACCGCCCCTTCGCGCGAACCCGCATGCACCGGTCCAGGTATGCAATAATACACGATTGAAATAGCTTGTCAAGCCCGACGGGCTATACAACGTAAATGGGTATTTACTCCGTCAACAGCGCCCCGCGCGTGTATTTGTTTGACGGAGCCCACAGCATCCAGCTCGTAAGTCCCGCGTCATAGGTTGCCTTAATCTGCGCCTGCACTTCCGCAATGTCATAGGTTCCTCCATAGTCAAAATCCTGAAGCCACGGACGAAGCTTCGTGGCGATCCATGCCTTTTTGGGATAGAGAGGAGGTGTCGTGGAAGCAATCGCCGTCACTCCTTTCAAGGCAACCTTCGTTGACGTGGCGAGAAATCGCTTCACCGCTTCATCCATTGAAAACTTCACGATCTCATACGGATACTGGTTCGGGTTCGCCCATCCGTTGAAGTTCGGCGGATAGTGAGATGGGTAAACCATCGGAGCGAGGTAATCAAAGTACGGCGCGGCTTTTTCCAAAACCTGTCCAATGTTGAGGTCGTCCGTATTCGTCGTCGTCATACCAAACAGATCTGCCGAAAGTACGACTCCGATCGGCTTTAGCTTTCCCGAAAGATATGAGAAGAATTCTTCCAGCACATCGGACTTGGCGCGATTTCCACTCCACGAAAACGCGATATCTCCCATCGGACCGTCGGATGGAAACCTGATATAGTCAAAGTTAAGCTCGTCAAATCCAATGGCGTACGCCTCCTTCGCAATGGCAACATGGTGGTCCCACACCTCCTTCGCGCCCGGGTCGGTAAAGGAAAGCCCTTTGTTGTCGTGCCACGTTCCCCCATCGCTCCGCTTCTTCACGGCAAGGTCGGGACGGCGTTTGGTGAGCACTGGATCCTGAAAGACCGTAATCCGTCCGATGACATAGATCTTTTTATTATGCAAAGTCTCAATAAACTCCTTCATATCCGGAGCGCGACATCGGTTTGAAACGAAACTCTTGAGCTCCGCGTCTTTCGGGTAAAATGCAAGATATCCGCTGTAATCTTTGATATCAATCACGAGCGCGTTCAGTTCCGTCTCATCTACGAGCTTCACGAGTTCATCGCGAAAAGAAGGCGTACCCGCGACGCACGCGGTCATGTAAATAGCTTTCACTGCGGGCGGTGTTGAAAGATGCGCAACCTTCGATACGAGAGGTGGGGCAACCGAAAGAGGAACCGCGGACGGAAGTGCCGGCGTATAGGTAGTCTTAAGCGCAATCGGAAGACCGAAAAAGACTCCAACCCCCACCACAATCGGCAAGCCAATCAAGATAGGTTTAGCGCGGAAAAAACCGATGTACCCCGTCCGTTTTGCCTGCCGAAATAATCCCTGACTCATAGAGGGGTCTGCGTGTTAGAAGATGACCCATCTGAAGATTTCGACGACGGTTCCTTTTCCATTTCCTTTTCACTTGATGCGCGATGCAGGCGCCGAACATTAAGAAATCCTCCCCGACGGAGAACCACAGCGAGAAGTACTACCCCGGTAATGATAGTAAGCGTCTCTTTCCAACCGCCGGAGATTCCCAGAGACGGTAGTACAATGAGCCACGCCCCAAGCCACAGTAGTGATTTCATAGTATACATAAATTGAGAAATAAAAGGCGTTGGGAAAACCCTCGGCCTTTGAAAGATTAATCCAGCCGTCCTCCTAAGCGTATTGCTTCCCGCTGGCGCTCAACAAGTTCGGAAAGCTGATTGTTAAATGCCTCGCTACTGCGCGATAAATGCGAATCGGTTCCGATGGCTTCCATAGTCGCAAGCGCCTGTCCGGCATCTCCCAACTCAATAAGTAGCTGGAAAAGACTCGCCAAACCATTGTCCCGAGCCGGACCAAGCGAAGCTTTTTTTAGAGCTTCAATCACCAGAGTGCATGCCCTACGCTGACCCTCGTTATCCGACCTATATCCTTTAATGATATCCACCGCATCGGTAAAACGACTGTTTTGAAGGTGCTCACGAATTTCATGAGCACATGGAATTGTAGTGCTCATAAAAGACATTCCTTTCCTGGAAAGTAGGATACCACGAAAACGGTAGTACTGCTATAATTGCTCAATGTCGGAGCTTGCCTCAAAAAAGTGCATCCCCTGCGAGGTTGGTTCGCATACTTCCGGCGCCCACCTGATGGCGGATGAGGTAGAGCGTCTCCGCAAAGAGGTACCAGAATGGGAGATTATAGATTGGCACCACCTCTCGCGCCGATTCACATTCAAGAATTTCGCCGAAGCCCTCACGTTCGTAAATAAAGTTGGTGCGATTGCCGAGTCCGAGGGACATCACCCCGATATAACATTCGGCTGGGGCTACGCGACGGCAACACTCTTCACTCACGCCGTTGACGGACTCTCGGAAAATGATTTCATCCTCGCCGCAAAAATTGATACGATTTTGGAGAAGTACCAGAGAAACTAAGTGTCTGAGTTTCAGTAATGTAAGAATCAAAAATTCCTAGCATTATAGTTTCTTCTTGCCCCCACACCAATCATCAGAATAGAACTTTTGCTAATAGACATAGATTGGTGAGAAAAAGAAAGGTTCCTTGCATTTTTAATGGGATTGGTGCGGGGACTTGCGGAGACGGAACAC
>ORJL010822258.1_pt1 | contig 54060 bp, 68 predicted proteins | sample 1779941 | NCBI WGS metagenome assembly ORJL01 (sample SAMEA104232317, study PRJEB22302) | groundwater metagenome | biome: forest; feature: aquifer; material: groundwater | place: USA | collected 2011-08-07 | depth 5.8 m | reverse complement strand
CAAAAAGCTTGGCATGGACTACATTGAGCCAGAAATGAGAGAAGACGAAGGCGAAATTGAATTAGCTCAACACCACATGCTGCCGAAATTAATTGGCTACAATGATATCAAGGGTGACTTGCAGATGCACACAAAATGGAGCGACGGCAATAACACAATAGAAAAGATGGCAATTGCTGCAAAAAAGCTCGGCCATCAATATATCTGCATTACAGATCATGTTGGAAAGCTGGCAATAGCACATGCTTTGGATGAAAAAAGAATTCTTGAGCAAAGAAAAGAGATTGAAAAAGTCAATAAAAAGCTAAAAGGAATAACTGTTTTGCAAGGTGTTGAAGTTAATATAACAGATGATGGCTCTTTAGATATGCCTGACAAGGTTTTGAAACAGCTTGAAATTGTTGTTGCAAGCATTCATTCTGGCTTTAAAAACCCAAAGGAGAAGATAACTAAACGCATGATAAAGGCAATGGAAAATGAGAATGTGGATATTATTGCGCATCCAACTGGAAGATTGATTACAAAAAGAGAAAGCTATGACATTGATTTAGATGTAGTCTTTGATGCAGCCAAGAAAACAGGGACTGTGATGGAAATCAACTCTTACCCAGAAAGAATGGACTTGAGAGATGCACATGTAAGAGCTGCTGTAAAAGCTGGAGTCAATCTCGTTATAAGCACTGACGCCCATAATACAGACCAGCTGCATTTCATCAAATTAGGAATAGGCACTGCAAGAAGAGGCTGGGCTACAAAGAATGATGTTATCAACACAAGGAAATTGAAAGATATGTTAAAATGTTTAAAATAATTTTTATTATTTTTGAAAAATTCTATTTTTAATGCTGTAGGTAAGATAAGGATACAATAAGGAATAGCATCAAATTCACATTAAATAAAACATTTAAAAAATCCAAAATTGAGAACGACCTTTGACTGCAATGTGTTTAAGGTAACCCGTTTATGATAATTTGCTAATAAACAAAACCCCGCAATCTTTTTATATAAGTTGTAGTTAAAATTTCTTATGATTAACGTTGCAATCAACGGCTTTGGCAGAATCGGAAGGTTAGTTCTTCGAGCAGGCATAAAAGACAAAAGCATCAATTGGGTTGCTGTCAATGATGTCACAGATGCAAGAACTTTGGCTCATCTTTTCAAATACGATTCTGTTCACGGAAAATATGAAGGCAAAGTAGAGCATACAGATGATTCTTTGATTATTGACGGTAAAAAAATAAAAGTTTTGTCGGTTTTAGAGCCTCAAAAGCTGCCATGGAAAGATATGAAAGTAGATGTTGCTGTTGAAAGCACTGGCAAGTTTACCGACAGGGAAGGTGCTGAATTGCATCTAAAGGCAGGCGCTAAAAAAGTCTTGATAAGCGCTCCTGCAAAAAACCCAGACATAACAATTGTTATGGGTGTTAATGAAAAAATGTACGATAAAAACAAGCATAATATTGTATCAATTGCCTCATGCACAACAAATTGCCTAGCGCCAGTTGTAAAGATACTTCATGATAATTTTGCCATTAAAAGAGGATTTATGACGACAATTCATGCTTACACTGCTGATCAAAGGCTGGTTGATGCTCCTCACAAGGACTTGAGAAGGGCAAGGCATGCTGCATTGTCAATAATCCCAACAACAACAGGCGCTGCAAAAGCAGTTGCAGAAGTAATTCCAGAGCTTAAAGGAAAGCTTGATGGATTGGCATTTAGAGTTCCAGTTGCAACTGGCTCTGTTACAGATTTTGTTTGTGAACTTGAAAAGAGCGCGACAAAAGAAGAGATAAATAAAGTTTTTGAAAAAGCGTCTAAACAATTAAAAGGAATTTTAGAATACTCAGTCGAGCCACTTGTTTCCGCAGACATAATTACAGACCCCAATTCGTCAATTTTCGATTCTGAGCTGACAAATGTCATTGGTGGCAATTTTGTCAAGGTTATTGCATGGTACGACAATGAATGGGGCTTCAGCGAGAGAATGATTGATGTGATAAAGTTGATTGGGAAGTGAATATAAAATAAAATCAAAATAATTAAAAACTAGATTATGCTTCTAAATTCTTATGTACCAACTCAAACAGCTCCCAGAAGATTTTATTGTCAATGAAATTAGTAATATAAATGTTCAAAATAACGGGCAATACGCCCATTACATTCTAAAAAAAATAAACTATACGACAATTGATGCTCTTCAAATTCTATCAAAAAAATTTAAAATCCCACTAAAAAACTTTGGCTTTGCTGGCAACAAAGACAAAAATGCAATAACTGAGCAAAAAATATCGATTTTCAGAGGAAGCAAAAATTTTGAAAATATAAAATTAAACAACATTGAATTAAAATATCTTGGCAATGGAAAAGAGCCTATTTCTTTGGGAGATTTGGATGGCAATGAATTTATCATTATAATCAGAAATTTAAACAATAAGGAAATTAAAAAAATACAATCACTAGAAAATAAAAACATTAAAATTCCAAATCTTTATGGTCCTCAAAGATTCAGCAAAAACAACCACTTGGTTGGAAAGGCAATAATAAAAAGGGATTTTAAAAAAGCAGTTGAATTGATTTTAGAAAATAGGGGAATTGTTGAAGACAAAATAAATGATTATATTAAAAACAACAAAAATAATTATGTTGGAGCATTGAGATTGATTCCTTTAAAGACAAGAAAATTATTTGTGCATTCTTACCAGTCATTTTTATTTAATAAGATTGTTGAAGAATACCTGAAGACCCAAAGGAATGGTTCAAAGAATATTAAAATCCCGCTAATTGGCTTTGATTTTGAGTTGAATTCTGCAAAAAACAAATTATTAAACGGAATATTCAAAAAAATAATCGAAAAAGAAAAACTGAATCCAAGAGAATTCATAACAAGCCAGATGCCAGAGCTAACTTCTGAAGGCAGCTTCAGGGATTTATTTTTTGAAATGAAATTCAAGATTTTGGAAATTGGCAAAGACGAATTAAATAAAAACAAACAAAAAGCAATAATAAGTTTTACTTTGCCGAAAAGCTGCTATGCTACAACAGCATTAGAATTTATTTTTTGAATTCTTCTTTATTTAATGCTTGATATGTCTTCCAGCATTTTCTTTTGTAATAATTATATAGTTTTAATGTAAAAAACGGTTTAACTCTTAGGCTTCTGCATGCGTTTTCATACTCCTTTAAAAACTGGATATGGCTCATTTTGTTCATATCATTTATTGTTTGCTCCACTATCTGCAATGCTTCTTTATCATCGTATGTAAAAAATAAATCAAAGTTTTTTATGTCATAAAATCTGGCAATTTCAATTGCATTAAATTGCCTTTTTCCGAATAATCTAAAACCACTCAGTTTTATCCAAGCTGAAAATTTTTTATCATTTTGGAATAACCTATTAAGGACTATTGTAGCTGTCATCATTGAACCTGAAGTATAAACTGTGCTTGTTTTAAGTTTGCTTTCTTCTAAAATTTTAATGATATATTCTCGCTTGTAATTAGAAAGCATATCTAAAATATCTTTTATTTCTGTGAAAGCGCCTAAATCGAATTTGACTACCTTCTGTTTTGTATAGATGCTTGCAAATTCCTGAACGCCTTCATTGATTAATCTGTCTACTAAGTATATTATTGCTTGAGCAATAGAAAAATATAATTTGCTTCCGCCTTCTTGTTGTTTTTGGACTAACTTATCAATGTTCTTTTCTATATTAGGATAAGCATGTTTACCATAACAATTTCTAATATGGTGCATAAACTCATGATATATTGTTTGAGAAAGTTCTTGCTTGCCACCCCACAAATAAGATTCCATAATATTAAGTGGATATACTGTAATTGATGCCGTTCCTAAAGAAGAGAATTCACGATTGTATTCAGCACGAAGTCTTTCATTTTGAAAAGATAGAGTTATATCTACTTTAAAATTATCTGAAGTTATAAAAAAAGGATTTTCTTTAAGTTCCTGTATAAATGCATACTCTACCATCTTTTTGCAATATCTACCATCTTTTTGCAATAGCTTATAAAATTATCGAGCTCGTCGTTAATATAAGAACTGCACATTTCTTTGAAATATGGAATTTTAAATTTTAATGTTATAAGATGTAGATACTTATACTTCTTAATTTTTAATGGATCGTAAACGTTTATAGATGGTGGTTTCTCTGAAGTTATAGAAACCTCCACATTCTTTCCATTAATTATCATATAATTTCAAATCAGAAATAGATATATAAATTAATTGCTTTTTGGGACCCGCTTTTCTATCACACGAAGACTCTCATTAAAAACCTCTCTCGGCTTCGGAGAAGCGTCAATGTCAATCAGCATTTTTTTCTTTTTGTAGTAATCAATCAAAGGCGAGGTTTCTTCTTGATAAACCTGTATTCTCTTTCTCACTGTTTCAGGCCCGTCATCCTTTCTTTGAACTAGCGCGCTTCCGCATTTATCGCAAACATCTTTCTTTTTTGGCTTCATTGTGATTATGTTGTATAAAGCGCCGCATTTGCCGCAGTTTCTCCTGGCTGTCAATCTCTTTATGATTTCTTCTTCAGATGCAACTAGGTTCAAAACGATATCAACTTTTTTCTTCAGCTTCCAAATAACGTTTTCGAGAAATTCCGCCTGGTCTATTGTGCGCGGATAGCCGTCAAGTATAAAGCCTTTTTTGTAGTTGTCCTGCTTCAAGGCTTTCTCAACTACTTTATTGACCACCATGTCAGGCACAAGCAGCCCTTTCTCAACATACTGGATAAGCTCGCTGTTGCCGCTTTTTATCTCGTTCCTGAAAATGTCGCCTGTGGAGATATGCTGAATCCCATACTTGCCGGCGAGCATGCCTGCCAAAGTACCTTTTCCAACTCCCGGCGGCCCAAATATTATCAATTGCATTTTATCCAAGATAACCCAAGTCTTCTTTTATGTCCGCTTCCTCGGTTTTCCATGAATCTCTCATCTTTTTAACCAATCTAAGCAATTCCTGCTTAAGAACTTTCCACTCATCAAATAGGTCTTTTACAAAATCTGCTTCATCTTTTTCGTTATGCTGTAAAGAAACCTCTATTGATTGCCTGTTAAAATTCATCAATTTTGAGTATAGCCCATACATCTGCTTTTTTTCATCATCATCAAAATACCTGATTTCGTGCATTGCGTACAAATTGCTTGTGTCAGGCTGAAGAATCTCTTCAAGCATTGTTGAACAGAAATCAAGCTTCTCTGCAATTCTCCTGACTATTGCCCGAAGCAGGAAATTTGTCTCTTCCAAGTCGCTTATCTCGAACTCAAAGTCTATATCCTTGAATTCTGGAAGTTTATGCTTTTTCCTTAGTTCATTGTATTGCTTTTCTGTTTCTTTTGCTGGCATTTTATTAATTATGTATTATAAGCCTCCGGCCGGAGTTGCACCGGCGACCTTCTGATGGCTTGGAGAATTACAAGTCAGACGCAATAGCTGCTATGCTACGGAGGCATATTGGCATATAAAAGGGTTTTTAGAATTAAAAGTTTATTTAAATAACTTATTATTCCTCCCAGCCATAAGTCCTTGGGAAGAAAGGCTCCGGAACAGGGATGAAAGTCCTCAGCTGCAGGAATTGCTTTATCTTGGTTTGTATCCTGTAAGCGTCGCGCCAAAGCTCTTTCTCGCGTTTCTCTATTTCAGCGTGTATCACTCTTTTCTCATAAACAGGCTTAATGTACTTCAAAAACCAGTGGTTTTCCCACTTTTCCTTGAGGTAGTCGGATTCTATCCTTGCCCTGAAGAACACCTCTATCTCGCCTTTCTGGGCATTCATTTTTTTGCCCTGGTGCACAACTTCCACGTTCTGCAAATAAACAACATGGGCGTCTATGTCGAGCAGATTCCTTAAGTAGCCGCTGTACTTGCCTTCAGGATACTTGTATGCCCGCCACCAAAACCACAGCTCTTTGCCTCCTCTATGTATGCCGCGCTGGTAGGCATTTTCTGAATAGAGTGTTTCTATGTCGGCATGGTCTGGATCGCTGTCAGGACCTCTCCACCCTTCTTCAAGAAGCAGTTCGTGAAGCATTATGTATAGGTTCCTTAGCGAGAAAACATCGCTATACTTGACCTTAAATTCTGGAATAGAAGCAATTGTTCCCATGCCTTGTCTCATTGGAAAATATATTTATAAAGCTTTCCATTTTAGCTTGGTTTATGCTCATAGGAATTGTTGGCAAGCCAAGCTGCGGAAAGAGCACTTTCTTCAAGGCGCAAACCCTTGCGAATGTTGAGATAGCAAGCTATCCTTTTACTACCATAAAGCCGAATCATGGTTCTGGATGCATAAGAGTCGATTGCGTTGACGGGGAATTTAACGTGAAATGCAACCCCAGATTCGGCTATTGCATTGACTCAAAGCGATTTGTTCCAGTTGAATTGCTTGATGTTGCAGGCTTAGTGCCAGGAGCGCATGAAGGCAAGGGCATGGGAAACCAGTTCCTTGACGACTTGAACCAGGCAGATGCCTTGATCCACATAATTGATGTTGCAGGCTCAACCAATGAGAAAGGCGAGCAGGTTCCTGCATTAAGCTACGACCCTGCAAATGACATTCGCTTTCTTGAGCACGAGCTTGACATGTGGTATTTAAGATTGATAGAAAAAGGCTGGGACAGGTTTGCAAGAACTGTAAAACAGGAAAAACCGGAGCTGAACAAGGCAGTTGCAAAACAGCTAAGCTCTTTAAGGGTTACTGAAAAATTAATGGAAAGGGTAATCCAAAAATTAAATCTTAATACTGACATAATAAAGTGGGACCGTGACGTGCTTTTGGAGATTGCTACAGAGCTTAGAAAGGAAACAAAGCCAATGGTGATTGCATGCAACAAGATTGATGTCAAAGGTGCTGATGAAAATTTTAAAAGATTAAAGGAGGAGTTCAAGGATTATTTGATTGTGCCTTGCAGTGCAGAAGCTGAATTGGCATTAAGAGAAGCGTCAAAGCATGGCCTGATTAAATATATTCCAGGAGATAATAATTTTCAAATATTAAATGAAGAAAAATTGAACGACAAGCAAAAAAATGCCTTGAATTTCATCAAAACAGAAGTGCTTGAAAAATTTGGCTCAACAGGAGTTCAAAAAGTCCTTGATATTGCCGTCTTTGAATTATTAAAATACATTGCAATATTTCCCGGTGGAGTTAACAAGCTTCAGGACCAGCATGGCAATGTGCTTCCAGACTGCTTTTTGATGCCGCATGGCACAACTGCCCTGGACTTTGCTTTCAAGCTTCACACAGATATTGGCAATCATTTCATCAAGGCCATTGACGTAAGAACAAAAAAGCCTGTTGGAAAAGATTATGTGCTAAAAAACAGGGATGTAACGGAGATTGTGACGAGCAAATAAGAATTGCTTGTGTTCTTGATTGATAATCTCTAAATTAAGTACATAGTCAAATGCAAGCAACTCCATCTATCATGCACTGCTCTTTTTTATTGCCTGTGGCATCGTTTCCTCCACCATCAACGTTTTCACCCCCAGCAACCTTAATCCCTGATTGACCATTTTTGTTAGCTATATTATTAATCAAGGTGTTTCTAGGAGCCCTGACATAAATCCCAAAACCTCGATTTTTATTTGCGATGTTGCCTTCTAAAAGATGGCCGCCGTTACCTAGAATCGAGAACCCAAAGTTGTTTCTTTCAACAATGTTGTTTCTGAAAACACTATTAATAGCATCATCTGTAACAATGCCGTGGCGTTCATTCCCTCTGCATTCATTATCTTCAAAAAGATTGTCGTCTCCATCAACATGAATGCCATCTGAACCATTGTCGTCGCAGGTGTTGTTTTTAATGACGGCGTTATCGCCGATCACGTTGAAGCCATATCCGCCGTTACGCGAAGAATTGTTGTTGACAAAAATCGCATTTGGCCCTTTGATTCGCATTCCCCGACCGCCGTTCTCAACTGCAATGCTATTTTCGATCCTGTGATTATTGCCCTTTAGGACAATCCCAAAATATCTATTCTTTGTTGAGAAGATGTTAGTCACTGTGACTGAGTTCACGTCTAAACCCTTCACGCCTTGATAGAAGCCTTCAACCCTACCGTTTTTAATGTTAATATCCGAAGCAGCTTTCCCTATCTGTATACCCTCCCTATTTAAGCTTCCGCGAATAGTATTTCCTCCTAGGTCAAGCGTTACACCCGTGGCTACAATAAGTCCGTCTCCAGAACATACAGTTGTAACAACAGGATCTTTTGCCGTATCTAATATAGTGTTAGTTATTACTGTATCTCCACAAGAACAAGGAACTGTCCCGCCACAATTAGCTGCAAACCCGAATGCAGCCGTTGACAGAAAAATCAACAAACTAAAACATAACAATATAGAAATTTTCATGCTAGAAAACACAGCTTGTTTATTTGCAATATTCATAAAAACACCCCCATATTTTTAGTTTATTAAAATCTGAGAATTTGCCTACGTATTTAAGCTTTTCTACTTTAGAGTGATACTTATATTTTTTGAAATAAATTTTGCAGAATAATTAACCATTACTTTTATAAATCAACAAAATTTCTTAATGATTGTGCGCTGGTGGTCTAATGGCTATGACTGCGGCCTTCCATTCTATTAGCAGAAAGCCGCGTGTCCGGGTTCAAATCCCGGCCGGCGCATTTTATTCTTATCAGAAGTTAATGAACCGAAAATCTGCCTTTAAATCACAGGATGTTTCTCCCTTATGACCTCATAAACTTTGCCTTTTCCGGGAGTAATTGTTTTTTTTATTTTTTTCTTAGGCATTCTCCTATTGATTTTCCTCTTAACAGCTTTCCCGCCTTTTATCCTTTTGTTTAATGCAGAAATAAGCCTGCGCTGAACCCTGACTTTTGATTCAATCTCTGAATCTTTTCTGTTTGCAGTTCTAACTTTTATATTCAGAATATTTTTTATTTTCCTGTTTTCTATCTGCAAGCCTTTTATTGCAGAATTCAGCTTTCTATGGATCAATGACTGGCTTTTAGAAACTGCAAAGAGCTTTTTTATTGCGTTGCTGTTGCTTGAAACATTTCCTGAAAGTTGTTGCTGCTTGGAAATAAGATTGCTTATGCCTTTGTTCAAGGATTCTATTGTGAAGATTGCATTGGATATTGATTTGTTTATCTGTTCGATTTTTGACTGCATGTTTGCATTGTGATTGCGTTGCACATTGATTTCTGATGCATTTTGCCCAATTGCATTTCTCAAATTTAATGTTTCGTTATCGATATTAGAAATCCTTGACTCAACGGAAACTAGCGTATTTTTTAGATTGTTAATGCTACCATCAAGAGTCGAAATATCATCTCTAACAAGCTTAAACGACTCAATTGTTTTCCTCTTATGAACCAAAAAGTCTTTTCTCAGCCCCAACTTATACCACTTTAAAATAACAAAAAGATAATACATATTTAAATGTTTGTATTATTTAATTTAAACATCTTTATAAATAACTATTGATTATTTTGAATTATGATTAGCATAATAATCCCAACTTTTAATGAAGAAAAATATCTTCCAAAATTACTGAATTGCATAAAAAAACAAACCTACAAGAATTACGAGGTTATTATAGCTGATGCTGATTCTAAAGACAAGACAAGGCAGATGGCAAAAAAACATGGATGTGAAATTGTGAAAGGAGGCATGCCCGCCGTTGGCAGAAACAATGGAGCGAAAGCCGCAAAAGGTGATATTTTGTTGTTTCTGGATGCCGACATTCAATTTGATAAAAATTTTTTAAAAAACGCATTAAATGAACTTCAAGAAAAAAAATTGGATGTTGCTGGGGTTTACATAAATCCATCAGGAAATAACATTATTGACAAGATTTTCTTTTCAATTTTTAACTTATGGACTTTTGCAACACAATTTTTTTATCCAAATGCGTCTGGTAGCGGAATTTTCTGCAAAAAATGGCTTCATGAAAAAGTAAAGGGCTTTGACGAGACCATAAGGCTAAGCGAGGATATGGAGTATGTAAAAAGGTGTGGTAGATATGGAAAATTTAGAATTCTGAAAACTGCTAAAAGCTATGTTGCAATGCGAAGATTTGAGAAGGAAGGAAGATTTAAAGTCGCTTTTAAATTATTTTTGTCAGCCGTTTACAGGTTATTTTTTGGCGAGATAAGAAGTGATGTTTTTAAGTATAATTTAAGGTACAGGAAATAACTAAATCTTCAAGCTAACTACTTGAGAAACTCCATCTTCATTCATGGAAATCCCGTAGAGTATGTCTGCTTCTGAAACGACATGATCGTTGTGGCTTATCATAACATATTGAGCCTTATCTGAGTATTTTCTTATCAGCTTTGCAAGCTTCTCGCTGTTGTGCTTGTCCAAGGCGGCATCTACCTCGTCAAGAACATAAAAGGAAGCAGGCTCGTGCTCCTGTATTGAGAAAATAAAAGCTAATGCAGTCAATGTTTTTTCCCCTCCTGAAAGCCCCCTGATGTCAAGGAACTTGCTGCCCGTTATCTTTACATTAATCCTTACTCCGGCTTCAAACGGGTTTTCCTCGTTTTCAAGCACAAGGTTGGCTTCTGCGCCTTTTGTCGTGAGCATGCCAAAAAAGTTCTTGAAGTTTTTATCAACAACCTCGAAAGTTTTCATAAACAATTCTTTTTTCTTGCCTTCAATTTCTTTCATCATACTTAAGACATCATCTTTTTCCATGCCTAATTTGTCTTTTTTATCTGAAAATTCATTGTATTGCTTTTCAGCTTCGTCATAAACTTCTAAAGCCCGCATATTGACAGAGCCAATCTCTTCCCTCATCCTTTCAAATTTTGAAATCTCACTTTTTAAATGCTCTTCTGCTTTCTCCAAGTCTAATTTTACACCTTCATACTGCGCAAATTCCTGGTTTAAAGCGGCTAATGAAGCTGCAATTTCCGCGTTCTTTAAAGAATTAAAGTTCACTTTTATTTCCACCTGCCTGCTTTCTTCAGTTGTTTTATCAATCGCTAGTTCATTTCTATGAATTTCCTCGTTTATTTTATTTTGCCTTGAAAACAGGCTTTTAAACTTGGTATAGAATTCCTTTGCAATGTTTTCTTTTTCCATGAGCAGGGACTCTTTCTGCACAATTGCCTCATTCACCCTTTTTAACTCATTGTTGAAGTCCTCTTCATCCTTGTCAAGCAGCTTTAAAATCTTTTCAGTTTTTTCTTTGTCCGGCAAAAATATATTGATTACCTGCGCGTCAATGTTTTTTATCTCTGAGCTGATTTTTATGATGTCCTCGCTCAACTCCTTGAATTTCTGCTCAAATGCGTTAAGCTCTGCAAGCAAAGCCGGATTGTTAAGCTGCGAAATTATGCTCCTCAGCTTCTGTTTTTCAATTTTCAGGCTTGTCAACTGCCCGTTGCATTCTGAAATCTTGCTGTTGATTTTATTTATCTGGTTGTCAATTTCTTTTCCTTTTGCCTCGAGCTCTTTTTGCTGCTGCCTTGACGCATTGGTATCAGCCGGAAGATGCATGGATGTTTCTGACTTGATTATTTCTCCTTCGAAAATTGCCTTTTTCTCCCTCAATTCAGTAATCTTCGCCTCATTTTCACTTCTTCTTTTTTCAAGTACAGAGATAATATTTTCGAATTCATTTGCCTTTTTTTCATTTTCCTCAAGGTTTTCGCCAACCTCCCTTTCCTTAAAGCCGAATGCCTCCTTCTTGCGCTCTCTGAAGCCGCCATGCATCGCGCCGCTGACCTCTGCAACATCCCCGTCCAAAGTGACGTATTTGGCTTTGCCGATTCCCAGCCTTGTAGCGACATGTATGCTGTCCACGACAATCGTGTCGGCAAATACGTAAGAGAATACTTTTTTGAATTTCTGCTCAAAAGAAACCATGTTGATTGCAAAGTCATGAACTCCCTTTGCACCAGTCAGTTTTTTTGCCTCGTTGCTTATCTCTTTTCCAAACACTTTGTTTAAAGGCAAGAAAGTTGCTGTGCCAAGCTTGTTTTGCTTTAAATAGTCTATAAGTTCAGCTGCAAGCTTCTCATTCTCAACAACAATGCTTTTGATGCGGGCTCCTGCTGCAACTTCCAAAGCAACTGCGTACTTTGAGCTTACATTGCCAAGCTCCGCAACAGTCCCGTAAATGCCTTCCCTCTTTCCTTTAAGCTCCAGAATTTTTTTTACCGCTAGATCCCCTCTTGCCACTTCCCTTATCGTTATGTCCTTTGCGCGGAGCTTTGCAAGCTCCCCATTCACAACATTTAATTTTCTTCTTGACTCTGAAAGCTGCACCGCCAAGCTTGAGTCCTCGTCAAGGCACTTGTTAAGCTCCAGCGTGGCTGTCTTGAATGCCTGCCTTTTTTCCTTCAGAACATCAAGCTGCTGCTTGTATTCGTTCTCGACATCAATCACATCTTTTATCTTGTCTTCTATGGCATTTATTTCATGGCTTATCCTGTCTTTTTCCCTTATCAGGTTATGCTGCTGCTCCCTCAAGCCAGTTATTTCTTTCTGCAATTCATCTGCTTTTCCGTCAGTCTCTTCAACTTGACTTTCAATGTCTGCAACGCTGTCAAGCTTATTTTTTTCCTTGAACTTCATTATTTTGCTGTTAATGATTTCCCTATCTTTGTTTTTTTCTTGGGTTTGCGCTTCGTACTCCTTATTTTCATTTGTTAATTGCGCGATTCTTTTGTCAATGTCCTCAATGCTGATTTTCAAATCAGTTCTTCTCTGCTTTATTTTATTTAACTCATTTTTAAGCGTATCAATCCTTGAGTTATGCTTTGTCAATTCTATCTTTAAAGTTTCAACTTCCTTGTTGAGCTTGACTTGCTCAATCTCGCCTTTTTCCTCTATCTCTTTTGAGATTGACTCTATCTGCTTTTTTCTTTCCTCATTTTCCTGCTTTGATTTGCTTATTTTTTCCCTCAAAGCCGCTAAGTCTTTATTGCCTGCATCTATTTTGCTTTGTATTTCTTTTCTTTCATCATCTTTTTTGCCTATCTGTATTTTTAAGTAAGAAGCCTTATTTTGCTTTATTTTGTCGCTCATGTCCTTGTATTTCAATGCCTGGTCCCTATCTTTTCTCAACTCCTTCAGGTAAGTGCTTCTTTCAGTAAGAATGAGCTCGGTTTCCCTTAAATGCTGCTCGACCTTCTCAAGCTCAAGCATAGCCTTGTGCTTCTTTTCCTCGTAAACGGAAATGCCTGCTATGTCCTCAATGAGCACCCTTCTGTCTTCAGGATGCATTTCAACAAACTTCACAATGTCTCCTTGTAGGATTATGTTGTAGCCGTCAGGGTCTATTTTCGCCAAAGAAAGCAGGTTAGTTATCTGCTGTCTTGTCATTGCCTTGTCATTTATCTTGTAGATAGATTGCCCGTTTTGCCTTACTATTCTTGATATCTTGACTTCTTTGTCATCTGTTGGAAACACCTTGCTGGAGTTGTCAAAGTAGATGCTTACTTCGCCATGCTTTGCCGGCTTTTTTGTTTTGCCTCCGTTGTAGATTAAGTTGGCTGACTTTTCCGCTCTTAAATCTCTTGAAGATGATTTGCCCAAAACAAAGCATAATGCGTCAAGCACGTTCGATTTTCCAGCGCCATTTGGACCAAGAACGCAGTTGAAGCTTCCTCCAAACAGGATTTCAGTGTGCTTTGCAAAGGACTTGAAGCCGTGCATTACAAGCTTGTTGATTCTCGTGCCCTTTAAAGCCTCTGCTGCAACAAGAATTTGGGGAGTTACATTTTCGCCTGGCGCTTGCTCTTCCATGAAAATACTGCTATATTGGTGATATTTAAAGGTTATTGTTGTTTGGGTTTTGTGTTGGATTAACTTTATTTTCATACTTCTATACTACGCTAAATAAATGTTTTAAACCAACAATTATATATACTAGTTTATCCAAATAGTATAAAAAAGCATTAAATTGTGAGCGAGTTCGCTACGAGCTCACTCGCATGTCACTGGGGTGGTATGAATGGAGCATGATTATAGGAACATTATTTCTCATATTGATATAGACAGAAGCTTAGGGGCTATTGAGTATTCCAGCTTTAACGGAATTGAGGATGAAAGCATTCTTGAATTTAAGGAGGATACAGAAGCGGGCAATGACTCCATCGAGCTGCATTTAATCAAGTCAAAGGCCTATAGGGAAGTCATTATTTTGAGGCTCAAGAAAAGCAACGGCGCTTATGCCGATACATGGAGAGACTTTCTTAAGGAAGAGCAGAAAACATTCGGAGGAAGCAAGATATTCTACATCAACAACGACTGCAGCAAGCTGCTGGTGCTTTCATTGCCCAATGAAATGAAAAACAAGATTAACATGCTGATTACAAGATTAAACAAGATTAATGACAAAATAAAAAGGATTAATGCCAAGATAAAGAAAGAAAATCTTGACTTGTACACATCAAGAGTCAGAAACAAGGAAACCGATAAAAAAAAGGATGACATTGTTAATTTCATCAACCAGAATTTAAGGGTTTAGGTTTGTTTAATTTTTCTAATTTATTTAAATTTAATTTTTCAATCCGCTCACTTCGTTCGCAACATTTTGGCGCCTCGGCATTATGCTGTTGAAGTTGCTTTCCTTCGTGCTCCTCCTCGGCGCAAATATATTGACTTAATAATCAAAAGCGGATTACTTTTATCACGCTGTGCAGATAAAAGTCGCTCTCGGATTTTTTATTTTAATTTTATTTGTTATTGTATCATTTTTATTAAATCATCTCCCTAAACCTTCTAACAAATTCCTCAAAATCCCTTGCTTTTACATTCAATCCGCACGCATGCTCATGCCCTCCGCCGTATCCTTCCAAGCCAACTAAAGCTTTCTCAATCAAAGGCGGCAGAATAATCTTGCTTGACCTCAAACTGCATTTCATCTCTTCATTTTTTTCTCTTGCTATAAGCACGATTTTATCAGGAAATCTGTAAATAAGTTCATTTGACAAATCGCTTGTAAAGCTTGTCTTATCATCTTTGTATGTAAACAAAATAAGATTTTCCTTGGTTTTTTCTGCAGTCTTTAGAACATCCTTGACAAGAGGCTCGTACATCTTATTTACCTGCTCGTAATGCTTGTATAAAAACCTGCCCTGCGCTGTTTCCTGGTTAAGGATTTCATAGGGGCTTCCTATTCTTGTTAATACTTTGATGCATTTCATAACCTCGTTTGTTTTGCCTTTTAGTATGAAAGAGAATATCCTTATCAGGTGCCCGAGCCTTGTGTTGTAAATTATGTCGCCAACACCCTTATGTGGCTTGTCTATCAAGTCAGGAAATTCATTTTTGAACTCTTCAAGGAAGGGTGGCAGAAACCAGTCTGCAACGCAGCCAATTGTTGCAATCCATAAGTCTTGCTCAACTGCCTGATAGCATAGGTAAGAAGTTGGCTGGTTGTCTTCCCGGTTGGAAATTCTTGGATTGAAGTATTTCACATTGTATATTTCAAGCGGATTGTGATGGTCAACCCAGACAACAGGCACTTTCAGCTCGTCAATGAAATCCTGCTCGACAACAGCAAGATCAAGTATGAATACCTTGTCAGGCTCGTACTCCTTTGCTTTATCTGCAAAAATGCTTCCAAGCTTTGGAGTTGCTTTCACAATTATGCCTTTGCCTTCTTTTTTGTACCTGTAAAGCTGCAAGAAAGAGCACAATCCATCTTGGTCATCATCAAAGAAGAATAACGGCTTTTTGCAATTATCAAGATGATCCCTTAATTGATTTATTTGGATTGATGACAATGCCATACGCATGAAATAGCAGCTGTCTATATATAAATATATTTAAAACATTGTAATTATTTAACTTCATGAAGTAAATTTTTAAATCCGTGCTTTGCACATGTCGATAAATTCCAAAGGAATTTTCGATCACATTCGCATGTCGAAAATCATAGATTTTCGAGCACACTCGGAAATTATCAATTTCCGATGAATCTTTGATTTGCGATGAAATATTGTGCTCGGCTTTTTTTGCCTGATTTGAACGCGAGCGTGCTCAAACGCGAGCGTTCTCGCACGCTCATTCACCACAATTTTTGCCGAGTGTAAATTTTGTGAGCGAAGCGAACGGATTGATATATCACTTCAGGATACTAAAGTATTACGCAAAAACGTATGTATTAAGCTATAGACGATGATGTAGTTGCTGGCTATTTATAAAGCCTCGATGACAATCAGCTTAATACGCAAAAACAGCACAGTAGACTTCCTTCAGGAAGTCTATAAAATAACTAATCAATCTGTTAGCATTATACACCAGATCCTTAAACAATACTTCCTTATTCTGCATGCTTACTTTAATACTTCTTATTGTTGAGCCATTAACCCGTTTCAAAACCTAGCACAGCCTAACGGCTGGCTAGGTTTTAAATTTATGTAGGATTTCTACTGAGCTCAAAAACCAAAAGTTTATATATAAGTTGTGTCAAGGATATACAAAAAGAGAAAAAATGAGCCAAGCCATTTCTAAATTCTTGATAACCCTTAGTATTCTGGCAGTTATGGTTGTTGGCATTTTTTTGGCTGCTCAGTTTAAAGATGCTGTAAATGTTATTAATACTTCATTGTTGTTGGTTAATGCTTTTTTACTATTAATAATAGTCACTATTTTATTAAGTTCAAGAGGTAGTTTAAGTGGAAAAAACTAAAAATAAGGGTGATATGTAATGAAGTTCGGAGCTTATGCCAAATCTCAGGCTGCACTGGAATTTCTTTTTCATGAAAATACTAAGCACACTATTCTCCGGGATTGTATAACAGCTTCCTTTATAGAAAAGTTTATATATAACAAATTTGATTAAAATTAAAAAAGAGGAAAAAATGATGAACTTTAAAAAATCTCAGGCTGCTTTGGAATTTCTCACAACTTATGGCTGGGCTTTTTTGGTTATTATAATTATGATTGGCACTCTTGCCTATTTCGGCATATTAAGCCCGGCCAAATTGCTTCCCAACAGGTGCAATTTCGGCTCTGAGTTCCAATGCCTCGACTACCAGATATCCGCAACAGGCGACACATTCAAGCTCAGGCTTAAGAATGGCATAGGAGAGGCAATTGATGTAACGTTAGTTGACCTTAGCAGTGAAAGTACCATCCCATACACTTGTACTACGCCAGCTGAGCCTATACCTCCTTCAGGTTTAACTGGTTGGAAATCAGGAGAGATTAAAGACTTGTCATGGAGCGTTTGCAACTCTGAGGATGCTGGGATAGTTTCTGGTGAAAAAGGCAAGATTTTGGTTACAATAAAGTACAATACAGTTTCAAGCGGCCCAACTTATGGAAGGGATGTAAAAGGGGAAGTTTTCTCAAATGTTATATGAGCAGAAACATAAATTTTAAATAGATTCTTTTTATAGCAAAGCACACAAATATTTGAGCATAAAATTGTGCTTTGCTTATTACGAACGAGCATGTATTGCTCAATTAATTATGCGAGTGAGTATAGCTTATATTTTATAGAGAACTTTGAATAACGCACCATTTTACCACTTTACTTTCACATGTCGTCAAATCGCAGGGCGATTTGCGAGCATGCTCGAGAATCTTTGATTCTCGACATATTGTGGAAGTCAGCGACGAAGTCGCTATACATTCAAAATTCTCTATAATGAATTAAAGTCTTAAAAGAGGTTTTAGATGCATAACAAATCACAAGCTGCGCTGGAATTTCTTACTACTTACGCGTGGGCTTTTATTGTTATTGCAATAACCATCGGCTCTTTGTACTACTTTGGAATTTTTGATTTCAGCAAGTATTTGCCACAAAAATGCATTTTTCCCGCACAGTTCAAATGCCTGGACTTCAGCCTGAAGCCCGGCGAGGTAAAAGTCAGGCTGGTTAATAATCTTGGAGAGGATATCAAAGTTACTTCACTTCAAATAACCAATGACGCTGCACCTCCAATTTCGTGCACGCCGCCGGCAGGCTTTGACTGGACGCATTCAACGGAAAAAGATTTGGCATTTACATCCTGCTCAGAAGGCGCGTATATTGCCGGAGAAAGGGCTGAGTTAAGAGTAACAATCGGCTATTACGCCGTTAACACTCCCAGCAAGCCTGTTCATATAATAAACGGTAAAATAAATGGCAGAGTCACATCAAGCTAAGCCAAAAGCCCAGTCTTCTTTAGAGTACTTATTAGTTGTAGCGCTGACATTTGCAATAATAGTGCCTACAACTTACCTGTTTTATAATTATTCAAAGGAGTCCAGCCAGGAAATTACAGATGCTCAGGTTACAAAGCTTGGAAGAATTATAGTTGATGCTGCGGAATCAATTTTTTATTCCGGGCAGGGCTCAAAAACAACGCTTGAGCTGACTATTCCGGACAACATCCAAAGCGTTGTCATAATCGACGGCAGAGAAATTGTCTTTAATATCACAACAAGTTTCGGCATTTCAGAAATTGTATTCTTCTCTTCTGCGAATTTGACAACAAACGGCGACTGCATTGCAAATGTGTGCAATATTCCCGGGCTTGCAAATTCTGGGCTTAAAAAGGTAAAAATAGAGATGATAAGCAGTGATTCTGTTGATGTTCAAACAATATAAAAATGCGCAAATCACAATCTGCCGTGGAGTTCATTGTTCTGGCTTCTTTCATGCTTTTAGTCATACTTGGTTTTTTTGCAATAACCAGCTCCAAGATACTGGAGTCAAAAGAAGAGGGAGACAGGAAAATTGCAGCAGACATTGCCGATTTCGCTTACCGCGAAATAGAGATTGCAAAATCAGTCAAGGACGGCTACACCAGAGTTTTTTCCATGCCCCCAACCGTTAATGGAGTTAATTACAGCATAAAGATAACTGATAATAGGGAACTTATTGTGGATTACATGGGCTATGAGCATATAAAATTTTTACCTTCAAACGTAACTGGCACAATTGGTGTAGGCTTCAATGAGATAAAAAAGATCAATGGGGTTGTGGATGTAAGCGGTTATACCCCAACTGTAGAATGCAATGACAATATTGACAATGATGGAGATGGTAAAATTGATTTGGCTGATGCCGGCTGTACTGACCCATCAGACAATGACGAAACAAATTGCGGCGATACAAAATGCGAGGGCGGCGAGAGTTGTTTGTCTTGCAGCTTCGACTGCGGAGTCTGCCAGCCCATATACCGTGTCACAAATCTTCAAGATTCAGGTCCCGGCAGCTTAAGGGATGCAGTGTCGCAAGGCAATCGCTCTATTGTATTTGATGTCGGCGGAGAGATTTTCCTTAATGATTTTATTTATGTCAAGGGCGCTTTTGTTACTATTGATGGTTTTACATCACCATCCCCGGGCATTTCACTCAGAAATCGCGGGCTCATAATTCGTGGGAACAAAGGAGCTCATGATGTGATAGTTAGGGGCATTAGAGTACGCAATTCATCAATTGATGGGATTCAGATTGCTTATGGAGCTTACAATGTTGTGATAGATCATGTATCTATAAATGGCTCTGCAGACGGAAATCTTGATATTACTGATAATTCCTCCAATGTAACTGTTTCATGGAGTATTTTTTCTGAGCCGAGTGGAACTCAAAAGAATATGCTCATCAAATACAATATATCCCGCATATCAGTGCACCATAACCTCTTTACAGAGGCTAGGCAAAGAAATCCGCAGGTGCGTATTGATGATAACGGAACAAATGCAACAGAGACTACTCTTGATTTGCGAAATAATATAATATGGGATTGGGGCGCAGGGTATGGCACTTTAGTTTGGTATGGTCCATGGGCAAACATTGTGAATAATTACTACTCGTCTAATGGTGGCGACAAAAAGAATGCATTAACAGTGAACACAACCAATGCAAGGGCATATGTCAGCGGAAATATTGATCCAGAGAACTTGGGGTTTGATATAAACTCCCTTGGCAATTCAGCCAGTGAATTTTCAGCCCCTCCGGTTGCCACGCAAGATGCGTGCACAGCAGCACAACAAGTAATTGCAGATGCTGGTGTCCGTCCGTTAGATTCGATAGATCAGCAATATGTTTCTAGGATTTCACTTGTGGGATGTGGCGAAGCACCTACCTCTCCAAAAATATTCGTCCTTCAAGACACTAGTGGAATTAATGCAACAAGTTTTGACGCAGATGGCAACCTTATTTTGAAAGGAATCTTAGAGCAGAATTCAGTGCATGCTGCAACTGGCACTAACGAATTTAGGGTGCAGAATTCTGTTGGAGATAATGTTGCTATTATTGACTTGACAAATGGAAATATATACATTGATGGAACTTTATCGCAAAATATGAATCCACTTCCTCCAAGCACAAGCATTTACGATTTTGCCATTTTTAGCAGTGCTGGCGAGTTAGTTGCTTTAATTAAGGAAAATGGAGAATTATTGCTGAAAGGCGGCTTGACAGAAAATGGGAATCCATGAGCATAATAAAATTTATGAGGTGAACAGAAATGAAGGAAGCAAAAAACAACAAAAAAATAGGACATAAATTAGAAAAAAGTTTTCTTCAAAAAATACTTGGTTTTAGGTTTACTCCTTCAATTTCTGCATGGAAGCTAGCGATAGCTCTATTCATGTTAATGACAATCGCATATGCTGTAAATGGAGCAGGAATAATAGCTAAAGGTGACAGCTTGGAAGTAAGTGGAAATGCAACTGTGCAAGGAAAGGTCGGCATCGGGACGACAGCACCAGAGTTCCTACTTAATGTCGTCAGTAGCGGTATAGCCCTTCCTGTAGAGATCTCGGCTTCAAATTCTGGTACTGGGAATTCATTTGGATTACTGAGGTTATGGCGTCTTAGCAGCACCGTCAACGACCAGGCTGGGATCATATTTTCTCTTCAAGATAGCCAGCCCGCACGTCAAGAGTATGGCTACATTGCTGCAAAGATTAGCTCAAGTACTAGCGGAAGTGAAGCTGGCGATTTACTCTTTTCAACTACTAATTTAGGAGCTCTGCGTCAGGAACGCATGAGAATCACAAGCGCAGGCAACGTCGGCATCAACACGACAACACCAACAGAAAAACTTGATGTAAACGGAAGAGTTAAAGGAACTGAATTGTGCATCGGAGCAGACTGCAGGAATGCTTGGCCTGCAGGAGGTGCAGGAGGCGGTGGAGGCTGGGTTGATGATGGCACAGCAGTAAGGTTGGAAACAAGCACTGATAAAGTCGGCATCGGGACGACAGCACCTGCACGTAAGCTGCACATTAAAGATTCAGCTGCAGATAATGTGCTTGTAGTTGACAGCGGAGATGGCATAACACAAAGATTTAGTGCTGTTGATTTGCATGATAATGGTGCAGCAAAATGGGGCATAGGCAAAAACCCGTCAGGTGATTTCTATATTGACCAGAGCGGTGTTGGGAATGCAATAACCGTATTGGGCTCTAACAGAAACGTCGGCATCGGGACGACGAGTCCGGATGCGCCACTCGTTGTCTCTGGCGATCCTGTTATCGGTCTTTATCAGACAACAGGGACTAATCAGAGAAAGTATCAACTGTTTTCTACCTCCAGTGGAAACTCCGATGCTGGTGGCGGTAAGTTTGCTGTCAGAGACGCTGGTGTAGCTGGTCCTGCGGGATATAGGTTCGTTATAGATCAAAACGGTAACGTCGGCATCGGGACGACAGGGCCGAGTGGGAAACTGGGCATAGCGAGCGGTTCAGGTTTTGAGATTTATGGGCATGATGCGGCACAAACGTTTAATATTTTCTCTCAAGGGGATATGAATCTGCTTGCGGACACTGGCAAAACACTGAACTTTGGTTCTAACAATGTCAATAGTCAAATGGTAATAAACGGCGGCAACGTCGGCATCGGGAGGTCTTCAGGGATACAGGGGACTCTCCATGTCAATTATCCTTTTGCTAACACTGATACTACGGAGAGAACCGTAGCCACATGGTCATCGAATGAGGCAAGCGGATACAACCAGCTCTACATGACAGCCAAAGGAGCCGCGACTCAAGCTGATAGAGTTTGGAGACTTCAGACCAGTCTTGGTGGTACAGGCGATGCTGGAATATTGGCACTTCAATCAGGGGGCGGCAACGTCGGCATAGGCACAACAACTCCAACTCAAAAGCTTGATGTTGCTGGACAAATCCATGCAACTGGCGATGTATGCACAGATGTAGGAGGGGGGAAGTGCTTAAGCACAGCAGGAGCAGGCGACACAACTCCAGATACTATTGCTGACGACAACGTAATAACCTTGGGAACAGAAACCTCAGGCACTTATGATGCCACTAGTGACACAATTGCAGATGATGGGGTAATTTCAGATGCAGAGGCAAGTGACGTGCTAACTATTGATAATGGACTCTTGTACGCTCCCACAAGCGGCAATGTTGGGATTGGAACAACAACTCCTGATTCAAGCCTAGAACTTTCTGGAAGTAGCGCTGCAATTAGCTTGAATGAAAATTCAGCAACTCCAAGTACTCCAGCAACAGGCACAGAAGCTAGAATTTACATGAAAGCTGATAGGCTAATAATCCAATACAGAGATGGAACTACAACGCGATACAAATCCCTACTTTTGACTGGTACAGGCTCATCTTGGAGTCACTCACTAACTGCACCATGAGCAAATAAAGTTTGCAAGTGGTTGGATTAGCAACAAACATCAACAAAATATTTAAATGCTAGTATAAACCCCTAATCATTCTTAGTGAAATCATGACCAAAACAAAAATCCTTTACTCAGTAATAATAATCCTTTCTTTAATAGTCATTGGCATTGGCGTTAATTATTTTTTAAATAAACTGATAGCAAATGCGCAGCAACAAGGCTATCAAGCTGGAATTACTGCTTCTGTTGTTTCTATTGTCCAGCAATCAAGGAACTGCCAGCCTGTAAGCTTGTTCATTGGAAATCAAACATTTTATTTTGTGGATACGACATGCTTGCAGCAGCAAACAGCTCAAGGCAAGACTCCTTCAACTAAATAATCAGATATACGGAATATTCTCATGGAACTTAATACCATAAACATAAACATAGTTCCAAAACAGCCCTTTTTTTCTTGTCACAAAGACGGAAAAGCCGGCATCGCGAAACATCTTTTCTATTACTTTGTCATTGGAAAGCCATGCAACATTTGGAATTATCTTAAAGAAATCCGCATAGTCAACAAACACTATTTTGCCTCCATACGGCAATAAATCACGCATATCTTTCAGCACTTTCTTGACATCCTGAAGATAGCCCATCATGCCAATGCTTACAATGGCGTCAACATGCGGAATAGACGGATGCACCCTGTTAATCTGGTGCTCGTCGTGAATGACAATAACATGCGTATGCCCTCTTTTCAAAAGCCTTCTCTTTGTTATAATCAAATCTTTTCTTGACAAGTCAGTTGCATAAACCCTGCCATTTGGATTTACAGATTCTGCAAGGTGCATTGTAAGCGTTCCCACCGAACAGCCGAATTCGAGGACTTTTTTGCCTTTTATGTCGCCAAGCAGCGCAAGTATTTCTTTTCTTATGCTTTTCGGGAGAACTATCTTCTCTGTAAAAAGGGTTAGATACGCAAGAGCATCATTCATTTTTATGATGGTGTCAGGGTTGTAGTAAATCTCCAGCAGGAGGTAGATAGGCATGCCGACAAAAATAAGCGAAAAGCCCAATTTGAGCGTGTTTACAGCGCCACTGTCTGAAAGAGCCCAGATAGTTATGACGATTATTATCAAAGCCATTAAAATAACTGAGCATATTTTTGCAAAAGGCACTCTAAATTCCCTTTTTATGCCAGGCTCTTTATTTCGCAGGATGGGCACAGACAGAATAACAAAGAAATACATTATAAATCCCAAAGGCAGCAATAAGCTCAGCAATTGCCTGTACCTTCCAAAAGCCATCCCAAATACTAAAAGCGAGACTATTGTCTGGAATATTATCGCTTTGTAAGGAGTTTTGAATTTTTCATGGATGTCGCTCAGCTGGGCGATAAACAGCTTGTCCCTTGCAAGCGCTAGAATAAGCCTGGGCATTGTAATCAAGCCTCCTGCGGCAGAGCCGATTAGCGCAACAAAAATTCCTATGTTGACGGCTTTCATGCCGATATTTCCAATGATGCGTTCCGCGACTATTGAAAGAGGAGCGCTTGAGGCTGCCAAAATTTTCCATGGAATGATGCCAAGCGCGACAGTTGCAGTCAAAGTGCCCAGAATCCCGACTATTATGGTGCCTATAATAATTGCTTTTGGTATTGTCTTTTCAGGCTCTTGAGTTTCTTCCGCAAGGTATGTGACGCTTTCCCATCCAAAAAAACTCTCTGCAATGAAAAATATTGTTATGAAAAAAGGAACAGCCCCAAACTCAAAAAATTGCGAGTAATTCAATGCATTGATGTAAAAAAACCCGGGAAATATAAGGGCTGATAAAACACCAATCGACGCAAATGCAAAAATAACCAGCAAAAACGCGCTCGCTTCAATGCCAAAATATGCAACAAGGTTTAGTATTGCAATAAAAAAAATGCTTACGCCAATTTTAATCCAGGACTGCTGGCTCGGAATCAGATAATTAATTGCTGCAACAACAAGCAAGGCTGTGCTCAAGTTGCCGACAAGCCATGCAACCCATCCCATTAAAAAAGAAAAAAAGCGGCTGTATGCGTGCTTGCTGAACTCATAAATGCCGCCTGCCTTTGGATACATTGAGGACAGTTCTGCAAAATACATGCTTATCAAAACAGCGGCAACGCTTAGAATAATCCATGCAAGTATGGATGCATTTCCAGAGTAGCTTGAGCCTATCCCAGCTCCAAAGAACAAGCCAGTGCCCATAATTGAGGCAATTGCCAAGGACAGGATTGTCCAAAAGCCCAAAATCCTCTTTAATTCAGCCATTGCATGTCCATTTTTTAACGGCTTTAAAAACAATTGTTTATACTCAAATGTGGTAAAATTTATATATCTAGCAGATAACCCAATTACTATGAAAATAATGATGGTTGAAGGGCGCTATACAGGTAAAATCAATCTGTCAAAATTAGATGCAGGCATATTGCCAAAGAACATTGGCTTAGCCACAACCGTGCAGTTTCTTGATTTTGCTGATGAAATAAAGCAATTTCTTGAAAGCAAAGAAAAAAATGTTTTTGTTGACAAAATAAGGCAAAAGTACGAAGGGCAGCTGCTTGGCTGCGATACAGGAGCAGCAGAAAAGGTTAAGGATAATGTAGATGCTTTTCTTTACATAGGCACAGGCATATTCCACCCATTAGGCATAGCATTGAATATTGAAAAAGAAGTTTTTTGCTATGACCCAATTAATGCTGTCCTGTCAAAAATCGACAGAAATGAGGTGGAAAAATACAACAGGAAAAGAAAAGCGGCTTACATGAAATTTCTCGAGGCAACAGAAATCGGCATCTTGGTGTCGTTAAAGCCCGGGCAAAATAACTTCAGGAAAGCAGTTGAACTGAAAAAGCAATTAAATGGCAAAAATTGCTATATACTTGCATTCGACACTCTTGAGTTCAGCCAGCTGGAAAATTTTTCGTTTATGCAATGCTGGGTTAATACAGCATGCAACAGGATATTGGATGACTACTCAAAATTCCCAAAACCTTTGGTTGATTTGGCCGATATAGAAAAAATGGAGCTGCTCACTATTGCTGCAAACTAATTATTTCTTCTTTTTTTCCGAAAGCAGGTAAATCATCGTCTTAATCTCGTTTAACTCCTTCTTTGAAACATCAACCATTAGGCTTAACAGAATAAACAATATCAATAAAGTAAGCCAATTGAAAATAGCTATAATCATCAGCCAGCTTATCTGCCCGCCCTCGGCGTTGTATGCCTTGTTGATAAGCTGAAAACCAAGAATGGAAGCGCCTATCCCAACAACTAGAAGAATCAACTCAAATACATTCATTTTGTTTGCAGACATAAAACGCCTCTTTTTACAGGAAATTTTGGATTACTATTATTTAAACTTTATTATTTAAGTTGATGGAATTTGATCACTGCAATTTTATCCAATTATAGCAAATCACACTAATAGTCATAACTTTTCGTTGTGATTTGCTTATTAGGAAATAATAAATAATATACGAAAATTAAAGTTATTTCCTATAAATTCTAAAATTCCAGCTTTTTAAACCATTTTTTTACGTCTTCGACTTTTATTTCAAGCAAGAATAATCCTGCAAGTATCAAAAGTATGCCCTGAATTATTGGAACAAATATTCCAACTATGCCTATGCCTACTAAAATTATTCCTAGAATCTTCTTCAATATTTTTACATACATTTTAAGTTGTTATGCTTGGGGTTGAAACTGCTCTTTTCTCAAATAAAGAATTTCCAATGCCTTTTCCGACAAAAAACGACTGCCTGCTTATTATCCCGCTCAGAACTTCAAATAAACTCTTTTCTTTCTTGTACTCAACAATGTCAGCTTTTATCCCTTCCTTTTTTTCAATATACATTATAACCTCATCTTTTCCACCAAGCTCGTCTACTAAGCCAAGTTCCTTTGCCTGCGCTCCCAAGTAAAACATGCCATTTGCCATTTTGTCAACCTCTTTTTTGCTTAAGTTCCTGTTTTTAGCCACTTCACTTACAAAATAGTCCCTTATTTCATCCAATGATTGCTGGAATATATCTCTTTCCTCCTGCGTCATCTCCTTATAGGGGCTTCCTATATCCTTGTATTTGCCTGAAACCAGCCTTTGATATGTAACATTATACTTTTCCAATAAACCAGGAAATTCAAGGTAAGATGCTATGACTCCGATTGAGCCTGTTATTGAAACGCGGTTTGCAACTATGTGGTCTGTTGCCGATGCAATCCAGTAAGCGCCTGAAGCGCCTGCTTCTCTTATCCATGCAACAGTTGTCTTGTTTGTTTTTTTGACGGCATTTGCTATTTCTTCGGATGCTACAGCAGAGCCGCCTGGGCTGTTTATCTCCAGTATTACCGCTTTTATATTTGGATTTTTATCGGCTTTTTCTATAAGCTTAACTGTTTCCGGAGATGAGGTTGTGCTTTCAAACCCAAACCCAGAGTCTTCTGAGCTTGTAATCACGCCTTCTATCGGAACTAAGGCAACATTGCCGCTTAAGCTTTCCACGTCTATGCCGGCAAATAATGAAAGCACGCCTACCGCTATAAAGCCGAGTATGCTTAACAGCAATAAAACAAATATCGCGTAGCCCCATCTGAAGCTGGGCTCTTGCGCGGGTTTCATAATCCTTCACCTTCTTTCTTGAAAGCCTGGAATATATCTTTTCTTCCCTGCTTGAGGTTGTCAAGTATCTGGTCCTTTGCCATCTCAAGAAACCCTATCGCTTCCTGCGGCGTTACATTCTGGGTTTTCATAGTGGTTTGTATATTGTTAGCAGTTACATCAACCCTCAATAAAAAAACTTTTTGCTCAGATTCCATCTTCACCACCAACTGCTTTAATCATTGCTCAAGCTGTATCTTTCAACAACCCTTGTCTTGCTTAATATCTCGCTTAATCTCTGGTTTGTTTTTGTAAAAAACATGAACAAAGGATCAATAATCCAAAGCAGGATAAACGGGAATATTGGTATAAAAACAATGTTTCTTATAAGCAACTGCCAGCTATTTAAATTTTTAGTGTCGCTTACAACATAAACCTTCATGAGCATCTTTCCAATAGTCTGCCCCATTTTTCTTTCAAGCATTAGAAAATATAAAATTACCAGTATAGACATTACAAAAGAGACAGAGGTTAAAAAGCCAGTATAATCAGTGCTGCTGCCCAGAAGCTTGTACACATCTGAAAAAGTGTAATCTTTCGGTATAATGTTCTGGAACAGGCTTCTAAAAGGGAACAGAATGATTAAATTTATTACAGCCATGTCTATGAAAAAAGCAGCTATCCTTTTCCATATCAATGCAGGGCCGATAAATGTCCTATCCGCTGGAAGATTTAACCTTTTCATGATTTTCGTGAAAGCCATATCCTATATAAAATATTTGGTTTTATCGAAAGATATATAAACAAACTTAGTTATTAAAAACAAATGAGCAAGAAGAAGGAAGAGCAGCAAAAGCAAGATAAAATCCAGCAGGAAATCGGCAGGATTCATCTTCCAAGGAACAAAGAAACTTTTGGAATCATTGAGCAGAGACTTGGAGGCTCTAGAATGCGCGTGAGGTGCCTTGACGGCAAAACCCGCATATGCAGGATCCCCGGCAGGCTGACAAGAAAACTTTGGGTAAGGGAGGGAGATGTCACAATTGCACAGCCGTGGGAGTACAGCGGCGATGAAAAAGGCGACATAATATACAAATATACGCCAACGCAAACCGCTTTTCTGAAGAAAAAGGGATACTTAAAGCAGATGGAAGAGTTTGAAGAGTTTTAGTTATTGCCTCATAGAAATCTTTAAATAAATCAATCCACAACCAATAATTATGGGGAAACTTAGCGTTAGTTTCTTTGCGATGAATTTCATATTGCTTTTTGCAGCAATAAGCTTTGTTTTTGTTGTTTTTGGCTTGCGCAGATTTGCCTTTGTTTTTGAACTTGCAGTGCTGCTAATCACGATATTCTTTTTTGCTTTCGCAATGTTTGCAGTATACAGCAATAAAAAATGGGGATGGACATTGCTTGGAACAATCTTACCTCTTCTGCTGTTAAACACAATTTTTATTTATATGCTTACAGGAACTTTTGATACGCCGCATATAGCAATCTTATTCTTTTCAGCAGCAGGCTTGGTAATTGCTATTATAAATTTAAAAATTGACGCTGAATCTGAAATCCAAATAGAAGAAAATGAAAAAGCAAGAGATTACTATCCTTACATTGACAAGATGGAGCCGGAAGAGCATAAGGCACATATAGAAAAAACATTCAGCCCTGGAAAGTTCATTGCAAGCAGGAATGCAAACAAGTTCCATGCTGCAAAATGCGACTGGGCTAAGCGCATAAGCAAATCAAACCAGCTCTGGTTTAATTCAAGAGGAGAAGCGGAAGCAAAAGGCTTTCAGGCTGACACTTGCGTTTAATCATTCCTCCACAACAAAACTATCAAAATTATTATTCCAATCGTGACAGCGCTGTCTGCAATGTTGAAAACCGGCCAAATCCTGAAGTCAATGAAATCAATCACAGCGCCGTAAGCAATTCTGTCGATTAAATTGCCGATTGTGCCGCCAAGCAATAAGCCCACTGCAAGCTGAAGAAATTTTTCATTTTTTATGATATTTTTTATATAATAAAATATTGCAATAATCACAATAACTGAAAACAATACAAAAAACCAATTCAATTCTTTAAACAAGCCAAAGGCAGAGCCTGTGTTGGTTACGTAAGTCAAGTGCAGGATATTTTTTATTATTGGAATCGATTGATTTAATTGAAAATTTTGTTTAATGAGGAATTTGGTTAATTGGTCTGAAAATACAATGAAGAAACCAACAGAAATTATTACGACATATTTTTTGTCCATCAAGAACACATTAAAAATCAATATTTAAAAACCTTTTCAATAATACTTTCTTCTTTGCTCTTGCTGCTCGCCTCTCGCAATCGCCTCGATGTTTGCGAGCCTTTGGTTGACACTTTCCAATAAAGCCCTTAAAGCATCAAGCTTGCTTGATATAACCTCAAGATTTTTTGAGGCTATAAAATTATCATTCGAGCCAAAAGACGGCTGCTGCAATGAAGGAACTGGCTGAAAGCCTTGCTGGGGCTGCTGGAATGAAGGGTATTTCTGCCATGGCTGTTGCTGCTGCTCCAAACCCATACCTAAGTCTGGAGAAGGGACTGTTCCAATATCCAATCCAAGCTCTTTGCCAAGCCCCAAATCCTTGCCCAAGTCTTCAATATCATCTTTTTTCTTCCAGAATGCCAGCTTGCTTAAGAAAGCCATCTATTCACCTCTTTCATAAAACTTATTTGAATTAATATATAAATTTTTGGATTAAGCGCCTTTTAGCAGTATGAAATAAATTGCTGCCAGCACAAGAACAGCAGATATTATGAAAAACATCATCTTAAAAATTTTCTCAAAAAATTTATGGATAATTATCATTGAAACAAGATAAATTATTACTGCTCCAATTATTATTGAAAATATTGACAATGACATTTTCAATTAGAGATATTTTTAAAATAATCACAATTATTATTTATAGGGCACTTTCCGCATAAAGGCTCTTTTTTGCATATATTCTTTCCCAATTCTACAAACAATGCATGGTACTCATTAAATAACTTTTCGTTATTAGGAAGATTTTGCATGAATAATGCCTGCAATTCCTCATAGGTTTCTTCCTTAAACCCAATCCGGTTTATAATCCTTTTTGTGTAGGCATCAATGACAAATATGGGCTTTTTGGCAGCATATAAAATTATGGAATCTGCAGTTTCTGGGCCTATGCCATTTACGAACAATAATTCTTTTCTTAATTCGTTTATGTTTTTCCTGAATAATAAATCCAGCTTTCCATTGTATTTTGATAAAAAATCACAGAAATTTTTCAGCTTTTTTGCCTTTTGGTTGTGATATCCAGAAGATTTTATGATTTGTGCTAGTTTTTTAATGTTGATATTTTTTATTTTTTTAACGTCTATTAAATTATTTTTATTTAATTCAATAATTGCCTTTTCTACGTTTTTCCAGTTTGTGTTCTGGGTCAGAATAGCGCCAAAGCAGATTTCAAGCTTTTGCTTTTCGTTTAATTCAATGCTTTTGTGGTATTTTGGAGCAAGCTCTCCTTCTTTGGTTGCAGGCCACCAGTGCTGGGAACCGAAAGAAGAAAATAACCTGTTATAGACTAGTTCAAGTTTGTTCATAAAAATAGGCAAAGAGCAGAGGTTTTTATGGTTTTTGGTAAGTTAAATTTTGATAATTTTCACTCTCTAGTAATTATCTAAGAAAATTTTATAAATCTATCAAAATTCCAAATAATTAATGCCAGTAATTGAAGGAATTGATGAAAAAAAATATTTAGGTTTCAAACTCATTAATGTAGTTGCTGCTTTGTACAACCCACATAACAAACCGTTAATCGATCCATTTTCATTTTTTTTCGGAAGATGGAGGGCTTCAAGAACTTCTGTTAGAAAAAAAAATTTAGCGGAATGGTTAAGATTCGAATCGCAAGAAAAGTCTTTTACTCCTGTTTTCGACCCTGACAGAGTTGTAAGTGCCTATACTGGGCAAATAACAGCTGATGAACCTGTAATTGAAAGAGTAAAATTGTCAAGTTTGAGCTTGGACTTGTTAATAAAGAATGTTAAATTGTGGCTAGGGCAGAGATACAACAATCAAAATCTTTGGCGTGAAGGCGGTACGAAAGTTTTTACCAACACAAATACAAGGGAGCCACATGAAGGAGAGATATGGCTAAACGGCAATGTCAGAATTAAAGGAAGGGCACTAATAAAGGGCAGTGACGGAGAAAAAGGCAGTTTTAGAAGTAAATTTCATTCTTTAAGTATCGCAGGCCCATTCGAATCAAGTGCAGTAAAACTGGGAAACTTAAAGTGCGATTGCTATGAATTTGATAACATACTAAGAAAGCATGGTTATTCCCACGGCGAGTACCTATGTCCAGAAATAGGAGCACTACTTTATTATGCAAGAAACACCCCAAAGGGCGTAAGGAACCTAGAGTCAATTATTGCAAGAAGGAACACAAAAATATGGCTGCCTTTTCATCCATTTGAAATACAACCAGTTACAGGAGAATACCGCACAATTAAAAAAGGGGCACAGCCACGTATCTCAAATTTAATGGTTACTGCAATGTTGATATACCTTTCAGCACAAAAAGGTGAAAATAAAGCCTACATCAACAAGGGTTTGAAAAGATTAGAAGTGACGTATGACAAAATTTTGAAAGAACTGATTGCACAGGGAAAGGCAGGCTTCGAGGCTATTGCACAAGAATGGATATGGGATCGTGAAAATAAGATTTGGGGTCCATTATGGGCATGGAAAGATGATGGAATGCATAACTATCTAACTAAGACTGGTTTTGAATTTAAAGGGTTAGTTGTTGAGAAAGAAAGGACACAACATGAAACAACTGCAATGGAATATGCAGAGAAAATTAATCCCGGGCATTCTGTAAGATTATTATTTTTCGATGGCATGCCGCCATTAGTTCTGGAAAGAATTGTTTTACCACGATATAAAGTGGATATTTTTGCTTTAGAAAGAAGGGATTATAGGCCGCCAGAACAAAAGCATTTCTATGAAGAGCTATACGTTCCAAAAATAACTTACGACCATAGAAAATGCAGATTCACTTTCTCTGAAGTTAGATTTGCTCCTGAAATCTGGAATCCACAAGAAATGATGCCTGATTATTATAAGACATTGCGACATTTTTATGGTGATAATGCAATTAACAGATTGAGGGTGCAAATAAATAGAATAAGGCCTAGCCAGTTTAAAAAATTAGAAATTGGTAAAGAAGCCTATAATATTGATAGTAGTGGACATTTAAGGTTGGTGAATACTATCGGGAAATATGGAGCGTAAATAAAAATTTATGGTTTGGCTGTTTTTAATCTATAAAGCTGTTCAAACAAACTAATTAATTTTCCTACATAAGTATCGATACCGTTATAGTAAAAGCTTTCAGGGTTTTCTTTAGGTAAAGGATTTGTTCTGTATAGGTCTCTCACAGGATTTAGAGGTGCACGGAAAGCACGTAAAAATTCCTCCCTTCCCTTTTTGTTTACTCGAGATAACCTCCAGCTTAAAGAGTCAATTGGAACATTACTTGCCCTATCCTCTTTTCTTTTCATAACCCTTATTGCATTATACTGCATGCCTTGCTTTACAAGTTCCTGAATAATGTTTTCAAATGAACTTTGTAGCAATTCATAATATTTTGGATTGGCCATAGCTTTTAATTCGTAACTTACTATGTAAATTGGTAGCTTTTCAAATGGTCTTAGGTTGATAAGAACTTCATGTGGAATACCATAATGACCTGTAAAATCTCCATGCTTATGTGATTCCATGGCATAAATACCATGATATGCTTTTTGTGAAGCAAAGAAATGGTCGTGATGAGAATAAACAAATACTCCATTTTTGTATGAAACTTTAGAAAAAAATGGTCTTAACGTGTCTATATTTATTGCATAACCATCTGTTACTGGCTTATCTGTCACAATTTCTTTGCCTTGACTCAGTAAATCATCTAGTGATGAACCTTTTTGACTAACCCCTCGAGTAGCATTTGGAAAAAGTTCCCCTTGTCCAACAAGCCTCAAATTACTTCTATTTTTAGGAGTTTTATTTATCGCCATGGCTGTAGAAGTGTTTTTCCCATTTATAAATCTTTCGTTTTTGTAACTAAGAAGTGATAAAATTATTGAATTACTGCTTCTTGTTAGCTTTGTAGGACACCACAAGTTTGTTTACCAACTTGCCCAAATCTAGATTTTTGCGCTCCTCTGGCGATAACCTAATTGTTTTAATATCAAAAACAAAATCCTGAAAAGGCACTTCATATAATTTCATTATGTTGGCTTTGTTGTACAAGTCACGTAACTTTATCCCGTCATACATTTCAAGAAATCAGCACCGCATTAATAACGCCATCCTGCCCGGGCCTTGATGTAATCCTTGCCTTTCCAAGCTCTGTGTCAATAACAGAGCCTCTTGTCATTATGTTTCTCCTTATGAAATGCCTGTTGGCTGGATTGTCAGTTATTGTCTTAATCTTGACTTGCTTGAAGGATTTTGATTTCGGGTCAAACAAGTTGGCTGTATCGGCGCTCAGCATTCTGAGCTTTCTGTTGCTGCCCATCGTCCTTATCACCTGCACTTTCTTCTTGCCAAGCTTCGTGAAAGACGGTTCCCTGCCAAGCTCATACTGCTTTTTTTTCCTGTAAGCTAGGTATCTTCCGCCTGTCGGCTTTCTTTTTGCCCTTGCCTGTGAAATTGCCATAAGAAAAAGGATATTTTGTTGATTTAAATAGGTTTCTATAACGATAATTATTTATTGAAGCAGATTAAATTGTTCTTCATGGAATTTTTTGAAGTAATTGGACTCATTGTATTATTGTTTATTTTAATCTTTATCGGCTATTTAATCGGCAAATATATAACACAAAAAAAGCTTGAGGAAAAAATTCCTGAAATACGGGAAGATGCCATAAAGCACTCAAGGGCTGTTTTAAGCGGACAGTTCAGCGAGCAAATTTCGCCTTACTTGCCGGATTTTCCATTCAAGCCGACAGAAGCGAGATTCATAGGCAAGCCGATTGATTTTGTTGTTTTTAAGGGAATGGACAATAAAAGCATTGATGAGATAGTTTTTGTGGAAGTCAAGAGCGGGCAGTCACAATTGTCTAAAATACAAAAAACATTGAAGTCATCGGTTGAAAACAAAAAGGTTTCATGGCATGAATACAAAGTGCCTGATGAAGTGGTTAAGAAGAAGCAGTAAAAACATTTATAAACAAGCCTAATTTCTTATTGTTATTTAATCTTAAAGGTGTTTTTATTTTATGGAACCAGCAAGGCCATTGGACGCTTTGAACAAGGCAAGAGATAAAAGAATAATAGTTGAGCTGAAAAACAACAAGCAGTACATCGGCAAGCTCAAGTCTTTTGACATCCACATCAATGTTGTTCTGGAGGATGTGGAAGAAAGAATGAACGGGGAAGTCACAAGAAAGCTTGGGGTTATTTTTATCAGGGGCGACACAATAACGATCATATCAACTGAATAGAATTCTGAAGTGGTTTAAATGAAAGGAACTCCATCAATGGGCGAGAAGTCCGGAAAAAAGAACATGATTTACTGCAGGCGCTGCGGGCAGAGGACGATGAACCTCCGCAAAGCGAAATGCAGCTCGTGCGGCTTTGGAAAAAGCGCAAGAATGAGAAAATACAACTGGCAGAATAAGGTAAGGTAAAATAATTTTTCAGTTTACTAACAAAAGAATGGATTTTTGCTAAATTCGAAATACCAGACTAGAATTATATATATTCCTGTAATTATTAAGCAACCAATTATAAATCTTCTTTTATTGTTTTTAATCCATTTTGATAAATGTGTTTTAATTTTGCTGGTATAATTTTTTAAACCCATAATTACAAGTAAAGGGATAATTATAGGATATAAAAACTCTACAATTCTTATTGACAATTTCCATTTCTTTTTACATTCCTCAATTTTAGCTTTCTCATCTTGTTCTTTTGTCCAGTTTGTTAAAGTTTCTAATTGTTCGCTAGATTTTCTTGTTTCATCATGGAGTTTATCAATTTCTTTCTTAAAACTTTTATTAAGTTGAGCAATTATTTCTTGTGGATTTACCTCTCTTTTATTAAATTCAGAAGGAGACAAAGATTTAATGGTTAATGGGTAACTTGTACAATTAAATTCTACTCTAAAATCTTTTTCTATAAATGGATAAAACTGTAGTGTATATTTAGTTTTGTGAAAGTTACCACCTGGAAAGTGTATGAGAGTTTTTGCATCAATTTGTTGTTTTGCACTTTTGTAAAGTTCAATTGAAACCTTATCATCAATGAAAATTACGTAACAATCTTGAATAAAATGTATATAGACATCATTAGATTGTTCAACTTCAATTACATTAGGATTAGTTGTATTTCTTGCTTTGTTTTTAGAGAGTACCTTATCTATTTCGATAATGTAACTCATATTAAATTGACTATTTAATTCAGAAGCTATAACAGGGATTATATTTACAAATACACCAATAAGCATTATAACTAATAACCTTAATTTCATTGTGGTCAAAAAGGTATTTATTTTTATATAAATGTTTCCAGACAATAAACTATAAACAAAGATAATATCAGATTAACCAGTAATAGCTAATAAGTGTTTTGAGATAATCTCCAATTTTTTGATTTAATTTATATTTTTAAATCACCTCAAACAATATTTCAACTACTAAATTATAATTTTATTTTCTATATAGAAAATAAGCACTGGACATGCTTAGGTGAAATATTTAAACTAAAATCATTTACTTATAGTAAAGGCAACAAATAATTGAGCATAATTATTGCCTTTACTTATTACGAACGGACAACTATTGCTCAATAATTATTGTCCGTGAGTATAGTCTTAACCTATAAAATCGATGATTTAAAATGAATAATCAAAAAATTGAATCGAAAATTAATCTTACTACTAAAACTGCTTATCTAACTGGAGTGGTTATAGGAGATGGGAATTTGGCTAATGCTGTAAAATCTAAGAAAAATGATCTTTCTAAGGACTATGCAATAACTATTGACACATCTGATAAGAAATACCTAATTTTTCTTTTTAAGCTTATTAAATCAATTATAAAAACCAAAACTACGCCTAAGGAACCAATCCAAAGAGGGGATAGGATTCCTCGTTTATATTTAAGAATAAGGAATAAAGGGTTATTCACATTTTTAAATCAAATGATGGAAATCCCAAAGGGTGCAAAAAGTTCTAAAGTTTTTGTTCCTTCCAGAATTAAAAACTCTTCAGAAGAAATAAAGAAACATTTTTTAGCAGGTTATTTTGATACAGATGGAGGCTTTAGAGGAAATACACTAGGTTTTACAACCGCAAGTAAAAATCTTTGTGAAGGTATAAGTGGATTACTTGTTGATTTCCATATTCGACATTCAGACGAAAAATGGCTTAACAAAAAATATAATAAAGAATTTTATGGTATAAGGATAAACATAGGTGAAATAGATAGATTTTTAAGCACTATGCCTTTAAAGAACAAAGAAAAGCTTGGAAGAATCTATCTTAAATTTAAACGCGGAGGTGCCGGAGTGGCCAAACGGGATAGAGGGTATGAATAATTCTTTTTATTGTACCTATCCAAGCTTAGGACCTATTGGCTTAGTGCCTACGCAGGTTCGAATCCTGTCCTCCGCATTTGTTACTTTCTAGTAGTAACAAATTAAAGAACTTCCAATATCAATAGATTTGGCAAGTTTGATTTTGATATGGAAAAGGGAAAAAATGGCATAATTACGGATAAGAAATAAAAGTCAGATGATTCGAAAAGTGCAAAATTAAATAGTTAATAGTAATAGGTTCAATAAGTTGTGTTATATTAATGTGTCAAATCCAATAATTTTTGAGAGGAAAAATACGCAAATGAAAATAAAAGCAAATTTCATACTGCCAGTATTGCTATTTATAAGCCTGGGATTGCTGGCATACACGTTGTATGGCTTTTTCGGGCTTAAGAGCAGCGGTTCTGCAATACATTGGCAAAATCTTGCATTAAGCGCGGACAATAAAATTGTTTCCGACCAGAGAGCCGCTGCTGCAAAAATCGGGACAGTCGGCTCCCAGCATATCCATGCTGACATTAAAATATATGTCAGCGGAAAGCAGATGAATTTTGCAGACAACAAGTATTACATGAGAAGCAGCTTTGTCCACTTTGACAACCAGCAAGACAAAGCTGATGCCGGAGGAGTATTGCACATGCACGCAACTGGAGCGCCAATGTGGGCGGTGCTCAAAAGCCTCGGGATGGAAATTGGCAATAACTGCTTGACTTTGGAAAACAATGAAAAGCTTTGTAATAACAATAAACAAATGCTGAAATTTTTTGTCAATGGAAAAAATGTTGGTGATATCGAAAATTATGTTTTCAAAGACTTGGACAAGATACTTGTAAGCTATGGAGATGAAACGGGCCAACAACTAATAGAACAAATAAAATCAGTGACAGATTATGCCAAAAATCACTAGAAAGATAAATACCAATTATCTTTTGTTACCTACGATTATAATATTGCTGTTTGCTCTTGCCATCTATGTATTATCAAGCAAAGGCAAACTCGAAGAGAAGTCAACAACAGTTTATCAAAACCTGAATCAAGTTCAAGTTATCGGCACCAGAGTTGGTCAATCCCCTTCAGATTTTGTTGTAATAACCACAGAAGGAAAGCCTGTAAGATTGTATGATTTCATTGAGCGGAAAAAGCCAGTTATAGTATATTTCATGGCAACTTGGTGCCCATGGTGCGCAAAGGACTATGCCGCATTATCAAAAGTGTACAAAAAATATGAAGATAACATCACATTTATATCAATAAGCCTGGACTTAAGCGAGGATTTTCTTGAGCTTAAGGTATACAAGAAAAAATATCCGGAGCTGCAAAAAACTATATTTGCCCAGGGACAGGAAAAAATACTTATTGATTATGGAATAACAAAAACAACAACAAAATATGCAATAGGCAGTAATGGAACTATAGTATACCGCACAATTGGCGCATTTGATGAAGAACAATGGGAAGCACTGCTTGAAAAAATAGTTAATGAATAGGTGATGGAAATGAAATTAGCAATTTATTTTTTGACTGTATTCTCATTAATTTTTTTTGGATGTGCTGCAAATGAACAAGATGCAATTAAAGCCGATTCTGTTTTTGAAAATGCCACTTATAAAAATATGACAGTAGACGAATTAAATCAACAGTTAAAGAATAAAGACTTTGTGCTTGTAGATGTGCATATTCCAGAACAGAATCACATAAATGGCACTGATGCCTTTATACCATATGATGAAATTGAAAATCAGCTTGATAAGCTTCCACAAGATAAAGACGCTAAAATTGTACTTTATTGTAGGACAGGAAGAATGAGTGAGATTGCTGCGCAAAAACTTGCTGAGAAAGGTTATTCAAATGTTTATAATGTTGTTGGCGGCATGGTTGAGTGGGTTAAGAGAGGCTACGATAAGTGATTATTTATTCTGATGAACCTGAAATGTCCATTATACAAATCCAATGAAATTGTCCATTACATAGGAGCGCAGTTCGGGAAATATCAATGTAAGAAATGCAATTATAATGTCGGACACAAATAATTGATTGAAAATAGTTTGTATCCTCCTGATATATTGGCGGAATTATTGATTAATTATTTACTTCCGCCACTATATATCGGAGTGATCGTAATTGAAGAAAATGAAAGGTCAAATAAAAACCAAATCAAAAAGCCCGTTAAGAAATAGAAAATTAGCTGCAGTCCTTATAAGCATTGGAACAGCAATCTTATCTTACATGGTTTTTGGGATAGTGACTGCAATTATCTCAAACAGGTTTTTTACAAGAATGACTCCTTTTGGACTGTGGGATCAGATTTCATTAATAGTTACTTCAGTTCTTCTCGGTGCATACGTTGGCCTTGCATATTACGCAAAGTCATCGGGAAAAGACAATGTGTGCAACACGACGGCAACTGCTGGCGGAGTTTTTGGCTTCCTGACATTTGGCTGTTCAATCTGCAATAAAATCCTCGTGTTTTTTCTTGGAGTTGCTGGAGTATTTACTTACTTCGAGCCGATAAGACCGTTTCTTGGAATTGTTAGCATTCTGTTCCTTGGGTTTGCGATTTTTAAGAAGGCAGAAAACATAACGGCAGCATGAATCTTATAATACATTTTCTTGCAGGAATCAGCACAATTTATACATATTTATTCATAAAATTATTTAGCATCCAAATAAGCATCATTCATTCAATCCAAATGAACTCGTAAAGTCAACAATCATTTGATATTTATTAATATAATCAAATCCTTTCTGAGTTAGGGAGTACGTTTTGCTGTTTTTCGCCTTCTTTTCCAGAATAAATCCCTTCTGCATCAATTCGTTCACGTATTCCTGAAACATTTGGTTAGAGAGATTTGATTTATAAAGGATGTTAGTCGGCTTTATTTTGCCATTTTTTCCCTTTATGACGCTTAGGATATCATATATAATTTGCAGCTTGTCTCTTTTTTTGCTCATTTTCTTCTTATTACACTTATAAAATTTATCAAGATCAGCGCATAAGCGACAAGTTCAAGCAGATGTCCGGCTACATAAAATGCGCCATGGCCAACAGAGAAAATAAAATGAATCTTCCCGAAAAGCAGGAACAAAAATGCAGCAAAGACAATCAGCGCGCTCATTTTCCTGCTTTTCAGATAGTTTCTCAAATAGTAAAATGAGATATAAACCAGCAGTATTGATGACAAGGCATAAAAGAAGTAAAGCTTGTTTGAGCTCAGCAAGAGCGCTGCCAATATCGCAGTCAAAAACAGCCCATAGGCCTTGATATCCTTGATTTTTAAAGTCATGTAAGCAAGCGTTACAAGGCCCGTCATGAAAAGAATCATGTGCGCATATATTCCAGCGTTGCTCAAGCTGTGAAGAGCCGTCATTGACTGCATGCTGCATCCTTCTGCCATTGAATAGCTTGCAGCAAAATTCAAAATTGACTGAATAAAATAAGCAGCAGAAATAAAAAGAAAAGAAATCCCAAACAATTTTGACTGCCTTTGTCCAGCCAGCTTGTAAATTCTTAGAGCATAAGTTCCGACGAGAAGCGTAATGGCAAAAAATATCATCTCAAGGATTACATTGTATCCTGCGAACCAGTGCGGAACTATGGCATAATTCATCATGTTGTCTTGGCTCGTTTTCCCCTTTTTAAACTTTCCGAAGGATAAATCTAGATTTTTCCTTAAGAAGTGATTTATAAATGGTGCACATAAATAAATTCAATTCAGAGGAGATAACCATGAAAAAACAAGGAAGGAAATCAATTAATTGGATTGTGGCTGCAGTTGCTGCAGTAGCGTTGCTTTCTTTGGTTGCAATTGCCTATGCGCAGGAAAACAACAACAAGAACCACATGTCAGATAACGATATGATGGACATGATGGGCGGAAAAGGCATGAATGAAATGCACAAGCAGATGACAAAGAACCTTGACTCAGAGCTGAAGGGGCAGATGGACAAAATGCATGAGCAGTGCGAAAAGCTGCATGAAAATGAGGAATTTGGGAATAACCTGATGCAAGGAAATGGAATAATGCAGTAAAATGGAGAAGGAATCATACAGCTGGATTTTGGTTGCCCTGATACTGCTGCTGCTCGGAAGCAGCATGCTTATGGGGAGAGGGCACATTGGCTTTGGCATGGGGCTTGGGTTTCTCTTAATGATAATTTTTTGGATAGCAGTAATCTGGCTAATATTCGAGTTGTTTGGAAAAGAGCATGAGAAAACAGATTCGCTTGAAATACTTAAGAACAGGTATGCAAGAGGCGAAATAAGCAAAAAACAGTTTGAGCAGATGAAAAAAGAGTTGTCATAAGAGGGTGAAACAATGAACGAGCACGCGCATAAGCAAAACGAAGGATTTTTGCAAAAGATAAAGCACAATCATTTTTTTATGATTTTGATATGCGTAATCCCAATTGCATTATTGCTTGCGGGAAGCTATTTTTTCGGCTGGAAAAACAACAGCCTGCTTTTGTTTGTATTTTTGGCAGCATGCATGTTTGGGCATATGCTAATGATGCAGAATCATAAGAATCATTAAAAATCTGGAGGCGAAAACATGGGAAAAGGAAAAAGCAAAGGATGCTGCTAAAGCGTTGGGGGGGTGGCTATTAAACTGAATTTTTATTTTTTGTTTTTTACCAATTAGGAATAGAATGAAAATAGTTCAAGAAGTGGTGCATAATGAAAATACCAAACGCGTGTAGCTGTGGACAGAATTGTATATGCGAACACTGCAAGAGGACATGCTTAGACTTAGAAATACTGGAAAACAACGCCATAGAAGATTTGGGCGAAAAATAAATGTGGAAAATCTGAGAATAATTTGCCTAAAACAAAATAAGGATAATTTTTTAGCAAGAGGCAATGAAAATGAAACACGGAAAGAAAAAAGAAAAAACAAATGAAGAAGAAAATGCAAGAGTCAACTTTATAGATAATTTATTATTAATTGATTTAAATATTCGCAGCGAATGATGAAGATAGAGATTGATAAACAAAATGCCAGAAATAAGCGTAAAGGAAACTGCCGTACTTGCAGGAATAACCGTATTTATTTTCACTCTGGTACTGCTGACTATCCAATCGGCAACTGGCCATAAGTCATGGCTTTTGTCATCAGCTTTGTCATTGTTAGTAATGGTTTTATTTTTTGTATTCATTGAAAAAAGCAGGTTGAAAAACAATGAAAAATTCGTGCATAAAAACAATTGCAACAGATAAAGGAGAAATAACAGTCAATCTTTGCAAAATGATTGGAAAATGCGAAAACAAGGATTGCAGATGCAAAAAGGCAAGGAGAACAAAAAAGCAAAATGAGGAAATCGAACTTGAAATATAAGCTGGCAACAATTTTGATATTATCATTATTTGTAATTGCAGCATGCAGCAAGACTAGCAACACAATGGCAGGTCATATGATGCCGACTCGCGAAATATCAGGAGCAAAGCCAATTGACAGGAGCATTTCAGGCTTAAGCGAAGCAAAACAATCCCAAATTGTTGAATTGAAAGATAAACAAGTTCTGCAAATCGAAGCGAAGCCTGTAGTCAAAGAAATTGATGGGAACAAAATCAGGATGTATGCTTACAATAGCCAGATTCCTGGCCCATTAATAAAAGCAAAGCAGGGAAGTACTGTCTACGTTAATTTCACCAATAATCTCGATGTAGAAACAACAATTCACTGGCATGGAATAAGGCTGGAAAGCAAATTCGACGGAGTGGTTGACATTAGCCAGAAGCCAGTCAAGCCTGGAGAGAGCTTCCTTTACAAGATTTATCTTCCTGATGAGGGAATATACTGGTATCATCCTCACATGAGAGAGGATTTGCAGCAGGAACTCGGATTGTACGGCAACATATTTGTTGAACCAAAAGATAAGAATTATTTCAACAAAGTAGATAAGGAAATTGCGCTTTTCCTGGATGACATAAAAATGAAGGGAAGTGACATTGAGCCTTTCAATAATGCATTTGCAACTTTCACAATGATGGGAAGATTTGGCAACAAGATGCTTCTCAACGGCGAGACAAATTACAAGCTCAATGTAAAAAAAGGTGAAACTATAAGATTTTACCTGACAGATTCTGCAAACACAAGAACCTTCAATTTCATGATTGAAAACCACAAGCTGAAACTAATAGGAAGCGATTCAGGAAAGTATGAAAAAGAATCAATTGTCGATTCAATAATAATGGCCCCTGGGGAAAGATACATTGCAGAAGCTCTTTTTGACAAAGCAGGAACTTACAAAATAATCCACAAAACTCCGCAGAAAGAATACTGGCTAGGAGAGATAATTGTTGAGAATTCTGATGCAAAACCAGATGAGTCTTTTTATGAGCTCAAGGAAAACAAAGACATAAAACAATCAATAGAGCCATTCAAGAAATATCTCTCTGCAGGGCCCGATTACGAATTCCGTTTGGATGTCGAGCAGAGCGCTATGGGCAATATGGGAAGAATGTCAGATAACGAGGAAATAGAATGGGAAGATACTGGCCATAATGCAATGATGAATTCCATGGCAACAAGCAATAATGTAAAATGGATTATCAAGGATGCCAAAACAGGAAAAATAAACATGGAGAACAATTACAAAGTTAAAGTTGGTGATGTCAAAAAAATAAAGTTTGTGAACAGCAAGAACTCCATGCACCCGATGCAGCATCCGATGCATTTGCATGGGCAAAAATTCCTTGTTTTGGACATTGATGGAGTTGCAAATGACAATCTTGTTTGGAAAGACACTGTCCTGGTTCCTGCTGGAAAAACTGTAGATATCCTTGTTGAATTTTCAAACCCTGGAGAATGGGTTATGCACTGCCACATAGCAGAGCATCTGGAAGCAGGAATGATGACTAAATTCAATGTTTTGCAATGAGGTGAAAAAAATGGAAGAAAGCTCATTTAGGATAAAAAAAAGGTATGTTTATGCAGGATTAATTTTGGTAGTGCTAGTATTCGGGTTTGTGGCTTATTCGCTTGGAGCCAAAAATAACCAAGCCCCTGCAAGAACTCAAGCAACTGGAATGGTAAACGGGAACCCAAGCAGTGATTCAATGGCAGACCATCACAAGCCAGCCCAGGCAAAGCCAAGCGGATTTTTCGAGAATGCAGTTGGAAAACAGGCTCCTGATTTTGAATTGCAGGATATAAATGGGAATGTTATCAAATTAAGCGATTACAGGGGGAAAAATGTTGTATTGTTTTTCAATGAAGGAAGCATGTGCTATCCCGCATGCTGGAACCAAATATCTGCTCTTGCAAATGACGAGAGATTCAACAAGGATGAGGTAGTTGCTCTCTCGATTGTTGTTGATACAAGACCCCAGTGGCAGCAAATACTGCAAAAAGTCCCTCAGTTGTCAAAATCAAAAATACTTTTCGACACAACCAAAAAAGTTTCAGCAGAGTACGATGTGCTTTACGTTGACTCTTCGATGCACAAGGGCTCTTATCCGGGGCACACTTATTTTGTCATTGACAAGGATGGCATCATAAGATATACCAAAGACGATTCAAATATGGCAATAAATAACGATGAAATAGCCTCAGAGCTGGAAAAGATTAAAGGTGTTTAGATGGAGCCAACGCTTCTTTTGGCATCTCTTATAACTGCTTTCATAGCGGGCATTGCAGCATTGTTCGCGCCATGCTGCATTACTGTTTTGCTGCCGACATACCTTAGTTCTATCTTTCGGCAGAAAAGAACAGTTGTTGCAATGACTATTGTCTTCTTCTTGGGATTGCTTGCAGTGTTTCTTCCGCTTGGCTTGGGATTTGCAGGCATCGGGACTTTGTTTAGCAAAAACCATGACTGGATATTCATTATAGGCGGGATATTCTTGCTTCTGCTGGGGGCATCAATATTGTTAGGATTCCACTTTTCAATTCCATTCACAAAGCATCCGAAAACAAAAGTTACAGGAGCAGGATCTGTTTTCATTCTTGGAATATTTTCTGCTTTTGCTACTCTTTGCTGCGCCCCTGTTTTGGCTGGAGTGCTTGCGTTGTCAATACTTCCGGGCTCTTTATTCTGGGGAGCAATGTACGCTTTTATGTATGTTGCCGGAATGATAGCGCCGCTACTCTTGATAGCACTCTTCATGGACAAATTTGATTTCACAAAGAAATTTGAAAAGCTCAGCAAAGGTATATCTTACAGAATTGCCGGAAGGGAAGTAAATGTTACTGTGGTAGAGATTGTTTCCGGAACCATGTTTTTGCTCCTTGGAATTCTGATACTCTACCTAACCCAAGCCGGAAAAATTGCAATGGAAAACAATGAGTTTCAAACATCAGTTAACATTTTCATGAGTAATTTGACAAATTCTATCAATATTAAACTCTTAGAGACTTCAGCAATTCTATGGGTTATTGCAGCTATTCTGCTAATCGCAGTAGTGAGTGCGATCTTATTAAGAAAGCAAAGAAAAAAGCCGGATAAGAGAAAAAAATGAAGAAACTAACATTGAAAGTAAAACAAGATTGCGAAGGCAATGTATGCCCGATGCCATTAAAGTCGGTTGCAGGAACAATCAAAGGGTTGAAATTAATCAATTACGATGAAAAAATAGAAATTGCAGAGTTCGAATATGATGATTCAATACTATCAAAGAAATGCTCCCAGAAACAATCTCTTACAATGAAATAAGGTGCATTTTGGCTGATATCGTAAATTGCGGTAATTAGTTTAATAAATAGCCGCAATTTACGAGATAGACAATTGCGTACAAATCAACTAATCAACGCAATTGTCTATAAGGTGAAAAGCCAAGTTTGATTGCAGAAAACCTTTCAACGCATTTGACCACCCCACTTATTGCCTGTTCTCCGCATAATTTAAATATAAGTTTTCACTACCAACATTTATGTCAAGGAAAAAAGACAAGCCGAAAAAGATAAGCGCAAAGAAGGAGAGATACACCAAGTTCAGGAAGGATAAGCCTTCTTCACTTACAGTTGCAATGCCGGACTTGTCGGAAGAACAGGTTCAGCAGAGAAGGTTTGATCAGCAGAGAGTTGACAACTTCTGGCGTCATTATAAAAGGCCCCCTCCAAGATTTGTTAGCGAGAGAAAGGCAAAAAGCAAAAGATAGGAGCAATGAACCTTAAATTTATCTTTTTGATTGTTCTGCTTTTTTTGAGCTCGTGCGCTAAGGATGCTGTTTATCAAATCAAACCGCTTAATGAGGCTTTTGCAGCTGGCAACAATTCTGAAATAGGTGTTTTATTGGCACATGGATTTGAGGCATCTCCATATGAGTTAAGAGAGCTTGCTAATTATTTGGAAGAGAGAAACATTAGTGTTTCTGTTATAAGGTTGAGTGGGCATGGCACCGACATAAGAGAGCTGGACAAAGTGAAATGGCAGGAGTGGTACAATGACTATGAAAAAGGCTATAACGAACTTTCAAAAAAAACAAAAAAAGTTTTTGTTGCAGGGCATTCTCTCGGAGGCGCTCTTGCCTTGTATCTTGCAGAGCAAAAAGATACTGCAGGAGTAATTTCACTTGCCTCTCCAATTGGCTTGAAAGACAAAAGAGCAAAGTATGCTTGGCTTATTAAGTATTTTAAAAAGTACGAAGCAAGAAATCTGACAGAGGAAGAAAGCCAATATCATTATGAAAAGTATTCTGCAGCAGCTGTCGAGCAGCTTGTTGATTTTATTGAAGTTTACAAAAAGGATTTGCCACAAATAACAGAGCCAATTTTGATAATGCAGATAAGCGATGACACTAAAATTGATTTCAACAGCGCAAATTATATCTACAAAAACGTTAAGTCAAAGGATAAAAGCATAGTTATTATCTCAGCTACTGGACATGACATGTTTGATGAACCATACAATAAAAGAGTTTATGAAGAGGTTTATAACTTTGTAAAGAAGGTATAAAAGAGCTAAAGTGATACAATACTATAAAAATTAAGGATTCAATGCTGGCTCGCTAGGTCTCCAAATTCTAAAAGAGTATCATCTCCGCATATTTTCCAATTCAGAGCCTTTGTAAGTCTCACCGTTATAGAAAACAATTGGGTTAGTCAATGAATTTACTGCCGTCAAAAAGGGATTTTTCTTTCCATCGGGCATATTTTTAAACAATTTTGTGATATTTTCGTCGGCAGTCGTGATTATGGAATTTGGCAATTCATGTGTTGCCTCATGATATTTTACAGCTTTCATATAGCTAAAATTATCTGCTTCCCTGTATTCAGTTGAATCCCCATCCTTTACAGGATTGATTACAGGCTCTGGATGTATTAAAAACTGCCCCCTTTCATGCGCTGCACTAAACCATTCATAAACATCCCAAAAAATCTCGTTCTTGTCTTTTACTGGAAGTTTCCACAGGACTCCGTTTCTGCCAGCTCCACTGGTAAAGCCTTCTTTAGCCAGAATTTCTAATGTTTTATCAAATGGTGTGCTTGAATAAATTCGAACTCTATGCATTTTACTTTCGTTTATTGAAGAATAGTCTTGCTTTTATAAAACTTTCGTTGATGTGACTACTCAACAATTAACATTTATTTTAAAACCCATATAAAATCAAATTTTTAAAGAAAAGAATACCCCAGTATAGCATTTTGTATACGATAAATCAAAAGCTTTTTATATCAAGTTATCAATAAAATTCATACGTGGGGGTGGACATATTGTCATTTTTTTCTGATGATGGGAAGCAGGATTTCATTATTGTAGATGGCAATATCTACACCCATAAACAGATTGAAACGAGGAATGGATTAACATTTATGAGGATGAAAAAAAGACTTCTGCCAAATTTCAATAGCGAATGAGAAGTAAAAAATTATTAAGAATCCTGGTTTTTCTTGTTATTTTATTTCTTGTTGTCAACATTGTTTTGTTTGCCTTGAAAATTATAAGCGAAATCTTGTTTTGGATAATCATTATTGTTGCTGCTGTTTTTGCTTATAAGATTTTGCCGAAGATGAGGAAATGAAAGTAAATAGGAAAAATTTATAAATATAATGTTATCTCGAAAGAATGATGTCGAAATGAGCTTGACCCAAAAATTGAAAATCGGATTAATTAGTTTACCCTTAATATTGGGTTTTTATGGAAAAAATGAAGCACACGCTCAACAATTTCAACAACCTCAAACAAAAGAAGTTCAAATTGAATCAGATTTAGAAAGTAAATTAAGAATAGTATTAAAGAATATATCTTCTAATTTATCAAAAAGTGAGGTTACGTCTGGGGAATACTATCAAATTATACTTGAGCAATTAAAATCACAAGGAATTTTATCACGAGATTATAATATCAAACATGCTTATAACATTATACTAACAAAAACGCTTATTAATAACCAAAATGCTTATAACATTGGTGTTATGAAAGTTTTATTTGATGAAAAGTTAAAAACTAGATTTAGATTTGGTTTAAATGCAACTTATGTTGCGCTAGAATCAACACCTTTTTCAGATAAAGCACGAAAAGATATTGGTGCTTATGAAAAGTTAAAAAAAGAAGTTGGTGAATATCTAAAACAAAAAATTGGAAATAAACCAATATCTAAAGAGAACTATAAAAGTTTAGTTCAAACTTATGTTTCTGAAAAGCTTCCTCCTAAGTTTAATAAGCTTCCTCCTAATGTTAATTTCTCAAGAAAATATCAAATTATAGGATTATTAGAAAGTATTTATAGGCCAGAATTCAATATTATTTCACCTGTAGAAGAAAGAGAAGAAAAGTTCACTGGTAACTATCCTTTAAGAAATATCGAAAAAGCATTAGAAAGAGTAAAATAAAATTGATTGATATTTCTTTATTGGTTATAGACAAAAATTAGGGGCTTCGCTGTTACTCAATCAGTTTTTGAGGCTGTCAGTTATAGTTTTTTAATGCCTTTTTGGTTTAAGCCTCTTACGCAAGCAGAGATTTAAATATTGCCTTGTTGACGTTTAGCCAATGTTTCCTGTAAAGTTTACTTGCGCAGCTTTACATTCTGCTTTGACATTAATCAGCTTTAGCAATTTTGGTATTAAATACTTTTAACTGCAAATGAGTTTTACAGCTACTCACCCCCAAGCCAAAGAATCCATTTATATATTTATAGATTGCCTATATAATCTTTATAGAATATATATACTAAAATAAATTAAAAAAAGGCTTTATTTAGCCTTTCCAAGAATCCTGAACACTTTTGTGCCGCAAGCGCCGCACAAGCCTTTCATTGCCCTCATGCCATTCTTCATCGTGACTTCCTTGCCATCTTTGATTTCAACTTCTTTCCTGCACTTCATGCATCTTCCTCTTGTCATAAGCTCACCTCAAAATTTTAAAAATAATCTAGGATTTGAACCTATGAGTGCTCTGTATCTTAAGTTATATATAAATATTTGGTTTTTTATGAGTGAATTGCTACTTTTGGGTTAAAATCACTCTTTAAGTTCAACAGCTGCTGCAATATGATATAAATATAGCATGCCTGTTATCCGAGCAACAAACTTACGAATGAAACAAGAGAGTTGAGAAAAAATGCGTCTTAAAGTGCGAAGCATAATTCAGTAAAAGAAGTAAAGGGCAAAAACAAAAAATTACTTTGGTAGGAGTGCGACCAATTCTCTAAGCATGTAATCAGGTGGCGAAACCCTAATTCCTATAGCATTATCAACAGCTTGACTTAATGCAACAGTACTTAGTTGAATCACTTGAGCGAGTCTTTGATCCAATGTTGTTTGTATTTGAGGAGTCATTGCATGTCCTTCTTTAGTGAATGGTGCGATAAAATGCAAGAAAACTGTAGCAGGATCGCCATCTGCATCAATAACTCCTTCTTTAATGCCCATTCTGTAATAAAATCCAAAATGCTCTTCTCCCTTCTTAACCGTTTTCCAATCACCTAAATATGATAAAGCATGTCTTTCTAGACTTCCAATTTCAAAAGGTAACTGCCCACCCGAGAATTCAGTAAGTTCGTATGTTCCTTCTGAATCTACTCCAATTCTTATTTTTTGCATATTTGTTGTGACTATTTAGTAGTATATAAACCTTTCGTTTTTGCCCTAATCACGTTTTAGCCTTTTTCTCGATTTTGCAAAACTAACTATGATCGATATGTCCGTTTACCTTTTTATAATTGCTGCAGCAATACTTAGCTGGTCATTGAGTTGATATGGAAAAACCCAAGCCTGAACTGGAATTTCCTGACCCAATTTATTAACACGGATTCCGTCCAACTCTTTCATTATCTGCTCTTCAAGAATTCTCTTAAATAGCTCTTTTCTTGCTTCCCTGAAACGCTCTGGAACCAAATCTTCTGATGGCTTGCCTATCATCTCTGTTATCTCATACCCAAATAATTCTGCCGCCGCCCTGTTTGTTACAACTAAAAGACCTCTAGTATCTTCAGCTAATATTCCTTTGTCTGCATCGTAAAAAAGGTTTACAGCAGGAAAAGTGGATATTGCAGGATTAACTGTATCGCGCCTGTATTTATAAGGAACATCGTATTTATTCATCGAGGCAAGGACATTTCTCACAATCTGCAGGCCAGGAACATAATCAGTTGACATGAAAATAAAAGAAAAAATTATTTTTTCTGGTTTCCGGGTCTAAGCGTCCTTACGACTTCTCCTACCCTCCATATGTTTGGTTTCGTTGAACGATAGTCGAGAGTAGCAAGGGTTTCAATAGGATAGGTTGACTGACCATTAATAAATTCAGGTAAGAGTATTTCTTTAAATTGCGGACCCCAATCAAGTGCGCCTCTTTGGGCAGTTGTGCTGCAAACACCAAAAAGATGAGAAACTCCATTTTTTTGATAGAACCGATTCAAACTTTGGGTTGCTTCTTCTACAGTCTCATTAAAAGCCCCGCTTGGGCTATGTCCATGATCTATCAATGTTTGATATTGTGCTTCCATTGCTCCAATTATCACTCCTGCTAAAGCGAAATTTGTTATTTTCATATCATAGGTTCTGTCGTCGGTTTTTTCTCTCACCATTTTTCCGGTTCTCCACATTTCAGAATTATTAATACCATCTAATTCGGCATCTAGATTTTGCCTGTAGTGTGGATTGCTATTGGAATCAAGTGCTATTTTGGCTTGTACTCCTGATTCAACAGATTTGTACAATGTCTCCAGGAAAGGCCTTGTTACTTGCTTTATGATCTCTTGGTATCTCAAAACAGTTCCTAACTCACCGGCTGCTAGAGCCTGCTTATAAATTTCCGCAGCGCCGCCTCTTCCAATCAAAGGAAGTATGACTTGGGTTATCTGCTCTGAAGAGTGGATGAAAGCTTCAGCCATAGGCATATCATCCTTAAGTCTTAAGGCTTTATAAGATGCTTCTGCTATCCCAAATGTTTCTCCCAATAAAAATGCCCTTTCCCCAAAGTGATCCTCAACCACCTCATTTCTAAAAGTGTTTTTAAATAAATAGCCTGAACCGATACCTATACCTATTGCCAGTGTTTTTTCAAGTGCACGTCCGCTATAATCCCGCTCAACTGCATAGCTTGCATTTATACCTCTTTGGTTTATAAAATCCTCTCTCACACTTAATCCAGCTCCCTTTGGTGCCACCATAATTACGTCAACACCCTCACCCGGCCTTATGCCGGTATGCCCATGGAAATGAATTCCAAATCCATGTGAAAAATATAGCGTCTTACCTGACTCAACATATTTCTCTAAACTTGGCCATGTCATCTTCTGGCCTGCATCCGAAAGCAAATTTGCAATAATTGTTCCTCTTTGTGCTGCTTCCCCTAGGGAAGAAAATAAATTTTTGCCAGGCTCCCATTTGTCCTCAAGCGCTTTTTCCCAGCTTGTTGGTTTTTCACCGGGCTTATGATAACTTTCTCTTTGACCAACAATAACATTAAAACCATTATCCTTTAAATTTAGTGATTGCCCCGGACCCTGAGAGCCATAGCCAAGAACCGCAATTGTTTCTCCTTTCAGAGTGCTTAGCGCTTTTTCCAGAGTAAATTCTTCTTTTGTCCAAACAGTCTCTTTAACACCATCAAAATCTACTTCCATATTTGCATCCCCCGCTTGTATTAAAAAGCCAAAGAATTGAATATTGCTATTTAAATATTTCCTTTATAACTACTCAAAAATAGAAAATCACTCCACAATCTCCAGCAGTTCCTTAATATCATTTATCTCATAATCTGCGCCAGAGGCTTTTGCTTCGGGATTGCCGTACTTGGCAAAGCAGGTGAGCATGCCAAGCTTTTTAGCTCCTTTAATGTCCCTTTCAGGCCTGTCGCCAACAGTTAAGCACTCTTGCGGCTTTACCTTAAGCTTCTTAAGCGCAATTTCAAACGGCTTTATGCTTGGCTTGAACTCCTTAGTGTCATCAAAAGTAACCACAACATCAAACAAATGGTTTATCTTCATTGATACAAGCCTTATCCATGCCTTTAAGCGAGGCGCATCAGAAACAATAGCAAGCTTTATGCCTCTTCGCTTCAGCTCAAACAAGATGTCATTAACATGGGGATACGGCTCAAGAAATCCTGCCCTTACTCTTCTATAAGCAACAATGCCGCTTGCAAGAATTTCATAATCAATTTTTTTTGATATTTTTTTCAGGAATTTCTGGAATATGGTTTTTTCCTCCAAGCCGTATTTGTCGTAAAGAGCAAACAACTCTTTCATTGCCTTTTCTTTTTTAACATTCAAGCCAGCACCAATCATAGCGGAAATGGCAGCATCACAGCTAAGCCTCTTCATTGTCATGAAGTCTATCAAAGTGTTGTCTAAATCGAAAATGACTGCTTTTATCATAAAAGAAATGGGAGTTAAGTGATTATTTAAAGGTTTGTTGGAAGTATATTGATAAATTCAAAAAAATTCAAACAATAAAAAATTTCAAAAAATACGTCGCTTCCCAACATCTATTAAGGTGGAATGGGAGCCCAGCTCAGGAAAGTATCGCTGGCTTTCCAATGAATTTGCGCCGAGAGGGAGCACAAATGAAGGTAATCTCGACAGAATAATGCCGAGGCGCCAAGATATTGTGAGCGAAGCGAACAGATTGAATTTATTTAAAAATATCTAAAAATTTCTTCACTCAATCTCAAACATCTGCGCCTCAATCCATTCTGATTTACATCTCGGACACTTGCTTGGCTTGCTAACCTTGCTTCTTTCCTTAAAAATAAAATTGCAGTTTCTGCAATAAGAAGGCTCAATTTTCAGTTTTTTGGGCTTGATTGATATTTGTATATGCCCTAAATCTTCAATTATATCTTTTAATTCACATTGGAAATAGTTTGCAAGTTGCTGGGTAGTTTGCTTATTTTGCTGCAGAATTTCGATGATTTGCTGGCGGCGGGTCATTTGAAAAGGTATTAAGAAATAATTATAAAAGAGTTTTGATTTTATTGTTTGGGTAGATAAGGCGCTATATGCTCCCTTGTTCTGTTACTATAAGCTTTCGCATTAAATATCATCATTTCTTTTTGCTCTGGATTGCCGTTATTGACTCTGTGATTGATAATATCACAAATACTTCTAACAAATCGTGCTATTGTTGTTCCTTGGATCCCATCAAGGACGTACTCGACTGTTTGCCCATCTGTTACTATAAAACCGTCAGAACCCGGATAGCATACCCTTCCATAAATTTTTGCACTTTTATGGTGTGCCTTAATGCCTATTGTAACAAAAAATTCACGTCTTTCTAATAAACGCAAAGCAATTTCATCAACGCTTCCATAATTATAAGGTGCACCATTCCTGTTTGCTGTATCATATAAGGCTTTTAATTCCTTTGATTCATCTAACAACTCCAAAAGTTTTTCCTTATCAAGATGCATCTCATTTACCATTTATCATCACACCAATATTAAATTTAAAAATTAATATTTGAAAAAGCAATCCATATTTAAACCTTTTTATTTTTATATAAATTATATAAAAATTGGTTATTTTACATTCTTCTCAAAAAACTCCAACACTCTTTTCTCATATTTTTCTGGATTAATAGAATGAGTCATTCCATGGTCTGCATTCTCAACTATCCAAAGCTCTGCATTTTTGTTTGCATTTTGCAATAAATAAGCTTCATTTACTGGAATTTGAGAGTCTTTTTCTGCGTGAATGAGCAGTATTGGAACTTTTATGTTTTTTATATTATCAACAGGGATTGAATCGTCAATATTTATTCTTAAAAATAAAATTCCATACAATTTTGTCAAATAAGCCAATGGATATTTGAAAATAAAAAAAATCCCGTACATGTGCTTGAGCATGTTGCTCAGTTTTGCATATGCGCTGTCAGTCACAATGGCTTTCACATTTT
>ORJL010249582.1_pt1 | contig 54285 bp, 74 predicted proteins | sample 1779941 | NCBI WGS metagenome assembly ORJL01 (sample SAMEA104232317, study PRJEB22302) | groundwater metagenome | biome: forest; feature: aquifer; material: groundwater | place: USA | collected 2011-08-07 | depth 5.8 m | reverse complement strand
CAAGTGGAACATGCTCGCCGTCCATGCCGTGACGATACTCATCGTGGGAGCGACCGCGTATGTTATTTATTTGATCGCTAATATTTGTCATTCCCGCGGTAGTAAGCGGGAATCTCCTGCACGCACTTGTATTCGTGAGATCCCCGATTACTACCTCGGGGATGACAATCTTCACGGGGATGACAGAGTCGGGTATTGGGCTGCCTTTCTCTACGTCATCTTCACCACCACTTACATCCCAAAGGTCATAGCCACAACGGTCGAACCGGTCATGCTCCTGCCCATCTGCCTGCAATTCTATTGGTGGCTAAAATACGAAGGAAGCGGGCGTGGTCGTTTTGCCTTCTTGAGCGGCCTGGCCTTCGCAACGGCCTGCTGTTTCAAATATCAGGCGGGGATAGATCTGTTCGTCCTGCTGATCTATCTGATCGTGCGCCGGCCATACTATTCGAGCGAGTCCGCCAGCGGCGGACGAGTCGAGAATGAGAACGCCCGCTTCTCGACAAGCTCGAAGACTATATCTTTAACGATATTTATCGTCGGGGCTTTGATCCCCCCGGCCATCATGCTCGCCTATCTTTATTTCAGGGGGGCGCTGGCAGATTTCTGGTTCTGGAACATCGGCGGCAATCTGCAGTATATCGGCGAGGGCTCGTCCGCGCTCAAAATTGGCCACCAGATATTGACGCGCGCCCTGCCCTTCGTCGCAAGCACGGGGCTGGTGTGGGTGATGGCGGTTGTGTGTTCGGTTCGCGTAGTGGCGGGGCTCTGTCCCCGCCAGATAAGGGCGACCACACCTGCCCGCCAACGGGTTAATGGCGGGGAGGGTCGCCCCTACTCTCCCAAAGAATGGCTCATCCTCCTCTGGCTCCTCCTGACCATCATTCCGGTCTCCACGGGCTATCGCTTCTATGGCCACTATTTTCTCCTTCTAATGCCGCCTTTAGCGATCCTTGCGGCCCCCGTTGCCTCCAACATCTGGGCCGGAGATAAAAAATGGCTCAAGGGCCTGGTCGCCTTCTGGATCATCGTGCCTGCGCTAGGCTTTTTCATCGCACGTTTTTACATGGCCGACATCCACCGTTCTGTCGGTGAGGACAACCTTGACAATTATAAACCCCTGGCCGCCTATGTCGCCGCACGGACAAAGCCCGACGACCGTATTATCGCATGGGGCTACGCACCGCTCATCTACTGGGACGCAGAGCGCCTCCCTGCCACGCGGTTCTTCTGGAGCGATCTCTTGACCGGCCGCGTCTCCGGGACAAAGGGGAAACAGAGCGCCGCCGTTGCTGACAAAACAGATACGATCTTTTGGGATATGTTCATGAACGACCTTGAACACCACAAACCTGCTTATATAATAGACACGACCCCCGCCAACCTGCACGACTACAAGGCCTTTCCGGTGACAAGATACCCAAGACTGATGGAGTTTATTAATGGGAAATATCGGGAGGAGGCGGTCATAAATAACGTTGTGTTTTATAAACGGGTCGAATAGTCTTCGAGCCTGTCGAGAAGACGATTAATGTTCTCGACTTCGCTCGAACAGTAATATATATTTTTCCGCATGTCGAACATCCATCTCTCCGTCATCGTCCCGGTCTATAACTCCGCCTCGTTCATCGAACGTTCGCTCTTCACGCTGGATGAATTCATGCTCTCGCTGGCATATGCCTCAGAACTCATCATTGTAGATGACGGAAGCGAAGACAACACGCTGGAGGTCGTAGAGAGATGGGCGCGCGAAGGCAAGCCATATCACGTTCAGGTCGCTGCCGTCGGCTCGAACAAGGGTAAGGGCGTCGCTGTCGCCACCGGCATGTTCGCCGCGCACGGAAAGTTCCGCGTATTTTTAGATGCCGACCTTGCCTATCATCCATCTCAAATACTCCGCATGGTCGAGGCGCTTGAGGATGGCGCTGATGTAGCAGTTGCGTGCCGCGTCCACAAGGATTCGCGCTACACAATAAGCCCGGCGTTCTTTCATTATCTATACACGCGCCATATCGCGAGCCGGCTCATCAACTTTGTCATGCGCCACACGGTCATTAAGGACTGCCACGACACGCAGGCGGGGTTAAAGGGTTTTACGGCCGACGCCGCCAGAAAGATTTTCTCGCGCCAGACGGTCTATGGGTTCCCATTCGATATCGAGGCCCTGTTTCTTGCGCAAAAAATGGGATACGAGGTCCGCGAGGTCCCAATCGAGTTCCGCTATTTCAGTGAGCCAACGACCGTTGCGTTTCTGGAGGATTCACTGAAGATGGCACGGGACATCGTTAGGATTCGTTTGAACCATGCGCTCGGCAGATACAATCTGCCGCAACTAGCGCAGACTAAATTGGCGCAGGCTGAAGCCTCCGCCACTACTACGTTGGCGGACAAGTGCTACTCCATAATTGTCAATGCCGACGACTTTGGCATGACGGTCCCGGTCAGTCAGGGAATATTAAAATGCGCCGCGAATGGCATTGTCCGAAGAACAAGTGTCATGGCCAACTCGCCGGAATTTGATGCCTCAATGGATGAGATCGTCAAGAACCATACGGATATTGGCGTTGGCCTTCACGCGACACTCACGTGGGGCATGCCTTTAAGCCCGCCCCGGAGTATTCCATCGCTTGTGGAAAAGGACGGCCGATTCCTTTCGTGCGGCAAGCTTCTTCTCCGCTCGCTTTTTGGGCTCGTATCCGAAGATGAGGCATACATTGAGCTCAAGGCGCAGTGTGAAAAACTCTCGCGCCGATGGCCTAACATCGGCCATATTGACGGCCATCACCACGCGCACATTTTTCCGAAGATATGCAAGGCTGCCGAACGTGTGGCGCGCGAATTCAAGATCAAATATGTCCGTTCGCCGCGGGAGTGCGGCTGGTTCAGCTGGCACGCGGCATTTTTCAGGCGTCTTCTAACACGCCTTCTCCCCGCATCTTCTCCGGCCTATTGGCGCCGTCGCGGGTTTGTAACGTCTGACCACTTTGGTGGTTTTTCCCTTTCAGCAGGGCCAAGGCTTAAAGAGCGCTGGCTCGAGGCGATAAGAAAACTCCCAAATGGCACGACCGAGCTCATGGTTCATCCGGGTTATCCTTCGAAGAACGATGACCGCTATAATAAAGGAAGAGAAGAAGAAGTTGCCGTGCTGACAGACAATGCGCTCGTGGAAAAGGTCAAATTTGGGGTCAGAAAAGGTCAAATTTGGGGTCAGGCTTAACTAATTAACTTATTTTATTCAAAATTGAATTCCCCACTTTTTTTTAATATCCGTAAATTTCTACCGTGTTCTCGTCTTTGCACAAAAGCCCCATCTGGCGATAGGTTTGGACCACCTTTCGCGATACGGGATCGATCATCGCCTGCGGAATGCAGCCGCTCCTTGATTTGGAAAGCGGTATCGCGTAGGTGGAACCGTCAAGAAGGTTCACCTCAACGATATCAAGGTCCTGAACATCTTTCAGAAATGCAAAACCGCCGTCGCGATGGCCGTAAAATTCCGCCTTGGTCGGGCCAAGCCGCCGATTGACAAGCGTGATTTCGATATCCACAAGTTTGCCAATGCCGGCCCCCATCTGTTTGCCTCGCTCGCCGGCCTGTTGAACGAACATCTGCTGTTCGAACGCCGCCGTCTGTGCCGCGCTCGTGAAATTGCGCGATCCGTCCCGATATTCCTTCCAGGCCTTCTCCGCTCCGGGGGCGGTCATGAGTGAAGCGGCGCTGCTCATTCCAAGCTGCATCACCGCAGCCTTTGTCTTTTGCGTTTCAAAGACAGGGTCCACAAAATCCATCTCTTCCCAATTCTGCGCCCCCGTTGCCACGGAATAGGATGCGGCCCCGGTCGTGCCGATTATAACCGCGCCCGAGGTCCCGCTCCTTAGCTCGTCTATGCCTAAAAATTTCTTCGACTTGACCTTATCGCTGTAAACCTCGCCGCCGTCCGAAAGGTCCAGACCTATGAGCCTATCGCCGGCGAAAACGGCCGCCCTTGCATCCGAAAAAGCGACCCCCGAGGGGGGCGCTCCGTATTTTTTCTCCTTGTGTGAGAACCTTTTTTCCCATTTGACCGTCCCGTCAGATCTGTCCAAGAATGCGACGATGAGGTCCTTTTCCGTCGCAAATGTGGCGATGACACCCGATGAGGTGGCCCCAAGGCCCCTTGGCTCGACATCTCCGGAAAATTCCTTCTGCCAGACGACTCCGCTGCCCGATAGCGCGGCTACCCGCCCGCCCCGCGCCACATAGGCCTCCGCGTCCGTAAAATTCCAGATCGAACCGGACCCGCCGGCATCTTTCAATTCCGCGCTCCATTTAACCTTGCCGCTTGCCATCTCCACGCAAAATGCGCGGCCGCCTGCGGCCCACCAAAGGTCCCCTCCGGAAACGCCAAGTTCGCCCCCGAAGGAATCAAGGGACCCTTCGATCGTTCCGGCCTCAGCACTCCACTTTTGGGTCCCCGTCTTCATATCGACCGCGACCACCTTTGCCGGATATCCCTTCGAAGGAGCGCCCGCCCATTCATAAGGCATCACGACCATCGCCAAAGTCTTTGAAGCGGCATCTGATGCCGTAGAGGCCGGCACCCCGGGCATGGGATATGTCCATTTCACCGCGCCGCTCGGATCAACGGCCTTTAAAACCAGTCCGTTCGAATCAACTTCCATAACGACCGGATAGGGATCGTCCGCCAGAACGGCCGTCCTGCTTTCATCGCCTTTCCAGAACCGGTTGCAGGATCCGTCCAGCAGATACCTGCTTTTCGTCGCCTTTTTCCCCTTATCGTCCCGCGCAACCGCGTGCAGATAGCCGTTCGGGGTCAACTCAAGCCATGTGATGGAAAAAGGGAACGCGTGCTGGCAGATGAGCCTCGCTTTAGTAGCGGACCTCTCTCCTTTTGTGCGTTTGTTTGAGGCGCCTGAATCGGTCGCGCCAAGACCGATGGCGAACATTAAGATAGAAATGATCCAGAAACTTCGTTTATTCGGCATATCCCCCCCTTTTTTTCGTTAGTTTAATCTGGAGGCCCGACAGAATCAAGGCTTAATTGACAATTTTTGCTTAACAATAGGCGTAATTACTGTTAAGGAGGCTTGTAGTTGGCCCGATGAATCGGGCAACTACAATTAGGAGGCCATATGTCAAACACAGAGAAAGTAAAGTACGGCGCATATCAGGCGATCGTTAATTGCATCAAGCTCAAACCGAATGAGCAGCTCTGCATTGTGAGCGACCATGCGACAAAACACATCGCCGACCTCTTTGTTCAAGAGGCGGTGAAGATCACGCCCAAGGTCAAGGTCTTCATAATGGAAGATTACGGCGAACGCCCCGAGGACGGCTCTAATCCCCTCAAATTCCCCGCCGAGATCGGGGAGTATCTAAAAGGCTCGCAGGCGAGCATCTACGTCGCAGGCCGCTTTAAGGGCGAACTTGATTCGTTCAGGACCCCGATGTTGAAGCTCATAGAAGACCTGAAGGTCATACGCCACGCGCATATGCCGGCAGTGACGAACGAACTGATGGAGACCGGCATGAACGCCGATTACAGTATTGTGCAAGCACTCTGCAAAAAGCTGCTCACTATCCTAACACCCGCCAAGAACGTCAAGGTCACCACGAAACTCGGGACGAATTTAGATATAGATCTCAATCCGGCGTGGAAATGGATGATAGACGACGGGAACATCAGGACCGAGAACTGGAGCAACCTGCCGGCGGGCGAGATATACACCTGCGTCAAGAACGCCAACGGTACGGCAATGATAGACGGCGTCATGGGCGACTATTTCGCCGCGCGCTACGGATTATTAGAAAAAACTCCTGTGACCATCGCCATCAAGGACGGCCGGATGACCTCGTTCAAGTGCTCGAACGACGCGCTTGTGAAAGATCTGATCGAGTTCTCGCAGCAGGACGAGAACGCCGGCCGCATAGGCGAACTGGGCATTGGCATAAACATTGCTTTAAAATACTTGACCGGCATCCTTGTGCAGGACGAAAAATTCCCCGGCGTCCACATTGCCATGGGGCACGGTTATCCCCGTTTCACAGGCTCCGACTGGGATTCCAAGGCGCACCTCGACATGGTCATGAAAGAGACAACCATCATCGTTGACGGCGAAGCGATAATGAAGGACGGAAAATTCGTAATATAAGAAGTAGCAACCTTTAGGTTGCGCCAAATGCAACTAGCGCAGGCTAAAGCCTGCTACTCCAAAATAGTATGCGTGAGAACATATACAGAAAGATAACCGCGTTCATGGTCAAGTGGTGGCTCCTCATTATCATCGCTATGGGGGGACTGACCGCCTATTGTTATCCATACACCGCAAGGCTCTTCGGCAATATCTCGACCGACCTGATCAAACTGCTTCCCAAGGATTACACGAGCGTCAAGACCATTGAGAGGATCAGGTCCATGTTCGAGGGGGGCACCGGCCTAAATGTCATATTGGAATCCGACAACCCCGATAAGACACGCGAGGCGGTGGCGTTCGTTACGGCCGAATTGAAGAAAGACCCGGCCGTTGCCGATGCGCACTATAAAAAAGAAGGTTACACATTCTTTGACAAACACAAGCTGCTATTTCTGGACATCGAAGACCTTGAGACCATCAGGGACAGGATGGACCGGCGCATTCAGCAGGAGAAACTTGGGAGCTTCTATATAGACTTTGAAGAGGATGAGAACCCCGACGAAGAGTTCAAGTTCGGCGACCTTGAGAAGAAATACAGGTCCCGCTACACCAGCGGCGTTATAAGCGAATATGTCACCGACGATACGGAAAGGATCTATAATATCACGGTTGACATCGCCGACAGGTCAGAGAGCCTCCCCTCTTTCGACGTCTTTCTTAAACATATCGAGGAGCGAGTTGCCGGTTTCGATCTGAAACGATTCGATCCCACCATGCAGGTCTATTACTCCGGGACCATCCGGCACCGGCTGGACGAATACAAGACGCTGATCCACGACCTGAAGATTGCCGGCATGGTCTCCGGTATCGGCATCTTCTTGCTTCTTGCGGTCTATTTCAGGCGGCCGTTCTCTGTATTGATCATATTCGCCCCTCTGGGCGTTGGCATCATCTGTTCGTTCGCCTTTGCCTTTATTTTTATCAAGAACCTGAACGTCGTCACATCTTTCCTCTTCGCCGTCCTTGGGGGCCTGGGCGTTGAGCTCGGAATTCACATGTTCGCGCGGTATATCGAAGAACGCGCGTCCGGAAAGGATATTCGCGAATCCATATTTATCATCCTTCATCACACGGGCCGATCCGCCATTACATCGGGCTGTGCTGTCGCCGCAACGTTCCTCATCCTCATTGTGAACGACTTCAAGGGCTTTTCAGAGTTCGGCTTCATTACCGGCACCGGCATTTTGATAGTCTATTCGACATATCACGTCCTCTTTCCGCCTGTATTGATAGCTGCGGAAAAGTTGGGGCTATTAAGGTTCAAAAAGACGGTTCATCACGACCCGGCGATACTTGAAAAGAAATTCCCGCGGCCACGGCTTGTGCTGGGTATCACTGCGGCGGCCTTTGTCCTTTCGGCCATCACCCTTCCGTTCACCAAGTTCGAATACAATTTCGCCAAGTTGAAATCGAACATCGAAGACGGAAAGATCGCCAAGGCGAAAGAGAGGCTCACATCGCCGACCGTCAACAGACCGGCGGCCGTCTTCATCAAGGATATTGACGACGCAATGGCAGTCAAGGAATTTGTCAGGAAAAAGAAGGAGGAAGACAAGGCAATCGGCCATCCGCCGATCCTCAATACATATAAATCGTGGTATGACGTGACGCAATACGATCAGGCGAACAAGATGAAGGTGATAGATGAGCTCAAAGTTCTCCTCGCCGATAAGACGCTGAAACTCGTGAAGGGCGAGCACAAGAAAGATCTCGACAAATTCAAAGAGGTCCTGAACGAAACGGTGCCGATCAAAGAGAGCGAGGTCCCCCAAAAGATCAGGGAGGGCTTTTTTGGAATGCACCCGGTCGGCGAGCAGCTCTCTTACATAAACGCCGAGTCGCATCTGGAGCTCGACAACGGGCTCAATGCGATCGCCTTTGCCGAACGGATAGAAAATATCGAAACGCCTCGCGGGACCTTTCACGCGTCGAGCGACGCCATTGTCTTTGCCGACGTCCTGCGGACGATGTTAAAGGACGTGCCCCGGGTCGTCATGCTCTCATTTGCCATGGTCTTTCTATTTGTCTGGCTTGATTTTAGGAACTTGCGCAAGACCGCCCTTGTCGTATCGCCGATCGTAATTGGCGTGGTCCTTATGTTCGGAATAATGTTCATCTTGAGAATGAAGCTCAACTTCTTCAATATGATAGTCGTGCCGACGGTCTTTGGCACGAGCATAGACAATTCGATACACATCTATCACCGTTACGAAGAGATGGGCAAAAAATCGCTCATGAAGGTCTTTAAGACCAGCGGTGGCGCGGCGCTGATGTCGTCCATGACGAACATCCTTGGGTTCATGGGGCTGGTATTCGCGAACCATTCCGGGCTGGCATCCATTGGCAAGCTCGCCATCGCCGGCATGGCGGGATGCCTGTTTACAACGCTGATTTACTTTCCGGCCCTGCTCCAGTGGCTTGCGGATAAAAGAGGAAAATAAAACCTTAAATATCAAAGAGTTGCAGCCTGGCTCTCGATGTTAAAACAATTATCATTTTTGATAACATGCGCTTGACTTATCATTTTTGATAACATATAATAGACTTGAAAATAAGAGGAGTTAACAATGTGGAAAGTGATCGAGCATCGGACGAAGGCAACAAAGGTCATTGATAAAGCACCTAAACAAGTTCAACGTAAATATTCATACTGGAAACAACTGATAGAAAAAGATGATCCTTATGCCGTCCGCAAGCTGAAAGGTTTTAATGATCATGCATTAAAGGGAAATTGGGAAGGTTACCGCTCATCATATCTAAATGATCAGTATAGGGTGTTATACATAATTAAGGAAAAAGAGGTTGTGGTTATCGTGGATCAAATAGGTCCACATGATTATTGAAAACATAAAAAAGGAGATCAATATGTCTAAAATAAAAAATGAATATGTTCCCGCAAAGGATCGCGTAAAGCTTACAGTGGGGGATGTGATTAAGATGTCTTGTGAATTGAACGAGATAACTCAAACTGAACTTGCAAAAAAATCTGGCATTCAGGAATCTAATCTCAGCGACATCATCAACGGTAAGAGGTCTATTGGAAAGGCGGTTGCTGAAAAACTTGCAAAAGTCTTGAACGTCTCGCCGGCCTTTATCTTGTTTGCCGGCGAAAAATCACGTAAGGGCGCCGATCTTAGCAGTGATATCGATGTATCCTCTCTTGAGCGCGCCATTCAAGCTGTAGAGGATAATAAAAACAAAAACACTCATATCCAGCTTGACTCCATGAGGGAGGCAATTGAATTTATTGCAAAGGCTATATTGTCAATTTCACACCTTAAACTTGCGCGACGATAAATTTGGGTTGACGAGTTGAGAGATACGAGATACAAAATGCGCAGTTAACGCGGGCGTAGTTCAATGGTAGAATGCGAGCTTCCCAAGCTTGAGGTTGGGGCTGTTAAAATGTAGTTATAGGCGATTCCATTGCATTATAACATTCCGTAGGCACCGTAGAGGCACCCACGATGGCATATCTGAGGAAAAAAAGCGGCGACAACTGGTATCTGATCGACAAGTCAGGCGGCAAGTATAGGAGCGTCAAGCTCGGCCACATAACTTGTGCCGAGGCAAAGACGGTCCTTGCAAAATACCAGCTCGACGATACCTACCTCCGGCTCAATATTCAGTCGGATTGCGACATGACCTTCAAAGAGATCGCGGCGGAATATTTGCAGTGGGCGGTTCAAAATAAGGCCCATAGCACAATTCAATCCGAGGATTATAGATTGCGTTTATTCGTGAGTGCCCTTGGCAATAGACAAATAAAACATCTTAAAATGCAGGATTACGAACCCCTTCTTGTCGGCAAACCCCACTACCGGCGACTCAAGATCAATATGCTCAAGGCGATATATAAATTCGCCATCGAAAGAAAATATCTCAAGGTGAATATCGCGCAGGAATTTAAGGCGCCGCGGATACCTTCGACCCCGCCAAATTTTATCAATGAAAATGATGTGAAGAAGATTTTTGAATGTATGTCACCCGAGGCGCTGGTAAAATATAAAATCCTCTACTACACTGGCTTGCGGCCCGGGGAAATGCTGTCTTTGCAGGTGCGAGATATTGACCTTGTAAAAAAATCGATTCTAGTGCGATACTCCAAAACCGGCCGGTTTCGCGTGATCCCTATGCATGAAGAACTGATTCCAATATTTAAGGACCTCAAAGTTGGCAAGACGAAAGAAGCCTTTTTGTTTCCGTCACGGACAAATCCGAACGGGCATCAAGTTCAAATCGTGACCGGTCTCAGAAGAGCTTGCAAGAGAGCTGGCGTCGAAGGGGTATCGCCATATTCGTTCCGGCATACATTTGCCACAAGGATTCTGGAAAAAACAAAGGACATCCGGGCGGCTCAACAGTTGCTCGGGCATACATCGATCCAAATGACCACGCGGTATGCTACCGCGCTGGATCATCGTCTCAAAGAGGCGGTGGATTCGATATAACCAAAGGAGGAAGTATGAGTGAACAATTTGTAAAAGTAAAAGGCGAAAGCAAGACATATGCATTGAATGTAAACAGGATTATTGCTATATCGCAGGAGAATGATGGCGTTTACTATGCCTATATAGATAATTTTTTTGTGGGTATTGAAAATAAATCAGTGTGTGCTTTGAAAATTACATATGAAGAAGCCGTGCGAATAGCGAGTTGTCTTAGTCGTGGTGTTAATTTTGGATAAACAATAATGAAGAAATTTGCCCTTGAATTTAGAAAGTCGGTCCAGAACCAAGTAGCAACAGTGCAAGAAATACGATGATAGATAAGGATCATAAAAATATCGCCCTAGCTCCGATTGAACTGACACCCGTCGAGACTTCACGCGATTTTTTACTGGTAATCCTATTTGCAAAAAGCACATCAAAGAGTTTCCATCTTACATTAAAACTTGCCACTAAAGCATCGCACTTCGCAGAGGGTATTCTTGAGGGGAAAACCCATTATCTCGTCGGCATCAACAAAAATAATGAGGACTTAATTTTAGCGAAATCAATCCTCGACTATGTTTCAAAATGGACCGGAACACGCGTATACGTTTCGGGAAATGAACATCGGTCAGCGTATCAAGTTATGATGGTGATTGATTGCATTTCAAAAGCGTTGAAGTGTAACGATCCCAAAGCACATTGCTACGTGATAGCTGATCATCCTCTAATTGGGCGCATGAAATCTGATGTGGCGTGGGATATGCCTATTACTTTATCTGGCATCGATCCTCGATGGAAAGAATTAAAAAAGGCTCCAAAATTGCTTTTTCCGTGCCGCTATATTCAGCCATATTATGATACTATTCAACATGGTCATCCATCATCTCCACAGGATCAGATTCAAGCCGCGGCCGTGCGCCACGGATGCCACTGGTGTCCATTGTTTGATGCAAGTCAAATTGAGATTATAGAAAAGGAGTGAATATATGCCAGAAAAATTGCTATCATTTTTATTTTCCCTGTCCAAATTGGCGAATCCAGTTAAAATGTTTTGCGATAAAATAGTGAGGTTTTGTTCTCATGAAACAATAGTAAAGACCAAAGATGATAACTTGAAAGCCAATAGGCAATTTACCCGAGATGTTATTTCACATAGAGATGAATTGCGTATTCAACTAGAAGAAACAAAGAAAGAACGAAACTTTTTTAAAGAAGGCGCCAAACTCCTAAAAGCTGAAATTAATAATAGAGATAATTCTTTGAACAAATTTGCGGATATCGTCGAGCGTCAAACAAATAAAATTCACAACATGATAAAAAAAGTTGAGAGATTTTACCTTTATAAAATGTTCATTCGGTTGTTTGCAATTCGGTTTGGAATGATAGATTCCAAGAGGTTGGCTTTGATAGAAAGTGCCACAATGGATATGCTGACTGATGAAGAAGTTCAAGAGTGGTTAGATATTATGTTAAAAATATCAGGGCTTGCAACCGAGAATCAGGCGAGGCCACTGGTTGCATTGCAGTTTCTTATGGAAGCGAAGGTTTCTGCAATTTCACCAACAAAGCCTTAAATATCAATAAGATAAAAACATTAAAGCCCATCACAGAAGCTCTTGCATTCGCCGAGTTCAAGTTCGCACTTCACCCAAGCCTCATAGTATTTCTTGGCCGAGACACGTTCATCAAATTCAGCCAAGCTCGGCTCAATTTGAAGGCTTGTTTTTGTCGGTTGTTTCGCGCATGCCGTTGTCATCAATAGGAGTAACAGAGCGCACACGATCAGCCTTACGGTCCGCATAGCCGTTCCTCCATTCCTGATAGCGCTGGCGCAACTTGAATTGCTCGATCGCATTTCTGATAATGGCCAGCACCATCTTTATGATGTCGCCAGTACTCATATTCGGTTTACTTTCCACTGACAGCATTGATCAACTTTTGCAATTTACCACCAATGCCAAGTGCAACAAATCCGCCGACTACGCCGACAACGCCACCCCAGATCAAATGAAAATCAACTGGTGTGGATGCTAGTCCAGCAGCCACGGCCGACAAACCGGTAAGAATTGAACCAACTCCGCCGATCTTTGTTTTGTATCCGTCAAGCATTTTCAACCTCCCTTTTTGTTGGTGGCCTCGCGCGCGGCATGATATCTCTCCGCATTGCCAAGCACGCGTGGCACATATTTTACTGTTTCTTTATATCGTTTCCATCTGTTATTTTTAATCCTGCCCGGGCCAGCATTATATCCGGCAAGCGCAAGATGAATGTCGCCATCGGCGAAGAGCTTCAGAATCCAAGCGAGATAATCGGCCCCGGCGAATATCTGACCGAATGGCGTCGAAAGGTCATAACCCTTATCCTTGGCCGTGGCGGGCATGACTTGCGTGAGCCCGAATGCGCCACAGTGCGACTTTGCCTCGGGATCGCCTGCACTCTCGGTGATAATGAGCCCGCCGAGGATGTCCTGACACAATCCCTTCATGGCCGCGATCTCGGCAACCATCGCGCCATAAATCTTAAACACTTGCATGGGCGTTTTTGGTTTCAATGACATAATCTATTCTTGTCATTTTAATGTTCCTATTGCCTTGAGTAAGCCGATAATTCCTCCGCTACCTACCGCACCTCCACCAGCTCCAAACAAGAGCATATTAAATCTGTGCTTCCATTTGTTGTCGACCCTCTCCACGGCCAACTTCAAATCTATTGAATTGATTAAGGCCTCTATCTTGTCGAGTTTTGCTGTTTGATCATCCGTAAATTTGTCAAGTTTTTCAGTTTGAGCATCCGTCTTTTTATGTAATCCATCAAATCGCTTATCGAAATTCTGCGTGCGTTCGACAAGCGTGGCAATAACGGATCCCTGTATGCAACTATGTTCAGTCATATTTGCCTCGTTTAATCAGTAGGCCCAGCCGTGAGTGGTTGGCAATACCAAGAGTTTTCGGCCTTGCAATAGCAAAGTTCTACTGTCGCGGCAGTATCAATCGCGATTTGACCGAGAGTGCAGTTTACTCCCAGATCTGCCTGCGGAAGTTCCAATATATTCACGTCATTATAATCAACAGTTGTGCCATCTGCATTTATGCTGTCGACTCCCACGCTTCCGGCATTTGTGATATTGCCATCAGAAACGTCCAGCGATCCACCTGCAAGCCCTATTGCCCCAACGTCAACCAAAGTAACGCCTGTTGTGCTACTCACGCTAACTGTGTTCGCCACTGCCTCAAAGTCCAATGTAAGAGCTTCGTTGTTTGCGGGGCCTGTCGCTCCGCCGATTACTATCTGTCCCGTTGCCTCATCAGAATAAATGCTATCCAATTTAAGGTATCCCACATTCGCTATATTTCCGTCGGAAACATCAAGACCACCGACGCCAAGACTGATCGCACCAAAATTAACTAAGGACGCTCCTGTTCCCGAGCTGACGCCGACAACGTTCGGAGTCGTCTCAAAATCCCACACAAGATTTTCTTTATTAACACCGGCCGTTGCGCCCTTCATAGTGATTGTGCCAGCCGCCGCATCTGCCTCCAATGAATCAAGCGCTATGTTGCCAACGTTTGTGATATTGCCATCGGTTACATCCAGCGAGGTAAATGTTCCAGCTCCGCCTCCGATTACTCCCGCGCCGACGCTGATGCCAGCCGGTATGCTCAAGACGCCAGAGCTTATTGCTATGACGGCGTTGGTGTCATCGTGATACAGCGTGACCGCTTTGTCACCGCCGTTGCTCATTGCCGTTAATCCAGCCGAATTGAGGTCGGATAGCCCGAAGTTCACGCTCATATCTGCCTTGCGTGTGATGACCAGCCGGTCATTGGTGGCCGGTACGCCGATAACCAATGAGTCGTTGGTCTGCGCCGTATCATATTCCACGGCCGCGTCTGGCAGATTGCCAAACTGAACTTGTTTGTCATCGAGAAACCAGAAATTGTCGCCAATTCTTTGTGTTCCGATGAGCGCCGCGATCGCGGTGCCACTTATGATCGTGGCCACAATCGCCACAAACATCACTATTTTTTTCATTTTCATTTCAATCCTCCTTTAGTTATTTGACCGCGAAATTTCGACCCATCTGTCGTAACCCGCGTCATACATGACTTGTAAAGTGTCCCCATTCCCAAGCACAGCATTTGAATTTACGTTCAGTTCCAAACCGGAATTAGGCAGAGCATTAGTGTCCTGAAATGTGACTGTATTGACGTTATTCGTTCCTTCGATGATGATGATCGTACCATCGATGGCATCCTGTATAGTAGGCGTCGATGTCAAAGTTTTCGCCGCGCCATTGCCGCCGACCCTGATGAGGGTCTTGATAGGCGTCGGCAAACTATCTTCCGCATTCATCAATATCGGAGCCGCAGGGTTGTATGTTGTCTGGCCATTGTTGTAAAAACCGCCAGCGATACTATAAAAAGCATAATTCGTTATTCCACCTGTTGCCATGCCACTGACACCTACGTTTAGACCACCACCATGCGTCGCCGCAGAAATGCCTGACATTCCGTAGGCCGTGCCCGTGTCTGCTCCATTATCAACCGTGGCAATTCCCGTTATCCCAGTGCCAGCCCTGGCACCTTTTGTTTTGCCTACACCTAATCCTCCAATGGCGTCGTTTACTCCGTCCGATATTGCCTCCATCGCCACACCGACAGCGTCAACCTCTCCGTTATAACCGGTATCGCCACGCGAAATGATGGCTCTGGCATTTGGAAAATCTGTGATCGAGGCGTCAGCCCCTAATCGCATATTGGCCGTGTTAAAGATGTCTCCATTCGCACCAAAGAAAGAATAATTTTTTAACCCGTTGGCAGCGTTCGAATACACGCCAATATTATCACCGCCCGCGTGTGTGCTGACAGCGCTTCCGTAAACACCTATCGCGCCAGCTGTATCATTTGATGCATTAACCGATGCCGTTCCAACCATGCCGTAACCATCTTTTGTGCCGAATGTTTCGCCAAGGCCTGTAAGCCCCGTTGCAGGAAAATTAACATTGGCCTTTGATTCTCCTATCAATCCTATTTTTCCGCCGCTTGATTGACCCGTATCCGATTCTGTTATAACCGCCTGCGCATTAGGAAAATCGGCCGAAGGATTTGTCGTGTTTATCAATAACTTGTTTTGATTAAATATGTCTCCATTCGCACCGAAGAATGAATAGTTCTCTCTCCCGCCGGTCGCTCCGGCATATACGCCTGCATTGGGTCCGTCTCCGTGCGTATCGATTGCAAAACCTAAAAGGCCGGTTGAAAATGAAGGATCATTAGTATTATCTACCATGCCTCGGCCATAAACGCCGCTACCAGGGATTCCGCCTTTTGTTTTTCCAATGCCATAAACTCCAAAACTTTGTTCAGCAACATCAGATACTGCCTCACCGACAACCCCCACGTTGGCCGTATGTGTTGCGCCAGTGTCAGCTTGGCTCATTATGCTTGTCGCTTGTGGAAAATCGGTTTCGCTAGCCGCATCGCCTACAAAAAGTTTTGCATCGAAATATGATTTGATATCTGCTTCAATTCCACCCTCGAAATAACCAGAGCCGGGCGTTTTCACTATCTTATTGGGCGCGCCTCCGCCGCCTCCGAAATGAACATATCCTTCGTCGTGTGCGCCAAGTTTTTGTCCACCATAAATGACAACGGGACCACCGTCTCCATCAGTAACCGCATTGCCTCCGTGAACCCTTACACTATATCCCAATCCGTCGGTCGTTCTTTTTGTCGTCAATTTTAAGGATTCATCAACAGCTTCAACTCCGTTTGCAGTTGTGAAATTCAGAAGTTCATTTGTGCCGGTGAACAATCTGACAATATCTTCATCTAGATTATATTCGGTTGCGACAATCGTGTCCTTGTCCGCATCGTAGATAACGGACGTTTCTTTCATGCATTGGCTGTTTATGTCGACGTAGCCGGGTGCGCAAAGATCGCAATCCCAAGTCGCTGTATTATATGCGTAGCCCGTTGTGCACGCACAGGCGTGAGGCTGGTTGTCCGGATCGCTGGCCCACGTCCCCAGACAATAGACACCCGTTCCTTTTGCAAGCGCATCGCAATATGCGTCCCAATCAGCTTTCTGCGCGTCCGGTGCACAGCCGCCACCAAACATGACATTGTTCGTTGCCCCGCAATTGACACCCTGGTATTGTGAAAAACAGGCGACAGGCGCGGCAAAAGATTTTAGGGGAATAAAAAGCGAAAGTAAAACAAGCCCGAATAGGAGTCTCCTCATATTTCTTCTTCTTCCTACGGGCCTTTAATTTTTTACATTATATCCAATCCTGATTAAAATACAATCACGAATTGGCAAAACTTATTTGCAACACGCAAATTTCATCTCATTAACACAACCGCGCATCCATCCCTGGTCGGTCACGAAGTCCCAATATCGACCGTAAACCGAGAGCGCGGCGCTCGACCAACCCTTGCAGTCATTCGCATCGGCTGTGTATCCCGGCGGGCCGCCGTTTACCCAACCCTCACCGATATCTGGAAGTGCCTTGTTCTGGTTTATCATCCATAGGATTTCCATATCCTGACAAACATGACTCAATGGATATTCCGCCGCACATACAGCATCAACTGCCTCATATCCGCCCTGATCGCCGTCATAAGTCGCGGCGGTGAACCCCTCAAATGATATATCGAGTTTGTTAGGGAAGAAACCGAAGCCGGGGAGGTTGCCGGATCCTGCCATAGCTTTTGCCGAAATCAGCAAGGCAACAAACAAAATAAAAAGACATATTTTTCTCATATTGCCCCCGTTCAATTACAAAGATAAGCTACCTTATTGTTTATGTTATCTGTCGCCACATAGAGCAGGTTCAGATTGACTATTGATACATCATTGTATGGCATTCCAGGCGCCAGTTCCAATCCGCGCTTCACTCCGTCTTTGTTGGTGACCGCATCGTCGCCGACATATACAGAACCGTTATTATTGCTGAACGCCTGAATCGTACACGCGGCCGCAGACAAGTCGGGCATTTGAACTCTATCGGCCGGACCGGCAAGTGGAATATTTACAATTCCTGTATGCACAGCCGATCCCGGCGCCAAGCCAAATACTACATTAATGCTCCCGTCAGGATTGACGTTCAATACCTGCGCCTCATCAGTGGCATCTCTACCGCCTATCGGCATCATCGTCGATTTATTGAGCGGCTTGAATACCTTCTCGGCGCTGGCCACCAGTGGCAACAACGTTGTGATCATCAGTCCGATTACAAAAAGCTTTTTCATCTTAGACCTCCTATGCGTTTGATAAAGTTCCATAAACAACAAAGCTGCAACATTTATCTGTGTATCCGTTCGTTCCATCATCCGTCACTTTAAATTCAAAACTGCCAACCAACTTATTATGGATTCTCACATATCTAGAAATAGGAACGGAATCTTGAATAAGACTTATGTCTGCTACTATTGTATAATTAACGTTAGCAAAAGGACGCAAAAAGGTGACTCTCCTCTGATTATCTCCCAAATCATCTAATGCCGTTGCTACATTATACCCTTCCGCAAATGAAAGGAGATTTCCTCCGTCGTCGGTGCCTATTGTAAAGCCCCAGGCCTTTGCCATTGATTGTGACGTTGCTTTTTCATTTGAAGTTGGGGGATTCAAACTCGACAATTTCGGATTTGTTGTAAAATTCCATTCTTGTGTTATCGTTTCGGTGGTATTGTCCTGAACGACATGACTCATGTCCGGGATCAAGCCATCGACATATCCTTTTGTGGCAAGGTGCGCCGCAAGAGTTGGTGTTTGGCCACTTACTACTTCATTGAATATCCAACTTTCTGAAATTGTCTCCGCCGTATTATCATAACACACGTGACTCAGGTCAGGTATTACCCCATCGACATAAGCCTTTGTTGCCAAATGTCCTGCGAGAGTTGGCGTTTGTCCTGATATAACTTCTGAAAAAGATTGTCCCGCCTTAGTTAGATGCGCATATTGCGGATGATCATCGTCTCCAAGGCCGTCCATTGCGAGTCCATGATCCAATTTGCCGCCATCATCAGCATCCTGATGACTATGGATCAATAGATCATTCGATGCCAGAGCGCCACCGGCCTGCACGGCCGTTTTGAACAGGGGCACCTCAAGTATTCCTCCGCGCCTTTTGAAAACTATGATTTCCGTGTAAGTAACATTGTCAATTAAGGCCGCACCGGCGACAATCGCATATCGCCCTGGCACGAGCGTTGCGTAATCCCCAGTCGCTAAAACAGTCCCAGGAGTCGCGTGCGGTATAAATACAAGGTATTCTCCATCGGCCAACGAATATGTTGCCTCCGGCAGGATGTTGTTCACGATTGTATTGCGCGATCGCCATTCGAGATAAAGGCCTCCTGCAGGGACTATAATCTGTGTTCCACTCCATGTCACCGACGCGCCGGTTGTGTGAAATGATGCGCTGTCTGAAAATTCTGTGCGTTCTTCGCCCCAACCAAACCACTGATAAGCCTTCAAAAAGAGCCAGTTCATCCATTGATAAGGCGGCTTCTCCTGCGCTTTCCATCCGACAGTTTTCTTTGACTCGCTGGGCTCGACCGCATAACTTGGCGCGCCAGTAGCCCATTTCGGTTTTGTAATTTTATTTAGTCCCATCTCAATCCTCCTATATCAAAAACAACGACGCAAACTTTCCACCGACTGTAGGATCATCCAGATCCCCAAACCCCATCCCGTTAGGATCGCCCTCAAACGAGAAATATTTATTGAGCGGATTTCCGCCGTCGTCACCACCTTCGTCATCTCCGTCACCCTCGTCCTCGTCATCGCCATCCCAAATATCGTCATGTCCATCATCGTTATACCAACCGATGCCAATCAATTTGACGCCTGCCGGCACGACTTTTAGACACATGTCATAAATGTCCTGCAAATTATTTAGCAACAACCGCCTGCAACCACATGAATCATATTCAACCCAGCCAGCTTCTGAAAGTTCCGTGCCGAGAGTTAAGTCCTGCGATGTCGCTTGAAAGATGACATCGAAATCATACCAGCCCGCAAATGAAACATACGCCTGCAAAATCGTCGCCCCGTTATAAATGACCGGAATATGGCCGGCCACGCCATCCGTTTTGACCCACCCGCGCAACCAATACCATTCACCTATCGCAAGGATTGTCTGTCCTGCCCCAGGATTGTTTGAGCCATTATAAGCAACGCGCAAACATTGCTGGCCGCCATGCTGTTCGCCACCGCCTTCTTTAGTCAGTGTTGCATTATTCACGACCTGCCAAGCAGAGGTGTCCGGCGCCTCCATGTTGCCATCGACAAGTAATTGCTCCGAGTCAACAGGCGCGAAGTTCCCGAATATGGCGCATTCGGCAGGATAGTAGGGGATATATTGCGCCTTTGTGCATTTCATCAACAGTTTGAACAGCGCAATCAAATCCTCCGGCACGCCGTTCGATATGTTGACGCCTATCTTGCCAAGTATCGCGATGCGATAGACATCATCCAGCATGCCGAGTCTCGGTTGTCCGACAATATTTCCGATGATGTCGAGTTGTTTGCCTATCGCCGAATTGACAGATCTCTCATAATACATGTCAAAGAGCGTCTCTTCGAGTGATTGAGCGTCCTGTGTGACGGCCTCAATCATGCCCTCAAAGCGGGGCTTGCCCTTATATTGCGAGAGCATCCTTGCTTTCGCCTGCACGACATGATCTGTGATTTTCGCTACTGTCATAATATCGTTATATCAATCCTTGAGCTGTCAAACAGCGCCAGCTCTACATCTGCAATCGGTATATTGGCATCCGTTATTGGATTTGGTGCTATGCCTATTCGTATCGTGATGTTCACAATCCCCGGGACAACGTTTATCGGACAATAGAGCCAGTCAGTGATGACATCATCGCCTATGCTGAAAGTGCTCTTAGCGTAATCAAGTATGCTGTTCTCTATTGTTGTTGCGCCTCCAGCCGGAAATAGACTGTTAGTTTCGAGATCAACTTCGAGATATATCAATACATCGTCCGGCCTTGAGAAATAAACGTCTTGGCTAAATCCCTGCGAATCCACGACAACAATATGAACTGATCCATATATTTCGATTCCTGAAGGACAATTCTTCCAAATGGTCATCGCAATTTCGTTGTCGTTGCCTTCTTTGACGACGCACTCAAAGCAATGCGGCGGCCTACCTGCGATGTCAGGCACGTTCTCCCTGTTGGTATAAACCTTCACCGCATCAACTTCATCGATGGCTTTCAATTTGGAATATATGGCGTCAACCGTCGAACTCCCCGGATTGGCAAGCGTCTGTTCGCGCCTTATCCGCAATTCGGAGTCGAGCTCAACGTGGCGGCCGACGTCCGCATCTGTCAAGTTTATAGCCGCATCCCAACCGGCAACCGGCGTTTCGATAACGGTCAATGTTCCTGCCTTCGCATCGATCTCACCTTTAACTGTTGCCTGAAATAATATTGAAATGTGTGGCAACTCGCCCGGGGTCGTCTCGACGATCGTGATTATCGTGTTTACGCCGCCCATGTTGAGCGTGTTTGTGCCATAGGCAAGCAGTGGTTGCGGCTTCTCGCCGTCAGCGCCCCCGAAGGGAACGACAAAACCCGCCGCAAAACTACCTGCAACCGTCACACCTGAAAGGGCGACAAGCGCATTCAGAGCCGCCTGAACGTCGGCCGCGTCCGTTGTTTGATCCATATCTGCCGTTGTCTCACCCTGAAATACGAGCGTAAATATGCCGCCTGTTGGCACGTTTGAGAATGTTATCGTCTGCACTTCATTGACGCCGGCGCCTATTTCGGCCTGCACTGTGCTTTCAAATTTTGCCGTAGGATTATTTTCAACTGAAACGATTGATCCTTGAGGAATAAGAGTGCTCTGAACGCCAGTGCAATATACATCGACTAATGATTTCGTAGCATCGAGCCTTACCTGTCCTGTTAACGCGATGTTAAGGTCCAGACTTACGCCACCAGCCGTCGGCGGATATTGTGAATTATAGACAGCGAGCAGGAGTTCCCAAATTAAGGCTTCCCGTTCGGATGTTATGCCGACAATCTGGCCGAGGGTTTCCTGCGAAAGTAGATTGATTGCATTGCCGAGTTTCGCTCTCAAGGTGGCTTCCGTCTCCGCCTTAATGTCGGCCAGTCTTTTTATAACCAATCCGTCTACTGTTAATCCAAAGGACATTTTATACCTCTACAAATTGAGAAAAATCAATTTGTCCTTCTGTTGTTAAACATGCCAACGCAAGCGTAAACCATCTCTTGACCGGGTCATAATCAAACGTGAATTCCGTTAGATCGGTGACCCCCGGAGTCTCGAGAGCAACCGCTTTCAACACGCTTTGCACCAACTGGAACGTCGGCTGTTTCGTCAAAATCTCCTGATAATATGGAACGCCGATTGACGTATCCAAAAACCACTCACCCAAAAAGGTGCGATACCGGCATTGCAAATGCTGGCGTATTGCGTCCAATCCCTCCGTCAAGGTGACTTCGTTATTTGTCACGTCGATATCGCCTGTATTGTCGAGTTTCAAGCTACTCATAAGTTATACCAAAGTTAAATTGTGCTCAGTGTGGTCTGGAGGATACGTTCCGACCGCATGACCATTTGCCGTTATATGGGCAACGATTTTCTGCCCAATTTTTTGCCAGATCTCCTGACCTGTTATTGTGGCCGGAGGATTGTCGCCATCCCAATCAAGATAGGGCTTTATCTCATTCCAAATTTCGTTACCAAGATTCGTACCGTTAAGTGCCATAAAATTTAAACCTCGAGAAAAGACTTCAATCTTTTCTCGATTTCCTTAAAATTAACGTGATAAAGTTTCTCCGGTCCGCCGCAAGTATAGGTGACCGCTTCCCGGACAGCCCTCATCATGTCACAAAGTGTTTTCACAAGCTCGGTCGTCCCATTGATCACCTGCAAATGATTGTTTGCCTTTACGTGCATTATTGTATTGCCATTCCGTATGATCACATCATCGCCGTTCGTAACATCAGCGCCGTTATTGAACGGATACAGTCCCGGATATGCAATCGCGTCCGACAGATGATGCGTTCTTGTATCTTCTGGATCAACTTCGCCGCCATTTGTGGACCACTTATCAATAGATCTATCGGCAAATATCAGCATGACATTATCACCTTTTTTCAAAGGCAAATGAATGAAAGCCTTGCCCGCGCGCGGGTGCGCGACCGGCACGTTATAAATCAGCGGCATACCCTCGACCGAGCCATCCTTGTATTTCCGTTTAATATTAGGCCTCACAGTCGCCTTTTGCGTCTTGTAATCGTATGCTTCGATCCTCGCTGGCATGCAAACTCTAATCTCCTGAGACGCCCCTTTTAATGCCTGCTTGATCGTCTCAGCAAAACTCGGCGTAACCTCGCTTTGCTTCGTGGTCTCTTTCTCGGTTAAAAATTTTAATGCCTTTGTTACCATTATAAAGTCGCCTCGCATTTAGACACGAAGTCGCCTTCGTGTGAATCGCCGTCATGCGTGACCTTTCGCACCTTGAAAGTTCCTTCTATAAACTTGCTTTCTAATTTCACGGCACATCCCGGACTCAACGCCGGCTGTAGAAGTGACACAAATTCCACGCCCTTCGACATCTTTGTCGGGCTTCCTATCAAACCGCTTGTGGGATTAAGCACGATCGCGCCAATCTTTGTTGTTTTGTTCTTCGATATTATCTGCAAAACTTCGTTCTGAATGCTCCATTCGAGGCCATTGGTTTTGCAAATCTCATCGAGGGCATACCTACAAGGGCCGTCAACCGAATATCCGTTTGCGTATTGGAGACTAGGTATCGCTTCTTCGTCAATGTTCGCCGGCATGTCAAAAGCGCCTGAAAGCTCCTGCAGAACGTCCTTTATCGGGGTGCCAGCCGGAAAGCCCCTGTGTAATCTGCTATTGCGGTATTTGTTGTCGCCGTCGCCAGCTTCGATTTCCGTGATGATGTCCACACCTTCATATTTGGTTGTGACGGCGCCCTTTTGCAGACCTTTCTTTTTTTTGTGTTTCGCTTTAACTATGTTTCCTGAAAAGATGACGCCGAAATTGTCTTTATATCCGGCTGTTAATATGACTCTTGATCCGCCATCCTCAAACATAGACCTGCTTTTTTCCGAGAGATTATAAATTGAAATCCTAGCCCGGTTCGGCTGGCTTTCGTTCGTTTTTTCGACCTCAAATTTTATGCGCAGTCCCTCAAAATCATGGCCACCTGATTGATTAACAAGCGTCACCGATACCCTGCGCAAATAGAGTTTATCGCTGAATATGTCTGCGTCAATTGTCATTCAGACTCCTGATAAAGTAAAAAGTGTGTTGAACCCAATCCATTACGGCCGCATTCATCTCCCTTGCCGGTGGCGTCATGCAACATCATCCGGCCAGCAGGAAACGCCGCACCCTTAAATCTTCCGAACAAATTCCAATTCGTAACAAGATTCATGCCCATGACGAGCGGATTTTCACTGCCGTCCATCAGGCTGATAAACCATCTTTCGAGTCGGCCGTTCCAATCAAACCTCAAGACAAATTCCTTGTCCTCAAGTTCGGTTCTCATCTTAAATGATGAGTTCTCGGAATCAGTCGGTATGATTAAAATATCTGCCATAATTTTATCCTAATGCCGCGAAAATACTGAACAGCCCAGCCGCACCAGTCGCCAATCCTGCGCCAAGCATGGACTCCGACGCCTTGCCCGCGGCTTGCGATCCTTTGTCCGCTGTGCTTGATGCCATATCCTTCATACTATCTGCAGGCGCACCACCCGATGCCAGTGCTCCACCAGTTGTTTTTGCTACCGCGTAAATTATTTGCTTCAAACTTGCAGACAGGTGAATTGCCTTTCCAATCTTTGCGTCCCTGTCCACAGTAAAATTCTCCAATATCATGTTGTCATAGACCTTGAGTCCCGTGACAACCTTGAAGGGGATCCTGCTCTTTTGAAGATTGATCAATTTATCATAAGCTTCGATTGACCTGCTCTTCTTGCCGAGGAAGCTCATGGCCGTCTGCACAAGTCCGGTGACACTATCGATAATTGAAAAGGTGACCGGCGTATCTGTTATAATGCCATCAATTTCGAGCTGTGCCGGCTTCAAATTCACATGATCTGTTATGGTCGAACCGGACTCGACGGGATTTTCCGTGCAGATCGCCGACTTGGTGTGAGTTTCCCGCATTGTGGCGTCAATCGTGATACCCCCGATGCTCGCTCTTTTGCTTCCGAATATGAGGCTAATTAATCCCATCAGTAAACTCCCGCTTCATAGACCCTGGTCAGATCCTGTGTGAGAATGTCATTGTTTTCCTGTATCTTATCCTTGACCATCTGGCTTAAGGTTTCAGGATCGCTGACATTGCCCGCATTTATTTCAATCTTGTTTTCATATTTGACCTGAACATTGTTTGTTTTGCCGCCGGCCACCATAGCCGGGGCAGTCAATGGCGTTGCACCCGCCAAGTTGCCAAGCGGATTTTCATATTGACGAACCGTGCCTTTGCTAGTGAAGACATCGGTTGCATTGGAAAATTCGTTGCCGGCCTCATCTGTAAAAACGGTTGGATTTGCGACAGTTCCGCCTTCGCCAAACAATTTTTTGATTATACTATACCCTGAAATCCATTTTAAATAACTCAACAACATTTCCAACGCTGGGAATTTAAGGCTTTTCATGCCGCGCATGAAAACATCCCAGTTTTCATAGAGTTGTCGAACTATGTCTACTGCAAAGAAAAGGCCTATTGCAAAAAGCCCGCCTCTCAAATTCGCGCCCAGCTTAGTTAATGCGCCTTCCGTGCCTGCGGCCTTGCCACCGATAAGTCCAATTGCCGAGGCCAATTGTAAGAGCCCTGCCATCTTCTCTGCGGCATATAGCACAACAATAGCCTCGCCAACTCGCTTGAATCCTGTTGCTACCATGTCAAGGTTGTCGGGAAGTTTCATTAAAATGTTAGAAAGTTTTTCAAGGAATGTATGTATTTTCTGATTTATAATTTCCCTGTTCGCTCCATACCACTCAATCAATCTATCAATAAATTTCTGAACAACCGGCATCAGCTCCGCGCCGACAACGTTCTTAAAAGCCCAAATTGCCGTTGTCATCGTGTCCCAACTGTCCATGAATTTGTCACCGGCCGCGATCACGTCTTTGCCCATTACGCCGCCGAGTTTCTCAAGCATCTTCCAGTTCTTTTCAAGCGCCTCCGGCCCTTTGTTGAGCATCGGAATCATTTCAATGCCAGATCTTCCAAACAATTTGATGGCAAGCGCTGTTTTACCAGCGCCGTCCTTCATTTGAGAAAACTTCCCAGACATTGACAAAAGCAATTCTTCTGACGATTTTACCTTTTTGGGGTCAATGCCAATCTTAGCGAATGATTCTGTGGCTTCCTTCGATCCTTCCTGTGCCGCAATAAGGTTTTTTGATAAGAATTTTACGCCTGTGCCGAGACCTTCGGCGCTCAATCCTGATAGTTTTGCGGTATATCTGAATTTTTGAAGTGCGTCGGTTGAAATGCCAATCTTTTGAGCGCTTTCCCCGATCTCATCTCCATAATTCGCGGCACTTCTTGCGAACGCAACACCGGTCCCGATAACACCTGCTACTGCGCCAGCCACACCAAGAATTGTATTGCGTAGCGAATGGAATGACTTCTCGTAGTGAGCAATCGATTTGGTATCTACATTAAAACCAAGTTTTGTGACTAATTCCTGTATAATCAAGTCGCGCTCCTTTCTCTCAATGCCTCATGCTGTATATCCAATGCATCGTTAGCATCTGCCAGGTCATCTATCGACCACCACGATTCGATTTCCTGTAACGTCGCTATCTGTGCCAATATGCATCGCCAGATCGCCCACTGCAGGCCATCATCATCTAACCGCGCGCCCTGATAGGTTCGGCCGCCGCCTTGTTCTCCTCTTTTATTGCGGCGGCTTCGCCGAAAAAATCGCCGTATTGAAACGACAAGACCTCCTTTAATAATTTGAACAGATGGCCATATTCTCCGGCGAAGTCGATATCGAAAATTAACTTTCTATGCTTCCCGTCATCCTGAATGCGCTCAGTTGTCGTCAATACATCGTTCGCAAGTATTACAATCCCGTCATCGTCGATCTGTCCAGTGACAGCTTCGAGCAACATTGCTATCAAGGTCGGCGTTACCTTTTCTTTCATGTCCTGTGCCATCAAGATACCCAACGATTTCCCGGCGATCTTTGCCAGTCGCGTGAGTAATTTTAATCCGAAGGTTGCGGAGTATTGCGTTGCAATATATTTTTTTCCGTCAAGATAAAACTCTTTGGTTCTTTGCATTAATTACCTCCGATAAATTCTTCTACGCTATCGCTTTCAAGTTTCCATTCGCGCTCGCCCGCTTCATTTCCAAAATCAATTGTTGGCGACTTCTGCACCCAACAATTTTCAGCAATACAAAGCGTCCGGCCGTTGCCATCCTTGACCATGAACGGCATACTTCCGGCATTTGCCAGTTCGTCTGCTTTTGCGAATCCATTAAGTATATCGTTGCTATCGCTTGTTTGCATCAACTTGATAGTTATAACGGCCGACTTATTACATGACTTCGACCTGGCGCCCTCGCCGTCTGATCCGATGTATGTCGTGAAAGCCTGTTCGTTACGATCCACGGTGACAAAAGACCCTTTTGCAATACCCTGCAAGGCGAAGCCCCCAAAAGTGATAAACACCTGCGAGGGATCATACGTTGATAATGGTTTGCCCATATTATTCCTCCTGTATTATAGTTATACTTGCACCAATCCCTGTATTAAAATTTTGTGAATTGCACCCGCCAAGATGGCCTGCCAAGTCACGTCCGGCAAGAGCCTGTTCGCTTTGTCGTTGTCGGACACTTCTGAAACCTTTGGCACAGTCACAAGATAGTCGTTGCCTCCGAATTGGTCCGGAGATCTGGCAAGCAGACCAACCTTGATTGCATTTTCCAATACGGCCCTTATCGCGGCCTCGATGATGGCGACACCCGCATCCGTATATGGAACCTTTTTAGCGTTAGCCAATATTGCAAAGATATTCTCGGCCATGCGCGCGCGCAACCAATCAATGCCGTGGATAACATCGATAAATTCGCCCGATGCCATTGTCCCTTCTTCCATCATATCAACACCTGCAATTTTCGTGAACAGATTGGCGTTCTTAGCAAGGACTGCATTCCTCTGTGTCGCTGTTAGCGGGCTCGCGGCGGGGCCGGCTACTTTCTTGAATTTCCAAGTGATGCTTCCGGGTGTGTAAGGCAACCCCTTGCCCATCCAACCGGCATCGATCCAGTCCGTCGTATCTTCGTTAAATGTGACTTGCGTGCGGTCCCTGTTTGATTCCTTCAAAACGTAGGCGATGTCCGTTGTTGACACGGCGCTATAGATATCGGCATCGCTCGATGTCGTGAAATAAATCTTATAATTGGCTTCGATCCACGTGGCGACGATTTTAACCTCGTCCTCGTCTCTGCTTGTGGTGATGAGCCCATACCAGTCGTTGTCCAACAAGACTATGTCATTCAGATCGGTTACGAGTCCGACATTCGCGACTGTTATTGTCATGACTATGCTTGCCTGCGAGGCTCCACCTGTGATACCAGCTTCCGTCAAAGAGAAGGGGACTCCAGCCTTTGCGGCTGTGCAGGTTATAGTCCTATCGTTCGGTCCACCGACGACCGCCGTGCCAATGCCTGCTGTTGCGGCCAACTTAACAGCAAACGCCGTCATCGTGGCTAAATGAGAAACTGCAAATGTTTCTGTTACTACAACGCCATCAACTTTTACTGAAATGACGTTGCCAGTTATTAAGTCGGCGCTCAAAACTATTGTCTCAACCATTGCTACTTTGCTCGAGTGCCTGACTATTTTGACTTGCTTAACTCTTGGCGATTGTGCAAAAAAAGCGTTTGCCGCCTTATATTCGTCGGTCGAGTCGGCGTAATCGCTGGCCACCTCGCTTAAACTCTCATAGGTATTGACCTCTTTCACCCCAGTGCCTGCGTTAGGCCCTATGATAAGTGGCGTGCCGAATCCTTGTTGTGATACTGCTTGCGTTTCCTTTGTGATTGTCACATCGACAATGTTTGAAATATCAGCCATAATAGGCCTCCTTTACGGGTTTTAAGCTTCGGGAATTTGCACACCGTTTAGCTCAACTTTCTCTATCAACCCTTGGTTTTCAATATACTGCACGGCATAACCGATCCTGATATCAAGACTGGCGCGTTCGAGACCTTCCGTCTCAAGTAGTTCCGTGATGTTCGTTATGTCGCCCTTATCTAAAATCGCTATGCCATAAACGTTCCAAAGTTCCCCCAGAACGTTCACCTTGCTTAAACTTGCCTGCAATTGCAGAGTCTTCTCATTGGATCCCTGGCCAATTACTTCAATATTGACGGACATTCTTCTGTGGCCGTCAATCTCCGCAAGCCCATCGTTATCAACCTCTGCCGATTCATCCATGAGGCCGTAAGCAGTTATGACCGATGTTCTTATGACAGCGTAAGGCGTTTTCTGCGGTCGTATCTTATATTGCTCGGCAAAAAGGGTCGTTATTTTAAGCTCCTTCATGATCCAAGAATAAAGACCCTGTCTTATGTCATCCAAATAGTTCGGCATTATGGTGCAATCTCCTGATTAACTTCTGCAAACAATACTTTATGATGGTTGAGGTCTGTTTCCATCCACCGCTCGGATTTCATGACCTCATAGGTCTTGCCGTTATATGCTATCTGGTCGCCCCTGTTGCCGCTCGCTTCGTCGGCTATCCATAATGGTGTCGCTGTGTAACCCTTTATCCATTCCCTCGTTCTGTCAGCTTCTGATAATTTCAAAAGTTCGTGACCGGCCAGGGGTTGTATTGAAATCTCTATTTCGAACGATGTTGTGGCCGGCTGTTGCCACTTGCCGTCTATATATCCGCCGATCTTGAACGAAATTGCGCCTGTTGGCTGTGATACTCCGCCGGTTACGACAATTTGCGTAATAACGAGCTCGGTTGCGGCGTATGCACAAAGAATTGTCAGCTCGCGCGCGCCCGAGACTGTGCAGGTTTCGACATCGTTCAAGTCTCCAATTCCCGTGGCAAGTGCGTCCATTGTCGTGGCTTGGTCAACTTGGAAGTCAACGGCTACGTCAATGCCATTGATATTTATGGAAATGTGATTGCCCGTAACAAAATCCGCGTCATACAGTATCTTCACGGTCTGATAATTCTCCGCAGACCTTGACACCGTGACCACTTCCGCAAAATCATGTATGAGTGCCGCGCCTGTCATGTCGTTTTGCCTCCGCCCATATCAACCTCGAATTGCACGCTCTGAACCATCTGGTCGGTATCAATCAAAGGTTGGGATGATCCTTTTATTGCAATAGTGAGCGGTGCATTCGGTTTAAAATCTCCAAACCTGACCTCTTTTTGAATATTGCCCTTGTGTTCCACACCGAGTAATGTCAATGCCTGCCGTGTATTCTTGATGCCCGCAAAAATATCCTTTGCATATTGCTTTATGCGCTCATTGAGTTTGTATTCATTCTTATCAAAAGCCTGTCGCATGAACGGCCTTGATGGGATATTCTTTTCCGGCACGCCATATTCGTTCTCTACTGCTATTTGCGCGACAGTCTGAACACTGCCTTTATGTTGCTTGTCCTTCGACGCGGGGAAGCCGATCTTGACATGGGCGTCGGCCATGAGGGCGATCTCATGCTTAATGCGATTCCATCCGCGGTCTATGACTTTCATGTCACTCATTAAGTTCCCCTGATCCGGTCACAACAACCGGCGATATCGTGCATTCGCTTCGTAACCGCAGAAATTCGTCACCATAGCGAGTTCGAGAGAGAGACGATGGCGATGTATCGCTTGACTGACTCTCCTGATAGCTTCGCGATATATCACCAACCTTCTCGCTAGTAACGATCTGCGACTGTTGAGCTCCGCCAGATGTCGTCGGACTGACAGACATCATGTGCGCCGTGAGATAAGTCACGGCGAGGTCATATTTATCCGTGAAAATATCTTCATTCACCGACAGTTTCGCCCACGCAATAAACTTAATAATACGCGCATCGGGCTGACTTGCCAGCTCCGGCGCCACGTCTTTAACATCTGCGGGACTGACCGACATAATTGCACCTCAAATCAATTACTAAACTGCGTCCGACTTATCCGAAAATTCAGACAATTGCTTGTCTATGGCCGCCAGCACTGCCTTGCGCGTTTCCTCTTTCCGCCATCTCTTGAGCGTCTTATGATCGAAAGTCTGCTTGATGACTTCCTTTGCGTCAGCAACAGGCAACTCGTCTAATGAGATATCGGCCTGTTTGCCCAGATCCTCCGGCTTTGCCGGCACATCTGCCAGCGCGGTTTTTTTCGCTTCTTTTGGTGCTTCCGGTGCGGGAGTCTTTTCATCAACCACGATTATTTCGCCGGATTCGACGCGCTTCTTGACGCCGGGATTATCTTTGGCCTCGTCCCAAAACTCGACTCGCACCTCATTGACACCGCTCTCCAACCGCAAACTGCCGCACCTATAAAGCGATGGGCGGTTGTATTTTATCTTGATCGTCTTTGCCATATAGTGCCCCTTTCTTAAATGCCGTCCATGATGATAGCCGAAAATGGCTTATACCATTGCACTCCGGCGCAACGCGCCTGGCAATAGATGACATAGTCAAGCCCTTCCTCTTGTGGATTGAGCTGTTCGAAGTCGGAAGGAACATTCAGCCTGACCTTGGCCGGATTCTTGTTGTAGGCCACCATCAAGTTTTTGCCGAACGGGTTGTTGGCCGCCGTTAATTCATTGACCGGAACAACCTGTTTCACCCAGATGTTGTTTGTGAGATACCAGTTCAGGATTGTCCTCTCGGATACATCGCTGTATGGCGTGTTAGCCACAATTTCATAATGATGTTCCGGGATTAGTAGGGTATTGGCAAATTCCACGCCCTTTGTGTTTTCCCTAATGGCCGATGCGGCCGCGTTCATGTCCCGCAGAATCTGTTGCGGCGTCTTGTTATCCCAAAGAGTCGAAGCGCCAGCTCCATCAGCCGCGACCGTTCCTGTTGGAACACTGTTGTCCGTGCTCAAAAAACCCTTGATTCCGAGCGTGGCGTAACCAAAAAATGCAATATCGTTCTCTTCTTGCAGGATTGCCCGCTTGGCCGATTCCGCCCGCATCTGTTCTAACGGCTTACGCGCCATCATTGCGGCCCTGATCTCTTGGAGGTTAAATGCGTAGGAAGCGCCGAGTGATCTGATGGGATAAACGAACTCCTGGCCTTTCACGTCCACGCGCGGGAAGTCCTTTGCAAAATTGTGGACCACCTTGGCCTTGCCTGTCTTCTCGAATTGCTGATAACTTCCGGCCTCTGCCGCGTTGCCAATCTCGAAAGAAACTGGTAACAGACTTCTGGCCTGCAATTCAGGGAACTCGACTTCATAGATTTCCACCTGCTTTTTTGTCAGCTCGGTCGCAAAGAATATGCTTTCATTTGCGTCCAAGTTTTGAGCTATTACTTTTACTGGCATGTTGTGCCTCCTGTTTTTAATTGAACCCCTTTAGATCAGCGGTTATTCCGCCGTCTGTAATTTTCATTATGCCTCGACAATAGTTGCTAATACCTCAAGCGGTGCTTTGCCGCTTGCATGCCCCGCGAGCCATTCCACACTTGCTGTCGTCAGCAATACAGTTGTTGCACCATCTGCTGATTTTCTGAACTTGCCGCGTGAGCTTACTGCGATACCCGTGACTGTCTTAGCGACGACTATTCCGGCTTGTCCTGCTCCGCCGGTTATTGCCGCGTCTGTGACTGTCAGGGTTTCTCCCTTTGTGTCGGCGGTGATCGTCACGATATGATTGTCTCCGCCTTCCAATGTGGCCGTTTCTACACCAACCACTGCCGCGATCTTGACTGCGAAAGCCGCCATCGTAGCGTCATGTGATACCGCGTAGGTTTCGGTGCATGTCACGCCGTTGACCTTTGCTGTGATGACGTTAGCGGCGATGAGATCTCCATCAAGCGTGATGGTATAAACTTCTTTTTTGCCATCGATCCTGACGTAAACTCGATCACCGACTGCAACTGTTTCTTCCGTCTCGACCCAAATCTTGCCCTTTTTAAGCACCGCGACCACGTCCTTGTCTTCATACTGGCCGCTGACTTTCGTTAAATCCCTGTGCGTAATTCCAGGATACTTCGTCAATAAACCATCAGCCAGCTTGACGGTTGGTAACGACAGGACATCGTCTGCCACTGACATAACTAGCATCCTCCCAAATGGAGCGATGCCGCTTGCCTTTGCCGAAATCACTTCGGCATTTGCCACGTCGAAAGCGTCGACCAACTGTCCTACGACGGCCTCCGTCATACGATTTTCATAACTTGTTTGCATTTTATCCTCCTAGTTTGTTATTTGTCTTTGCTTACTGTTTCACTACCGGCTGCCTCCACGCATTCAAGGCCTTCTCCTGCGCCTTTTGCCTCGCGGCTACCAAGTCCATGCCATCTACATTGCTATTGTCTTTTGCGAGATTTTTCAGGGCATCGGCAACATTTTTGCCTTTGTCTGTCGCACCAGCCTTGATGATATCGAAATATGCGTTGACATATTCCGGTGTCTTGCCGTCCATTTTGATGTCCGGGCTGACTTTTTGGATGACGGCTTTCTGGATATCGACGTCCTCAACCTTATCGAAATCCATCTTGTCGGCTTCTGTGCCCAATACTGATTTGGCGAAAGTCTCGAGTTCAATGCGCGCACGCGCTGTTTTTAACGTGTCCATTCGACTCGGTTTTTCGGCCTTGATTTTATCAATCTCGGCCGCCTTGACTTTTGCGTCGGCTTCAAGCGCATCAACCTTGCCCTTCAAAGACTCCGCGTTCTTCTCCGAACTTTCGAGCTTTGTCTTGGTATCATTGTGCGCTGTTTCAAATACTTTGACTGCACCGGCGAGCTCCTCGCTCACCTCATACTCTTTACCCGCTAGGGTTATCTTTGGCATATTGCCTCCTTTATTTTGACCATCGTTATATTCATCACCCTTGTGTTGAGTTACCCATTCTTTTGCCTTCGCCATAGTCCATCCCTCGCCCTTTTTGAAACGATAGGACTGGACAACCATAGACCCTTCTTTACCTGCCGGTGGGTTTTTGAGTTTGCCAATTATGATTGAAATGCCGCCGGTCAATTCCTTCGTGCGGAAACTTTCAGGATCGAATAGAGATGGCTCCTTGACCCGATGCCTGATTTCGTTTTCAGTTTCTTCCCAACCGTCTATTTTGCCAGCGTCTTGTCGAACCTGCATGCCGACGTGGACATCCTTGCCATCCATCAGCAACCTAACTTGCGGCCCGGCACGACCTTGATCGACAATGGCAACATGATTATAAAAAATGGATCGTTGAATCGAATCATATACCTCACCATTCCAGACACCCGGCGTCTCATCCAGTTCGCATTCGTAGCCACATGACGTTTCACGTTTCTGATAGTATTCGATATCCTTGACCGCCTCGTAATCCGTAACTGTGGTATCGCATTTAATAAATTCGCCATCTTTGATGACATCCTTGCCAGTGAACCCAACCATGAAATCTTTTGCATTTTTAGAATTTAGAAACACCGGCGGATGGTCGTTGGTGATGGGGACTTCTGAAAGAGAGGCTATTGACTTGGGATTGAAAACTTCATCGGGATGGCGCAATTCACGCTTGATGCTTCCGTCGACCATCATGTATTGAAATACGCCAGTGCGCGTGACATACGCAGGTGTCTTGATGAACCCCTGTGATGTTTTGATCGGGGCATCGAGTCGGCCGTAGTCAAGACGATATACCTTCAATTAAACTCGCTAGCTGGGCCTTAGGTTATTATTTACAGCGGGCTAAAAAGAAAAAAGCCCGCAGTTTTCACTACGGGCCTTTCACTAAGTTTTAATAATACACGGTCTAAAAACTTTTGCAAGAAAATTTTTTAAGTTTCACTTTTTTCTTCAAGAACAGGTATCGCAACGCAACGACAATTTATATCCTCGCCCGGGTTTCCTGTGTCCTCTGGTGGATCGTCCCAAGAAAAGGTCTTGCCATCCTTCTCCGCGTGGCTCTCGCGCACCCGCTCGTCGCCGGATGTTTGCCATATGTATTTCTCAATGCCTGCATCTTTCATTCGGCTTTCGGTTAGGGCGGCATTGAATTTGCTCACTTGGTCCCGGGCTATCAATTTGGCCTTATTCTCGGCGATGCCGAACTTGTCTTCGATCGTCTTTGCCAACTCTTCATGCCGCCAGCCTTGTTGTGCGCCCAGCATGATCGTCTTCTCGACGCGCTCGATGTGCTCTTCTGCAATACTCTTGACCAGTGTCATGTTGTTTTTGACAAAAACTTGCATCTCCTGTTTGAGCCACGGTTCGGCGCGTCCGAGGTCTATACCAACCATCTTCACAGCTAGTTTACGAAAATATGCGTTGTTGATTGTTTCTGTCCCGGTTGCGGCGTTCATTGCCATATCAAAATATTCGGCATCAGTGAAAAAATTGCCAAAGGCCTTGCGGAGCCGTGCAATTATCTCAGCAATATCGTCGGCATAGTCATCTGTCCTGTCCGGCCGCAGATTGGTCGCCACTGCCAATAGTGTAGGCAGTTCAGCGATGACAATCTCGCGCGTGAGTCTGAAAAGTTCCGCCAGCATGATCCTTATTTTCTTAAGGTATGTCAATTGCGCAGGTCTGAAACTACCCGGCCGCGGTGGTTTGGGAGGTTTCCGCCCTTTTAGTTTCAGGCGCATGGCGTAAAAAAGATTGAATTTTGCGTTAAACATTGTATCAAATCGCATCATTCTGCCCCCGGTTGATTGTCTGGTTTTTTGATCGCGTCGCGCGTATCCAAATCAAGATCGGTTTCAATGCTGAATTCGTTTGTAAACCGGCTCTTAGCGATCTCTTCCGGTGTCACGACAGCCTTGTCAAGATAAACGCCATCTGCCCTGGACATGAGTTCTCTTATCTCCGCCATTTCTTTTTCATCCATCTGCCAGAGCGGGTTGAAAATGATCTGGTATTTAGGCGCTTTGCCCTTACTAATGCCGCCTTTTGTGGCAAATATCAGGTCGAAAATCTTGATCAGCGCAGGGCGGAGTTTCTTTTCTTGCTGGTTCTTAATATTATCATACCAGTCGATCTTCTCGGAATCTCCGCTTGCACCGAGCCCGGATGGACTTTCACCAAGCAATATTGTGTGCGGCATCGATGTCGCTGAGACAAGACGATTGCCAACGGCTTTGATAAGACTCTCTATGCCTCCAAGCGCCGGCGTCTTCTTCTCGAACTCCTCGCCTTCTTCAATAACCAGCAAATTTGCAATCGAGGCTGTTTTACTGACAAGCAACAATCTCTTCATCACTTCATTTGTCTTGCCGCTGGCAATCATACTGGAAAGATTTTTGAGTTTGAACACATTTTGTGCGAAATCCTGCATTATCAATGCGGCACTATTGTTAGTCTGATTATAATTCCGTATGCACTCGTAGATACTCGACAAAATGCTATCACCGAAATGATTATTTTGTGCCCGCAAACTTTTCGGCAATTCCTTGCCATCAAATCTACAGAGCCGACTGTGGTGTAAGACCTCGCCGGTCTGCCTCGCATTTTTGAGCCCGCCGGTGTTGAGCCGATACGTTTCAGGAAATCCGAAATTGGGCGACTTGAGATCATCAGTGATGTCACCCGATGTTGTCAGCATGAATCTGTCCAGCACGGCAACGTATTCGATGGCCTTGCCGATGTCCTTCTCTATCGACTTGGCTGGATCTCCTTTTTCTATGCCAATAAAAAGAAATCCGGAGCCATAGAGATTACCCCACTTGAGCGCCTGGTTGCACTTTTTGAGGCCGCAGATTCTATCAAATTCCTGCATGGCCGTATCGGCCAGTGCGGCATCTCCATCAATAATCTTGATTTGAAATCCCTCGCGGCACATATCGTCCGGCTCGCGGTCGACTATGCGCGCTGCGGTGTCATCGCCTTGATATAAGGCATTCAATTCCGCTTGCGTTTTGAAACTGACCTGTGCGCTCGCGCCTGTTAGTTTATCGCGGTTCGCCATACCAAGCCCTGTCAGTATGTTTATCCAACTTTCGAGCCTTTGGGTTGTCTTGCTCTGCCTGCTTGTTGTTTTGTTTTTCATTCGAACCCCCTTAGTAAGTTTTGCAATCTTATGATACTATTTTGCCCACCCGTTAAATAAATAATTGCCTGCGACATAGCGTCGATTTCATCCTTGTATGGCGTATTCGGAAAGTTGGCGCACCTGTCAATGAAATCGGCGACCCAATCATAGCCGGCCATTGTCGGTTCAGGCAGAAATATATTGCCGGCCTCTTGGTAGAACGACACTACTTGCGCGCGTGCTTCCTTCGATCCGTATTCGTCGGGATTGAATGGCACAACCCCGGACATCTGACTTTTTATCAGTTCCATGACGGCAGGGCCATTTGCCTTCTCTTCAATTACCTTGCAATCCGCAGCAGGCCATAGAGCAGAAACGTTAAACAATTCCTTGATGGTGTCATTTGCACCCATGCGCTTACGAATCTGATGCAGTAGAAAAAAATCAGGCAGGCGGTATCCCCACACTTGTCCAACAGCATAGGCTCCTTTCACGGTTTCCTTTAATTTTGTATCCCATGATTGGATATAAATGCTGACGTCCTTGGGCAATGTCTGCCATTTTCGCCATCGGTTACGTTTCAGGATGTTGCCCTCCATCGCGGATGGCCTGCCCAGATAAAGAGCGTTCCAAAAGTAGGGACCGAGACGCGCTTTGATGGCCTTGAGCGCCGTCACCGAAAACATCTCCGGCCAGAGGGCATGTTGTTCGGTTTCGTCCAATGCCGGAAAATGAAGTATGACCCATCCCTCATCAGCATTGTTTTTTAATACCCACCCGATAAGGTCTTCCTCATTCCAGCATGTGCCACAGAGAATGATAGCCGCATCCTTCTGCAGGCGTGTCGTGGCCGTTGATTTATACCAATCAATTGAGTTCTTGCGCACGGCCGCGCTGGCGGCCTCGATGTGATCCTTGATCATGTCGTCGAGCACGAGAAGATCAGCGCCTTTGCCAGTAAGCCCGGCGCCTCGTCCCAGCGCATGATATTCGCCGCCCTCTATTGTCGTGAACGTATCCTTTGCGGCGCTGTCGTCGCTTATGTGACACCCGTCGAACACGGCATTGAATCTCGGATCTTTCAGCTGGTTTCTGACCAACCGGCCATATTTATTAGCCTGGTCTTGCGAATAGGTAGAATAAATTACCTGTGCCTGTGGATGATGTCCCATATACCAAGCCGGAAAATATTGCGCCACGTTTAGACTCTTGCTATGTCGCGGCGGCATTATAACTAAGAGCCTTTTGACCTCGCCAGCGCTGACAAGTTCAAGATAGGACGCAAGTTTCTGAACATGCGGCGGCGTGAGATAATCTTGCCACATCAGCGTAGCGTAACTGGTGAGATTGTATTGCGCTGTTTTGTAATCTTCCGGATTCATAATCAATCAAGCAACTCCCTCAGTAATTTCAACTGCTGTTGCACCGACGCTTTTGGTTTCAAAGTGCTTTCCGTAAACTCCCGCCGGCATCGCTTGCATTTCATGTGATCGCGCCGGATGTTCCAATACTTCTGACATCCGCAATATGGACATCTAATTTTAATCTTTGGCATCATCATCGTTCTTTTTCCTTAGCGCCGCACGAGCCTTCTTGCGCTCCTCGATGGCCGCCAGCGTGTTGATAGCCATCTTGCGTGCCTGATCCTCCGTAACCTCAAATAATGGTTTGCCGTTGGCTCCAGTGAGTTCGCTCCTCGTGCTGAACTCACCTTTAGCAATACGTTCAAGCACTCTTAATGCAAAGTCTGAATCTTTGCCTTTTCGAAGTGTGTTATAGACACATAGTCTAGCCTTGAATTTAAGATCTGATTTAAGGATCTCTTTTCGCTCCAGAAATTCAGAGTGAGCTTCTTGATAATTATAAAACGCCGTCTTAGATATCCCAGCGTAATTACAAGCTTCTTCGTCGGTTGCTCCTCTCAAAAAAGCCCATTCTAATTTCTGGATAACTTTCTCTTCATTTTTACCGTCGAAAAGTTTGCGTCCGGCATTAGATTTTCCCTTAGTCGGCAAACTACCAGCGCCTTTGCAGGTTATTTTAATTTCCCTTTTTCGCACTCTTCAAATCCTCCAGCATTTTTACTTGTCTTAAGATCGCGCTCACAATATTGCGGGCTATTGTTGCAAGTTCCAGAGGTCCGACCCTGAAGTAGATGTTTGTCGCCAACATTGTCAGCATCGCACGCAAGAGCATGATCTTAATGTCTGAAACAAGTTCCGGCTCGCTTTCGATTCGCTCCATCATGCCGATGAGCTCATCTTTGTATCTCTCCATTAGTTCAGCGATTTCTGCGGCCTTTGGCTGAAGCTCTTTTGGTAATGCCACCGTAATCGTATCTAGATATTTCTTACGAACTGCCTCTGGCATTTGTTCAAGCATTTGTGTCTCCTTTATTAATCATATCAATTTCCATCGATCCGTCCTTCAAGATATAGCCTTGTCATTATCTGAAATTCCTTGAGCGATCTGCAGACTTCAACTGCATACCCGCGCTGTCTTAGTTGGCCGATGACCTCGTCCTGATTCTTTGTGGGTTGATTGTCTTCAGACTTCAGTTCAACATACAAGCCATGATACCCTCTCATCGGTTCAGGAATTTCCAGATCCGGAACTCCGGGCTTCACTCCCATTCTCTTTAATCTGGCGGCCTCGCGAGGGTTTCTTTTGCCGCCGTTAGGGATCGCCCAGATAAGCCTTTTGGGCCACCGCAAGCAAAACCATTGCACGCAGACCATTTGCAGATCGTCTTCAAGGTGCCGGTGCTTTACCCTGGGTCTTTTGCTGAACATCATTTTATATTCCGTTAAGTTCATCGTCTTGGCTATTTTCCCTTAGTCTTTTTCTTTTGGTTCTGTTTTGGGTCCTCATCCGAAACTTGCGGCTTTGTAGGTTCTGGTTCTGCCAATAGGCCAAGAGCCTTCCCCGCCGCCAGCACTATCGCCCGTCCCGGCGTATCGGCCTTAATACCAAAGACATACGGCGGCGCCTCAAAATGAGCAACGTAGGCACTCCCTGTTTTGCTTATGGCAAAATTATATCCGCGCAAGACCATTTCGCTGGCAATTAAAAATGCCGCTGGGTTAGAGAGTGTAATTTTGGATTTCTGTGCATCTTCCGGCCACAAAGTCGCCATCACTTTTTTGAAAACATTATTTACGTCCATATTGCCCCCTTGTTATATTTTAGAGCCTTGTTAAAATGCGGCCGCCAGGTATCTGCAGATACCCGGGACCGCGGATGCCGAGGAAGGCCCGTCAACCCCGGCACCAACTCATTTTTTATAAGTTCCTTTTTCATCTCTGCAATTATCATCCTTCTCTATGGACTATTTTTTCATCGGTAAAGAATTCCCGAAGTTTTTGCATTTCTTCACCGACATTTATCGCCTGTTTGATTGTGCTGTGGATTTCTTGCACGCTGATCCGCCCGACCCATTTGCAGTGCTGGCATGCGTAGTCGTCATCGGTTATAATACGCAATGTCAGTCGTCCACAGGATGGACAGCAATACTTACTTATCTTGTTTTTAGACATCCCCAGTCCCCCAAATTTTATATCAGCCGCAACAACGCAGGAATGATTTCGCGCGTTGATGAATATCCTTTGCCCTTAAAAACCACTCATCCGAAAACGGTTTTAAGCCCGCCAACGAATGCGCAAGTTGCTGGTTCAAATGCATACATTCGGTATAACCATAGCCCGCTACTCCGGGAATAAATCCGACCGCCCGGAGTTCTTCATCTGTAAGCGTTACTGGCTTTTCAGCGGTCATGGAGCCCCTCACTTTGCTTCGGTTTCTCAACGCGCCTGAAGTCATCACGGTTGGGGCAATTCGCCCAGTGCGCCTCATATCTCGGCTTCGTCGGGTCTAACTGCACCAAATCAAAGGGCATACGCTTGTTGTTAGTGGTAATACCCCAGCCAATCGCGGTGTTGCATTTCTTGCAGTGCGCGGTGCGGCCGTCCCAGACACATGCGATCTTTCCATTGACCATGATGGTTTGATAGTCAGTCATTTTTTATTATCTTACCTTGCAATCACCATTTTTTAATTTCACCCATAATTCGACCAATGAAAAAGTTTCATCTAAATATTTTTCTTTCACGTCCCAGTCTTTGCCAAATATGTTAAAAGCAAATAATATACCGATGGTGGTGTTTTCATTTGCCGCATTATCATGTGCTGTTTTTATAGGTTGCAGATTGCAATCCTCGGCCAACTCCTCAAAGTATTTACAATCGTAGCACTTGAAAACCTCATTTATTTTAAAAACTGGAACCTCCGGTACAGATACTTTCAGCTTATAAGCCAGCAAAAGACTTGCTCCACAAAACGCACCAAGCAAAAGGTATTTTAATATAAAAATTATGTTGTGTTTCATTGTTCGATCCTCCTAACTGGAAACCTTCCACTAAGTGCATCCGATACAATTTGTTTGAATTCCGGCGAGAAATCCGCACCAAGAATCCATCGCAAATAATCGGCATTGCTTTTTGCGGCCTGTCGGAGCGTCATCCCCTTGACCTTGCCAAACGAGAAAAACGCTTCATCCCCACGCCATTGGAGTTTGCCCTCTTGGTCAACGTATTCGGCGGGCTTTTCGTGGCAATACAGGTCAAGACTGGGGATATCTTGTGGCAAGCCATAACGCTCAACTTGTTTGATAAGGATTTCGGCAGTGGTCGAGGCGTCCGCAAAGGCATCATGCGCGTTGTCATGTTCGCGTCCGAGGTAGAATCGTGTCGCCCACGCGAGGTCGCGCTTTTCGTTTCGATGGCAGATCGTCATCGCGTCGATGATTCTACGGTCCTTCGGAAAGTCGATCTCATATTCAGCGAAATGGCGCGCGAGGATCGGTAGGTCGAATTTCTCAATATTAAACCCAGCGAGGTCGCAATTTTTAAGGTCCTTGATAATCGTGCTGGCCACGTCAACGAACTTTGGCTTGTCGACCACCATTGCATCAGTAATGCCATGAACCGCCGAGGCCTCCGGCGGAATAGGAATGCCGGGGTTGATAAGAAATTCCGCCTCACGATTAGCAATCAACCGTTTCTTTTCATGCGCATCGTCTTCAAGACGGTTATCAATCAGCACAATATATCCGATCTGCACAATGCGCGCGGTATTGACGTCGATCGAGGTTGTCTCGATATCAAGAATTGCGAGAGGACGATCAAGTTTTAGTGTCATGTTAACATCCTCCATGCTGTTGAAGCCACAATTGGAACTTGTCCATTTCCAATGGTTTTAAGTCTGTCCACCCGAGAGGCCACCCCATTAGCCACTCGACCCACGTTGGGTTCAATTGACCACCAAACGTTCCTATCAAGGTTAAAGTCTGTGATGTTGTGCTGTTGGTCATGGGGAATCGAGTCGTGGTTGGTGTTGGCCACATTTTTGCCCATCCCGCCAGTGTAAGTCTTGGTTTTGTATGATCTCCTCTGTCGTATTGGTAAGTGCTTTGTTTCGAGTCCCCCGCACGTGGCGTAGGCACGAATCCACAACCGATCTCGCTTGTGTGGAGCACCGGCATGGTGTGCTCCCAACACTCCCCATTTTGCATCATACCCCAACGCGGCCAAGTCGCCGAATATTCGTCGAACGTATTCGTGAGCAAGGAGACCTGGGACGTTCTCCAAGAACGCGAATCTCGGTCGTATCTCGCCAATGATGCGGATGGTATCAGGCCACATATTTCGTTCGTCGTTTTCTCCTTTTTGTTTTCCCGCAACACTGAATGGCTGGCATGGGAATCCCGCAGACACAACATCCACCAATCCAACCCACGGTTTCCCGTCGAATGTTTTGACATCATCCCAAATTGGCGCGTCATCCAGAAAACCATCTTTGATTCGCGCTTGGATAACTTTCTGGCAATAGAAGTCTCGCTCGACATAGCAGATTGTTCGCCAGCCGAGCAACCGACCTCCGAGTAAACCCCCACCAGCGCCGGCAAATAATGCCAACTCATTCACTCAATCCTCCCACTGCGTTTTTCGCGTTCGGCGATCATGGCGTTGGCGTAATTGTAAGCCGACCTAGCAATATCTGAATCACTTGCATTACATGCTGGGTCACTTAATATTCCAGCTAAGGCCGAGCCCGCGAAATAATCCCATAGCGTCATGCCATTAAAACATCGACCGCCTGGGCCATCCCAATGTGGGAACGCTGGCCCGCCATTTTTGTCTATCGGCGCTGGTGGTGGAACCTTCGGTGGTGGCGGTATTCCACCTTCTGGTATTGGATTATATCCGTCGCGTTCTTGTTTAGCCATTTTTATACCTATAGCCTTTGCCGCTATGATGACGCGGATTCGCAAATAGTTTTTCCAGTAGTGCTATGCTCACTCTTTTTCTGAACATCTGTGTCTTGCCTTGCTTCGGGTGGTTGATGGCAGTAGCCACTGTCATCTTTGTGATATAAATATTAATGCGGGCAAAAGAATCGTTGATGGTCTTATGAAATGAAAGCATCTCGATGTTTGCCTGATAATCCAGAAAATTCCACCCATATTTTTTTGCTAAGGCTTCTATTTGCTTAATGTCTGCCTTCATTTCGGACTCTCCAATAATTTGAATTTCTGCTCTGCAAATGATTCATAAACTGTCTGACCATTCGCGCGCGTTGCATACGGTAAAAACACCTCTTCCATCTGGACCGATCCTGCCTCGACTAATGCCAATTGTGCCTGAATCCATCTCAACACTAAGCGCCAAGACACCCTGATTGCCTGTTCTTTTACGCAAAGCCGGCCAGGCGTCTTTGAATCGTTTGACATTGCCTTAAGAACCGGTTCCCACTTGATAGGAAGTTTGAAAGGGATACTTGAACCATTGCGTTCGATCATGAACGAAAGTCCTAGAACTTCACCGCCATCGTAGGTTGTCAAAATCTGCGTGGCGCCGGCGTTCCCTAAAAGTTTCGCGATCTCCATCGCAGTTTTGTCAGGCGCTATCTGTGTCGTTGCCATGTAAAAGGACATGTCTTTAATTCCCCTTATGCTTGTGACGCGCGCGGCCCCGGAGCAAAACCACTGAACTGACCATTCTTTACAACCAGTTCATCAAGTTGATCGTCTGAATCATAGCAAAGTAATTTCCGCCCCTCTGGAATCATCCCTTTCTGAACCAGTTCTGCCACCACATTTTCCGCATCGTTGGTGACAGTGGGATGTTGATTCCACGGCCCCACATCACGGATAACAAGTGGTGCTTCTTGCAAGTAATCATCTTCAACAATGCAATAATTTGCATGCTTCATATTGCCCCCATGTTTTATATCAACTCCGCCTGTTTATCCTCTTCCCTCATCGGCTCGCGCGCGATCTCTTCGCCGGTGTCGGTGTCAATATAGACGCGCTCTTGTTGTTCGGTGTCCAAGAAGCAGGGCAGGTTAACGGTCTCAAATTTATAGCCGTCGTAGATCATTCGGGCCGCTTCTCTTGACTCTTGCGCTTTGACGGCGATCTCACCTTTGATCGAATCATCGAACCGTTTCTTTTTGGTCAGGAGATCCTCGGTCTCAAAAATCAATTCACAATGTTTTTTACTGAGTTCTATTTTTTCATCACTCGTCAGCACTTTCTTGACGCTGACATCAAACTTCCCGATCCTGTGATAGCCGTTCTCTTTTGCGATCTTGACTTCCTTTTGCTTCGACATGTTACCCTCCTTGTTGTGAGTGCATTTATTGCACTTGTTTTGATCCCAAATTTTGTTGCACACGACACCGGCTATCCTGTATTTGCGCCGAGGGCAGTAGTTATAGCCTGATGTTTGCTGTGTCTGTGTCATATCGTTTTGCCACCTCCGAGTTGTTCCATCCGTTTCAAGTGTGTCACGACGATTTCGATTTCTTCGTGTTTCCGGCCGGCCGTTTCTTTTTGTTCAAGTTGCCTATCCAAATTTCCAGCTTCTTGCTCGAAACCAATTCCCGGATAAATCTTTTCCATATCGTGCAAATATGATGCCACCTGAAGTCCTGAACGCTTTTTTTTGCAGGCGAGATCGATTAGTAACGCGCAGTCCTTGGCCATGCCCTGATATCTCTTGGTCTCAAAAGCATGCTTGGCTTGTTCTATCTCGACCCTGTTTTCGCGCGCCGACCGGCTTGCTCTGGCATCGTCAACGTATTTGAGAAACTGAGCCGGGGTCGGGAAGTATCTTTCGCTGGACGTGATCCGTTCGGTCGCTTCTCTGGCATCGCGACTATCGACCCATTTGATCTTGTCAAACCACATGCTGGCCTGCGCGGCGGTCAAAGATTTGCCGAAATAGTCTTTTACTTTTTCCATAACTTGTTCAAATTCTTCCCATCGCATGGTTTGCCTCCGCTTCTTTTTTGCGCATTTTTTCAGCCCATTCCTTGAGCCCATCGCTACTTGGAACGTCCGTGTCCGGTTCGTCATCCCATCCCTTTGCCCTAAGCCACGACGCCGGGTATGGAACGTATCGGCCCCGATCCTTTCGCCAGTCGTCTGTTGTCTTCAGCTTTTCGATCTTGGCGATCATGGCCGCGACTAATGTTTCATCGGGCGATATGACATCCCATGCCTTTTCTGCATCGCCCTTCGATCTCTTTCTTGGATATGCTTTCCAGAATTGATTAAAAAGATTGTCGGACACACACGTTTTTGTTTTTGCGCGAGTTTCTGTTTCAGTCTCTGTTTCAGTTTCAGTCTCTGTTTCAGTTTCATCGCGAATGTCTCGCGAGCCTTCGGAACGTTCTCGCGAAACACTCTCGATTATCTCGATAGGAGGCTCCGGATTTCGTTGTTTTGAAGGGTGATCAACTTTCTGATGTTTATCGAAGCTCTTGATATAATAAAACTTTTCACCATGATTCAAAAAAGGCGCGATCATTCCTGCTTTTTCGAGCTCGTGAATGAACTTCAAAAATGCGGGCGGCTTGATGTCGTCATAAGGAAATATTTGATTTTTGAGCCAGACGGGGTGTCCTTTGGTCACTCCGTAGTCATCCGAACAACTCCAGAGTCCTACGTAAAGTAACCGCGAGTCTCGCGAAACTCTCGCGAGCTTCTCATCGCTCCAAAATTCAGGCTTCACTGATCGTGTTCTAGGCATTATCACCCCCAAATAAATCTTGCTGTTGGCTGTTTGCTACGTTCAGCGCGCGGTCATAAAATTGCCTGTTCTCGCGCACGGACTGCTCGCGCGCGGCTTCTAAATTCCGACAGGTCTCAAGTTCTGTGATTGATTCAGCGATGAAATATCCGCCCGGGCGTTCTTGGGTTGAGCAGATGAGTTTGCCGTGTTTATTGCGTAGCGTTGTTATTATGTCTCTGATCAGACGATCCGGCAGGCAGGTTAAAGCCTTTAATGCGTCGCGTGTGACGGCGTGGGATCGTCCGACGTGTGAATGGATCACGCACCATACCTTCTGTTCGTCCTGTGTCATACTCTCCCCCAAATTAGGAAAGGGACGGCGATGGATGAACAAGGAGGGGTTACCCCCGGCTGGTGGCGCCGCACCCATCGCCTTCCTTATGCCGCCCACCATTCGGCATAAGGTCCTTCCCATGACAGCCCTTACATTTCATCGTCCAGTCGGAGACATTTTCTTTTCGCAATGAACTTGGACACCCGGAATCCTCATTGCGCCCTTCTGGGCCCTTGCCGTTTGATTTAATGCCATGTCATTAAACATGACGTATGCGATCGGTTGTCGGCCCGCCGCGATCTCCTTAACCAGCGTCAGCAAGTCGATGCCCTTCGCGCTCCAATATTCTGTGAACCGAATGCCCGCAGCTTGCGGAACGGCTTGAACTGGTGGGGGCGGAATGTCCATAACCGCGCCCTCATTCAGTATTGCATTGGCCGTTTCTTTGTCGCCCATTGCCTCGGCATGTTGTGCTTCCGCTAGGGCTCGATCCTCTGCTTCCTTCTTTGCCGCGAGTTCACGCCGGCGCGCCTCTTCTGCGCGAATCCGTTCCTGCTCTTGCGTATAGACCACGCCCTTCTGACCATATATTTCCTTAACCCGCTCACAAGGTGCAGTGGCCTTTTCAATGAGATCATTTACTTCTTTGTAAGTTTTTGTTGCCGCATCTTTTGTTTCCTTGGCCGATTCCTTCATCGGGGCAAAAACCCCCTCGATAAATTTCTTGCGCTTCTGTGCTTCAACCACTCGAGTCTGCGCTTCCAAAAGTTTATCGTCGCTGTTGATCACAAACACTTCCGCCTGTTTGACGAGTGACGTTGTCTCAGGCGCAACCTCTTCAAATTTTACAAGGCTCAATTTTACTACTTCATTTTTGAAAACTTCTTGTGCTTCCGTTGCCATAATTTTCTCCTTTATGATTTATTTTCCCCAACCAATATTCTTAGATGCTGCAACCGCTGCATCTGGGTCTGCATCGCGCAGTTCCGCCATCCTCTTTCCCCAATAATCTCCTGTCTCGCCTTGAAACCACTTGTCGCCAGAAGGAGCAAAACGCCATCGACTCAAGAGGCTCTCGTATGACAATGAATCAATCTGTTTTTTGTTCTCTTCAGTAAGGTCCATACTGTCCTCCTTATGCAGCAAGATCGCGTTCGATATTGATCTTGCTGTGGTTGATCTTCCAGTTAACTTCTACGACCATTGAACGAAAAATCTTGATGTCGTTTCTATCCGTGTATTCCTTCGACAATTTATAGGTTGCATCGGGCTTGAGTTGCAGGGCAAACCTTCGATGACGTTCTGGCAGACCTGCTTCATATGCGGCCAGCTGTAATGCAACATGGTCCTCAATCGTTCCCGTTTTATAATCGATGATGATATTGCCCGGGGAGAGTTTCCATGTTCCGGTAACGTCGAGCGTTCCGGTGACTCCATAGATGGGATCGTAGATTCGGTGTTCCACAAGTTTTGGAACGAAGCCCGTATCTGCAACGAATTTGTCGTAGCCCGCAACAAACGGGACAACAATAGAGTGAAGTGAATTGCGGTCGAGATCGTTTTCGTTCAGATAATGGATTGCTGTGTGGGCCGCCGATCCGCGCTGACGTCCACCTTCCGTATACCATTCATCATCAATGCACCCCGCGAGTTTGAGATATTGCGTCACCGATAGAACTGGTTTGCCGTCCACAAAATACCGATGCTTTTTTGAATCGAAGGTTAGTTCCATAATTAACCATTCGCCCCCGGTTCGTCAGCCATTCCACCGCCGTTTTCAAACCATTGAACTATTTCGTTGTATTCGGACTTTTTGATGTTGGCTGTGTGCTCAATTCCCCTCCGAGCCAATTCATCCTTGATCTGTTCAGTGGTAAATCCGACGTTGATAGCAATCGCAAACAACCTTTTTTGTTGTGGTTCGCTGATTGTGTCACCATTCGCGGTTGGCACGGTTGCTGGCTGTGGTGCTGATTCTGATTTGCGTTGTGGTGGCCGAATTGGTTCTGCCTGTGGCTTTTCACTGGCAATGTCGCGCACTTCTTCGGGGATGTCCTCAATGTCCTGTGTGAAAATATCAGATGCCGCTGTTACGGTGAGCGTCACGTCAATCTGCGATCGCTTCTTTGCCATCTTGAGAATTGTGTTTGCAACATCTGCGATATTTGTGCGGACTTGCTTTGTTTTGTAGGGCTTTCTAGATTTATAATCTACTCCCCATTTTTCACGTTTCCGATCTTCGGGCGTTTCCGCAAACTCTTCATCACAAATGGCCTTGCGCCATTTGTATTTTTCCTCGCTAGATGAGCATTCGCCGATCCCGCTTCCGAGATATGTTCCTGTGTTATAATTTGTGGCCCGGGCTTCAACGCGGTATCTCACCTCATCTGCGGTCGAGAGATCAACCACAATCGGCTCGATCGCTATATGAAAAGTGCTGAGAAGGATTTCAGATCCGGGCTTATACAGTGAAGGTTTTTTACAACCCGGGATGATGCCGTAATGGACGCCTTCCGGGCATTCCTTGCTCGGCCCGATCATCACGGCTTTCATTACTTCCTGAATCCTGTTTACCTGTGCCCTCATTTCCATCGCTGTTAGCGGCTGTTGTTTAACTACCATCATGTCGTTACCGTCTGTCATAGGTATGTCCCTTTCCCCTTGCTCAATGCACAGTTTTCGTATTACATTGAGCGAGTTTGTTTTTGAGCTCCGTCAATGTCTGGTTTAATTGCCTGACAACTTCGGATGCTCGAGTTAAGATTTCGTTGCGCTTCCATTCGGCTAGACTGATTCGGAGTCGCAACAGATCGAGGTCGTTGTAGCCATTAACTACAGCGACCTTTTTTTCTTTCGGGGCGACTTTTTGCCCTTCCAGAAATCGCTTTTCGGCATAGTCTGTAATCATAATGTCACCTCCTTTCTATATTGGATTCGTCTTGGATCAACAAAGGGAGGCTCTTGTCCAAGCCACCCTTCGAGTTTTTGTTGGATAAATCTGTAGATAGGCTTTGGACCTTCACCGATTCGCTTGCAGGGCACGATGCCGCGGCTGGCCAGCCTCCGGAGGGTTTCCGGGTGCAAGTTCAGAAAATCAGCGGCCTGTTTTAGATTCAAAGCGGCCATGTTAGAACATCTCCAATTGCGTCAACGTCTTTTGAATATTGTTTTTGAACTGCCTTAATTCTTTCAGTTCCGTTTCAAGGCTCGGACTAGGCTTCTTTTCCGGCTGTGAGTATCCGAGAGCATCACAAAGCCAGAAAAGGAAGTCATCGCGCTTCGTTACTCTGCAAACAATCTGAATCCAGTCAGCATCAAACCGGCAATCATCGCCGGCTAGGGCTTTCGACAAATAAGATTTAGCATTTTCAAGGGATACGTGTGGCCATATTGAAGCCGCCACTTCCTTGAATTTGCCTGATCCATGTATGATTTGAGTCAGCATTTCCTTCGCTGTGGCATCAATTGGCAACATTGTTGCTACCTGTTGCACCCCTGTTTGTTTCATAGTTCCCCCTGTTCCATTTGTTCCCGGACAAGTGCGCGGCCGCGTTTTGTCAATTGGTAGTGATAAGCCGCATGGCATTTTGGGTTGCAGAAGCGTTGCCAGAATACTTTGGGCACAAATGGTTGTTGGCAATGAACACAGATTGATGTCTGTGGCTTCGCCGTTGGCTCAAGGAACTGTTTTTGTGTTGCTTTTGGGTCGTTCATTTGCTATCCGTTGTCATCGCTCGTTAAACGTGCGTTACAGCATGTTGCTTGTTGCGTTTCTTATGCGGTAATATAAACCACATAGTAAACGCATTGTCAACGCAAAAAGTGATTATTTTATGGATACCAAAAAAAGCACGTCAATTCGCATAGATACGGGCGTGGACGCCAAATTTAATGATTATTTGAAGTCATTGCGGAGATCTACCGGGGATTATTTTGCCAAAGAAAGTGTCGTTGAATTCTTAATGGACTACGTCGTGGATCTCAAACCCAAAGATTTTTTACAGCTTTATTATGCCTATAAGGCGAAAAAGTTCTCTGAAAAAAGAGAATAGGTGGGCGCGGATCAAGTAACACAAACGCCGTCTTGTGCTGAATGGGGATGGATTCACAGACGGATTATAGGCATACAGGACAGAAAATGGGCAATAGCAAAGTAGGGGTAAAAAGCACAAACATCGGGCGGTCATCGCCATCAGTTGGTTGCCAACCGCCCAAAATTGAGCGGTCGGAAGAAGATCAGGTTTTGAAAAAGTGCCTTGATCATAAATTTAAGAAATATCGAATCGTCTTGGGTCGCCTGCTTAAGGATATGCGGAAGAAGAGGGGATTGCCTCAGGCCGCCCTTGGCGCACCTTCTCAAATAAGACGGTTAGAGCGTGGCGAAGTAGCTCAAATTTGTATCATGGAGATATTATCATGGCTGGTTCCTTGTGGCCGGGAGATGTTGAAAATTTTGCGAAACATGGTCGAGCATCTACCGATACAATGTTCGAACTGCCGCAGAAATTGTGAATATAGAGATCAAGATCAACATCATCTGATCAAGGAATATTTTGATGAGCTGACGATATGAAAGGGAGTGAATTAATTCATTATTGGCGGGATAATCTTCTTCGATTTTTAGATGCAAGTATTGAAGAATGCACTTTCCAAAGTTCTGGCGATGAACGTGTTTGTCAGCACTGTGCGGAATTGGATGGTAAAAAATTTAATGTAAAATATCTCATTGAAGAATTACAAACAAGAGATGGACTTCTTCATAAATGTGAAAACAAAGACAATGGATGTAGATGTGTTTTAATAGCGGTTCTGCCTGAACTTGAAGGCGAACAAGGAAACGAAAAAACTGACAGTCTATCTTCAATACTTTGGGCAGTTGGTATTATGGTGATCATGATATTTGTTCTTTTGAAAACTTGTGTTTGATCTACCGCACATGCATTGCAGGTATAGTTCAATGGTAGAATACGGCCTTCCCAAGGCTGGGATGTGGGTTCGATTCCCATTACCTGCTCATATTTACAGGCACCCGGGCCTCGTTTGGAAAACGGGGTTATAGGCACCCTATAGGCACCCAAAATATGAAAGTTGTTGAAACTAATATGAACGTGCAGGAAGTTGTTGAATGGGTAGGGTAGGACGCAATGACTTGATAGATAAAGAGAAAATGGCAAGTAGATGTAATAAAAAGATATTTAGCGGATGGCGCAAAAGGGCGCAGTCATAGCTTCCCAAGCTTGAAACGTGGGTTCGATTCCCATCGCCCGCTCAAAGTCATTTGTCATTGCGCAAGTTGGGCTAGGAGATCGCATGGCCAATATAAGAGATCTTTTCGATAAATGGTCTTCCACCTACGACGGCTATCTTCTTAAAAGCCCTTTCTACTTGAAGCTTGTTTCAAAATTGATCGGGGGAGCTACTATTAAACCCGGGGCAAGGATCTTGGATATAGGCGTTGGGACAGGCCTTATAGCCGGCTTAATCTTGGAGATGGCTAATTGCGAAGTGGTCGGCATCGATGTTTCACCCAACATGCTCTCTAAGGCAAAAATCAAGCTTGAAAAATACAAAGACCGTGTCAAACTATATGAAATGAATGTTTGTGATTTAAAATTAGATCCGAACAGTTTTGATGCAGCCTTTGCCTCCTTTGCCGTACATCACGTCCCCAACGAAATGAAGACAGCGGCATTTAAAAAGATCCATGACATATTAAAACCATCAGGGACGATAAATTTTGCTGAGATGGTTGTCGATGTTGACGGTGATGAGAGAAACCACGAGCGGTTAAAGAATATAATCGACCGTTGGGGAAATGCCGCGCTTGTAGCTTTGCAATATGGCGGACCCGAAGCCGCCTTAGTGGAGTTGGATGCCATCAAGAGCGTGTATAAAAACGATGGTGAGTATTTGGTGACTCCTTCCAAGTGGTGTGGTCATTTATCATCCGCCGGTTTCAAAGATGTGACCAGCCTAAAAGTTAACTCCAAACTTGGACATTTTATATTTCGAGGTGTAAAAAGTTCCGGGCCTTAGAATGCCGACTTCAAGACTGTCATTTTTCATTTGCTTATTTACTGCAACTACATATAAAAAGTTTATTAAGGAGATTGCTTCGCCCCTTAGGGGCTCGCAATGACACACACTATATGACATGTCGAGTCCGTTTTGCACCAAGCCCCACGGGGCATTTACACATTGGCGGCGCGCGCACCGCGCTCTATAACTGGCTGCTCGCCCGAAAGCTGGGCGGAACCTTCATCCTGCGCATCGAGGACACCGACACCGAGCGTTCGACACAGGAATATACCGCCTCGATCCTTGAAGGGATGAAGTGGATCGGGATGACATGGGACGAAGGGCCTTTCTTTCAGATGGAGCGGATGGACGTCTATAAGGCCCACGTGGACGACCTCTTGAAGCGCGGCCTTGCCTATAAATGCTACTGCACGCAAGAGGAACTCGAGGCAAAGCGCCAGCTGGCGATGAAAGAGGGGCGAAAACCGAAGTATGATGGGAAATGTAGGAACTCCCCCCCTTTGCCCGCCACTACTGCGTCGGCGGGCAGGGAAAAGGGGGGTCAGGGGGGATTTTCAATCCGCTTCAAGGCACCGGAGACTGGCACAACGATCGTCCACGATATCGTGAAGGGGGATGTCTCGTTCGAAAACAAAGAGTTGGACGACCTCATCATCCTTAGAAGCAACGGCGCGCCTACCTATAACTTCACCGTTGTCGTCGATGACGTGGAGATGAAAATAACTCACGTCATTCGTGGCGACGACCACTTGAACAACACGCCCCGCCAGATACTCATGTATCAGGCGTTTAATTACCCCGTGCCAATGTTCGCCCACCTGCCCATGATACTAGGCGCCGACAAGAAGCGCCTCTCTAAGCGCTTTGCGGCAACGAGCGTCATGGAATATAAAGCGCAAGGCTTCCTGCCGGACGCGCTGATGAACTATCTTGCCCGCCTCGGCTGGGCGCACGGCGATCAAGAGATATTCACCATCAAAGAGATGATAGACGCCTTCGACCTGGCCGATGTCGGCAAGGCGGCGGCCATCTTTGACCCGGAAAAACTGAAGTGGGTCAACGCGCAGCACATGCTGAGATATACCGACGAACAGATATTTGACCTCACCCTTCCGTTCATTGAAAAACGCGGGCTGAAGGTTGTCGATAAGGCCATGGGGATCAACGCGGTCGCCTCTGAACGCGAGCGGGGCAAGACATTCGACGAGCTGGCGGAGATATCGGCCTTCTATTTCCGCGATGAGTTCACCTATGACGAAAAATCGCGCGAAAAATGGCTGAACGACGAGGGTAAAAAGATATTATCTATTATAATAGACAGGCTGGAGAAACTGGCCGATTTCAGTGAACACGCGATCGCCGAGGTCTTCAAAAAGCTGATAGATGAGACCGGCAAGAAGATGCTGGATGTCGCCCAGCCTTGCCGCGTCGCCCTGACCGGCACGACCGTCAGCCCCGGCATCTATGAAGTGATGGCGATATTGGGGAAGGATGCGGTGGCCAAGAGATTAAGGAAGGCAGCTGGTTAATTGGTCATTCCGAGCGTAAGCGAGGAATCTAGCGAAGCGAAACAAATATGCGGCGCCTTTCGGCGCCTGGATTCCTCACTCCGTTCGGAATGACCATCACACTAATATATCTTCAACTTCTTCACATGCAGGCCGCGGCTGGTGATGCTCACGTCAAAGCCGACCGGGACGCCCGCCTTCAATGCCTCTTTGTTGTTCTCGCCGACAAAATCGAGTTCGCTCAACTTGAAATATAGCTCGCGCCCGGTCTTGTCCACAAGAAACCCATAGCCCTGATGCTGAAAATATCTGATCACCTGCCCCTTCGTGAAATTATCGTCAACATCGGCAAAGACAGGCACAATAACGGCCTGCAGCTGCGCTTGCTCCTGCACGGCGCCCTCTTTCTGCACAACATGCTGCTGCGAACTCTCCAAAGATAGCATCATCGGATATGGCAAAGGGAGCGTATTTGGGACCCATGATTGTAGCATAATTTTAT